>OJKJ01000021.1_pt1 | contig 173497 bp, 160 predicted proteins | sample 1596491 | NCBI WGS metagenome assembly OJKJ01 (sample SAMEA4350160, study PRJEB24818) | metagenome | biome: human; feature: gut; material: faeces | place: Denmark | collected 2013-09
TTCCTGAATATTATCAGCATTGATGAGCCTAGATTATTTAATATAATTTAAAGATGTTTATCATTAAATAATAAACTATTTTTTTACTCTTATTCTTTATTAGCTTTTCAATTTTAACCCATTTAGATGGGTATCCGTTTCTGTTCTTTTTCTTTATCAAAAATCATATTCAGCTTCTCATGGGCATTGTCTGTATATCGACTTAAATCAGTAACATCTTGTTTCTGATTTGCCTTATCGCAAATAACAATCTCACCTTCCGATACCGCTGTATGAGTGGTGTTGCTGGCTTTGCCTGCATTGATGCCAGTTTGTTTATCCACCGATTGGTAATCGCTGTGCATCTCGGTTTTGCTGGCATTGAGACTCAGTGAACCTCCGCCCGCTTGGCTACCATAAGGAGACAAAAGGTAAGCAAAATCGATCTATAGCTAAAATTACGTTTTAAAATCATTAGAATTATTAATTGTATTGGTTTGAGATAAAGTAATATACGAAACATCACACACCTTAAGTCAAATTACAATCACACTCATTTAAGCTTTTTTATAACTCATCTAACTTCATATATTATGATTATGATTATGATTATGATTATAATCATAATTTAACATAAAAATATTTTTTTGTAATAAACAATATAAAACGGTAGCAATTTAAATAAATTATTTGAGTTCAATGCGATTTTTTATAAAACTTACCTTTATTTGTATCAAAAACACAAATAAAGCCCATTAACTAGTTGAATAAAATGAAATCTTAAGAAAAAACACCCGTTAAATGTATAAGTAATTATTATATTTCAATTCTGAATCGACAATAGATAACAAGGCAAAAATTAATTTGCTCTTGTTATCTATTTTGACGAGAGAAAAATAATTAGCTATTGCTAATATTAAGCTTCAACGCAGCGGCGATAGCGAGAGGAGAAAAAGTAATACTGGCGGCAAATAACGCGGCAAGAATGGCAAAATAGCCATCGAGAGGCATTTTAAAGCTGTGGGCTTCCATCGTACCTGTTGCATAAATCAGCACAGGAATATACAGCGGTAAAACAAGCAAGCTCACCAAGACACCGCCTTTTTTTAAGGAAACGGTTAACGCTGCACCAATCGCCCCAATAAAACTCAATACAGGTGTGCCCAATAATAATGTCCCTGCTAATACAAATAGGGTTTCTGCGCTAAAAGACAACATTAATGCCGCAACAGGGGATAACAAGATCAAGGGCAGCCCTGTGACTAACCAATGGGCAATCACCTTCGCAAATACAGTGATAAATAAAGGATGCGGTGCGAGTAACAGTTGCTCAAGGGAGCCATCAAGGTAGTCATCCTTAAATAAACGCTCTAGTGATAATAGTGAAGATAAAATGGCAGCAACCCAAAACACCCCAACCGCAATGCGCGCTAATAATTGAGGTTCAGGACCAATACTCAAGGGAAATAGAGTGATAACAATTAAGAAAAACCATAGCGGATTAACGAGCTCAGAAAAACCTCGAAACGCAATTTTAAGCTCTCTTTTAATTAATAACCAAAACATGATTCAACCCCACCCGTCAGTTTTAGTGAACCAAATTGCCCTGACATCGCTTGGTGGGAGGTAAACAAAATAATCCCCCCTTGCTCTGCATGCTGATGAAAACGTTCTGTTAAACGAGCGACTCCCGCCACGTCAATTGCGGTAAAAGGCTCATCAAGTATCCACAGAGGGGCTTCGCTTAGCCATAACCTCGCTAAATTAACACGCCGTTGTTGCCCAGCAGAAAGTTGGCTAACAGGAATATCTTCATAACCAATTAACGAAACTTCCTCTAAAGCAGACCAAATACGCTCACCTTCATGCCCTTTATGGTGCATTTGGTAATAAAATTTGAGGTTTTCATAAGGTGTTAATAATGATTTAACCGCTGGTTTGTGGCCTAAATAAAGTAAATGACGAGTAAATTCTTCTTTTAGTTTATCAATCGATTGATTATTCCAACAGACAGCCCCTTCATCAGGTTTTAATAACCCAGCCATCATTCGTAGCAAGGTTGTTTTCCCCGCTCCATTTGGCCCTTCAACTTGCAAGATTTCACTAGGTTGCACTATAAAATCAAGTTGATGGAATAACACCCTATTTTGCCGATGGCAACTCACTTGTTGAGCACTTAGCATGAAGCACAATTCCCGTTATTTTTATTTTAAGGTTAGCTTTTTGCAACTTTGTTCAACAGCATATCACTAATAGAGTCGCTCGATATTGCTTCACCGCAAAGCACTTGCATCAAAACCTCTGAACCTAGCGTAGATAATGAAAACAACATATCAGGTTTAAGTAAGCGAACTTTATCCATATTGCTTTCTTGGTTAATTAGCACCACGGTTTTTACCGAGCCACCTTCCCCTGCTTGTTCTTTCACTCCCAATAAAGCGAAAGTACTGAGCGAATCGCTATCTGTCATCACTAACACACACTTTGCGTGTTTAACATTAGCAGCGGCGAGCAATTCGGAACTGGTTGGGTCACCGGTCACAATATTATCTTTTTCGGGATAATGACTGCGATGGTTTTCTTGGCAAATCACAGCCACCGGCAGCTCTCGTTTTTTCAGCCCTTGATAGACATTGACAGCCATTGGTGTGCTACCAATCACCACATAATGATTTTTCATATAAGAAAACCTCTTACGCACGATTTCTTTCGTACCTTTCGCTAACACCCCAACAATATAAACCACTGAAGTGGTAAAAATTGTAATTCCTAAAATAATCACCGTCACCGTGAATACACGCGCATCCACGGTAACCGGAACAATGTCACCAAACCCGACCGTTGTCATGCAAACTAAAGCAAAATAAAAGGCCGTTGTGCCGTCTTTAACCACTGGTGAAAATTCATCACCAATATATAAAGTACCAAAAATGGAATACAGCAATAATGCAATAATACAGGTTATTGCCACAAACCCGGCACTGGTTAAGCTATGGTGATGATACAACTTCCAAAAAAGGCACAAAGCAACCAATAAAAAGAGGGAAAAATAACCTTGATGTATGTTTTCTTGTGTTAACCGCAGGTCAACAAATGAAATAATCCCAAGTAAAAATAAGGAGAACACCCAAGCAATACGGGCTCCGTTAACCATAAATAGCGACAGGAAAATCAGTGAAATTCCCAATAAAAAACGAGGAATATCCAGTAACTTCATAAAGCCGAGTGATTTTAACCACTGTGTTAGCCCTGACTCGCGCCAATCAATGTAGTCGGTATAAGCACTTAATACAGGCTTTAAAATCATTGCGCCATCAATAATAATTAGCAATGAAAGCAACACCCTGATTGATAGGGGTGATTTTAAAAAAGCCACAAATGAATTATCTAACATGTATTGCTCTCACCCTTCATTAATGCATTCGTCAAATTTTCTTATATACCATAAATATATCAAAGGATAGTACCAATGGCGTAAAGACGATGACAAATGCTAATTGGACATTTTACTATTTTAACAATGGCTAGCAAAACATCGTCTATAATTGAATATCACGATAGCTGCCCAATTCCAAGCGAACAAAACGGCTTTTAAAAAACACTAGTAAACAAACGGTTATATGATTATTAAGGAAATATTATTTATAGATAATATATTTTGGAACTTAAACTACGTCTTTATATCTAAAAACCGATTTCTCAATTATTTTTCAATTCGATTTAACAATAATAGAAAACAAGAGTTTAAAAACCTATGAGTAACACTACACACTCGGAAAAATTTAGCTGGACCTCACTGTTCTGGTTACTAATCTACTTTTGGTATTTTTCATCACTATTACAACTATATGTGCTCGTAACAGGACAAAGTAATTCTATTGGCCTAAGAGATTCACTACTCTATAGCTCTCTTTGGCTGGTTCCTGCCCTACTGTTCCCTAAAAAAGTTAAGTTAGTTGCGGGACTAATTGGTATTGTTTTATGGCTTTCTTCGGTAGTTGCCCTCGCCTACTTTGTGGTTTATGGGCATCAAATATCCCAAAGTGTCATGTTTGTGATGTTTGAAACCAATACTAATGAAGCAGGCGAATTCCTTAAACAATATTTTAGCTTCAAAGTCTTAGGAGTCATACTCGCCTATACTGTAGTCGCAATTTTTCTATGGACACGTCTAAAACCGGTAACACTGCCAAAGTCAGGGCGAATCGGTATTTCATTGTTAATTTTAGTTATTTTGTTCGGTATTCCTTATTATAACAAAGGTATTAAACAAGACCGACCAATGGCCAATGTCGCATCATATTTAAATAGTAAACTCGCCTACGCTGCGCCATGGCAGTTTGTGAGTGGTTACTTTTTATATAAAAACCAGCTAGCAAACATGGAGGAATTAATCCGCGACAACAGTAAAATTCCACCATTAGAAAACTTTGTCGATGCAAACGGTGATACACCCCGCACATTTGTATTAGTAATAGGTGAGTCCACCAGCCGCGATAGAATGAGCCTATATGGCTATTCACGCCCAACGACACCTGAGTTAGATGAACTTGCAAGGGATTATCCTGCTAATTTATCCGTATTCAATGATGTTGTGACGTCGCGACCTTATACTATTGAAGCACTACAACAAATTCTGACGTTTGCGACACAAACTGAGCCTGAACTGTTCAATTCGCGCCCTTCTATGATGAACATGATGAAGCAAGCGGGCTTTAAAACGTTTTGGATCACTAACCAGCAGACGATGACTGAACGCAACACCTTATTAACGGCATTCTCTCGCCAAACAGATAAGCAATATTATTTGAATAATGATATGGCTCAAAGCTCACGTATCTATGATGACGTGGTTTTTGCACCATTCAAAGAAGCGCTTGCAGACCCAGCAGAAAAGAAATTTATCGTTGTCCATCTGTTAGGAACACATATGCGCTATGAATTCCGCTACCCAGAAGATAAAGCCATTTTCAAAGATAAAGACAGCGTGGTTCCCGCTAACCTAAATGATGACGAAGTGAAAGATTATAATGCTTATGATAACGCACAACATTATAACGATTATGTTGTTTCAACATTAATCAAGGACTTTGATTCTTCAAAAGAAAATGGTTTTCTGGTGTTTTTCTCAGACCATGGTGAAGATGTTTATGATACCCCGCCTCATGAAATGTTAGGGCGTAGTGAAGGTAAGCCAAGTAAGGTCATTTATAATGTGCCTTTCCTAGTTTGGCAATCACCTGAGTGGCTATCAACTCATCAATTTGATTTGAATGATAAAACAACCCGACCATTCAGTAACATGGACTTTATCTACGCGTGGTCTGATTTAGCAGGTTTAAACTATACTGGGTTTGAGCCCGAAAAAAGCCTGTTTAATGAGGCATTTAAACCTCAACCTCGTTATATTGGTGACCCAGATAATAAATCCTCATTAATGCTTTATGATGATTTAAAACAATAATTAGGTCTCTGTCGGTGAAATGTTATCTGCATTTCACCGACCTATTCATTTAAGCTATAACTTTCAGATGCTGTGCTCCCTTGCGGTTTATTTTACCATCCCGCAAAATAAACGTGACTTCACCACGCCAAAATTCAGCTAAGAAAATATCGTTTATTGATTCAATATCTTGTAATTCAATTTGCTGCATTAACCAAGCTTCATCTCTTTCGATAGATTCCAAACCATAGCTTCTAATAACCCCTTCTTTTATCAGGATCACTGATGGCATATTTTTTTCATCACAAATAATGGTTAGCTGCCCATCAGGTTCTATTTGTGCATAATAAATTTCTTGAAAGGAATGAATGCCTTGTGCATGAATTCTAGATGAAATATTGATGAGATCTATCTTATTGGCTTTTTCTAAGATGTTTTCCATTATAAATTGGCCTTTTTTAATGATAGGTATGGGATTACCAATGGCCACATTACGAAAAAAATTAAATCTTTTTGTTAAAAAGTTCAAAAAGCTTATAAACAAAACACCAATAATTAAAATAGTCACATACTGGTACAATGGGATAGTATCACTGTAAATCACCCCACCAATAATACCTCCTAAAACAAAATTACCAATAAAATCAATAGGAGTCATTTGGGAAAGCTGCGTTTTTCCCGATAGATTCATATGAGTGATAACAATGGCAAAACCGATAATAAATTTTAAAATAATCAACGAATAATAGTACGCCATAATGCTATTCCTTTGTTATCTAAGCCATACATTTGTTTTCATTATTTATTTAATAATAAGTTCGAACAGTTTAGCTTGGTTTTCTATATTTTATAACTCTATAGCATGGAACAAGAGATGACTTTCCAAAAAAAAGCATTCACTTGAGTTTACAATCAAAAAAAATATAACGATTTCAGTTTTTTACCTAATTATTTTATAACTCACTTAATTTCAACTATAGTTAAATATACACATTGGCGATTATGCCAATATCGAGCTTCAATAACATTTTTACCAGCATCGTGCTAAGGATATGTTTATGAATATAAAACTCATCACTTCACTTCTTTTCGCGGGAATTGTTACAGTTATCGTAGGTTGTGATGACTCATCCAAACCAAGTGACACCGTTAAACAAGCTGAAGAAAAAGCCCAGCAATTAAAAGAAGATGGTGAACAAAAAGCTGATGAATTAACGAAAGATGCGCAAAATAAAGCTGAAGAGTTAAAACAAAATGCGTCAGAACTGAGCCAAGAAGTTAAAACGGATGCGATTAATAAAGCTGACGAAGTCGCAACCGATATGAAAGAAAAAACGGAATCGCTCAAAGCAGAAAATGACGCAGAAACCAATAAAAAATAATTTTCCTCTCAGTTCCCTTCAAGAATGTGGGCTTTAAATGCCTGCATTCTTATTTGGTGCAAAAAAACAACAAAACCCACCTAACTCTTTCGCCATTCCACGATATAATTATGTTTCTTATTCGCTAGCTACCAGGAAAACTAATGCAAATTAAACATAGCATGGGGTACACAAACCCAGAACTCCTTACTGATGCTTTCAACCTGCGCCAACAAGTTTTTACTCAAGAACAGGGGTTTCCCGCTGATATCGATGTCGATGAATATGATGAGTCCGCATTACATGTCGTTTTGTATTTAGATGGGCAGCCAGCTGCAGTATTACGTTGTGTACTACTTGAAGACAATCTCATCAAAGTTGGCCGTGTCGCAGTACAAAAATCACACCGAAGTAAAGGGCTAGGACGTGAATTAATGAAATTTGTAGAGCAATATGGCCGTTCTCATCATTACCATAAAATCGCTCTTTCAGCGCAATATACTGCCATTGATTTTTACCATACTCTGGGGTACCAAACTGAGGGAGAAATGTATGATGAAGAGGGAATGGACCACATTTATATGACATTATCTTTAGAGTAATAATTGCCCTTGAATTAAATTTTCTCGCCTCTATATTGGTATATAGGTCAATATTTAATCAAACAGAGGTGAATGATGGCAAATGGTTGGGCAAATGAAGATGCTGTTCAAGAACAAATTGATGCCACTCTTGATGATGCGGTAGCGAAAGCTCGTCGCCAATTGCACTCAGGTGAAAGTGCCGAGTTTTGTGAAGAGTGTGGTGAGGCAATTCCTGAGGCTCCCCGTTTAGCATTACCCGGCGTTAAATTCTGTATCAACTGCCAAAATGAATTAGATAAAAAACAATCTACGTTTAGTGGCTATAATCGGCGTGGCAGTAAGGATAGCCAATTACGCTAATCACATTTCCACCTCCATTTATCTAAGGTTTTTACTTATCTAGTACTTACTTTCACTCATTTGCGTTAACTTATTGGTAAAACATGTAAATACTGCACTGTTAATTATTAATTTAATGATAATTAACATGATATTTTTATCCTCTATTTAATGTTATTTCCCGATATTGTTGATCATTCACTCGTATCATGGCAGTATAACCGCCTATTTTTTAACTTATGAAGGTGATAAAGACTCGGGTTTCATCGCTATTTTTGGCAGTTTAGCCTGCCTTCAACACCATATTATTGTTCTTTCTATCTCGTTTCCTTAGGGGAAATTTTTCGCAATTATTCATTGTTTCATTAAGAAGGACAGCTCGCTGCATATTTGTCGATATCGGTATGCCAAAAATAAAATAAAACAAAACAAAAGAAGGTTGTTATGAGTCAAATTGATACTGATTCTAAAAAAATTCGTTCTAAAATTAGTCCCCCTGTATTTTATAGCTCTGCCGTTATTATTTTGGTTATCGTTGGCTTTGCCGCTTTGATGCCAGAAGTCGCAGAATCTCATCTAAGTCATCTTCAGCAAAACTTATTCAATAATGCTAGCTGGTTTTACATTCTAGCCGTCGCTATTATTCTTTTGAGTGTGACTTATCTGGGACTCTCCCGTTATGGGCAAATAAAATTAGGCCCGGACCACGCCCAACCCAATTTTAGCTATGTCTCGTGGTTTGCCATGCTTTTCTCAGCAGGTATGGGAATTGGGCTAATGTTTTTTGGGGTTGCAGAACCCGTAATGCACTACCTCAACCCACCTGTAGGTGAACCGCAAACCGTTGAAGCCGCAAAAGAAGCCATGCGCTTAACGTTCTTCCACTGGGGGTTACATGCTTGGGCTATCTATGCCATTGTCGCATTAATTTTAGCGTTTTTTAGCTATCGCCACGGCCTCCCTCTCACATTACGCTCTGCCCTTTACCCCATTATTGGTGAGCGTATTTATGGCCCAATAGGCCATGCAGTTGATGTATTTGCAGTAGTAGGGACGGTATTTGGTGTTGCAACATCTTTAGGCTTCGGTGTACTGCAAGTTAACGCTGGGATGAACCATTTATTTGGTTTACCAGTCAGCGAAACCGTACAGGTGGCTTTGATCATCATTTTTACAGGGCTTGCAACAATTTCCGTTGTTTCAGGACTAGATAAAGGTATCCGTATCTTATCGGAACTCAATCTTGGCCTCGCATTTCTATTGCTCGTATTAATCGTTGCTTTAGGGCCAACTGTGCTTCTTTTAAAATCTTTCGTTGAGAATACAGGTGGCTACCTTTCAGAGATCGTCAATAAAACCTTCAATCTCTATGCCTATGAACCCAAATCAAGCAATTGGTTAGGCGGCTGGACACTACTGTATTGGGGATGGTGGTTATCTTGGTCGCCATTTGTCGGTATGTTTATTGCCCGTATCTCTCGCGGTCGTAGTATTCGTGAATTTGTCATGGGGGTATTATTTGTCCCTGCTGGCTTCACTTTAATGTGGATGACATTCTTCGGTAACACAGCGATTGATTTAATTAAAAATAAAGGCGCAACCTTATTAGCCGAAACTGTTCAGGCAGACGTATCTCTCGCTTTGTTTGAATTCCTTAATTATTTTCCATTCTCTTCGGTTTTATCTTTCTTTGCTATGCTAATGGTCATTGTGTTTTTCGTGACTTCAGCGGATTCAGGAGCAATGGTGGTTGATACTTTAGCTTCAGGCGGCGATTCTAATACCCCTGTTTGGCAACGTATCTTTTGGGCGGGTTTAATGGGTATCGTTGCGATAACAATGTTACTCGCAGGTGGTCTCCAAGCGTTACAAACACTGACAATTGCGAGTGCTCTTCCCTTTGCTGTCGTTTTGCTCGCCTCCATTTATGGCTTGTTCAAAGCCTTAAGAGTCGATGCCTATAAGCGCGATAGCCAACAGTTAGCGACCATTGCACCAACTGCCAGCCGTAACCCTATTCCGTGGCAGCGACGCTTGCGTAACATCGTATATTTCCCTAAACGCGCGCATGTTAAACGCTTTATGGAAGAATCTGTGAAGCCATCAATGGAAATGGTATCTGAAGAACTGGCTAAGCAAGGTACTGTATGCCATATCCATACTGATAAAGATGACCGAATAGGTTTTGAAGTGGATTTAGGCGAAGATATGAACTTTTTATACGAAGTTCGCCTCCGTTACTATATTCAACCGTCATTTGCGTTATCGGGTATGGGGACAGAAAGTGATGATGAAAAGAGCGAGGAGCAACGCTACTATCGCGCTGAAATTCACTTAAAAGAAGGTGGGCAAGACTACGATGTGATGGGCTGGGCAAAAGAGCAAATCATTCACGATATCCTAGACCAATACGAAAAACATATCCATTTCTTACACTTACTGGGTAAGTAGCCCCAAAAAAGAAACATTACCTAAAATGTGTCGATAAGAATTCACAGGCGGCTAAAATTATAGCCGCCTGTGTTTATTCGATTATTTATTAATGCAATAGAATCCTATTTTATGACATTTGAATTTTTGATAATAAAGTACTTACGCTAGCTAAGTCTTCAGGATGAACTTTTAAATATTTTTCACAAGCTAATCTGGCATAGTAAAAGCAAGTTTCTTCACTGACGACTATTTCATCTTCTTTTTCTGGAGGATAACTTATTGCAAAAAAACACCCTCTTTAAAAATCATATCATCTAAAAATCCATCATACTCACAAGCAAAATTAGCACTCTTATTTTCTCCCCTCATGTAAGTTTTATCCCTCAAATAGACAGACATGACCACGTGTCTTTTTCCTAATTGATTCGGCTACGACCCTCGTTAACTTGGTTGGTTAAATCGTCTATCACCACAAAACAGGTTTATGTTTTTCGACGATTTCAGTGTGTTTTCGCATTCAATCTCAACGTTGCTAAAAGTCGCACTGAGGCAGTTTTATGATGTCTAACGGGTGTTTTAGACACTAAGTTCGCCAGTTTAACATAATAGGTCTTATGGAAATTTTAAAATCAAGGTAAACGCAATCTATGCTAAATCATAATATTTAACTTAAGTAATGTATATGGTATTGTGAACTATCTATATTGATCTTTAATGACAAAGGGAATGCTTAAAATGGCGAATATAATTTATCTTACGCTAAAAGGAAATAAACAAGGTTTAATCTCGAAAGGATGCTCAACGATAGATTCTATCGGGAATAAGTATCAAAAGGGACATGAAAACGAAATTCTTATTAATGAGTTGTCTTCTAATTTATCGATGCATCAAAATGTCAGTTTTCAGCCTATTAGTATTCGTAAGCCAATTGATAAGTCTTCCCCACTACTTTCTCAAGCATTAACATCGAGTGAGATATTAACGTGCGACTTTACTTTTTATAGAACATCAATGAATGGTGGGTTAGAGCTGTATTATAAAATAAAACTGACAGATGCCTCAATTGTTGACCTAAATTGTTTTTATCCTAATTCTGTTACTCACAATCAAGCCCAACCAGAAGAGTCTGTATCGTTTCGATTTAAATCGGTTACCTGGGAGCATGTTATTGCAGGTACTAGTACATACAGTATATGGGAAGAAAGGAGCTTTTAATGTTCTCTAGCCCAGAAGAGACCTTTGAATGGTATGCAAATGAATTAAGAAAAATATCTGAGTTATCTGCAAGGTATTTTCTTGACGACCCCTACTGTAAACAAGGTTACAGAAGTGAAATAAATGAAGTTATAAGGTTGATCCGAGCTGATTTTAATATAGCACTGTATAATAATAATGCTAGGCATCAACGAGTAGATAGCACTCGGGATTGGTTTAGAGAGAACATAGGTTCAACGGGGAATTGGCCCGATATATATAAATACACTGAGGAAATTAAACTCGAATATGAATCAGAAAAATTAGCGTATTCCCAATTAAGAAAGGCAAGTAAAGAACTATATAATGCAACTAGGTCTTATTTTGGTGAAGGCTGGCTTTTTTATGGTGACAAGAGCCTTGATATATTAGGTGGTGCAATTCAAACAGCAGTTGGTATTTTTAGTTATAGAATAGGTAAAACAATTGGAAGTCACGGAATGAAAACGTCCGGTGCGATAAGCATGGCCTATGGTGGAGGTCGTGTATATCAAGGTATTTCTGATATTACGTATGAGTTAACTGATGGTGAAATAAACTTTAGACAAGATCCAGTTAAATTTTTAATAGAACAAGGTACTATAGCATTAGGTGGAGATAGCATCACAGCTAAGAAAATTTATTATGATGTTGATTTTGTAAATAATCTTTATATCGGTTTTGGAGCATTTAAAATTATTGATCCAAAGAAAAGAACTGAAATAAGACAATTACCAACAAAAACTTCTAAAGGATTAAGAAAATTAGGTTTTTTTGAACGCTATTTTCCAGATAACGTCGGGTTTAGAATAGAAAGATGGACTAGTGAAAATTATAAAAGAAAATTAGCTATAGGAAATAAGCCAATGTTATTATATTCATTAACAGCATCAGCAATAAAATTGAAATTGATTCTTGAATTACATAGTGACGAAAATTAGTATTTTATAATTTTTTATTTTCATTAGTGAATTAAAAGTTTAAATTTTATGGATAGATAAAATAAAAAAGGTATTTTACTATTTACTGAGTCTATAAATAAAACCATTAATACAGGGATTAAATATGCGATTGTTAAAGGTATTAGTGATAGAATTAATGGTGCCCCCATAAAAAAAACAAGAGTTAAATAGTTAATAATATAAATCAAATACAATATTTTGGGAATCTTTTTACTTGATACTGATTCTTCAAACCATGAATCAAAATCATCCCCTTTTCCAATGGATGAATGAATTGAACTAAGTTTGATAAAGTCATTTTTATTTAACTTATCTATATTTCTTATTTTCACTATGACCTCTGATACTAATATATAGCTTTTTATCTTAATTGGTGTAAATAGTCTTGTTTTTCATTTTGATGGTGGTGATTTATAATAATCACCATCAAGGTTATAATACTTAATTATATGAAATCACTTGAATTAATTCATACGGTTTACCTTGTCTTATCGCAAGGTTATCATCGAAATTGAATCCTTCAGCGCAAAATAACGATTGTATACTGTCAATAATGACATTGTTATAATTGATAATAGAAGGTTCTTCCCCATCAATAAAATATTTAAGAGTAATATCTATTTTTTCATCGTTTTTGATAGCATCAAAGATAAATTTGGTTGAGTGACCCAAATCTTTATCAATCGTCAATCGTAGAATTGGAGTGCCATTTTCATCTTTTTCTCTAGAATAACTAATTGAATTAATTAGGATCGCATCATTTTTTGAATTTGAAAGGTCTTTCGTGATTAACCCCTGTTCAGATCCAATTATTCTCATGATTATTTGGTGTTTCATGCGATTTCCTTATGTAGCATTTGGCTTTAGTAAGCCATTTTTTTTCACATAAAGCAATAAAAACATAACGAGTTCCGCACTGACTTTACCATTACTAAACCCAAATGCTGTTTTCTCCATAGAAGGATCATAAGCACCAATCCCAACTGCAAACTTCTCGGCTTGTGATTTAGAATTTAATTTATTAATTTCCTCAACCAATTTGTTAGTCGCAAAGGCATGCAACTGCTCTTTTTCTATGATGGGGGATTAATTTTGAGATATTAAGCCTAATTTAATATCATGGTCTGAAAGCGTAATAATCTTACCTTTTGATAGTAAGTTAGCCGACTATGTTTATTCAATTGTCTATTAATGCAATAGAATCCTATTTTATGACATTTGCATTTTTGATAATAAATTACTTACGCTAGCTAAGTCTTCAGGATGAACTTTTAAATATTTTTCACAAGCTAATCTGACATAGTGGAAGCAAGTTTCTTCACTGACGACTATTTCATCTTCTTTTTCTGGAGGATAACCTATTGCAAAAAAAACCCCCTCTTTAAAAATCATATCATCTAAAAATCCATCATACTCACAAGCAAAATGACAATATGCACCATCAGTACTATAGCCTCTCTTATGAACTATGTGGTCTACAACATCTAAGAAACGGTGATCATTATACATCCGATCAAAATAAGTTTTGATGACCCAATCGTGATGATCATAATTGTTTTTATCCTCATAATTATAAGGTAATCCAAACAATAAATGATTTAATTCATCAAAAGACTCATTCATATAAATTATTCCTATTGAGGATGAAAATTACTAACACCTTTAGTTTTGGGATCTAAATAAACTCTAAAGTGTATTAGTGTCGATAAGAATTCACAGGCGGCTAAAATTATAGCCGCCTGTGAATTCAATCTTTTTTGCTCAATTCTATTGAACTTAGAGCTATCTACCCCCTATCATTGGGGCTTACTGATTGTTATTACCAGATTTCTTATAATAATTTTGCAGGAAGTATTACGTCTTTGCCTTTAACATAATCCCATACCAAGGTGAATATCTTTTTATATATCGAGCTTTCATATTGTGATAGGTGCATTAATAGTTTTGATAGTTCATCCGATGATCTCATGACTGATATCTCCCCCCCTTCAGGATACGCTATAAAAACGTGACTAACACCGTTTATCGATATAGTTAAAAAAGCCTTTCCATTAATATATTGTATATTATTAAGATATACACTACTGACTAAAAACGGCATTTCCATTCCAAGGCCCCTCTAAAAATTCTCGTAGTGTCATTTGATAGCTCGTGCTTTTTTGTTGGGATTAACATATCAAAAGCAGGCAAATACACAATTTAAATTACAGTCTAGGCCGCCCTCCCCCCGGCAGAAAAAACTGAACTAGATTTGACCTGACAGACACCTTATAAATAACCGGTAACTGTAAGGTCTGAGCTAATACATATAAGGCTTCGTCGGATAAACCCTCCTTCAAGTCAAAACACCTCACAGTGGATGAACCGTATATTTCTGCTCAAATGGCCTCGCTGATCCAACAAACCCATTCAAATACTGGAAGCCTCATCAAGCTCACTCAGGTTATCAATAGGAGACTGTTACAAAATTTGAATAATGATTCTAGCGTAGAACCATGTTTTAAATTAAATTAGCTGGTAGAGATATATTTCTGCCTTCGATATAATCCCAAGTTATCTCACTTAAAAATTTAGATATTTCTGGTTTATATGGCATTATAGACATTATTAACTTATCGAGTTCATCCGTATAATTTATACCTTTTATTCCTTTAGCCTCAAATATACTTGCCATGAAAAATTTAGTTTCTTTATTGACACTAAAACCATAGCTAATATTTTTCGTTGTATTATCATAATCTATTGATAATAAAAATATATTATGGTTTGTAGACACTATGTCCATTCCATGCATCCTTAAATTCGTTAACTTTCATTGTGTACCGTGTTCCTTTAAATGGATCGTTGATTATTACATTACCTCCATTGTCTACGCCTTTAACAACAACCCAATGACCAACTTTATTACCTGAGTCCCACATCATTGCACTCCAAGAACCGGTACGATTTAATGACTCAAAACTTGAGGAAGAAACATTATTAGCAACCCAACCGCTATCAACTTTATTTAGTTTATTGGCAAGTGAATTCATTGATGTTAATTCTGTACCTAATTTAATCTGAGATGTGAAAATATTACGATCTTTTAATATCATTTCCCCACATGCAGCGCCACAACTAGTCGGCGTCACCTGTTTCACTACAGTTGGGTCAACGATTTCATTCATGACATTCCAGTTACCTCCAGCCCCTCCTTTTAATGGTTTCCGCTGAAGGGCCGTGCCTGTTGTTTTGATCAATCGCCCCATAACGGCTACAGCTCGTTCTAATGGTAACGATGTTAATAGTGCAATTGCGTAATCTTTAGTATCCTTGGCCTGTGCTAATGCCATCATAGTATCTGAAACGGGAAGATGCTCTAATATTAACTTTACAGGGTCTTCTCCCCCAGCACCGTTAAGATAATTTTTCCGAATACTACGTTTTTCTTGCTCCGTAAGGCTGCTATCACTCGCTAATACTTTTTCAAGTTCAAAACCACTTGCGAAAAAGTTATCGCCCGTATTTCCAAAAAAATTATGGTAATGGTGATTAAAAAGAAATACATTTTCTGCGGCATTAGCACCACTGTATGCACCACTCGCTTCACCTGTATAAATACCGCCAGATAAAGCCCCAACCACCTTGATTATTTGAGTATCTGCATTTAAATTATTTTTACTTTTGTTATCAAGAGATAGTGCAGCCAATTCAGCGGCTAATGCACCAACAACGGCTCCTTTTACATTGCCACCACTAATTTCTGCACTTAGTGCAGCCAAACCCGCATGACTAAGAGCTTTTCCTGTATGTCCTAGAATATTTCCCTGTTTATCTACATATAAATACTGGAATTTATCGCCTATCAGGTTAGCCCCTTCAGCTTGAATTTGCCCTGCCACATTACTGAGTAGGGCTGTTTTAAAGTTTTCACTAAAGCTCCCACCTTGGATCGCTGTTCCGATGGTTGAGCTGATAGCACTTTGCCCTGCCACACGCTGTGCGACTTGAGTCCAATTTCCATCACTGAGTTTTGGTAAAGTCACTTTGGCCGGATCTGTCGCTTTGCCATATAACGCGATATCAAATCCTTCAAGTGAACCCGCAATAATCATGCTGGTCACAATTGATTTTACGGTATCACTTTCCCCTAGACTGGATAAGGTTTTTGACAGGTTTCCTTTGTTCTCGACTAATGCGACGGAAGCTTGAGAAACGAGAGAGGCAAACCCCGCCTGTGCCGCAGCAGAAGCCATTGACGCTGTTGTCGCTGAAGCACCCATGGTTGTAGCAGTAGAGCTCGCTAACCCACCAATACTGGCGGCTGTAGAGGTTCCATAAGTAGCAGCCGCGACAGCAATGGCAATCACAGCACCTACGACTGGATTAAGGCTTTCAGTTTTTACATCCCACTGGCTATAAGCATCTTTTACAACAGCCCAATTGACGTTTTTGTTATTTTTAATGTCCCCGAGCCACTCATACCCAGGAGTACGACTTAATATTGCTAATGCCTGTTCGAATGACTGCCCTTCTTTAGTTTTAACATCCGCAGTGATCCCTTTATTCGCATCAACAGTCAGTTTTCCACCAATATGCAATACAGGTAAAACCCATTTATCTGAGGTATAGCCTTTATTACGTTGGGTGATATAAAAACCGTTAGAATTTGTAATCACCTGTTCAAATTGCGAGTTTTTGACCGCTTTAAAATTGACCTTGCCCGTTTGGCTGGTGATTTTGGCATTCTTGCCCGCATTAATTTTGGTCGCTTCTAATGTCACATCATCCTTGGCATACAGATTAATATCGCCACCTGCGGTAAATTCAGTGACTTTATTGGTTTTATCACTGCGTGTTTTTCTCACTTCCTTTTTCGTAATACAAAGCGTCCATCTATTGCATTTCTTTTTATACTCTTCGAAGTAACTGCTTTCTTCCATGGCTTGGGCGTAGAGATACCCGCCTTTTGCCGCAATATCCATCGCACCTTTGGCAACGAGACGTGAGGCTTGGAAAAGAATGCTCCCCTCTGACAAAATGGTCAGCGTTTTACCGCTGTTAATTTCAGTGCCAATTTGACGATATAACTCTTCAAATTTTTTCCCTGATTGTTTTCGATAATTCGTTTTGACCGACTCTAAACGTACATTTCCCCCGCTTGATAATGTGATGTCATCTAGGGATTTGATTATGCTGCCTTGTGCAGTGAGTGCGCCATTGGAGGCCAGTGTGATGCCTTTGTCACCGGAAAGTGTCGAGGTCACATAACGCACATCTTGGTTATCTTCACTGGGGTTGGGAATGGCAGAGTAAGCGGTAGCCGTTAATTTAATATCACGACCTGAAAGCGCTATGACCTTGTCTGTGGATTGAAGGTTAGCCGACTGCAAGTCAATATCACGGGCTGCATTTAACGTAATATTGCCATTCGCGATGAGCTGAGAACGCAACTCTGGATAGCGATTGGTTTTAAATACATTATCGACATCCTTAATCGCTTTTGAGCCTAACAAAATATCTTGGCCTGCATTGAACGTCAGTGATTTTCCACTGTTGAAGGCAATGCCACGCGCTTCAATATTCTTACCTGCAGTGAGGTTTATCTCCCCTGAACTTGCCCAATTTCCTGTTTTTGTGAGTAACGCATTGATATTGGCGACAGGCTCTGAAGCCGCGAGTTTCATTAAGTTGAGTTCATCGCGACGAATAAGGATATTGTCATTGGCACTTAGGGTAAGTTTATTCGTTTTAGCTAATTGCGCATTATCAAAAGTGATATTTTTACCCGCTTGGATATGTAACGAATTTGCGGCATTGAGAACCGGGGGCGATAATACATTCTCTTTAAAGGCAGAAACGGGGTTTAAACTGTATTGAAGATCGCCATTTTTCGCAATTAAGGTGCTGTCTTTAGCCGTTAAATTGACTTGTTTAAGATTAAGGTCGTTATTGGCAATTAGGCTTTGTGATTGTTTTGCAACCAGTTGTGCATCATGAATATTGATGTTTTGACCAGCGATAATAGACAGATCATTTTCAGACTGTAAGTTAGTAGAAATATTTATATTATTAGAATTTAAAATAATATTTTTTGCTGACATTAAATAAGCGGGGGAATCGATGTGATTTATTTTTGAGATCAGTGATGAGGTAATAGGTAGTTTGTTCTCACTGCTGATCGAATGTTTAAAATCGAGGATGAGATTCGCACCTGAATGTAACCCTTTCTTTGTTTTTACATTATCAATCAATTCCAAAATGAACACATCACCTTGTATTTTATAATGCGTTTCTAAAATTAATTCTTTGATATTTCTAATATTAACTATTCTACTTCCACTGTTCGAAGGATCGATGACATAATTTTTATAGGTGTATTTTTTCCAGCCAATATTTTGACTGTTATCTAAAGTATTACCGGTTAAAATTAAATTTTTCTTAGCAGAAATGATACCGTTATCATTAGTGATTTGATTACCATTAAGATAAGCATTTCCACCGCTAACTATTTCTCCGAGCCGAACTGAATCATCAGAGTAAATACTTTGACCTGTATTGACTAAAACACCCTCTTTATAAAATGCATTTGAAAAATCAGCTACACCGAACCACTTATTAGGAAGAGGGTTAACCAACTTTGCATTCATGACCACATCATAATTCCCGCCTCCTTCTCTAACTCGGTCTATTAATAAGTTCTTACTTGTGGAGGTCGGTTGTATCGTATTTTCCTTGTAGTGGGTATTTAACGACATGTTGGTCAATTGCTTCGTACGAACCACCAAGTCCCCTACATTGGTCTTTATCGTCCCCGATTTATTCTCAATCAGCGTACTCAAATCCCCCTTGGCATTTTTTTGCATCCACAAATTATCTTGTGCCTGAATAAGCGCACTATTGCCCGTATTGCTTATTGAATCGGCAAAGACACGCATATCCTTGCCTGCGGTAACTTTCCCGTTATTGGCGAGGGTGTTGGTGGCTAATGTGATGTCTTTGGTGGCATTCACGTTGGCATTGGTATTAATTTGCAGGTTTTTGGTGCTGACATTGATGTCTTTTTTCCCTTGAATATTGCCGGCAAGGGTAATTTTGCCATCGACAGTTAACGTCAGGTCATGTTGGTTGGCTTGCACATTACTGAGGTTAATCCCCACCCCTGATTCCGTACTCACCAATTTCACTTGATTGGCATACATCCCACCCAGTGCTTTGGTATCTACGGAAATACTGGGTTTTGCCCCTTCACCCGCAATCGGTGTTACGGTGCCTTTTTGAAAATCGACACGGTTGCTACCTTGCATCAGGGTCAGGTTTTTGGCTTTGATTTGCCCATTCAATTCGGTGGCGCGGCTGATAATATCGGCATAGGTTTGCGCTTCGGCATTTAGGCCATTGGCGCCGATAACCACACTGCCTTTTTTCACCTCAACCGCAGATAAAGCCCCCTTGTTATCCAGAATAGGTTTCCCCGTGGTTAAGGTAATCGCAGGGGTATTCACAAAGCTACAGCCATTGCAGGTAATCCCATTCGGGTTAGCAATTAAGACATTCGCCCCTTTGCCTGCTACTTCCAACTTACCTTGTAATTCTGAGCGGTTACTGCCGGTAACTTCGTTGATAATCAGATTGGCGGCATTTCCCTTTAAATTCGCATTGGCTTTGATTTGCCCTGCAATTTGGGAATTCACATTAGTGGTGGCGTTATTGAGTACCGCACCTTGTTTATCAACATTAAATTGTTGGAATTTATTGTGGGATATTCCGACCCCATTCGGCGTGGCGATATTAATAATCGGGACGTTATTTTGTTGGCTGATTTGGGTGTTTTTATCTGCCGCCGTCATAGCGGCTCCCCAGGCGGGGTGCAAGGGGGAGACAACGGTTAAGAAAATCAGGGTATAACTTAAAAACCGTTTAGGCCGTGAAGGCAATTGTTCATTTAGCATAAATAATCCTTTAAAAACGTAAAGCTACAGAGAGAATGAGACCGACCAATAAGCCGACCAATTGTCTGGTTTAAGTTGTGAGGGATAATGCAAAGGTTTACTGAGTAGAAACTGAGAATAAATTGGACTATTGCCTGTAAAAGAGAGACCAACAGCTCCTCCCGCTAGGGTGTCATGTTCAACGTGGTACGTATCTGAGGCAATAAACCCGTAATCTAGCGCTCCGATAAAACGCAGTTGCCCAATTGCCGTATTAGCGATGCCTTTATTGATTTCATTACGCCAATAGCCGCCTCGGTTACCACTCAAAGATTGCTCATGGTAACCACGAACAGAATACTGGCCTCCAATACTTATACGTTCAATGCCGTATAAATTATCGAGCGAATATTGACCGTAAAATGAGGTTAAATAAGTCAAACCATTGGGAAAAAAATACTGATAACTGCTGCTTAGACTGAATTTGCGGTAATGGCTGCGCGGTGAGTCTTTCGCGAGGGTGTCCGATGAGGCGCCAAAGGCGGATATTCCCCATTCAGCAGCAGGGTTAAACGTGAAGTAACCTTGCCCGAGGGTAGTGCTGTACTGCGGGGTAAATGAGAGCGAGGTTAAAGTTGGGCTGCTGATACTCAGGGTTTGGGAAGCTAACTGAGTGCGGGCATTTTTATGTTTTAAACTGCCTTGTAAGGTTAGACGCTGTTTGCCATCGCGATAAATTAAGCGGCTGACATCCAACTGTTGGTTGGTATTTTTGCCTTCATAACGGTATTGCTGACCCGATGCATAAAACGGTTGTAGCTTATTATTACGATAAAACTGATAACGGTAAGACCAATAACCATAAGGCACATTCACATTCGCAACGATATAACGACTATGATGGGATGCACTTCCATCCATATCGGTATTGGCCGAGGCTGACCACTGCTCACCAAACCCTAATGGGGAATCTACCGTCAAACCGCCGGTAATCAGCTGTTTTCCCGTTGCCTCCATACCCGAGTTATCGAGATTCAACTGACTCGTGATAGGCCATTTTTTCCCTTGCTGATGAATAATAATCCGAGAGTAGCCATTTTGGCTTCCTGGCTGGATATCGATAGTGTACTTAGCGGACGATAACCGGTTGAGTTGCTCCAACCCTTGTTCAATATCCCGTAGATTTAATATTTTACCTTGTTGATAAGGAAATATTTGATGAACTAGGCGCTCTGGGGAGTTATCAATCTCGATAGTTTCAATCTTTCCTTCAATCATTTGTAAGGCGAGATGATGTGACGATAAATCTTGCTCAGGAATGATGGCTTGAGAGGTAATAAACCCCTGTTCTATATAGTAATTAGTCACATGCTTAGTGAGCTTATGTATTTCACCTAGCGTGAGGCAGTGTTTTAAGTAAGGTGAGGTTAACTGAGTCTGAGTTTTACTGGTGAGTTGTGTGGCACCGACAAATTGGATCTTATCGACCGGGAAACAGATTTCATCTTGACCGTATTTGGAAAAAGTATCATCAACGGTGATTACATTGTGTTTTTCCAATAGGTTACGCTGGATTAACTCCGATTCTAACCGTTGTTTCTGTTCAAATTGAATACTTTCATTCGTGGAAGGGAATAATTGATTTTCCGTGTAGCCATAAGGCGAAATCATAAACAACGATAAGTATAATAAACGCCACATAATTTGATATTTTGTCATGTTATCTAAATTTTCGTTACGAACAGTAAATTTACCGTAATGTAACTTATTCTCATTAACAGCTTTTAGATAAAAAAAATCCACCATGACTAAAAATTAATACTTTCATTCTTAATATTGTTTTTTTGCGCCATTTTATTATGTTAATTTGACCAAATTACAATTAATGGCAAAATTTATCGCAGCATACTGGAAATCAATCATTTGATTTTATTAGAAATGATTTTTCTGAAGAATTTGTCACAAGTAACCTATAGGTAATTTCACAATTACAAATAAGATATGACAGTGAGGGATTGGCTACTCAACTAAAAGTATAAATGAAGTTCAACTTCAGTGAATCTAAAGGGAAAAGTGAATTATTTAAGTAATAACTATATTCTAAATAATTCGAATTGTAGGGAGGTGGCAATTTAAGATAGTTCAATAAACATACACCAACATGTGAAGCAAATCACCGAATGCCAGTAACAACGTCACCATGTGAAATATGGTGAAGGTAAATTAGTTTTCTAAATAGTTCGAACTCTAGCACGGCGGCAATTGAGGATAGTTTGGGGAGCATACATTAGTATGTGACCCAAATAGCCGAAAGAAGCCAACACAGCTAGAGCTCGAAATATGACGAAAATTTAGGCACTTTTCCGCTTATTCATCTCACTGTAGTCTGGGCTCTCTAAAGCGATTAGCTCATCCAACAACGCGGTCAATTGCTGCATTTTCTCTGGCGAAAAAGCCAGCTCGATTTTTTGATAACCTTCTTCCACTTCCTGCCGTGCTTTGTCATACAGCTCTTGCCCTGCCGGTGTCAAAGAGACATATAATTTGCGCTGATCATTCAACGGTTTTAAGCGGAAAATTAAACCTTCGCGCTCCATACGGGTTAGGATCCCCGTTAAACTTGGGCGCAGAATACAGGTTTGGACTGATAATTCATGAAAATCAATTGAACGCTTATCAGCTAAAACGCGAATGATACGCCATTGCTGTTCAGTCAAATTATACGACTTTAATATCGGCCGGAAAAAACCCATTGCGGTTTCCCTTGCCTGCAATAATGCAATTGTCAATGATTCATGCATAAGCTTAAAACTCACCACTTAATTAACGTTATTTAGCCTAATTTAGGTATTTTATGGCGGCTGCCACAGTGCTTTATTGGCACAATGCTTTAGTGAAACCCTTTGGTTATCACCATGAATTTCCACATCACCAATTTGCCTTATTCAAGAGTAGCACGGTCAAATAACAATCTCAAAGAAAAACCCTAAAATATTAATGAGTAAATAATTTAAAATTCAACTTTAAAGTTAATTTTTTGTAAATCAAAAAAAATTGAAAAAATAATAAATTCATTTATAACAGCATGTTACAGAAAGATGACTCAATTATGTTAATGAGATCACAATTAAAATTAACATTTACATAAACCTATTGCTAATTTAAAAATTATACTTTATTAATATATTAATAATTACTCGAAAGTTGAATTCTTTTCATTAAGGAGTTGTCAATGAAAGGCACTGTATTTGCCGTTGCCCTCAATCACCAAAGCCAGCTTAGCCATTGGCTTGAGGCATTCCAGCAAGCCCCTTATAAGACCCCACCAAAAACCCCTGTGTGGTTTATTAAGCCGCGTAATACGCGTATCAATTCAGGTGAGCAAATTTTGCACCCTATAGGTGAAGAAGTGCAAAGTGGCGCTACGCTTGCTTTGGTGATCGGTAAAAATGCACGCAAAGTCAGTAAAGAGGATGCTCATCAATTTATTGCTGGGTTTGCGCTGGCAAATGAAGTGAGCTTGCCAGAAGACACCTTCTATCGCCCTGCAATTAAAGCAAAATGCCGTGATACTTTCTGCCCAATCGGTGAAATGGTGACTACTTCGCTAAATACTCCTGTCGATATCATCACCCTAGTGAATGGCAAAGAAGTGGATCGCTGGTCAACAAAAGATCTGATCCGCAATGCTAGCGAGTTAGTGGCTGCATTAAGTGACTTCGCCACCTTAAAGCAAGGGGATGTGATCCTGCTCGGAACGCCACAGCAACGTGTCACCATCAAACCCGGTGATGACGTGGTTATCCAAGCGGAAGGCTTTCCTAGCCTGAAAAATACCGTTGTGGCAGCAGGAGGAAAATAATGTCTACGATAACAAAACGCGCCAAAATCCTTTTTAAAGGCACTGAATATTCCGTCACTGTTGGTGATAACGAAGCCATTACATTACCTAATGGGGATGTGATCGCGGGTGATTCTCCTGATGTTGAATGGTTACCCCCTGCTCAAGGGACGTTATTTGCCCTTGGTTTGAACTATGCAGACCATGCTGCCGAATTAGAATTTAAGCCACCTGAAGAACCTTTAATTTTCTTAAAAGCAGAAAGCAGCTTAACGGGCCACCGCCAAGTTTCTGTTCGCCCTGATAATGTTGAATATATGCATTATGAGTCTGAGTTAGTGGTGGTGATTGGAAAAACGGCTCACAAGGTCTCAAGAGAAGATGCCATGGATTATGTCGCAGGTTATACCGTGTGTAATGACTATGCGATCCGTGACTATTTAGAGAACTATTATCGACCAAATTTACGTGTTAAGAGCCGTGATACCTTAACGCCGATTGGCCCTTGGATTGTCGATAAAGATGCCATTAAAGATCCGCATAATTTAGCTTTATACACCTATGTAAATGGTGAATTACGCCAAAAAGGCACCACTGCCGATCTGATTTTCGATATTCCCTTTTTAATTGCTTACCTCAGTGACTTTATGACACTGCAACCGGGAGACATGATTGCGACAGGGACACCAAAAGGGTTGTCTGATGTCGTGCCGGGTGACGAAGTCATTGTTGAAGTTGAAGGTGTTGGCAAACTGGTCAACACCATTATCAGCGAAAAAGACTATGAGGAACGTGTGTAATGACTAAGATTAATCATTGGATCAACGGTAAAAACGTTGCTAGCAAAGACTATTTTGAAACCACCAACCCTGCAACGGGTGAAGTACTCGCTGAAGTCGCAGCGGGTGGACAAGACGAAATCAACCAAGCCGTTGCCGCAGCAAAAGACGCATTTCCAAAATGGTCCAATACCCCGATGAAAGAGCGCGCTCGCTTAATGCGTCGCCTTGGTGAATTGATCGACGAAAATGTCCCGCAAATCGCGGAAATGGAAACCAAAGACACTGGTTTGCCTATTCACCAAACTAAAAACGTGTTGATCCCACGCGCTTCACACAACTTTGAATTCTTTGCTGAAATTTGCCAGCAAATGAATGGCCGTACTTACCCTGTTGATGACAAGATGATGAACTACACCTTGGTTCAACCTGTGGGTGTCTGTGCGCTGATTTCCCCATGGAACGTGCCATTTATGACCGCAACATGGAAAACCGCTCCTTGTTTAGCACTGGGTAATACTGCGGTTCTGAAAATGTCTGAGTTATCACCATTATCAGCGAATCGCCTTGGTGAACTGGCTCTGGAAGCCGGTATTCCAGCAGGCGTTTTGAACGTGGTTCAAGGCTACGGTAGCACTGCGGGAGATGCTTTAGTCAAACACCATGATGTCCGTGCGGTTTCCTTTACTGGGGGCACGGCTACTGGCCGCACTATTATGCAAAATGCAGGCTTGAAAAAGTATTCCATGGAATTAGGGGGTAAATCACCGGTACTGGTCTTTGAAGACGCGGATATTGAGCGTGCACTAGACGCTGCCCTGTTTACGATTTTCTCCATTAATGGTGAACGCTGTACGGCTGGCTCACGTATTTTCATCCAAGAAAGTATCTATCCTGAGTTTGTTAAACGCTTTGCGGAACGTGCAAACCGCTTGATCGTCGGTGACCCGAACGATCCGAAAACCCAAGTGGGTGCATTGATCAGCCAGCAGCACTGGAACAAAGTTTCGGGTTATATTCGCTTAGGTATGGAAGAAGGCGCAACCTTGTTAGCGGGTGGCCCAGACAAACCGACTGATCTACCTGACCACCTCAAAGGCGGTAATTTCTTACGTCCTACCGTACTGGCTGATGTCGATAACCGCATGCGTGTCGCCCAAGAAGAGATCTTTGGGCCTGTGGCTTGTTTAATTCCGTTTAAATCTGAAGAAGACGGTTTACGCATGGCAAATGATATTGAGTACGGCCTTGCTTCGTATATTTGGACGCAAGATGTCAGCAAGATTTTACGTTTATCACGCAGTATTGAAGCTGGAATGGTGTTTGTTAACACCCAAAACGTGCGTGACCTGCGCCAACCATTCGGTGGTGTCAAAGCCTCCGGTGTAGGCCGTGAAGGTGGCGAGTACAGCTTCGAAGTGTTCGCAGAAATGAAGAACGTGTGTATCTCCTACGGAGACCACAACATCCCTCGCTGGGGTGTGTGATTCATAAATTTATTTTATTTATCAATTAGATACCCATGAAAATTTGAACTGTAAATGATTCATGATAAATAATAGCTACAACAAATTATGGGTAAACTCGTTCCTTACCCTAAATAGTTTGAGTTGTAGCTAGGCGGCAAGCGAAATCATCCCTATGAGCATACATGAGTATGTGATTAGGGTGGTTTTGTGCGGCCAACACCGCTACAGCTCAAAATATAACGGGTAAGAGAGGATGAAATGGGTAAACTAGCACTCGCCGCAAAAATAACACACGTCCCATCCATGTACCTATCAGAACTACCAGGTAAAAACTTTGGATGCCGCCAAGCCGCTATCGATGGGCATAAAGAAATCAGCCGCCGCTGCCGTGAATTAGGCGTTGATACCATTATCGTTTTTGATACGCACTGGTTAGTCAACAGCGCCTATCACATTAACTGTGCTGACCACTTTAAAGGTATTTATACCAGTAATGAGCTTCCTCATTTTATTCGCGATATGGAATATGAATACGATGGGAACTCAGTATTAGGTCAAATGATTGGTGAAGAAGCGCGTAAGTTAGGTGTTCGTGCTCAAGCTCATGAAATCCCAAGCTTAACCCTCGAGTATGCGACATTAGTTCCTATGCGCTATATGAATAGTGACCGTCACTTTAAAGTTATCTCAATTTCAGCATTCTGTACTTCCCATAGTTTTGAAGACAGCCGCAAATTAGGTGAAGCCGTACTAACCGCGATTGAAAAATACGATGGCACCGTCGCTGTATTAGCGAGTGGTTCATTATCACACCGCTTTATTGATGACCAAAAAGCCGAAGATGGCATGAACAGCTACACGCGTGAATTTGATGAGCAAATGGATAAACGTGTCGTCAAACTTTGGCGTGAAGGTCGTTTTGAAGAATTCTGCAAAATGTTGCCTGAATACGCAGATTACTGCTATGGCGAAGGCCATATGCACGACACCGTGATGCTGTTAGGTATGTTAGGTTGGGATAAATACGCTGAGAAAGTGGAAGTCTTAACTGACTTGTTTGCCAGCTCAGGCACAGGGCAAATCAATGCCGTGTTCCCACTGCCAAGCTATATTACTGATAAACAAGCTGTCACCGCATAAGGAATTGTTATGCCTCATTTTTATGCAGAATGTACAGAAAATATTCGTGATGAAGCTCAACTACCTGAGCTCTTCGCCAAAGTGAATGAAGCCCTCGCGGGAACCGGTATCTTCCCATTAGGTGGCATTCGTAGTCGTGCTATTTGGCTGGATACTTGGCAAATGGCCGATGGCAAGCACGATTATGCTTTTGTCCATATGACGTTGAAGATCGGTGCTGGGCGCTCTCTTGAAGATAGACAAAAAACGGGGGAAATGATTTTCGACCTGATCAAAACCCATTTTGCCGATTTAATGGCAAAACGCTACCTCGCACTGTCTTTTACCATGGAAGAGCTTGATCCTGTTTTAAATTATAAACAGAACAATGTTCATGCCTTGTTTAAGGGCTAAGAGTTTAAAGCTTTATTCTTCGTTTTATTGAGAGGGCAAGATGGTTAAAAATTTCGATAAACACATACCGCACTACTTGATTCCATTACTGGGGTCATTAGTGGCATTCGGTCCATTGTCTATCGATATGTACCTCCCAGCCCTCCCTCAAATGGGAATTGCATTACAGGCCACTCAAGGGCAAATGCAGTACACCCTTGGGGCTTTTTTTGCTGGTTTCTGCGTGGGAATGCTGTTTTATGGCCCATTAAGTGACCTTCTTGGCCGGCGGAAAATGTTGTTAAGTGGCCTTGCCATTTTCACTATTGCCAGTTTGTTATGCGCACAAGCCACCAACGCAAATACCTTGATTGTATTCCGAGCGCTGCAAGCTTTTGGTAGTGGAGCGGCCATTGTTATGGCTAGGGCGATTGCAAGGGATGTTTACCCTGCTCATGAACTACCTAAAGTGCTGTCATTAATGACACTTGTGACCATGATAGCGCCATTACTGGCACCACTTTTAGGTGGTTTTTTACTCGTTCATTTTCAGTGGCAAGTGATTTTCTATTTGCTGGCAGTAATTGGCTTGGCTTCGGTGTGTGCGATTTTTTTCTTACTCCCTGAAACGTTAACCCACCAGCGCGGTTCTGAAAATATACTTTGTGTCGCTTTTAAAAATTATGCGCAGGTGCTCACAGACCGAGAAGCACTGAGTATTATTGGCACCATGGCATTCTCTTTTGCCGGTATGTTTGCCTTTATCAGTGGTTCACCGTTTGTGTACATCAATTATTTCGGTGTTTCTGAACAACATTATGGTTTGCTGTTCGGTTGTAACATCTTGGGGATGATTGTCATGTTGTTGCTGAACGTTAAACTGCTAAAAACCTATAGTTTAACGCGCATACTGACTATGCAAAGTGGGTTTCAATTAGCATTTGGTCTGCTGTTACTCATATTTTACCAACAAAGTTTGCCCATAATTGTTATTCTAGTCGTGCTGTTCTTATCGATGGTCAATGCTATCGGCACCAACAGTTTGTCACTATTACTGCAACATCGCGGGAAAATTGCAGGAAGTGCCAGTGCACTTGCTATTTCTATTCAGTTTGCCTTAGCGGCTGTCGCCAGCGTTGCAGTTTCTGTATTACAAGATGAATCCCCATTCGCTATGGCACTTGTTATGGCGCTGTGTGCCGGGTTAAGTTTTGTTAGCCAACAGCTATCAGCTAAAAATATCCGCCCACAAGTCCAATCAGTGTCTTCGGAGAACAACGAAAAATGAGCATAAATACCAATTCTACGTTATTTCGCCAACAAGCTTATATCAACGGCCAATGGGTTGATGCCCAAAATAAAGGTGTGTTTGAGGTCACTAACCCAGCAAATAATGAAGTTATCGCTAACGTCAGTAATGTCGGTGCTTCAGAAACCCAACAAGCTATCGAAGCCGCAGAAAAAGCCCTTCCGGCATGGCGTGCTAAAACCGCCAAAGAGCGCAGCCAAATTTTGAATAAATGGTTCCGTTTAATGATGGATAACCAAAAAGAACTGGCTGAGTTACTCAGTGCTGAGCAAGGTAAGTCGATCACTGAATCGATGGGAGAAATTGCCTACGGTGCCAGCTTTATTGAGTGGTTTGCTGAAGAAGGTAAACGTGTGTATGGGGAAACCATTCCATCACCTTTACCGGGGCGTCGCCTTGTGACGATAAAACAACCCGTGGGGGTGGTTGCGGCTATCACACCGTGGAACTTCCCAAACGCCATGATCACCCGCAAAGTCGGCCCTGCGCTAGCAGCAGGCTGTACGATGGTATTAAAACCCGCGGCAGAAACACCATTATCTGCATTAGCGTTGGCAGCGTTAGGGGAAGAAGCCGGTATTCCTGCTGGTGTATTTAACATTGTCCCAGGTACGGATGCTAAAGCCATTGGCGGCGTGATGACCTCTAGCCCTATCGTTCGTAAGCTCACGTTCACGGGTTCAACACGAGTTGGTAAATTGCTGATGGAACAGTGCGCTAACACCGTGAAAAAAATGTCTCTGGAACTCGGTGGTAACGCGCCATTTATCGTGTTTGATGATGCCGATTTAGATGCAGCAGTACAAGGTGCTTTAGCGGCTAAATTCCGCAATAGTGGGCAAACTTGTGTGTGTGCTAATCGCATTTTAGTCCAAGAAGGCGTTTACGATGAATTTGCGACTCGTTTAGCAAAAGCCGTGAATGAACTGAAAATCGGCCCCGCTACACAAGCAGACTCCCAGCAGGGTCCTCTGATTAACCAAGCCGCAGTCGATAAAGTCACTGAACATATTGCTGATGCCGTTTCCCACGGTGCAAAAGTCATCGCTGGTGGTAAATCGGCAGAATTAGGTGGCTTGTTCTTTGAACCGACCGTTATCACTGGCGTCACTGAAGCCATGAAAGTCGCTAAAGAAGAAACATTCGGCCCACTGGCACCTTTATTTAAATTCCGCGATGAGCAAGAAGCGATTGATCTTGCCAATGATACTGAATTTGGCTTGGCATCTTATTTCTATTCAAAAGATATCGGGCGTATCTACCGTGTTGCTGAGGCATTAGAAAGCGGCATGGTGGGTATTAATGAAGGCATTATTTCAAATGAAGTGGCCCCATTTGGTGGCATTAAGCAGTCAGGTCTGGGGCGTGAAGGTTCACGCTACGGAATCGAAGATTACTTGGAAGTGAAATACCTCTGCTTTGGTGGTCTTTCCAATTAGTTAAATTGAGTACCGCTGGGTACGCATTCAATTTACACCTTGAATAGTCCGAGTGGCAGCAAAGCGCTTTAGTGCAGCGCTGCTCTCGAAATAGAATAGGTGAATAGGAGTATTAACAGCATGTTACAAAAAGATGTCATATCACAAATCGCGCAGCGCCTAAATCAGGCTGAAAAATCACGTGAGCAAATCCGACAGATCTCACTCGATCACCCAGAAATGACGATCGACGATGCTTACGCTATCCAAAAAGAGTGGGTTGGCGTGAAAATTGCTGAAGGACGTGTGCTAAAAGGCCATAAAATTGGGCTAACATCCAAAGCCATGCAGGCAAGTTCACAGATTGATGAACCTGATTACGGTGCGCTTCTTGACGATATGTTTTTTGATGACGGCTGTGATATTCCAACAGACCGCTTTATCGTACCGCGTATTGAGGTTGAATTAGCATTCGTACTGGCGAAACCATTACGTGGGCCAAATTGCACCATCTTTGATGTGTATAACGCGACTGATTATGTGATCCCAGCCCTTGAGCTGATCGATGCGCGTTGTCATAACGTTGACCCTGAAACCAACCGCCCACGCAAAGTGTTCGACACCATTTCAGATAACGCAGCAAATGGCGCGGTAATCTTAGGTGGTCGCCCAATCAAACCACGCGATTTGGATATGCGTTGGATTAGCGCCCTTTTATATCGTAATGGCGTCATTGAAGAATCTGGCGTGGCAGCCGCTGTACTCAACCACCCAGCAAATGGCGTGGCATGGTTAGCAAATAAATTAGCACCGCATAATGTGCAACTTGAGCCTGGTCAAATTATCTTAGGTGGCTCATTTACACGCCCTGTTCCGGCTCGTAAAGGTGATGTGTTCCACGTTGATTACGGCAATATGGGTTCAATTAGCTGCCGCTTCGTGTAAGGAAAATGGCATGGATATTTTAGAAAATAAATTTAAGAAAGCACTAAAAAGTGGTCAACCGCAAATCGGTTTATGGCTTGGCTTGTGCAGCCCATATAGTGCTGAATTACTTGCTGGTGCAGGCTTCGACTGGTTATTAATTGATGGTGAACATGCACCAAATAATGTGCAAACGACATTATCTCAATTACAAGCGATCGCCCCTTATCCGTCACAGCCCGTGGTACGCCCACCGTGGAATGATCCGGTGATCATTAAGCAATTACTGGATATTGGCGCACAAACCCTTTTGCTACCCATGGTACAAAATGCAGAGCAAGCCAAGCAAGCGGTGCGCGCAACACGTTACCCGCCAGCTGGGATACGCGGTGTCGGCAGTGCTTTGGCACGTGCTTCTCGTTGGAACCGAGTGCCTAATTATTTAACCCGTGCCAATGATGAAATGTGCGTGATAGTACAGGTTGAAACCCGTGAAGCCATGAATAACCTTCCCGAGATCCTAAAAGTTGAAGGTGTCGATGGTGTGTTTATCGGCCCTGCGGATCTTAGTGCGGATATGGGCTTTTCAGGGAACCCTAACCACCCTGAAGTCAAAGCCGCAATCGAAAAAGCGATTGTACAAATTCGTGAGGCCGGTTTGGCACCCGGTATTTTAATGGCAGCCCCAGATGTCGCTGAACATTATCTTAAACTCGGCGCACTATTTGTTGCCGTCGGGGTTGATACCACGCTACTAGCACGTACCGCAGAAGCGCTAGCAGCAAAATTTGGTAAAACCGTCTCAGAGGTGGCCTCGAGTACACCAAGCGTTTATTAATTATAACTGTCTCTAAATAAGTTAATTTTAACCCTACAGACAAATAACTTAATTAGATAAATAAGAAATCAATATCGCAACATTGGGCAGACAGCACCATGACTGCCTACTCGTCCCTTGTACCTATAATAATCTGTAAAAGAAAGAATTGAGGGCCCTACAATATGAGTAATCAACAACTTGCAAGCACTAACCCTGCTGAACAACATAAAAATTTAACCGAACCGCAGCAGCGGGTGATTAATAAGTTATTTAAACGTCTCATTGTATTTTTATTTGTGCTATTTGTTTTTTCCTTCTTAGACCGTATTAATATTGGCTTTGCGGGTCTAACCATGGGGAAAGACATTGGCCTAACTTCCACCATGTTCGGCTTAGCCGCGACCTTGTTCTATGCCACTTATGTAATCTTTGGTATTCCAAGTAACATCATGTTGGGTATTGTTGGTGCTCGCCGCTGGATAGCTACCATCATGGTGCTTTGGGGTATTGCTTCTACAGCCACCATGTTTGCCACAGGGCCAACCAGTTTATACGTCCTACGGATGTTAGTGGGTATCGCTGAAGCGGGCTTCTTACCTGGGATTTTAGTTTATTTGACTTACTGGTTCCCTGCCTATTTCCGCGCTCGTGCTAATGCCTTATTTATGATTGCGATGCCAGTCACCATGGCATTCGGTTCACTCGCATCCGGTTATATTCTAGGTATGGATGGCATTTTAAACCTAAAAGGTTGGCAATGGCTGTTCCTGCTAGAAGGTTTCCCATCCGTGATCCTCGGTGTGCTAGTTTGGTTCTATCTTGATGATTCGCCGAAAAAAGCTAAGTGGTTGACCCAAGAAGATAAAGACACACTGCAAGAAATGATGGACAAAGACCAGCTGGAACTCGTACAGCCACATGGTTCCAAAAGCCATACCGCATTGCAGAACAAAAGCTTATGGAAAGAAATTTTCACCCCAGTGATCTTAATGTATACCGTCGCTTATTTCTGTTTAACCAATACGTTAAGTGCGATTAATATCTGGACCCCGCAGATCATGCAAAGCTTCAATGAAGGCAGTAGTAATGCCATGATTGGGCTATTAACTGCAATCCCACAGTTTTGTACTATCCTTGGAATGATCTATTGGAGTCGCCGTTCTGATAGGTTACAAGAACGGAAAATGCATACTGCACTACCGTATTTATTTGCGGCCGCAGGATGGGTTCTCGCTGCGATGACAAGCCATCCCGTCATTCAGTTGATTGGTATTATTATGGCCTCAACAGGTTCATTTACTGCGATGGCAGTGTTCTGGACAACCCCAGACCAGTCAATCAGCTTACGTGCTCGTGCCATCGGTATTGCGGTTATCAACGCAACAGGTAATATAGGTTCCGCTGTCAGCCCACTCCTTATCGGTTGGCTGAAAGACCAAACCGGTAGCTTTAACTCTGGCCTCTATTTTGTTGCAGGCCTATTGGTGGTCGGTGCGCTGTTAGTCATTGCTATCCCAATGAAAAACTCAAGGCCAAGAGCAACACCTTAAAATTTTGATGGTTCGAATGTTTTAAATGTTTTAAATGTTTTAAATGTTTTAAATGTTTTAAATGTTTTAAATGTTTTAAATGTTTTAAATGTTTTAAATGTTTTAATAACTTATGCTGCAAATAATTATTAAAGGGTGTTACCCAAAATAATTTGGTTTGCAGCTAGGCGGCAAGCAAGTTAATCCCTAGGAGCATACTGAAGTATGTGACTAGGGTTGGCTTGTGAGGCCAACAACGCTGCGAGCCGAAGAATGAAGGGTAACTCAACTTTAATTACGAATATTGACATCAGCACAGACTACGACGAAACCCAAGGCACCGACGACGTCCACTACCAAACCTTCGGCAACATGGCCGCCTTCTTTGGTCGTGATATGCAAGCTCATCGCCATGATGGTTTCTTCCAGTTGCACTATTTAGTTACGGGCCATATTACTTTGCAGCTCGATGAGTCGCGCTATTCTGTTCAAGCGCCGCTCTTTATTCTTACGCCCCCTTCGGTTGCACATGCATTTTTCACTCAAGAAGACACTGATGGCCACGTACTCACCGTACGGCAAGAGCTGATCACGCCGCTTCTTAGCTCATTGTACCCAGCGAATCCAGATTTGGTCGATATCCCTGCTATTTGCTTATCTGTTGCCGATAAGCCTGATGATATCGATACTTTTAATCATTATTGGGCATTGATGGCTCGCGAATCGGCGAATAACTATATTGGCAAAGACCAAGCCCTCGCCTCTTTAGCCCAAGCGCTGTTTACCTTTCTACTGCGCTCTATTCCACTTGATGAGCACCCTACAACGGGGGTTAGAGGCGAACACCGCCTATTCCAACGTTTTAATCAGCTCATTGACTTACATTATCATGAACACCTTGCGGTACCTGAATATGCCAAAAAACTTGATGTCACAGAGTCACGCCTTAAAGATATGTGCCGGCGGTTTGCTAACCGGCCACCGAAAAGGTTGATTTTTGACCGAATATTGCGTGAAGCTAAGCGGATGTTACTGTTTTCCGACAGCCCCGTTTCAGAAATTGCCTACCAGCTCGGTTTCAAAGACCCCGCCTATTTTGCGCGATTTTTTAACCGGTTAGTCGGGTGCTCTCCTAGCCTATGGCGAGAACAAAACATTCATTAAAGAGAGGCTTAGTGATTTTATCCGTATTTTTAGGTAAAAATCATCAATGCCTCCTGAACGGTATATCATACCTACTTCTAACCTATCTCTACAAACCACTCTTCAAATAATTTTACATTTTAAAAACATTTTTGATATCTTATAAATTTTGTTTTAACTTTATAAAGATGCTAATAATGCTTAACAAAAAGTGAATGTGAAGATTAAAAAAAGAACAAACAACCGAAGGAAAAATATTAATATTAATATAATAACCATTTAATTAATGATTAATAATCAATGCACTGTAAGATAAATAAAAATTTATATTAATATCAAAACATCGAGATGATCACATTTCTTTCACAAAACACAGCTCCCAACGAAAAGTACCAGCAAACCTTTAGAAAGTCTCTTTAAAACTCCCTCGTAAAGCGATTCAATTAAGAAACACAAAACAAACATAAAATTAACATATTTCGCTTGCAACCTTTGTACCCTATCAATGCAAGCCCTCATTGTGAGATAACGAGGTAGACATGAAACCAGAAGATTTTCGTTCAGATGCTAAACGCCCTTTTAATGGCCAAGAATATTTAAAAAGCTTACAAGATGGCCGTGAAATCTATATTTATGGCGAGCGCGTAAAAGACGTCACCACTCACCCTGCTTTTCGTAATTCAGCCGCTTCTATAGGACAATTATATGATGCGCTTCATGATAAAACGACTCATGACCAACTTTGCTGGAACACCGACACAGGAAACGGCGGATACACTCACAAATTCTTCCGTTTCGCTAAAAGTGCCGATGAACTACGCCAACAGCGTGACGCTATCGCAGATTGGTCACGTCAGAGCTACGGATGGATGGGACGCACTCCAGACTATAAGGCGGCATTCGCCAGCTGTTTAGGCGCTAACCCTGAATATTATGGTCAGTTTGCAGACAACGCACGTCACTGGTATAAACGTATTCAAGAAAGTGGCCTGTACTTTAACCATGCCATTGTTAACCCACCAATCGACCGTCACAAGCCAGCTGATGAAGTTAAAGATGTTTATATCAAACTCGAAAAAGAAACAGATGCAGGGATTATCGTCAGTGGTGCTAAAGTTGTTGCGACCAACTCAGCGTTAACACACTATAACTTTATTGGTTTTGGTTCCGCACAAGTCATGGGCGATAACCCTGATTTCGCATTGATGTTTGTTGCACCAATGGACGCAGATGGCGTGAAATTAATCTCACGTGCATCTTATGAATTAGTTACTGGTGCAACTGGCGCACCATTTGATTACCCATTATCAAGCCGTTTCGATGAAAATGATGCCATCTTGGTGATGGACCATGTGTTAATTCCATGGGAAAACGTATTAATTTATCGTGATTTCGACCGTGCACGTAATTGGGCTGTTCAAGGTGGTTTTGCACGTTTATTCCCATTACAAGCTTGTGTCCGCTTAGCCGTTAAATTAGACTTCATTACCGGATTGTTACAAAAAAGTTTAGAATGTACAGGTGTTATTGATTTCCGTGGTGTACAAGCTGATCTGGGTGAAGTGGTTGCGTGGCGTAATCTGTTCTGGTCATTAACCGACGCAATGACCTCTGAAGCACAAGCATGGGAAGGCGGCGCTTATCTACCCGATACTCAAGCTATCCAAACTTACCGTGTTATGGCACCAATGGCTTACACCAAAATCAAGAATATCATTGAAAGTAACGTGACAAGTGGCCTGATTTACCTACCATCAAGCGTTCGTGATATGAATAATCCAGAAATTGATAAGTATTTAGCTAAATATGTTCGCGGCTCTAATGGTATGGATCACGTTGAACGTATTAAGATCCTTAAACTCATGTGGGATGCAATCGGCAGTGAATTTGGTGGCCGCCATGAACTGTATGAAATTAACTACGCAGGAAGCCAAGATGAAATTCGTCTGCAATGTCTGCGTCATGCATACGGTTCTGGCAATATGAAAGCCATGACAGATATGGTTGATCGCTGTTTATCAGACTACGATCAACACGGATGGAAACGTCCACACCTGCATAACAACAATGATATTAATCAGTTAGATTCGCTGCTGAAATAGTCGGCAGCAGGAGGTCAAAATGTCTTTAGAAAATGAACATCGCCTGCGTTTCAGAGATGCGATGGCAAGTCTTGGTGCAGCAGTCAATATCGTCACCACGGATGGGACTGAGGGTCGCTGTGGAATTACAGCCACTGCAGTCTGTTCAGTTACAGATACGCCACCCACTTTGATGGTCTGTGTTAACCGCAATAGCGCTATGAATGCGGTATTTCAAAAGAATGGCCGCCTGTGTGTCAACGTGCTAAGCCATGAACAAGAAGAACTTGCATGCCATTTCGCAGGTATGAAAGGTTCAACGATGGAAGAACGTTTTGGCTGGAGTGTATGGGAAAGCGGTATTTTACAGCAACCAATGTTAAAAAACGCGCTTGCCAACCTTGAAGGTGAAATCACTCAAGTTCAAGATATCGGTACGCACTCTGTCTACATGGTTGAAATGAAACAAATCATTGTGAACGATACTGGACATGGTCTCGTTTACTTTAAACGTAAATTCCATCCTGTTATGCACCAAATCCTTGAGCCAACGGCTTAATTGGTAAAGTATTTATATGAAATAGCCTCTTATATTTGAGGCTATTTTTTATATATCATCGTTTAGCCAAAATAATAGCTAGCAACAGACTTACTCCTCATAAAATGTTTCAGCCTAAAATTTTTTACGCAATAATAACTATTAGTTATTTTGTATAATGTTAAAAAAATAGTGTTTTTCTAAAAAAATAAATACCTCTTCAACCTCCCGCCTTAAACATAACATGCGTAAATAAAAACTTAACTATATGATTTTCAATAACTTTCAAAATTACACCAAATATGCTTAATTGACATAACATAAATAACAGGTATAAACTCAAATAATATAAATATTTTTCCTATAAATAAAATCAATCTAAAAATGAACTATTTGATTAATAATCATATTAATTATGACAGTCATCAGGGGCTGTTATATATCGACGATGTTAATAATGCATTAAAACTAACAACCACCTTAAACCGTTTGTTATTAGTCTTAGTACAAAATAATCATGATATTGTTGACCGAGAAACCATATTACGTCGGGTTTGGGAGGAACATAACCAAGTTGTCTCCGATAATAACCTTAATAGTAGTGTCTCTGTACTCAGACGCCATTTATCATCTTTTTCTGATGATGAAATTATCACGACTGTACCTAAAGTTGGGATTAAATTTTCTGCTGATCTGAAAATTGAAAATGAGCAACAGGAAATTAGTGATAATAATCACAAAGCTTTATTCACTAGTGAGGAAGAACTAGACTCTTCATCAAAAGTACCCGAAGGGACTTTCCCCCAGGCAGTCGAAAATAAAAAAAGCTACATGTTGAATAACCGATATGTTGAAATTTCACTTATTGGGCTCATTATTTTTTGCTTATTATACCTTTTTAAAAGTTATTTCTTTGCAAGCCGAACAGAATACCCTGAAGTTGGTCGTATCGATCAATGCAGTATCCGCTACATTAATAGTTACCATAAACCCGATACAACAACCATCAGCTTTGCGACAATTCAAAATGAACTCACGAAATTAAACCTAGATTGTAAAAAGCCGGCAACTGTTTTTTATTATAATGTTGGTATCGTAGCAAATGATAAAAATTTATATGACAACTTCCTATTTTTGTCCTATTGCCCAACAGTACCGAAAGAAAGTGCAACTGTGAGCTGTGAGAATTTTTATGTCAAATAAAATATCAACAAGAATGTTTTTTTTGTCCATTATATCTATAATTTTGGTTTTCATTAGCTTATATGTTCATCACATAATTAACACTCCTATTATTCCTGATTGCCAAACAACCTTAAAAATAAATATCTCTGACCATCGTTCTACCTTAAAAGGATTTTACCTGCTAAGTGTTATCCCTAACGAAAATAAACCTGACCAACACACATTCATCATGAATGGAAGCATTAGTGATAATGGTAAAAACTATACTATTTCACGAAAATTTCTGATGAAACATGAATACTTAGGTGACCATTTTTTTTTACGCGTTGAAAATATATTTATAGACCCAGCTGATCAGGCTCAAGACAAAATCAATATTCGAGGTGTTCCTGAAATTAACCAACTTTATTTTTTAAAAATAAAAAAATTAACCGACACAAGTTATATTTTTGAAGAAAATTTCTCTCCACTTTTTATTTGCACTCTGTAGTACCAAAAAAAATCATAAGAAATGCATCAAATATTGATATTTTGATGCATTTTTTTTATTTCTAAACACCCCCAACCTTAAAACACCTTAAAAGCACAAACATTAAACATTTCACAGACAATTAAATTAGCATAAAAACATTGATACATATTAAAAAAAACTAAATATAAGTTAAATAATTCAAATTTAATTAAAATCAAAGAGTTTTATTCCATTTTACACCTGATAGGGATAAGATTCCTTCCGTCGAAATGACCCACGCTAAAAACGATTACGTTAAGCGTTCTGTGATTAGGACATTTGAAAATCCATTTATGGATACTGAACTTTATTCCTATGGCAGTACTTATATAAAGGCTCACTAGGGATCAAATATTTACTTATTTTTAAGGATGTAAGATATGAAATTAAATAAACTTTCTATTGCTGTTTTATTCGCGTCTTCTGCTATTTCAACTTCTATCTTTGCTAGTGGTAATAGCGGTGAATTACATTTCAGCGGCCAAGTTGTTAATGCTCCATGTAATATTGAATCAGAAAGTACAAAACAAGAAGTTCCATTTGGTCAACTTTCTCGTGCATCTTTAGAAGCGGGTAATGCAGCAGAAAAAGATATCGCTATCAAATTAAAAGAATGTAATTTTGATGAGTTTAGCAAAGACACTGAAGGTAAGTGGGTTGCTGTTAAAGATATTAAAATTACCTTTGGTGGTAAAAACTATGTCGGTACTGATAAAGAATTCTTAGGTACTACTGGTACCGCTTCGAATATCGGTATTCAAATCAAAGATTTTAAATTTGATGAAGCTAAATCTATCCTAAGCCAAATTCGTAACCGCCAAGGTGAAAACGTTTTAGAATTTACTGCATTAGCTAAACGTGTTGATGGTGCAACACCAGTTACTGAAGGTGAATTTAGTTCTATCGCTGACTTTAAAATCACATACGAGTAATTTTTTTAGGGGAGAGAATTCTCTCCCCATAAAAGGCTCATTATGAAAAAAAATACTTATCTATGGATTGCCTTATTATTTAACCCTATTAACTCTAATGCGACTAGCTCTAACCTTGGACATATTCAAGATGGCCTCCGAGGCGAAACAGTAATGCAAGGTTATATCGTTGCGGCACCTTGTTCAATTGAAACTGATAGTCAGTATCAATATATAAACTATAATTACATTTCTAATTACAGTATAAATAATATAGATGATGAAAAATTAATGCGAAGACCTTTCTATATAAAATTAAATAACTGTATTAGTGAATATGACAGTAGTAATCATAAAGGTATTAAAATTCGTTTTTTTGCGCTGCAAGATACGTATACTAATGCAATAAAACTATCAGGCCCTAAGCCTGGAGTTGTTCTATATATATACGACATTAACAATAATTTATTAATACCAAATAAGCTCTACTCTATTTCTAATAATTATGTTTATTTTGATAACAAAAGTAAAGAGAGCTTTTTAAAATATGAAACAGAATTAGGCACAAGTAATAACGAAATTACACCTGGTGATTACTTTACCACAATTAAATTCAACGTTACTTACGACTAGTAAATAAACTCATAATTAATTTGATGAAAAAATCATGGTTAAATTTAATATTTACTCTTACATCATTGTGACTTCTTTTTTATCTTCAATCTCTTCGTTAGCCTATGCTGTCGAATTCAATACCGATATGTTAGATACAGAAGACACTCAAAATATTGACTTTAGCCAATTTTCTCAGGCTGGATTTATTATGCCTGGTATTTATCATTTAAATCTCAAAGTCAATAATGAGGGCATGGGTAGTGCGCAAGATATCACTGTGATAGCGCCACAATCCCAAAACAATAATTTATTCGATACCGTTTGTGTTCCCGTTAATATTCTTGATCGTTTAGGGCTTACTCCGGACGCAATTAAATTAATTAAATATCGTGATGAGGGTAAATGCCTTGATTTATCTCCGCTTGAAGGTGCTTCATTAAGTGTAGATTTATCGACATTAACGCTATCCATTTTAATCCCACAAAGCTATTTAGAATATACAGATCCAAGTTGGGTTCCTCCTTCACGTTGGGAGGAAGGTGTAAATGGATTTTTATTAGATTACAACCTAACAGGTTCTTTAACGCATCAAAATTCAGGTTCACGAGAATCGTACCTTTCTGCTAACGGAACAACAGGGCTTAATTTTGGTGCATGGCGTTTACGCGGTGATTACCAAGCAAACTATCGAAAATCGACAGGAAGCTTCGAAAACCAATATAGTGATGCCACATTTAGCCGATTATTTGCATACCGCTCAATAAAATCCATTGCGTCTATTTTAACGTTAGGTGAGAACTACTTTTACTCTGCTATTTTTGATTCTTGGCAGTACACCGGGGTATCTCTTGAAACCGATGAAAATATGATGCCCCCTAAATTAACAGGTTATGCACCAGAGATTATTGGTATTGCTCAAACTAATGCCACTGTTATTGTCAAAAGCCATAACCGTATAGTTTTAGAAACAACCGTACCTGCTGGTCCCTTTCGTATCCAGACACTAGATAGCTCTATTCGTGGAACATTAGATGTGACTGTGCGAGAAGAAAATGGTGAAGAACAACAATTTAGCATTACCACAGCAGCATTACCCTACTTAACGAGACCAGGGCAAATCCGCTATAAATTTGCAGCGGGTAAACCACGTTTTAATGGCCGCCAGCTCGAAGGTGATTTAACTGCTTCGGGAGAACTCTCTTACGGGTTAAATAACCTTTGGTCTATCTATGGGGGCTCCGTTTTATCAAAAAATTATCAGGCATTTTCAGCAGGCTTTGGTCGTGACCTGTTTTCATTCGGTAGCCTTTCGTTCGATGCGACTCAGTCACATGCTCAATTACTTGATAAAACGTTAACTGGCCGAAGTTATCGACTTAGTTATTCAAAATCATTTGATGAAGCCAGAACTGACATTACATTCGCAGGGTATCGTTTCTCTGATGAAACCTATCGCTCTTTGCAACAAACGTTGGATGAACGACGTACAGGTAATGAAAGCCAAGCTCAAAAAGAAAGCTATCAAATTAATATTAATAAATATTTTGATGATTTCTCATTGGGTGGAAACTATCAATACAATACGTATTGGAATAGTGAAACAGAAGAGCAATACAGCTTATACCTAAGTACTCTTTTAAATTGGGCGGCTATTGGGCTCAAAAATATTAACCTGACAGCTTCTGCTTCTCGTTCAAAAAGAGCGGGATATCAAGATGATGCGATCAGCTTGTATTTCACTATTCCTTTAAGTCAAGGAAGCAGCGTCAGCTTTTCTGAAGGTTATACCCGAAACCAAAATGGCCAACGCAGTTCAACACATAATATCGGTTATAGCGGATATAGTGAGCAGCGCAATTATAACTTAAATGTCGGTTATCAAACAGGAAGTCATCAGAATGACCAAACCAGCTTTAGTGGTTATTTAAACCAAAATCTTCCTTATGCCTCAATTTCAGGAAATGCGAGTTATGTCCCGAACGAGTATCACAGCGTTGGGGGATCAATTAATGGTGGAATTACCTTAATTAAAGAAGGTATTGCCATGCACCAAGCCGCTTATGGTGGTACTCGACTCGTTATAGAAACACCTGGTGCAGCTAACGTTCCTCTGAGTGGTGGCGTTTATCAAACTAATCACTTTGGACTCGCTGTATTGCCAAACGTGAGTAGTTATCGGAAAACCAGTGCATCAATTAATACCAGTAAATTACCAAAAGATGTTGAAGCATTAGAGACCGTCACTGATACGACTCTGACTCGTGGGGCAATCGGATATCGTCGCCTCAACGTAATTCAAGGTGAAAAAACGTTTGCTCGCTTAAAACTAGCTGATGACACTTATCCGCCTTTTGGCGCCAGCGTACGTAATAGCAACAATATTGAACTCGGAATTGTTGGCGAACAAGGTATTACGTGGATTATTGGTATCCAGCCTAAAGACTTACTCAATCTCTACTGGGGAAATAAACACCAGTGTAGTGCCGATGTGCCTGACGTGATTAATCCTCAAGAAATTTACCCAACTATTATTTGTCGTTAATAAGAGAACTAAGATGAAATTGAATTCCCCTTTTTTGTTACTTACTAGCGTATTCACGCTGACTATAAGTGTAATTTCAGCTGCGAATGCCGCGGTTACACTTGATCGTACTCGTATAATTTTCGATGGAAACCAGTCGTCTATTAATATTACGATCCGTAATGATAACCCGGAATTGCCTTATTTGGCCCAGTCGTGGTTAGAAAATGCGTTAGAACAAAAACTGGAAACAGGCCCTATTATTGCCACTCCGCCGATTCAGCGCATGGAACCCAAATCCACTAGCCTAGTTCGCCTAAGCACCGCACCCGACATTGCAAAGTTACCGCAAGACAGGGAATCCCTGTTTTATTACAACCTGCGTGAAATCCCGCCTAAGTCATCAGAAGCGGGTGTGTTGCAAATTGCATTACAGAGCCGTGTAAAACTATTTTATCGCCCTGAAAGCATTGTTGCACAAAGCAAAACCGATTGGACGAAATACATAACATTAACAGCAACATCATCGGGTTATACGTTAGATAACCCAACACCATTTTATTTAACTGTAATTGGTATAGGGAACAGCCAAAAACAATCTGAAGAAAGTGATTTTGACGCAGTCATGATACCGCCAAAATCTAATCAACTGATTAAATCATCCAAATTTTCAACACCTTACCTGACATATATCAATGATTATGGTGGAAAGCCCTCACTTGCTTTCAAATGCCAAGCTTCAAAGTGCAGTGTGACGGAATAATGAGTAAAAAATAGATAGGAGCAGAACAATGAAATTGAATTACCTAGCACTATGGGCTTTTACTATACCTATTTTTGCTGAGTCTGCGGTGCCTGTGACAACAGGCACGATATATGTTAATGCGCGTATTGTTACTGCTCCTTGTCTACCTAATATCTCATTAAAATTAAATGAAAGTACTTTAATTGCAGCAACCTATAGTGTGGAAATGCATTTTTCTCATTGTAGCAAACCAATACAAAAGCAAGCTTGGGTACCGTTAAGACTGAAATTAGGCAGTAACCAATATGTGCTAACTCAACCACTACGCAATAACACCATTTTATTCTCTATTCCTGCTAGTAATAAGATGCAACGTGTGGAGATAAATTATGACTAGATGCTCAATATTATTATTTAGTTTTTTATTCCTAACATGGAATACCAGCTTTGCCAATACACTAACAGTTTACTTTGAAGGAGTGTTAGTACCGCTTGGTTGCCGGCTAAGTGATGATGATACACAGAAAAAAATATATCTTTCTGGGCTACGTTTTTCTTCAATCGAAACATTAGGACGTTCAGATATGCAACCATTTAAATTGGATATCATGGACTGTTCAGCGATGGCTTTGAATAAAACGATCAAAATAACGTTAAATACCCAAAATATTGAAACACATAATGGTATTAATTATTTAAAAACCACTGGTGAATCTAATGTGTTATTAGCACTGACTGATAGTCGTGGTAAAGAACTAGAACTGAATACAACAATTGATGTCAGTACAGTAACTGAATCAGGTAAAGGGTCCGTTAATACACTTTTATTCGGTGTTTATGCTCAGAAGCCCTTTAGTTCTCTTTTAAAAACAGGGGGGTTCTCCTCAACTGTTACTTTTAATCTTGATTATCAATAAGGAGAATTGAAATGAAATTTATTTGTTTTTCATTCCCTTTAATTAGTTTATTAGTTTCCTTAGGCACTCAAGCGGATGTACTAATTTCTCTTTCTGCAAAATTGGTTCGACCGCCATGTGTACTTACAGCAGAAAATGGTGAAAAAGAATTAGTCATTAATTTCCGTGAGGTAGCGCTAGACAGACTAACTGAAGAAAAACAGTCCTTCGGTATTCTCATTAAACAATGTGAACTTCGAAAAAATTTACAAGTTTACCTATCTCCTAGAGAAGGGAACACTTTGACAATAAATAATGAAACCGTACTTGCAACCTCTATTAATGGATTGGGTATTCGTTTCTCAGAAGAAAATAAAAGTAATGCGCTCAACCTTAATAAATGGGAAAGGATTGCTCCATCCGTAAGTGGTGATACAGGGAAAGTTGTTATCCAATCACAATTAGTCACTAATCAAGCTATTGAAAATCTCACTGCTGGGCCATTTAGTGCCGCTTTATCAGTGATGGTTGATTATCTGTAATATTGGGAAGTCTTTATGAAAAATATAAAAAAGTATTCACCATTATTTTTGTTACTACTATTAGTTAACTTAAATTCCTATAGTGCGACTCGCTATTCAGGAAGTGGTGGTGGCTATAAAATGAGTTTAGTATCTAACAATTCTGTTGTTTCTGATACACCAGCAATTGGAAGTGATAACAATAAATATTTTTTAATAGCCCCAGCAAATAGCTCCGGTATTGTTATTAATGAAAACACATCTCAGCCTTATGGGTCTGTATATTGTACTGTGAATTTCTTACAAGGTAATTATTCAGCAGGCCTTGTTCCGGCTTATGCCTACCACCGTGTTTTTGCCTATATGCCAGAAGCAGGCTTTACTATTGGAGGGCTGACCGCATTTAAAATAAACAATAATACATTTTTCACACTTTATTCTGAGAATGGAATAACCAATGGCTGGCGGAATATTTCAGGGAGAGGATGCTCGAATGAAGAAATGGGGCCATTAGCAACATCATTTTTTACTGTTCATTTTCCTTTTACCGTTAGAGTTTATGTCAAAGATATCCCTGTTGATGGAAAAATTGTTATTCCAAATGCAATGATTGCAGGTTACACACGATTATTCCAAGACTATGGAACACCAGATATTTATGTACCTATTGATAAAGCCACCGTTAAATTAGATCTCACTACATCGGTTATCAATTATCCGTCAAATTGCCATTCTAATATTGATAATTTAAACATTGATCACAAAACATTGGATGCTTATGAATTTAATAGTAAAGAAACGCGTACTGTTACTTATACATGCGATAGAGTACAGCCAGTTAAAGTAAAATTAGCATTAGATTATGCCACGGATAGTGATCCACAAAAACGACTTCCCTTAAAATCAGGAAATAATACTATTTATTCTGAGCTTATACTTTATGATGAACAAAATAATCAAAGTGGAAAAACGCTCGAAACAACAATAGATAAAGTAAAAAACATTACGATTGAAAGTAAAGTTTCAGGCTATGACGCCGAACCTGGAGACTACAAAGGCAATGCTTGGTTAATAGCAACATTTATTTAATATAGCGGTAAGCGTACTATGATCATAATATCCCGCTCACTATTTATTGGTATCTTTATTGTTTGGCACCTTGCTAGTCTTATTTATATTGACAGTCTAGGAAGCTTGAGACAATCATTACCACAAAACATTATTAGCTGGTTATCTATTTCCTTGACGATATCCATTATAGCATTTACAGTTTTCTATCGGAAAATTAAAATAATCATTACATTACCTGCTATTTGCTACTGTTTTTCTTTAGCTATTTTAATGATGGGGTTAATATCTCATCAGGGAGAAAATAATAATGTTGATTTTTGGTATTGTTCTGGTATTACCGTTGGCGTATTACTATATATTGCAGGGTTACAAGTGAAAAAAAAATGGTTAATACAATCATTTTGTATTTACTGTTATATCATTATTAATGTAGCTCAAGTCTTTATTACTGCATATCAATATATATTTGAAGCTGATATTTTTTATCTTGCATCAGGCGTGCGTTCAAATGGCTTATCACAGCAAGTTAATATATTATCGGTTAACATGGCGACTGCATGCTTATTATCTCTTATGACTCTTGTATTATCACAATTTTCGTTGTTATCTAAACGCCATGAAAAAATCAGGATTGTATTACTAGGAACATGCGTTTTATTTTTCACATTAACTTTAGTCGTTCTGCAATCTGTTATTGCTTGGCTAAGCTTTACTGTTTGTGCATTTATTTTCATTTGTCTTTTTTACAAGAAAAACCCTCTACGTGTTAGTGCTAGTTATTTTATTATTGCTGTAGCAATCTTTATTGGAGTTTATTTAATAAAACTATGCCCACAGTACATTGGAACTGATGTTATGAATCAATTCCATTTAAAACAAATGCTACGTTTTTCTATTACTTTATTCTTAGAAAAACCGTATGATGCATGGGAGCAATCATTTTTATTTGAAAATAGTTATGAAAGAACAGCAATTCCTTTTTTTAGTCCTAAAATGTATATTGTTCCTCACCCACACAATGAAATACTACTCTGGCTGATGACTGGAGGACTCATTAATTTGATATTTTTATCTTTATTATTAACCGGAGGTATCTATGTCGTATTTCAATCTTTTATAAAATATAAAATTAATGGAAATGGTTATCCATTGGCAATCATTCTATCAATAATCCCTATTATTATACATAATCATGTTGAATACCCTTTTTTGCTTTCTGTATTACACTGGGGGATCGTCATATTATTTTTATCATTCTCAGATGCCGCTTTTGCATTAGAGGAACAATCCCTATTTTATATTAACAAGCAACTATCTTATCTATTCAGCTTTATTGTATTTATTATTGGATTAGGCGTATTTATTATTGGGTTATTTCTGTTTAATGGAGAGAAATCTTTTTATACTCAGGGTAATTATCGAAATGAAAACATAGCAATTAGACTATCAGATTCAATTACTTTCGAAAAAACAACGTATCAATATAAGAACACATAACTAAACCTTATTTACACTTAAGTAGTGTGATATTAATCAGGATAATATTATGAGAATATATCAAACTGAAATTTCAAATGCCTATATAGGACTACAAGTTCGTAAACGCCGTTTACAGATGGGATGGACAGCACACACTTTAGGGAAAAAGTCGGGATTAAGCCAACAGCAAATCTCCCGTTATGAACGCGGTACGCAGAATTTTACGATTCATCGGCTCTGTATATTTGCTAATGTATTGCAGTGTGACCTAGATTATTTTCTTGAACAAAATAGCTATAAGAACCTTTCTCTTGTAAATACAAATCTTTAAGCACTATTCAAAAGTAAAATCTGATCTTGTCACTCAAAAAGATCAGATTTTCTTTATTCTCACCTTACTTTCATTCTTTTCTGATTGCATAAGTGGTAAGGCTCTTATACTTTTAACCCAAATTACTTATCACGGGTTAAAAGGCATCAATATGACCATCACACTTATCGTTGTATTTGTTTTACTCTTATTGGCTATAGGTTGGGGGATCTCTATCTATAACCGCCTGATCAACACCCGTAATCAAGTCAGCAATCAATTTGCCAATATTGATGTTATTTTAAAGCAAAGAGCCGATCAGATCCCACAACTCGTTACCATTACAGAAAAGGCTATGGAACATGAGGAAATCCTTTTTACTTCACTAAGTGATGCGCGTCAGAACTACTTTAATGCCAAAAACATGAACGATAAAATCGCAGCATCGAATGAAATGAACCGTGCACTGGGTAACCTTATTGCCATTGCAGAAAATTACCCTACTCTCATTTCTGGTGAGCAATTTACCCAATTACAAATCGCCTTAAGTGATGTTGAAAATAAATTAGCCCAACGACGTGAAGGCTTTAACGATGCAACAACAGAGTATAATACTGCAATACAAATGTTCCCTGACAGCCTAATTGCCAATGCATTTCGTTTCTCAGCACTGCCATTACTTGATATTTCTGAAGATGAAAAAAAATATCAGGGCGTCCAGTTTAAATAATGTCAGCCTAAAGGTATTAATGCGTGAATATGTATTTTTTACTCGGAGCAGCTATTGGTGCTTTAATTTTATTTATTGATAACAAATTTTCGATAAATAAAAAGGTAAACTGGGGGATTATTCCTTTTATCAGTGTTGCTTGTGGTATGTGGTACTCACTCTCTCCTTCTATCGGCGACTATGGCAGTATTATTTATTACGTCGTTATTCTCATCATCACCTTTTTTATTACCCGTAATGTTGTCAAGGCTAGTAAAGCGGGCTATCAACGTTATCAACGTTTACAAAATGAAGGCTCATCAAAGTTTAGTGCGTTTCTTAAAACTCTTATAGGTATGCTGATCGCCACTTGCCTATTTGCAGGGTTCTTCATCGACATGCGCGTATTTTTTATCGCATTTGTCTTAGCCTTTGTATTTAAAGCGATTGAAAATACGCCAACCAAGCGCTTTTTAAAATTTCAGAAAAACTTAGCCACCTCTAAAATACGCTCAATGGCGATGGGCCTTGTGGAGGTTGAAGGGAAAATCACTGCGGGTACTGTAATTAAAAGTCAGTTAGGTAATAAAACCTGTTACGGCTCATTTTATTTTGAATATTCCATATCAAAAGATAAAGACGGTAAAAAGAGTTATACCTTACAAAATAGCAAATGCAACATGCATAGCTTCACTCTTACGGATGATACTGGTTCGGTAAAAGTAGAGTGCGATCCAGACTATTTTGTTTACCCTGGCTTAGAACCACATATGGATATTGAAAGCGGTAATCGCCGTTACAAAGAATATTTACTTGAAGCAAACCGCAGTTATTTATTAATTGGTACAGCAGATGCCAATGAAAAAGGCGAATCGATTATTATACGTAAGGCACCTCATATGCTATTAGGCGTCTCGCCCTCAGACTATGTCGTTCGTTGGAACAAAACAGGTCCATTACGTCGAAATTTAGCTATTACCGCCATGATTGCACTTTTTCTGATTGGTGTGATTTTAGTTACGCCAATGGATTATCAAAACGGGCTGCTAAATATGCATTTCGACCAGATCTCATTATTCGGTGATAACTAACATGGAAAAGCTTATTTTTTTCATTATTATCGCTGTTATTAGCTATATTTTTATACGCTATATAATTAATATTTATAATAATATTGTATTTTTAAAAAACAATTGCCATAAAGCATTTGCGAATATAGATGTGCTATTAAAGAAGCAAGTTGAATTAGTTCCTATATTAACTCAAGTTGCAGATAAAGCGATGGCACATGAAAAACAGCTGTTTAGCGAGTTAATTGCCAGCCGTCAGCGCTATTTATCCAGTACCGCTATTGAAACCAAAGTCGATACTGCAAACCAATTTCCAGCAAAAATAAAACCGCTGATTGCTATCGCTGAAAACTATCCAACGCTGATAAGTAAAGGGGTGTTACTGGAATTGCAAACACAAGTAAAACATGTTGAAGACCAAATTGCAGACCGACGTGAGTTTTTCAACCAAACCGTCACACTCTACAATACAGATATTCATGTTTTCCCCAATGTTATTTTTGCCAGGTTATTTCGTTTTAAAGATATCCCCCTACTATTTAGTAAACAGGAGCGCTTACAATGATAAGTATCCCTTTTTCTTGGTTTGGTTTCACGGATTGGCTTATTGAACAAGAGGCTGGGCTAATCATTATGTTTGCGACATTTGGTACGCTACTGTTAACTTTTGTCGTGCTTACCATCCTCAATATTTTCGGGTTAAAAAAGTACTCACTCTATATTGCTGGCGCGTTATTGTGCTCCATTTTCATAAGCATGATGATCATGATCCCACTATTACTACTTTTCAGTATTGAAAACTCAATTAAGTTGCAACTTGTTTGGGTGGTGATTGTTGCCAGTTGCTTAATTTCATTTTTAAGCAACCGACATTATTTAGATATCTACTTCAATTCCATTGAAAAGAAAGCGAATAAAGAAGTCAAAAAACAAAATAAGAAACGTAAAAAATAGCACCGGCTCTATTTATATTAAACTTGCTCTGCTTCTAATCTTTTCACATAACGGTAATGTGAAAATGTCACTAGCAACGCTATAAAGGCAATTAATGCCCCTAATATAAACCCACCTGAATAACCTACCGCTGCCGTTAAACCAACAAGCATCATCGAACTGACTAATTCGCCAATATCCCGCGTACTTTGTACTGCGGTCATGTCAGTACCCGCTTGCTGATAGCGTGATGCAAATTGCATTCCCGCCGTCATTATCGCGACTGATGTGATCCCCGCAGATAATGAACCAAATGTAATACAAAGTGCCACTAAGCTAATTGACACGCCACTAAAGGATTGTAACAACCACAATAATGAAGAGAGTAAAGCAAATAATAGACCAAATGAGAAAGCGCGCCACACACCGGTTTTACCGATTAACCACGCCCCACCGCCACAACCCAGTACTAATGTGACCATGCCACCAGCCATGCCCATTTTACCAATTTGCGCTAATGACCAACCAGCATCATTTAAGAATAGTTTGGCTAAACCAAAACCGGAAACAGCCGTTACCGCAGAAAGTAAAGTTAATAACAGTAAACGCGGAGCACCACGACGTTTTACTGTTTTTAATAGACTCGCTTTCTCGTTCATTTCCTGTGTTATTGATGGTGTTTTTAATGGGCAGACACTAATAAACAATAAACTAAGTAACGGTACACAAGCTAAAACCCCTAAGGCAAGCTGCTGACCAAAACTTTCACTCATGATCATCAACCCTGCACCGCCAATAAAAAACCCCGCCATCACCCCAGCTATCTGCACCGCATTAATTTTTGATAACATTGTGCCACTGACTTGCTCAGCAGCCATGCCATCTGTTGCAATATCTTGGGTAGCACTAGCAAGTGAAGCCACAAACAACAAGACAATACAAGGGAAAGCATTCGCAACCGATAGCCCGATGGTACTTAACGCAAACATCGTTACCGTGACAATAATTTGCATTGGAATAATCCAACTTTTACGACGACCTAAACGTTTCCCCCAATGGTTATCAACAAACGAAGCCCATAAAAATTTCACCACCCATGGCAAACCGACTAATGGCAAAAAAGCTAATGCTTTCAGTTCTCCTCCGTCATGGCGTAAAAAGGTAGGCAACGCATCCATTGCTATCCCCATCGGTATCCCTTGCGCAAGATAAAGTAACCCCAAAGTCACCACTAACTGTTTATTTTGTAATAGATTTTTCATACTCACTCCGCGCACGTTTTGCTGTGCCTAACAATTTTCGACAACCGAATAAAATACATAAAAGCCCTATTCCGCCACATAACAAAACGAGATTGATACGAGAAAAAGGCAACGAACTAAACAGATAGGAGGCTATAAATGCAAATAGCAACAAAGCAGCAGAGAATAAAAGGCATGCCTGCAAGCTCAACTGTACATTTTTGCAGAGTAGACTCGCAGTACATGCTATCCCCCAGCCGATAAAAAAATGTATTGGTAACAATGAAGTGAACCATGGCACTGCCGCTAATAGTGCACATGCGGACAACAGCAATCCCCCACAACTGCCCACAATGAACCTTGCCGCTAAGCTATGATTTCTTTTCCAACACCACATAGCTAGGCCAACAGAAATCAATATCAGCCCACTCAAGCCCGCGATAAAATGCAGATAACTCAATGTGTTACTTATTTTAGGTAGCCATTGATATTGCCCATAATGCAAGGGTTGGATGGCAATAAAAGCACGAGTCCAAATACCTTGCATTGCAGAATCCCGCACTGCAACTAACTGGCGTTTTTTACTATCAAATTGATATTGTTCGAAATTAGAAGTAGATAACTGCCCATTACGCACACCACCAATCACCCACATTTCACCTTGCTTGAACAAAGTTTGAGGTATAAAGCTAGGGACTGTTTGCTGTAATGCGCTGACTGCCGCAGTGATTGAGCTTTCAGCCACAGGTACGGGTGTTTTTAGTGGCTCAAACTCCCCCATCAGAGCTTTCATGATAATTTGTGGATTATCCGGTGCCGCCCTTTCACCGAGGGAAACGGTTCCGAGCGCCCCTAGCCCCGATAACGCGCCGGTAAACGCAAATAAAACCAACCACGGATAACACCATAGGCCAAGCCAGCTATGTAAATCGTGAAGCAACACTCTCAAGTGTGTAACACGCGGCAAGCGCACCATAGTGGCTATTCTACGGCGCTGTATTACTAGACCTGTAATTAATAAGACAGCTAATGCAAAACCAAATAAACTGATAAGAATGCGCCCAGGAAAGTCTATAAATAAGTTTTTATGTAATGTCACTAGCCACATTGTCGGGCTGTCTAATACAACCAATTCACCGTTAATCGCGCTATAGCTTAGCTCACAACTTCCCTGACTCTGGCAAAAAGTGATCACTGGGTTATGCTGTTCCGGCAATTGGATCATGGTTGCACTTGGTTGCAATGCAAGGAGCTGTTCAAGTGGTAGTAACTCACCTGAAAGTGGCACCTTGTTGCCCCATAACCTCAATGCATCACTACCTAAGCTCCAACATCCTGTAAATAGGATCACAAACAAAAAAACGCCAAATAGCGCCCCCGCACTGCGATGTAATTGGTCTAAACGACGAGTGAGAGAAAGAGGCTGTTTATTCTTCATATCCATCCCCTCATCATTAAAAAAAGCGGCAATGGCCACCAGCTATAGCTGCGTACTAATATTTGCCGCCAATTTGATGCGCTGAGGTTATAAACCAATAACCCCATTGAGGTGATAACACTTAGAAATATCGCACCATATAAGCGTTCGAGCGGATCTGCTGATGGATAAAAACGTGCTATCAACATCGATAGCACTATCCCACTGAACAGAGTGCCAATAACTGCTAGGCAACTGACTAACTTCATTAGAAATCAGCCTTCAATGTAAACATCACATTACGCGGGTCACCATAGCGGTTATTCCATTGAGGAGAGAACAACCCTGAGTAATAACGACGGTCGAACACGTTATTAACGTTAACGGCAGCCGTCCATATTTCATCGATTTGATAGCCTAAACGGGCATTAAAAATGGCATATCCACCTTGGCGTAAAGTCACATTACCGTTACTTGTGCGGTATGCACTCTGAGCTTGCATACCGCCGCCCAAACTCCATTTGCGCTCATCCCACGGTAAATCATAGTTAGACCATACCCGTAACATATGGCGAGGAGTTAAGGTGTTGTAAGACTCCCCTTGGTGCTGGCTGTCATCACGGTATTTCGTATCCGTATAGGTATAACCCACAGATACATCCCAAAATGGAGTCAGATAGCCAATCCCTTCAAGTTCAAAGCCTTGACTACGGACTTTACCACCACTAATGAAATAGTTATTAAAGCCCCCCGTTGGGTGCGCAGGGTCAATTTGTGGGTTATTTTTGATATCGATTTGGTAAATAGCACCTGATAAGTTTAATCCGCCATTGAATAACGCACCTTTGACACCCGTTTCAAGAGTTTGCCCTTCAACAGGCTTGAGCATTTTCCCGCTCCACGTTTTCCCTGTTTGGGGCTGATAGACCGTTGAATAGCTGCTATACCATGACCATTGAGGGTTAAAATCCCAAATCACACCACCATAGGGGGTAAGACGGCCATTTTCCGTGAAGTTTGCCGTAGGCATTTTGACATCCCACCAGCTATCACGTAGCCCCGCAATAACCGTGACAGGTTCGATCACTTTGATACGCCCCATCCCGTACAAACCTTTTTGTGTTGTTTTGGTTGGCCCTGCTGAACTATAAGCGCCAATACTCGGTTTCGGCACGCTGTGAGGGTTCCAACGATACACATTCACAGGCACATTTAAGGCGGGGTCTAAATCTGCACTATATTGCTTTTCACTGGCATGTGAGTAACTCGCACCAACAACCACATCATGGGTTAACCCCCATGCGTCCACTTTGCCGTTTAAACTGGTATCTAAACTGGTTTGCTCGTTACGGAATTTATACGCACCTCCCATCAGCATCGCGCCATCACCCGTGACTGGGTCAATATTTCCCCATGCTCCTGCATACAGTAATCGGGCATTTACATGTTGATACTCTGCGTTAAGCTTATATTGCCAATCATCATTGATTTTATGTTCAATCCCCGCAAATGAACGGGAGGTGTCCCACTTGAAGCGATCCCAATCCACATCTAAATACGTTTTACGCGGTAGATGTAAATCACTGCCATCTTTACCGAAAGGAACACCCGCCATATTAGTGACAGAATCAATCGTTTGAAACTGTGCGCCTATACGCAGTAACGTATCAGGGGTAACATCGATATCGACAGTACCGTACATCAAGCGTGTTTGCTGGTCAGAAATATCATAAAAATAATCTTTATCTTCCCACGCCATGACAAACCGTCCGCGCACTGAACCAGACTGATTGAGTAATCCCCCAACATCCACTTCCCCGCGATAACGGTCCCAACCTCCTGCACTTAAACTCAACTTGGCCATATTTTCTTTTGGCGCATGTTTTCTGACCATATTGACGGTTGCCGCGGGGTTTCCCATACCATGCAATAGGCCGTTCGAGCCCCGCAGTATTTCGACCCGCTCGTATACCGCCATATCTTGAGGTGAGCTCGCCATATTCCCTAATAACGCAGGTACACCATCAATTTCAAATGAGTCAATTTGGAAACCACGAACATAATAAGCGGTGGTTAACTTCACATAAGGCGCACTGGTTACCCCTGTTGCACGTTGCATTACATCATCAAGCGTTTGTAAGTTTTGTTTTTCAATTTGTTCTCTATCAATCACGCTAACAGATTGCGCCACTTCTCGCGGCTTGAGTGCCATTTTTCCAAGTGTTGTCACACCAGGTGCAACATAGTCATCATCCATATCTGAGGATGCGGTCACTTGTATAACATCCTGTTTAGGCTGCACGGGTTCTGCACTCACCATCACAGACCAACTCACTGTTGCACACAAAAGGGCACAAGGTGTTAAGCGGAATATTCCGCGTGACTTAATGTTATAAACGGACAGCATTTTCCACCCTAAAAAAGTTAAATGATAATTGTTATCAATTTAGCAATTAATGTGATGGGTTACTTTCGACCGCCGGAATTTGTCTATCGTTATCCGGCAGTCGGCTGTTATTTTTTGAGTTGATTGGGGGAGATACCAAAGCGCTTGCGAAATGCAACAGAGAAATGAGCGGGGGTATAGCCGACTTGGTAAGCCACTGTTGAGATATTCGCATCATTCATACTCAGCAGTTGAAAAGCTGTTTCTAAGCGGTACTCCTGCAACCAGCCATAAATACTATTACCGAATAATTGACGGAAGCCTTGGGTAAGTTTACGGGTATTGATCCCTAGTCGTTTCGCCAGCTCATCTAAACTGGGCGGAGATTCCATTTCCTGAATCAATATCGTTTTTGCCATGTGCAGGCTATCAATATCTCGCTGCCGTAATGTGCCTATAACCGCCGAGTTCGCACTAGATAATGAATGATGTAAGCATAATGCCGTAATTTCTGACACTTTAGCACTTAAATATAGATGACGTAATGACGAATGAGTTGGGCAAGCAAATAATTGATGAGTGATTGCGAGTATATTAGGAGGAATAACCAACTGTAATAGCTTTGGGGCGCTAGGGTGATAGCACGTATCAGGTAAACTTAATTGCTGAGCCTCTAACCATTCAGGAGAGATATCAATCATGGTGTATTTCATGGTTTGTTGGCCATAAAATTGATTATTCAGTAAATAATTTTGCTGGCTGCTCGATAAAATCAATGAAGGTGAATTGACCTCCACATTTTGTCCCGCACTACTACGGCAGCCCATTGCCCCTTGATGGATAGCCACAATTTTTAGCCCAGCGGCTTGCTCTTCTTCAATACCTAAATCACGGTTAATCAGAAACTCACCGCGACGGATCCGGATAAACTCACCAACAGAGTGTTCTTCACGGGCCGAATGCGCTTGTGTGAATTTATCTTCGATACGCTGCTGCATAGGGCTCTTACCTAGACGAATAAATAAACAGTATAGTGACAAAAAAACACCAAGATAACAATAATTATCATTCGCAATAAATAAAGAGGAAATTAATTATTTTAAATTGAAGATTTGACTGTAGCTTTTAGGGTTCAAACGCAAATAAAGAATCAATGTTACTAATACAAAAATCACATGCATTGCCCATACCCATGTAAAACTTTGGCTCAATTGCTGTATCCACGCGGCGCATAATGGCCCAAAGGCTGCAATAATAAATCCTCCAGCCTGCATCAACGAAGTCAATGCGCCTGCGCTAACGGGATGAGGCAAATGATCTAAAGCTGTAATAATACTTAATGCAAAGCAGCCGCCTAGCCCCATACCTAATAACGCGACCCATAAAAGTGGCACATCGCTGGCAAACAGCATCAACCCAGAAAAACCAAGAGCTTGGCAACTGAGCGTGACAATCAGCCAAAAACGACGATCAATATTATGCGAAGCAAACACGGGAATCATGAGTGCAGATAACGCCTGAAACACCGTTAATATGGCAACAAAAGTGCCACTTTGTGCAGCACTCATTCCCTGTTCTTGGAAAAAAGGCGCTAGCCAAGTCACTACGGTGCCATAGCCCGCATTAATCAGCCCAAAACCTGCCATCAACAACCATGCTCTCGGTCTTCGTAAGAATGTCAACACTGAGACCTGCTCTGCTTTTGAGCCCCGCTCCGTGTGTACATTCGCCCAAATAGCCAACAGCGCCAACAAAGCAGGGAAAGCAAGCCATGCTAAGGCACTCTGCCAATGGCCTGTCATTTCTTCAACCAAAGGCGTGATCTGTGCGCCAATAGCTCCCCCTGCCATTAACGTGGCTGAATATAATCCTGTCATCATCGCCATTTTTTGGGGGAAATTCGCTTTGATGAGCCCAGGAAATACCGACTGGATATAAGCCGCACCCACTCCACATAAAAAAGCGGTTAATAATAAAGCTGCACCATCAACAACAAAGTAACGAGCGAGTGAACCGACCAGCAGTAATAGCATTGCGCTACTGATACCCGCACGTTCACCTATTCGTTGGTTTAGCATTGGTACAACCAATGCGCCAACCCCCATCAATAACATGGGTAACAATGTTAAAAGCGAAATGCTTTGATAACTCATCCCTGTCGTTTGAATGATATTGTCGATAACAGGCCCTGGGCCCGTCATAAAGGGGCGTAAGTTCACCCCGACTAAAACAATGGTCAGTACTAACGCCAGCGAAGATGGTGCCGCTTTACTCATTTAGATTGCCGTTCCCACCACTGTTGGTACAGGGTACTGCGCGTTTCATCATTGGGTTTTAGTTGCTCAAACCGTAAACCTGATTGCTGCTCAGGAACGACCCTCAGCGCTTTTGCAATCGCATCCGTAGAAAGCCCAAAAGGTGTGGCGTCATCATTTGAATAGGCGTAGACGACCCGAGAGATACCCGCCATTCGCATCGCGGCCAAGCACATCGGGCAAGGCTGCCCACTTGCATAAACCACACAGTCATCTAATTTCACGCGGCTTAATTTTTGCCCTGCTTGACGCAATGCCATCAGCTCCGCATGGGCGGTTGGATCATTGAGCTCAAGCATTTGATTAACGCCACTCGCAACAACCTGCCCATCACAGACAACAATTGCGCCAAAAGGCCGCCCGCCAGCTCGCACGTTTTCCATTGCTAAGTTGATAGCTTGTTGTAAAAATTGCGTATCCGACATTATTTCGCTCCTGAATTCTCAAGAATTTCAATCAAGTTACGGTAACCTTTACTTTTTGCCAACGTCAGCGGTGATATCCCCGAACCATCAGCTAAGTTAACATCTGCGCCACCTTTGATTAATTCAGTGACAATTTGTGCATACTTATCGCTACCATCACCCAAAATAATCGCTTCAATTAGTGCCGTCCAACCCAACCGATTAACATGATTGACGTCAACACCCGCATCAATCAAGGTTTTAACCGTTGCAACATGTCCACGTTCTGCCGCAGGGATCAAAGCAGTTCCCCCGTAGCGATTGGTACTTTTTAAATCAGCGCCATGTTGTAGAGTCAATATTAGTATCTCTTGCAAACCACGCGCCCCTGCGTACAAATAAGGGGAATCTTGCATATTATCCCGTGCATTAACGTCCGCACCTTGCTCAATCAAAAAACGGGCAACTTCAAGATGGTTTTCATGGGTTGCCGCCATCAACGCTGTACGTTGGCGTGAATCGCGCTGTTCAATATCCACACCTTGCTCAACTAAGGACTTAACACCTTGTAAGTTACCTTGCTCAGCCAATGATACCAAAGAGTTAGCTTGTGGGTTTGCCATACCTTTCCCCATAAATATCAATGAAATCATAAGAATGCTAGCTAAGTGAACCAACCATTTTGCACGTAAAAAGAATGTTTTCATGATTAATCTCCCCTATGACCCTTTAATCTACTGAAAAAGTATGCTATTTAAAAATTAAATAACTAAATGATTGGTATTTATAAAATGAATCCATTGCTCAACCTTGTTTTGTTAAAAACCTTTGTCACTGTTGCTGAAACAGGGAATTTCACCGTGGCTTCACAGCATTTAAATTCAACACAATCAACATTAAGCCAGCAAATTCAACGGCTAGAAGCTTTAGTCAGTCAGCCTTTATTTGTCCGAGGGCACCGCATACTAACCTTAACCGAAACTGGTGAAGTTTTGTTGAGTTATGCAAAAAATATATTGGCGCTCAATGATACCTTCTTTATGAAAATCACTGGCAATGCCGTCATTCAAACTATTCGGCTCGGTTTTCCTGAAGACCTCGCTTCTGGCCAAGTCACGCCGACACTGGCCGCATTTATGCAAGCTAACCCCAATGTGCGGTTAGAAGTCACGAGTGGCCTAAGCCGACAACTTCATCAGCGCTACCAACATGGCGAATTAGATTTAATTATTGTGAAACAGAAAAAAGGGGAATTTAAAAGTGATTACCATTGGCCGGAGCCTTTGTGTTGGCTAACAAGCAACCAATATAAACGTTTAAGTAATGATTCAGTACCTTTGGTGGTTTTTCCTGAAAACGGTCTCTACCGTAATGATATGTTCAAATTATTAGATAGTGAACAGCGCCCTTGGCACATAACTTATACTTGTTCTAGCCTTGCAGGTATTCAAAGTGCTATCGCAGATGGGTTAGGTGTTAGTTTATTACCTTTACGAGCAAAACTTCCTCAACATCGAATTTTAACAGAAGAAGAAGGTTTCCCAGCTGCTCAAGAAATGGAAATTGCCATGCATTTCCATGCTAATACCTCGGATATCATTACGCAACTCGCCGAGAAACTGGCACAACAATTGGGGGAACGCGAGTGATGAATAAACTGATTGAATTAGAAAAAAAATTACATAACAGTACTAACCGACAGAATAGCAATTTTCTTCGCGAGATATTACATGAGGATTTTTTTGAATTTGGTCGTTCTGGCTTTTCAACCGATAAACTCGATACCTTAGCGTCATTAGCTAATGAAACAGCTAAAACGATTTACGCCGAAAACTTCCACTGCTCGCAATTGAGTGATAATACGGTGTTAATGACTTATATCAGTTTTGAACAACAAGATGGGGGTAAAACCAAGCTAACTAACCGCTCATCTATTTGGCTAAAAAATTCAGCAAACCAATGGCAATTAAGGTTTCATCAAGGGACACCTGCAAATTAACAATAAAGTGGAAATGTATCTCCCACTTTATTGTTAGCACAACATTAATTGGCTGCGTTATTTCTTATTAAAATACCCTGCGCGAATGGATGCTCCAATTAAATTCACAACAAAACGCCCAGCAGTCACCCCAGTTAGCTTAGAGGGAATATCTTTTGCGGGTGTAATTTCAACGATATCCATACCAACAACGCGACCTTTTTTCACTAAACCGTGAATTAGGCTACGAGCTTGCAAATAAGTCACCCCACCAGGAGCCGGGCCATCAACTCCAGGCATGATACTCGGGTCAATACCATCGGCATCAATACTAATATAGTAGTTCGAATTATCTGGAATGCGGTCTAAAATGGCTTGCATGCCAACCTCATGCAGTTCATAGGCCGGAATAACATGCGCACCATGGTCTTTAGCCGCTTGGTAATCCGCAGGGCGTCCGCTACCTTGTGCACGTAAACCAATTTGAAAAATTTCACCTATATGCTTCATTTCAGAAGCGCGGCGGATCGGGCTTGAAAGGCCGGTATCCACCCCATTAACCTCTTCACGCCAATCTAAATGTGCATCAATATGCACAAGTGTAATCGGTCCTACTTCATCAAATCCCTGCAAAATAGGCGTTGTGATCCCATGATCGCCCCCTAAAACAATGGGAAGTGCTTTAGCTCTTAATAACTGTCGAATTGCCTCAGCTGCACGCTGATGGTGCTCCCCCAAAGGCTTTGATAAATCAGGAATAACATCACCACAGTCAACAAATTTAATATCTTTACGGCCTTGGAGTAGTGGCCCATCAATATCAAAATCATAATGATCTGGATGCCTAACAATTCGGTCACTCATATCACGTAAATATTGTGGAGCACGAGATTGGTCGTTGGTAAATGCATGAGCACTATAAGCTGAACTAAATGGCATCCCTAGTATGGCAATATCCGCTTCAATGTTGGTCAATTCAGTCACTAATTCTGAATATAAAAATGTTTTATGGCCAACATGTGGGGGTGTCGTTAATTTTTTCATACAAACTATTCCTTCTTAGATTTAGTTTTCTTTCTTTTGTTGTTTTTTTATTTCTTAGCCACCAAATGTGTTAGCTAAGAATACAAATAGAGGGACACCAACAATATCTGTTAATACTGTTCCGGCGATTGGTATAATAATGAATGCCTTTCGTGAGAATAAACCATATTTATTACAAATAGCGTCCATAACCACTAAGCCATTTGGTGTTGCACCTAAACCATGTCCAATAAAACCAGCGGACATAACAGCAGCATCATAGTTTTTACCTAATGCGCGATAAACAACAAATATGGCAACTAATATTGTTGTAATAACCTGAGATATTAATATAATCGTTAGTGGTAATGCTAACTCATATAGTTCCCAAAGTTTTAATTTCATCATAGCCATCACTAAAAACATTTCTAGTGATAAAGTAGAAATTAATACTACTGTATTGCGAGATATTTTAATTATTGATTTTCTTTCATTGATTGAATGAAATATAACACCAACAAACAAACTAAAAATATGTCCAGGAATAGTAAACCCTGTTACTGTACTTATCCATTTTGCTGTCGGCATCCCGATAGCGAGTATGCTTAAAATAACTGCTCCTGTAATAATACATTGTTGAGCCGTAATTTTATCTTCGGTATCGTTACTTTCCGCTAAATTTTCCAAATCAACATGGTCAGTTTCAATTTTTAATTTATTTCTTTGGATCAACCAGTTCCCAACAGGCCCTCCTAGAATTGACCCTGCAATCAAACCAAAAGTCGAAGCCGCTAACCCAACATTCAGGGCTTGGTCGTGGCCAAAGGACTCAATCAGCGGTGCTAAAGATGCCGCCATACCATGACCACCTTGCATCGAGGCTTGGCCTGCCATCATAGCAACTAGTGGCTCAATATCTAAAACATATGATAAACCAATGCTGACGCCATTTTGCATAAATGCCAGACCCCAGCAAATCACCATATAAATTAGCAATATTTTTCCACCACTCACTAATAATTTAACACCTGTCATTAAACCTATTGTGACGAAAAATATATACATCGATAAGTCATATAATGTGTTATCAAAATTAAGCTCAACAATATTAAATTGATAAGCTAACCACATTACAATAGAAAACATAAACCCGCCGATCACCGGACTAGGAATTGAATATTTCATAAAAAATGGAAATTTCTTTATGATTACATTACTAGCAATTAATAATAAGGCCCCTAATGCTGTAAATGTAATCATATCTAATTTTATTGTTAACAATTCATCTGTGACCATAAATTAGAATCCTTTTGTATTTATATATATTTGGATTAATTATTATTTTGTGGCGCCACTTTGGTAATAATCTATTAACAACTACAACTTTAAGATATACGTATCCGCTAGGAATAAAAGTGATATTTTTGATCCTATGGTTTCATAAAATGAAACCTTTTATATAAATAAAAACAATTTTAATAATTAAAATAAAATAGTATTAATTATGCTATTTGTATCCCAATAAAAAATAAGATAGATTAGCATTTAGTGATTGATTTCACGTAATAGGTATAAATATGCATAATAAAAAATTAACTGAAAAAGACTTAAAATCATTACGTGTTTTTACTTCCGTTGCAGAAGCTGGTGGCTTTACCATTGCAGAAAAAAAACTAAATATGTCAAAAGCATCAATAAGCCGCCATATCCGTGAAATTGAAGAAAAACTCGGTGTCCAATTGTGTGAAAGAGGCCCTTCTGGCTTTAAGCTAACTGAGTCAGGTTTATTTGTTATCGAAAAAGCCAATACTGCTTTGAAAGCATTAGATAATATCAAAACTGAAGTCGATGAACGCCATGGGGTTTTATCTGGAACATTAGTTATTGGTGTTATTGAACATATATTAACGGATCCACTCTGTCATCTATCAGCCACTATTGCTCAATTTACCCAAGAGGCGCCTAATGTTAAATTAGAGCTAAGTATCCTCAACCATAATCAATTAAATAAAGCGCTTAGTGACAGAACAATTCAAATCGGTATTCGCGGGCAATATCACGAAAATAGCCGCTTTAATTACCAGTTCTTATTTATAGAAAACCATAAGCTTTATGTTTCTGCCAATACCGCCAACAACAAACATAATCTAGCATTAGTTTATCGGCCACACCCATTCACTGAAAGTATTTTAGCATCGGGTGAATTTAGCCGAGGCCCTGAAGCCGCTGGCCTTGAGGCTGTAGCTACCTTTATCGCTTCAGGCCACTATGTGGGTATTTTACCGGAAAACTATGCCTCACATATTAATTTCCGCCATTCACTCATAGAAATGAGCGACTCCCCTGTCTTTCATAACCGCATATGTGCAATCACCGAGGCGAGTAAACCGCTAACACAAAGTGAAGCGCTGTTTTTAAAACTACTTTCACAATTAAGTAAAGCACCAGTATCTACATGATCAAAAAATCCCCCAGCAAGTTACCTTACTAGGGGATTAATCACAAAAAACTTAATGCGCGTTAATTACAGTACATCAACACAGTTCAGTTCTTTGAATGCTTGTTCTAAACGAACAACCATTGAATCTTGTGCTTTACGCAGCCACACACGTGGGTCATAGTATTTTTTGTTAGGTTTATCCGCACCTTCTGGGTTACCTAACTGACCTTGCAGATAGCCTTCGTTCTTTTTGTAGTACTGTAAAATACCATCCCAAGTTGCCCACTGAGTATCAGTATCGATGTTCATTTTGATAACACCGTAGCTAACTGCTTCTTTGATTTCAGCAGCACTTGAGCCAGAACCACCGTGGAATACGAAGTCTAAGCTGTTGTGTGGCAGGTTATATTTTTCTGAAACGTAGTCTTGTGAATTACGCAGGATTTTTGGCGTTAACTGAACGTTACCTGGTTTATAAACACCGTGAACGTTACCGAAAGAAGCCGCGATAGTGAAACGCGGGCTTACTGCATTCAGTTTTTCGTATGCATATGCAACATCTTCTGGTTGAGTATACAGCTCAGAACTGTCCATACCTGTGTTATCAACACCGTCTTCTTCACCACCAGTACAGCCTAGTTCGATTTCCAGAGTCATATCGATTTTAGCCATACGCGCTAAATATTTAGCACAGATTTCGATGTTTTCTTCCAGTGTTTCTTCTGACAGGTCAATCATGTGAGAAGAGAACAGTGGTTTACCGGTTTTCGCATAGTGTTTTTCACCTGCATCTAACAGGCCATCGATCCATGGCAGTAATTTTTTCGCACAGTGGTCAGTATGCAGAATAACAGGAACACCATAGTGCTCAGCCATTTGGTGTACATGATAAGCACCAGAGATCGCACCTAAAATTGCAGCTTGTTGGCCTTCAGCTTTCAGGCCTTTACCTGCGATAAATGCAGCACCGCCATTAGAAAACTGAACAATAACTGGAGCACGAACTTTAGCGGCCGCTTCAAGTACGGCGTTAATTGAATCCGTACCAACACAGTTCACCGCTGGCAATGCAAAGTTATTTTCTTTAGCAACTGCGAAAACTTTCTGTACATCATCACCAGTAAGAACACCCGGTTTAACAAAATCAAAAATTTTAGACATGTGAAAAGGTCCTGTGGTAAACAGGCAGCCTACGCTGCCTGTTGTGTATGAACAATTAATTACGCTTTAGCACGTTCTTCTAGCATCACAACGGCAGGGAGCTTTTTGCCTTCAACGAACTCAAGGAAAGCACCGCCACCAGTAGAGATATATGAAATTTTGTCAGCAATATCGAATAAATCGATAGCCGCTAGGGTGTCACCACCACCAGCGATAGAGAATGCGTCGCTATCAGCAATCGCTTTTGCAACGATCTCAGTACCTTTACGGAAGTTAGGGAACTCAAACACGCCTACTGGACCATTCCAAAGAATGGTTTTGGCATTTTTCAGGATCTCAGCCAAACGCTGTGCAGATTCGTCACCTAAATCCAGAATTTGTTCGTCGTCTTTAATTTCAGTACTTGCTTTCAGAGTTGCAGGTGCAGTTTCGGAGAACTCAGTTGCAACGCGAACATCAGTCGGTACTGGAATTTGGCAGTTTGCCAGTAATTTTTTCGCTTCAGGGATTAAGTCTGCTTCATATAATGAGCGACCAACATTGTTGCCTTCCGCTGCGATAAAGGTATTCGCAATACCACCACCAACAATTAACTGGTCTGCAATTTTAGATAGAGAATCTAATACAGTCAGTTTAGTTGACACTTTAGAACCACCAACAATCGCAACCATTGGGCGAGCTGGGTTATCTAATGCTTTACCTAATGCTTCTAACTCACCACTCAGTAGTGGACCAGCACAAGCCACTGGAGAGAATTTAGCAACACCATGTGTTGACGCTTGTGCACGGTGAGCCGTACCAAACGCATCCATCACATAAACATCACACAATGCCGCATATTGTTTTGACAGCGTTTCGTCGTCTTTTTTCTCGCCTTTATTAAAGCGAACGTTTTCCAGCACAACTAACTCGCCAGCTTCGATGTCAACACCGTTAAGGTAGTCTTTAACTAAACGGACTGGGTAATCCATTTTATCGGCCAGATAGTCAACAACAGGTTGCAGTGAAAACTCTTCGTTGTACTCGCCTTCGGTCGGGCGACCAAGGTGAGAAGTGACCATGACTTTAGCGCCTTGTTTCAGAGCAGCTTCAATTGTTGGTAATGAAGCACGAATACGCGCATCAGAAGTAACTTTGCCATCTTTTACAGGAACGTTTAAGTCAGAACGGATGAATACGCGTTTACCCGCTAAGTCTAAATCGGTCATCTTAATTACAGACATGGTGAATCCTCTCGTTGATTCTCTATAAAGTTTCCATCAGCGACTGTGCAAAACAATAAAGTTATCATGCCCTGCTGTCTGTCAGTCGCCAATTAGTTTAAACCTGTCGCTGCCATTGCTAATGTTGTATCTAGCATCCGGTTAGCAAACCCCCATTCGTTATCACACCAAACCAGGGTTTTAATTAAATGCTTACCACTGACTCGTGTTTGTGTACCATCAATAATAGCACTGTGTGGATCATGATTGAAATCCATCGAGACTAGCGGTAATTCTGTGTAGTCCACTATACCACGAAAATGCCCTTGTGCAGCGCTTCGCAGTAGTTGGTTGACTTTTTCAACACAAACATCGTCATGTACGGTAACACTCAAATCAATCGCTGTCACATTCGTCGTCGGTACACGAACAGAAATGGCTTCAAAGTGGTCTTTAAATTTCGGAAAAATTCGTGTAATTCCTGCGGCTAACTTGGTATCAACAGGAATAATTGACTGACTCGCTGCGCGAGTTCTGCGTAAATCTTTATGATAGGCATCGATAACGGGTTGGTCATTCATTGACGCGTGAATCGTCGTCACTGTCCCCGATTCAATCGAAAATGCCTCATCGAGTAATTTAATAATTGGAATAATACAATTGGTGGTACAAGAAGCATTGGAAACAATCTTGTCTTGAGCGGTTAGGCTTTCATGGTTAACACCATAAACGATAGTGGCATCAAGGTCGTCAGTACCCGGGTGAGAAAATAATACTTTTTTCGCCCCTGCCGCTAAATGCAGTAACCCATCATCCCGTGAGCCATAAGCCCCACTGCAATCTAAAACGACATCAATACCCAGCTCTTTCCAAGGCAACTCATGCAACTCACGTTGATGAAATAAACGAATATTATCATCACCAACTTGTAAAAGTGTTCCGTTAAGCCGTACATCCCAAGCAAAACGCCCATGGCTGGAATCATACTTCAGCAAATGCACAATACCTTCAGGTTCAGCAAGTTCGTTAACCGCCACCACGATAATCTCTGCCCGACGGCCAGATTCATACAACGCTCTTAGAACACTTCGACCAATGCGGCCAAAGCCGTTTATTGCTACCCTGATTGCCATTCTACACCTTGTATCTGAGCAAAATCACACGGTTGCTAAGGATAACTGACTCACACCAACTCTACTGCTCATTTTAGCTGTCAAACATCAAAAGTGTGCTTCAACCGACATTTTTAAAAAATATTTTCATTCAGCAACACGCAACTGAAACGGTTCAGCTTATCTAAGGTTAGATTAAGGGATATATTTACAGAACGCAATAGAAAATCCTATATTGGTGCACAAAAAAACAACGCCTAGCTTATCACTAGGCGTTGTTCAGCAAGATAATTAGAAATGAGAACCAAAATTCGGGACTCATTCCTTCTTATTTTATTTCAGTAAAGATTTTGCAGCTTCAACCGCTTTCTCTACTGTAATACCGAATTCTTTAAACAGAACTTCGGCTGGAGCAGATTCACCAAAGGTATGCATACCGATGATGGCACCGTTTAAACCAGTGTACTTGAACCAGTAATCTGCAATACCCGCTTCGATAGCAACACGTGCTGTCACATTGGCAGGTAAAACAGCTTCGCGGTATGCCGCATCTTGTTTATCAAATGCATCGGTTGATGGCATAGAAACAACACGGACCTTACGGCCTTCTGATGTTAATTGCTCAGCCGCTTTAACGGCCAGTTCCACTTCAGAACCTGTCGCAATAAAGATTAACTCAGGCGTGCCTGCGCAATCTTTCAGAATGTAAGCCCCTTTCTCAATATTGGCTAATTGCTCAGCAGTACGAGGTTGTTGCTCTAAATTTTGACGAGAGAAGATTAATGCGCTTGGGCCATCTTTACGTTCGATAGCATATTTCCACGCCACAGCAGATTCAACTTGGTCACAAGGGCGCCATGTGCTGACATTTGGTGTCACACGCAGACTTGCCAGTTGCTCAACCGGTTGGTGAGTTGGGCCATCTTCACCCAGACCAATAGAGTCGTGAGTATAAACAAAGATGCTACGCACTTTCATCAGTGCTGCCATACGAACCGCATTACGTGCGTATTCAACGAACATCAGGAATGTCGCACCGTAAGGAATGAAACCACCATGTAACGCGATACCGTTCATGATAGCTGACATACCAAATTCACGAACACCGTAGTGAATGTAGTTGCCCGCTGGGTCAACGTTCAGTGCTTTGGAGCCTGACCACATGGTTAAGTTACTTGGCGCTAAGTCCGCAGAACCGCCCATAAATTCAGGTAATACTTTACCAAATGCTTCTAATGCATTTTGTGATGCTTTACGGCTTGCGATATTTGCTGGGTTTTGTTGCAGATTTTCAACAAATTGTTTCGCATCCGCGTCAAAGTTAGCAGGTAATTCACCATTCATACGACGAGTGAATTCCGCAGCTAGTTCAGGGAATTGCGCTGCATACGCGGCGAATTTTTTATCCCATGCGCTTTGTTTTTCTTTACCTGCAGTACGAGCATCCCAAGCTTCATAGATATCTTTAGGAATTTCGAATGGGCCGTAGCTCCACCCCAGAGCTTCACGAGTTGCTGCAATTTCAGCATCACCTAAAGGCGCACCGTGAACAGACTCAGAACCCGCTTTGTTTGGTGAACCAAAACCAATAATAGTTTTACACATAATCAGTGTTGGTTTATCAGTTTGGCTTTTCGCTTCATTCACTGCCGCGTTGATCTGTGATGCATCATGGCCGTCGATATCACGGATAACATGCCAACCGTAAGATTCGAAACGTGCAGCGGTATCGTCAGTAAACCAACCTTCAACTTCACCATCAATAGAGATACCGTTGTCATCATAGAATGCGATCAGTTTATTTAATTTCAGTGTACCCGCTAAAGAACACGCTTCGTGCGAGATACCTTCCATCATACAACCATCACCCATGAACACATAAGTGTGGTGGTCAACAACGTCATGGTTAGGGCGGTTAAATTGCGCTGCTAATGTACGTTCTGCAATCGCAAAACCCACTGCATTTGCAATGCCTTGACCTAAAGGACCGGTTGTTGTTTCAACACCTGGAGTATAGCCATATTCTGGGTGGCCCGGTGTTTTAGAGTGTAATTGGCGGAAATTTTTTAACTCTTCAATAGATAAGTCATAACCAGTGAGGTGCAGTAAGCTATAAATCAACATTGAGCCATGGCCGTTTGACAGTACAAAACGGTCACGATCTGCCCAGTGTGGGTCAGCTGGGTTATGATTCATATGGTCACGCCACAGTACTTCAGCAATATCAGCCATGCCCATTGGCGCGCCAGGATGCCCTGATTTTGCTTTTTGAACCGCATCCATACTTAGAAAGCGGATAGCATTAGCAAGGGTTTTACGAGTCGTCATCAGTATACTCCAGGTAGGATAAAAACGTACTTAAACCAATTTTTACAACGCAATACGGATAGTGCTACTTTAATTTCGCTGTAACATGAAAACATCAATTTAGCGATGTATCCCATATGTTTCCTACTTTAAGGAGCCATAGCACATCGACAACAAACTGAGCATTTCACGAATAGAGCGATTGAAAGTAACCCAATTCTACCCATACCGCAATATTTGCTATGTTCATGGCAGCAGATCGCTAATAAATTGAACTGCCGCAAAGCTGAATCCATTCCATTGCGCAAAATATCCCTTAATGCTTACATTTTTGCGCAAGTGACTAACCTTATTAAACCTGAGTTCAGTGTCTGGGATCAAGGTGATTTATGCATCTAGCGCATTTAGCTGCCACATTAGTGATAATTGGCAAAGTTTTAGGCAAAAAAAAGCCTCAATATGCCCGAATATTTTTGTTTAGATTAAGTCAAATACCCAACCCTTCCAATGATTAGAAATAAATAGAAGTAACATGAATTGAAAAAACAGTAGCAATAAATATTACTGGCTAATCGCAGTTGCCTATAGCCTATAGAATGGTCTATCTCCACACCTAACAAGGAGAAAATAAGAATCGTTCAAAATAATCTAGATAAGCTATTCTGCAAAGCTTATCTAGATTGCTCATCATATATAGATAGTGCGTGCACTTCTAACAACCAACGTTTTTACAACAGAAATTCCTATACAGATCACAGTTCTTATATGTATAGTTTTGAATAAAAGTGGCTTTCAAAAGCCCGCAGTGCAATCTTAATTAGCGGTTAGGTAAATCGGTATATCTAACTTATTAAGTAATAATTAGCGAATCTCTAAGTGAAGAATTGCTTTTAGAACAAACGTGTATAGTATTAGGCACTGCAAAACCTATATTCATTTAGTGACCTAATTACAAAGAGGAAGCTTTCCCATTATTATTTCTATAGCACACGACATCCACAGATAAAGACATCATAATTGATATTGCTGAAATTAAAATAAGGGGCACTAGAGAACGTAGTAACCTATCGCTGATTCTATTTTCACTGGTAAAATACCTGATGAGACTATAGAAAATAAATTGGCCTGTAAGACAAAATTTCAGGTCTAAACCCCATGTGCCACAATAGGGTCATGATATTAAAAAGTTGATACTATAGTATCAACCTACTAGACACTGATGTCATATCATATATCTAGTTAGCAAAGTGTAATTTTAACATCATACACATTAAACTAGTTAGTTGAGTTATTAATAAATAAGAGGGCTAAAAACACATTACAAATTATAATTTTACCAATATAACTGGTTTCCTACCTTTATTCTAAATTCTTCCCACCCTTTAATTGTAATAAATTGTAACTTTCAATGTAGATTTTTTATACTTCTTAATTAAATATACATTTGTTAACAATTATAATAATTTTACGCTTATTTAGTGTATTTTTTTATTGATCCCCCTGATTTCAACACTATTAAGTGTATTTTTAACCAATTAAACTGGTGAGAAGATATTTTTTAATTAGATAATGCTAAAAAAAACAGAGTTAATAGAAAAAACCTATTAAAAGTAAATTTTTAATAGAAATCCTGCCATTTACTCTTTTTTTAATGTATTTATTATAACACTCAATTAAGCAAGCGAGTGAGCTAACGAATATCATATAAATAGATCTATTAATATTAGAGGCTGAAAAAATGAAAGCTAATATAATTAGTAGTCATGTAGGAAATTATTTACGAAAATCACGCAAAGAAAAAAACATGACAGGAAAACAGTTGGCAGAATTAATTAACATTAGCCAACAACAGGTATCTCGCTATGAAACTGGTAGCAGTTCATTATCGCTAGATCAATTAAATGAAATATTAACCGTTTTAGACAAAAGATGGATTGAAATGATTTACTATATTGATTGTTTCTCTGAAGAAAATAAAAGAAACAATATAAATTTAAGTAAAAAAACAATCGAAATATTACTAAACAGCATGAAAGATATTTAAATATTCTATTTTAAATTCAATAAAACCATATCAATATGTAAAAATTAAATAACTAATTTTACTATTGTTTTCTATCAATATAAAAAGAGAGATTAGTATGTTAAATAAAAAAATGGCTTCTGTATTGTTATCAACAATTATCGCAGCTTCTTTTGCTACAGCTGCAAATGCAGATACACGTACCGCTCAAGCAACAGCAACATGGCAAGCGACTGCAATTAAAGACACGACAAGTATGTTAGTTGTAACTCCATTAAGAAGTTTAACTTTTAATTATGCCGAAGGCCAAAAAAGCTTTAACCAACAGAATGGAGCATTTGATATCGCTATTCAAGGCCAAGCTGGTGCAACAGATTTTAAATTAGCGTCAAAAATTATTGCTAATACATTAGCAAGAACAACTGACGATTCTAAATTAACTGTTGGGGTTAAATGGAATGGCGAAGATTTGACTAAAAATAATGATTTAGTATTAATTGATACATCAACCGGTTTAACTTCTGGTTTAGACAATTTAGCGGCTGATGGCATCTATAATGGCTCTGAGCGTGCAGCAGATCGCGGTGAATTCACCTTTGTTATTGCTGGCGCTGAAGCTGATGGTGCAGCGACTGACTTTAAAGCACTGACTGATGGTACATGGGATGGTGATGTGAAAGTTCAATTTACTGCAACTTGGGACGGTGATTTCACGCCAGCTCCTTAATTCAATATCCCCTTATTAGATAACTAAATATTACGATAAAGATACTATAGGGAAATAATATCTTTATCGTCATTCATTTTTGAAATTTACGATTATGAAAAAGATAACATTAGCATTAATTTTATTATCATGGTTACCATTAAAAAGCAGTTTTGCTGTCAACGTGGGAAATATTACTGAAATAATATCATCGAATGAAGATACCTTATCTAAAGAAATTGAAAATACAGTAGATACAGCAAGATTGGTAAATTTAACGATAGAAAAAATAGATTCACCACTTGATACTGGAAAAGTAATTACAGTTACTGATCCTAATGAAATATTATCAACACCCGCTAACTTAATTCTTCCAGGGCATGCAAAAGATATATTTAAGATAATTTATCAAGGCCCAAAAGATAATAAAGAACGTTACTATCGATTAAATTGGAAAGATGATCCTATTGGCGAGAGTGGTGTTACACAAAGTGCGAAATCGGCATCAGCAACAACATCAGCAACAATTAGCACAATTCTCGTTGTCGCACCAAGAATTGAAAACTTTAATTATAAATATACTAATTCCCAAGTTTCAAATACTGGAAATAGCACCTTCCGTGTAGTGGCTTCAGGCCCTTGTTTAGCAGAAAAGCAAAAATACGGAGTGGATGGTATTTGTCGCGAGCGTTATTACCTCATGCCAAACTTAGCCGTCAAATTACAATTTGTCGATGTCACAAATAAAAAATCAAGCGTAGGTATTTGGCACAAAGGAGAGTTCATTGTTGTCAAATAATTAAGAATGGACTTAAATTATGCGTAAGAGTGCTATTGCTTTATCAATATTAAGTATTATTTTTTCGAATACAATTAATGCCAATGAAATGAAAAGCGTTAAGATCGGTGGATATATTATTCCTCCTGCATTTGTTAGTGCATTGGAAGAAGGAATGTCTGTACCTGTTTTTTTACGACTAAATGATGATGCAGCAACCAATCAGAGCGAAAGTAAAATTGCAGATGCAGTTATTGTAATCGATCATGGTAATATTAAATTATCAAGTATTCATCTCATTGAAAATGAGCAAGGTGCGAAATTAAATAATTTACTAGTTGATAAACTTGAAGAAAAAAAGGATGCCATTTTTGATGAAAGTAATGGTATTATTATTGATAATAATGCAACCCTTCAATTAAACATTTCTTCTTTTAATTTATCATTAGATGTTGATAAAGCTGCTTTTTCGCCAAAAGAACATGCGCGGCAATCTGTACTAGGAAATTCTTCAGTTAATTCATTTTCAGCGGTAGCTAACTATGATTTAGGGGTATTCCAGAGCCGTGTTAAAGATTCAAAAGATACATCCAGCAGCTATTTCAATTTAGATACATTATTCGCAGCTGCGGAACATCACTTTAATGTAAATGCATCAGCATATAGCATTGGAAAATCTAATTCTAATGTTGAGCTGTATCGTGCAATGTATGAGCGTGATTTCAACGGATTTCGTTTTGCACTTGGGCTCATGAGTACGTGGAATTTACAGTCTATTGCCAGCTTAACTACCCTTAGCAGCAGTAAAATTTATGCGGCATCAATAGGAAACAATTCCTCAAGTATGGTGACAAATAAGCAGCAATCACTTACGCCGATTTATGCTTTTTTAAATAGCCCAGGCGAAGTACGCATTTATCGGCAAGGTAAATTATTAAATATTCAAAATTTTCCAATGGGTAATTTTGAAGTTGATACCAGTGTACTACCCTATGGTATTTACGACGTCACTATTGAGACAGTTATCGATGGCAAAATTGTCACAACACAGCACCAAACAATTAATAAATCCTTCGGTGCGATAACGGGCGGTTTTGATAAACTCAATTGGGAAATTTATGGTGGTTATATTGACTTTGATAAGCGCAATTATGTAAGAAATGAAGGCTCAACGAGCCAAACTCCTGGTAAAAGCCATTTAATCGGAGCCTCTTTTGCTTATAACTTCCCTGTATTGTCTGGCGTGCGTTTTCAAATGTCAAATTATGGGTTTGATAAATTTGTTGTACAAGAAACGAGTATCAATGCAGCTTTAAATAACTATATCTCAGTTAACTGGCAAGGCATGCTAGAAAACCATGGCAGTTATCGTAATATTGCGACTCTTTCTGTCAATATACCGGAAGGTTATGGTTCTTTATGGGCATCTAAAGAAAAAACTGTAGTGACTGGTGATTTACCACTTTATGATGCTGACAGTTATTCTTATGGCGGAACCATTAATTTTGACAAAATAATTGATAGAACTGGGTCACTGACTATTAGTAATACTAAAGATCGCCGTATTGGCAGTGATTCAATTAACTATGAATATGCGAATACATTATTCTCTGGCCGTTATGGAACGGTGGGGCTAAGAGCGGGTGTACAGCGCTATCATTATGATAACCAAAATAGTACCAACGAAAAATATATTAACCTCGATTTTTCCTTACCTTTATCAACATGGTTGAGTACGGGTGTTTCCTCAACAAATGGTAATGTGAAAGCAAATATTTATGCGAATAAAAATTTTGAAAATTCGGTGATTACCAATGTAGGGGTTTCTGTCTCCAAATTAGTCCGAGATAAAGATAATGGTGAATCCAATTTTTCAACATTAGGCTATGCTTCTTATGATACTAAATATAATTCAGGTACCGTAACGATTAATCGCCCCGATAATAACAGACTTAATGGCAATTTAACCTCTCGTGGCTCTGTGGCATATAGCAACGGCATGATCATGCCAAGTGGGCAGCAAGGTAAATCAGGCGTCATTATTAATTCCGATATAAAAGGTAGCGGCAGTATGGTCGCAAAAGTAAATGGGCAGAATTACCCAATTAGTGGAAAAAATACCTTTATTCCATTATCCCCTTATTCGGATTATGACATTCAACTAATGAATGACGGAAAATCAAAAGACAGTTTTGATATTGTTTCAGGGCGAAATAAATCCGTCACATTATACCCAGGAAACATTGCTCTTTATCAACCTGAGGTAAGGCAACTAGTCACGGTATTTGGTCGTCTGAAATTACCAAATGGTGAATATATAAAATATGCCTCAATTCGAAATCATATTGGTCGAACAAAAACGGACCAAAATGGTGAGTTTTCCATGGATGTTGACGTCCGATATCCAGTGATATCGTTATTACAAGATGATCAGCAAACAATTTGCGAAGCAGATTTAAACCTTCAAGGTGCACGTGGTGCATTGTGGGTCGGTGAGGTGACATGTGAACCTCAAGAAGCATTTGCTAAACGTTAATTATCACTTTAAAGGCTAATTTAATATGCGATTATTATCGATAACAGCACTTTTTATTTCATTTTCGGTTCTAATACCGAATTCGTTTTCTGCAACAGCGCCATTACAAGAGTATGTCATTGTTGAAAACCAAGTTGATAACGAATTCTTTATTGTTGCTAATAGAGTTGACCCACGCTTCTCGGGCTCAAATGTATTCACAAAATACCAGCGCAATAGCCAATATAGTTTAGGCTATATGGGATATACAGGAACACCTTTTAGCTCAACTTATAATACAGGTGATATCTGGTTAGAAAATTCTCCCGTAAGCCAACCTTTTATCGGGAATCGTTGCATGACAAATAACCGAAATTGCCCGGCAACGTCTTATTGGTCAGCTCAGCAGTTACGAGATAATGGTGCATATAAAATCCAACAAACAGGAACACCGGGTGAGTCTGGATATTCAAGACCGATATTTTCTGAATCTTTTTATCGCTGGTTAGCCGAAATACCACCAGGAACAGAATATACTTTTGATTTAAGAACCTGCACAAGCCGCGACGATTATGATTTAAGTAATACGACCTGTATGACGAGTGGAGGAAGAACGACAACACAACAACACTACATTCCAACCAACAAAAAAGGCAATATTATTCTAAAAGGAACGGGCGCCTTACAAGAAGTCTTTGTGGATAGCAATGGCAATCCAACTATTGGACTCGGTTCTAATTTTTGCTCGACAGGGATTGTTGGAAATACTTCTGGAATTATTTGTAAGTTGGTTGAATTAGAAACCCAAGGACAATCTATCGGCGGAACATTTACAGTTCGTATGTATATTGATAGTGCAAAGTTAGGTTTAGCTAGGGACCCCCGTGCTGCACTTATTCAATATAAAGGAAGTAACAGCACGCGCTGGACAAATTGGTCATCAACAACAAACATGTCAGAGATCTTTAATAATGGTTCACAAAATATTGAAGTTTTTCTCTCAAATGAATATTTAAAATCAATTGTTGACGCTTCACCTAATTCAACAGTCACACTTGCTGATAGTGTATATACTTTTGGTTTTCAATCACCACTTCCTCAATCTGGATTTTACGAATTTACACCTTCAAATTTCTTAATAATTAAGCCGAGAGATTATGGAATTAGCATTATTCCAGCAGATTTTAATCCAAACCAATCCAAAACAGGAAAAGTCGGCAATGATGAACCACCGATAGAATTTAATTATATCGTCACGACTAGCGGGCCAAGGCAAGCGGACTCTATTACAGCAAAAGTTGAAGGACCAAACACAACATTAAAAGGACAGTCATACTGCTTATTTACCTCGAGCGATAATAAACTTAATGTCCCTTTTTCCGCTTATCTTTCATTTAAAAATGAAAATGGTACTAAAGAATCACACCGAGCAAGTTGTGATAATAATGAAATTTCATTAAAAAATGCATTATGGTCTGAAACACCATGGGATAGACCTAATGAGGATTTAGGATCTTTTTATCGAACTAACTTAGATTTATCATTCCCAATGAATGACTCTGAATCATTTTTTACATTGGATGGTATTGATTGGTTAGGAACCGTTTCTGCAAGTGGCACAATAACTGTCAAAGCAATTTGGACCGGGCCCGATATTCAATAATATCTAATGACTACTTTTAGGGCTACTTGTAAAAGTTCAAGTGGCCCTTTTATTGAACCCCATATACTCTTAAATTTTAGTTGGATTTTTTAATATGAAACCATTTTATTTACTTAAAATCCTATTATTGGTTTTGCTATCAGTGTCTTGCAATAATGCTATTGCTTTATATATCAATGCAGATATTTCTTCGATGGAGTCAGGGCAAGAGTTTTTTTCTAAGCCATACATCAACGACACAGATAAAACTAATTTATATAATTTTAGTGCCTACAAAATTGATAAACCAGGTAACCAAGAACATGGGGCACCTCTCCATAATGGCGAGATTATTTTTACTCCATTGAAGAAAATTTTATTACCTGGGGAACAAGAATTTTTTAAGATTTTTTATCGAGGAGAAGCCGATGAGACCGAGCGCTATTATAAGATTATCATTAGCGAAACCCCTCTTGATATGCGTAATGATGATGAACAAAAAAAGCGACCTTTATTTTATCCAACGGTTAGCCTAGAAACCTATTTTGTTGTGAGACCTAAAAAACCAGATTTTAAATATGAGCTTAATCCAATCACTAGTATTCTAAAAAATACGGGTAATACCTATTTTAGAGTACTCTTACATGAAAACTGTGATGCTAATGATGATTCCGAGCCTTATCTATTTTACTTATTACCCGGCCAAGAATCTAAAGATGAGCGTCTTAAAAAGAAAAGCCGTAAATATATTGTAATATTTGATAAATATTACCCAATTGGCAACTGCACCTAAAATTCAATGATATCAATTAATTAAAAAAATAAAATGACAAATTTGGCTATACTACTATTAAAATAAATATTTAATTACCTAATCATAATTCGACAGGTACTCTGTATCTATAATTACCTTAAAGGATTACAAATTCATAAAATTCAGTTCTAAAAAATCATTTCAGTCTATTAAAAAAGCAAATTAATTTAGGTTTCCATGACTTGAAATAGTGGTTAATACTGCTTTTTATCTGTATATAAAACATCAAAACAAAAAATATCAGTTTCATTAATACAATACACTGAAATTTTTGTCATTACATATATAACCAATCGTTATAAACAAAAATTTATTTTCATATTTTCTTCTCAAAAAAAGGGTAGTATATTACACTGATATAATTACTTTAAAATCAATGACTATCATGTTAGCTAAAGTGATCAAACTAAGCACATATTTTAATAACTAAATAAGAGTCATGTATGATATATATACTGAAAAACATAATAAAATATAACTCTGACTTAGGTGAAATATTTAGGGTGGACACAGAACTCAGTGTAATGAAATTAACACCCGTGTTGAATTATATTTTTATAATACTAATTCAGAATAATAAAACGACTATCACTCGTGAAGAGATATTAAAAAAAATACTAAATAAATATGACCTAAAAGTTTCGATAAACACCCTTAACCAATACATTAGTACATTAAGAAAAGTATTACATCAACAGCTTTTAGTTGAAAATGCAATTCTAAGCATATCAAAAAAAGGCCTTGTTATCTCTTCTGAAATTCAAATTGAAGAATCGATTGCCAAATTCAATAATAAAATAGAGAAAAGCCTAGCCCCCCCTCCCACTTCAAGCAATAAATCTAACAAATCACTATTACTTAGTGATAAAAATCATATTATTAAAAAAACATTATTGATAATTAGTGTTTTTTTACTTTTGGTGATTATTTACCTTATAAATCAAATTCATGCAATAAAATTTCCATATGCATCAATACAGTCATACAAAATTAGCACAATTGGAGATTGCCCTGTTTATGGGTTTAAAGATAACCATGAAAAAAACATGAGTGACACAATAAGCAAACAAGCAATTGATTTTAACTTAACCTGTGAAGATTCTGATGTTTTTTATTATTATAACAATATACAAAACTTAGGGAAAAACAAACATAGCTTATTAGTAAAATGCAAAAAAAATAAAGAATGCATTTCAACAAGAGTAAATTGGCAGGATAAAAATGACTAATAAAACACTATATTCATTGATACTATTATTTTCATTAATTATCGTTTTCTTGTTATTTAACTTGAATTTAGAAAAAAGTAAAACACAATATTGTGAAGCAACTGTTTCCTCTAATTTCATATTAGCTAATAATAAATCATCATACACACTAAATATGAAATTAGTAAAAAACAATGATAACAGTGGATATATTAAATTATTAGGAACAATTACAACTGATAAGACATATATTGTTAATCGAGTTGTTCATTTCAATCAATCATCAAGAAAGTATATAAAAGATTTAAAGTTAACCATAAGTTATGATAGAAAATCTTCAAATGACAATGTTCCTGATGATATATTCGAAAAATATTTCAAAGCATTCAATCTAAACTCAATTGCATATGTAGAAATTGATGAGATAACTTCTGATTGGTACCTTTTTTCCAGTTCGTTTGGCCCTTATTTTGTCTGTAGCAGGCAAGATAAATTAAATACAATTTAACACATAGCGTTCTACTTATAAAGTAGTTCGCTCAGGTAATCGCTAATATTACATCTCTGATTCCTATTAATCTTTTCATTTTTTCTCCAACTAAGTAGGCTTGATTATACTTTTACCTATAATTAAACTTATATACTACCTATCGATAAGTACCAAATCAACTCTAAATAAATCACTATTTCAACTTAATCTATAAATACTTTTTTGTAATTTTATGTAAAAATATAAATACTTACTTTTATATGACTATAAATGCATTTTTTTCATTTATTGTTTATTATATTCTCACTTTTAAGCCAATCCCTAATATTAACATAACACATTGTTTTTATTGAATTATAAAAACCTATATTTTGATTCAATAGCCTATATTCATTATTTATACTTATATCAATAGACAAAATCTATCAAATAAACTATTTTTGATTCATTAAAACAATTTCACATTGGTAACTAAAAAATATAATCTATTCCTCATAGAGAAAATCAAAAAATTTAAAGTAATGCCATCTTCAATAGCTAACTTTAAAATAATAAATTCCTAATAGAGAGAATATGAAATGAAATATATCAATACTAAAGAATTGAATAAAAGTAATGACCTAGATATTGTTATGGCTACCGCAAAATACTTGAAATCCGCACGTATTGAAAAATCATTAACAGGAACAGAATTAGGAAAATTATTAAATTTGAGCCAACAACAAATATCAAGGTATGAGAATGGCCAATCTGCTATTTCTATTGATAGCCTTCATATATACCTTAAAGCATTAGGTAAAGATTGGTTAGATTATTTCAGATCTGTTATCTTAGTTAGAGTTCATGCGAATTATTATTAATACAGTCATAAAAAACTCAAACTTATACATTTCGATAAAATCGCGACAAAACCTAAGAATAGTTAATATGATTAAAAAGAATATGAATTATTCTCATAAATCTATTATTTATAGATCTCATTATATCAAAAATTAACTCAAAGAAGTCATTAGAAGCAAAATATGTATCATTCAACAAAAAAGTGATACAAAAAGAAAGGAACTCTTAATGCAGTTAAATACAGTCATGATAAAAAAAACGCCACGCTAATATATTAGCGTGGCGTTATAATTTGGCGGAACGGACGGGACTCGAACCCGCGACCCCCTGCGTGACAGGCAGGTATTCTAACCAACTGAACTACCGCTCCTGATGTTCCCTACTGGGAACGCCATGCATATTACGAATACTTAAGGACCCCGTCAACACTTTTTCTTGTTAAATCGCGCAGTTGAACAGTTTTTAGCCTTGAGAGGCTTTTCTATGCATTTTCCTAAGCAACCATTAATGATAACACCAATCATTAGTGTAAATTTTCAGCCTCATCGGAAGATTGCCGCCAAAGGCAGGGTTTGCCACCCTTCTTATCAACAATATCCAGCCGGGCTTCATGAGCAATAAGCTCTTCATCGGAAGCAAAAATCACCCTAAGGCCAGTTTGGGGACGTTCAATTCTTTGAATTTCATACTCTTGCTCATTATTAGCCGATTCCGAATCCATCGAAAATGATAATGAAGTTTGCCCGCCTGTCATTGCCAAATAGACATCTGACAGAATCTCAGCATCGAGTAAAGCCCCGTGCAGTGTTCGCTTAGAGTTATCAATTAAATAGCGGTCACATAGCGCATCCAAGTTATTCCGTTTACCCGGGAAAAGTTTGCGAGCCAATACTAAGCTATCAGTGATGGTACAAAAATCTTGCGTGGGTGGAATTCCTTTATTGAGTTTACGGAATTCATAATCCATAAAACCGATATCAAAGGGAGCATTATGAATAACAAGCTCTGCACCTCGAATAAATTCAAGGAACTCATCCGCAATTTCTGCAAAAACAGGTTTATCTTGTAAAAATTCATCACTTATCCCATGCACTTCGAATGCTTCAGGATCCACTAAACGGTCAGGTTTAATGTACACATGAAAATTACGCCCTGTTAGTCGGCGGTTAATCACTTCAACCGCACCAATCTCTATAATGTTGTGCCCTTCATAATGAACACCGAGTTTATTCATACCGGTTGTTTCAGTATCAAGGACAATTTGTCTGGTTATCACCGTGCTCATAATGTTTTTTTGTGTCAAACTAGAGGGGAACGAATAATATAGAGTGTAACAGAAATGACAAAGCAGGTAGAAATTTTCACGGATGGTTCCTGTTTGGGCAATCCTGGCCCTGGTGGATATGGCGTTGTTTTACGCTACCAACAGCATGAAAAAACGTTGAGTGAAGGTTATTTTTTAACCACAAATAACCGAATGGAACTACTTGCAGCCATCAAAGCATTAGAATCGCTAACAAGACCTTGTGATATTATTTTAACCACTGATAGCCAGTACGTACGACAAGGAATAACACAATGGATCCACGGCTGGAAGCGTAAACAATGGCGAAAAGCAGATAAATCCCCTGTCGTTAATGTCGATTTATGGAAACGCCTCGATGATGCCATCCAACGACATACTATTGATTGGCGTTGGGTTAAAGGCCATGCTGGCCACCCCGAAAACGAGAAATGTGATGAATTAGCTCGAGCTGCGGCTTCAGCACCAACTAAAGAAGACACGGGTTACCAACCCGCACAAAACTAAGAAGGGTCGTTTATCTTCATTGATTTACTGATCTCCTTTGCTGTACCGAGTGCTGTTCCAATCTTAACTTTTGGTTGCTTAAATTTTAGTGGTGTCGGAGTTAGTGGGTAAGTCCGTTTCCGCGCCACAATCACACTTAAAACACCACCCCCCCCACAGCTTTTATTCACTCGTCTATTCGCCCCCAGCCAAGGGATTATTTGGCAATTGCGATGATACAAAACTTCATAATTTAATAAGCTGAGCCAATCAAATACCCTAACGGATGGAAAAAAACGGCTACAATAAGGCTGCCGTTTACGTAAAACAGGCACGAGTTTCGCCATTCCAAGAAGACTGAAAGGGTTAAAACCTGAAATAATTAACCAGCCATCGTCGATTAATACCCGGTCAACCTCCCGTAAGAGCCAATGAGGATCATGGCTATAAGCCAAACAGTGAGTCATTAGGCAGGCATCTATGGATTTTTGGGTTAATGGTAAAGCTTCGGGTTTGGCAATAAGGTTAAAACGCGGATCGCCGGTACCAACATTAAATTGGTGAGAGATAAGACAGCCTTCGGTCTGGATTTCAGTACTTAAATGACCTAACTTAAGCAGATGAAAGCCAAATATCTTTGGCCACCAAGGGCTAAGTTGATTTTCTATGGCTTGACGGTATTGTTCTCCAAAAGGAATGTCAGACCAACTAACAGGCATTTGAATTTTTTTATCAATACGCGCAGGCTTCATGAAATTCCCCTATTAACTATTAACAAGTATCGAGGTCATTATGGAGTTAATTCGAGTACCAGCTTTAAACGATAACTACATTTGGGTTTTAGCTGATAGCCACCAACAGTGTATCATCGTTGACCCTGCAGAGGCAGAGCCTGTGCTTGAAATAATTACAGCCAAGCGATTGACCCCAGTCGCAATCCTATTAACTCACCACCATAATGACCATACGGGTGGCGTAAAAGGGATTTTAAGCAAATTTACAACTCTTCCCGTTTTTGGCCCAAAAGAAACTCAATCTAAAGGAGCAACAGAAATAGTCGAAAATGGTGATAAAGTCATAATTGACGAGTTCAACCTACAGGTTATTTCATTATCAGGCCATACATCTGAGCATATTGGCTTTTACCAAGCACCTTATTTATTCTGTGGTGACACCCTATTCTCTGCGGGTTGTGGGCGGATATTTGAAGGAACGCCTGAGCAAATGTTTGAATCTATCCAAAAAATTGCAGCACTCCCTGATGAAACCTTAATTTGTTGTGCTCATGAATATACTTTATCTAATCTCAAATTTGCACACCATATATGGCCTGAAAATGAAGCGATTACACAATATTTACAAAAAATAACGCAAATACGTGACAAACATCAACCAACAGTACCTACCCCATTGAAAATAGAGAAAAAAATAAATGTTTTTCTGCAATGTGACAACCCTCAACTACAGAAAAAACTCAATATTAATCTACAAAACCCACCTTTAAGAGCAATTTTTACCCTACTGCGTCAATTAAAAGACCAATATTAAAGTTTAATGATTGTCATATCGGGGTGGGATAAGTATTATTGTTCGACTTTTAAACATTAAAATGAAGAACAATAGAAAAGAATGAAGATAATCGCGACGCTTATCGCCATTGTTCTGTTGGCCGGATGCCAAACTGCCCCGAAAAAAATTAAGCAGAACAAAACTCCTAGTAATCATACAATTGAAACTGTTGCATCACATAACCAAGCCGCCAGTAGACAATTACCTAAATCTGATTATGACCTATGGGGTTATATTAGTGATGAACTAAAAATGGATATCCCTGATAAACCTCAAATTAGGGAGTTAGCAAATAGTTATTTAAATAAACAACGTTTTGTCTACGATGTGGCATTAAGAGCTGAGCCATACATGTACCTCATCGTAGACGAAATTAATGAGCGCAATTTACCAATGGAGTTAGCTTTAATTCCTATAATTGAAAGCTCGTTTAATCCTAAAGCAACTTCTCCGGCACAAGCTGCAGGCCTATGGCAAATCGTCCCTATCACGGCTCGCTCATATGGCCTAAAACAAACACAATGGGTTGATGAACGCAGAGATGTCGTTTCTTCAACTAAAGCGGCCTTCGATCTTCTCGAAAACTTAAATGTTATGTTCGGCCATGACTGGGAGCTCACTCTAGCTGCCTATAACTGTGGTGAAGGCTGTGTACAAAATGCTATCAAGAAAAATGAGGCTGCCGGGTTACCAACTGATTTCTGGTCACTCTCTTTACCGAAAGAAACCAAACAATATGTACCAAAAATCTTAGCGCTTAGCCAAGTATTAAAAAACCCTGAAAGGTATCAAGTTAATTTGCCAACAAGTAATAAAAATAGAGCACTCACTCAAATTGATGTTGGCCAACAAATCACGTTATCTCAAGCTGCTGAGTTGGCTGGGTTAACAGTTGAATCGGTAAAAACATATAATTCTGGTTACACTCGCGGTATAACATCACCAAGTGGCCCTCATTATATTATGCTACCTACTGCTAAAGCCGAACAATTCAAAACATCTCTTTCCGACCAAGACGTTTTAAACACGATTCGCTTAGCTGCACAACAAAATCAGCAGATTAAAACAGCGCAACCTACTGCAATTTCTAGCGCACGTCAAAATCGAGCTAAAATAGCAACATATAAAGTACGCAAAGGCGAATCCGTCGCAAGTATTGCAAAAAAATTCAATACTACTGCGAAAGATATTCAAAAGCTAAATGGATTAAAAACCGCAAGCGTTATCAAACCTGGGCAAGTATTAAAAGTTGCTAGCCCAGCGTCTACAGCAAGTAGCCGTAAGGCAAAAACCTATAAGGTAAGAAAAGGCGATTCCTACTATAGCATTGCTAAGCGTCACGGCATAAAGCTCAATGATTTAATGACTTGGAATTCAGGTGTCAAAATGGCCGACCTGAAACCAGGGGTGACCTTAAACCTCTACCTTTAAGTTAATCTCAGCAAAAAAGCTTTTATCTATTTCAGATAAAAGCTTTTTTATTTTGAATTCTCTTATTAGTAAAAATTAATTATTTGAATGAATTAAATAGGATAATAATTTTTATAACATCTTTTGTATAAACGTTTCATATTCGCTGTACTAGAATAACCGATGGTTAAACTATAGTTTAAATACTTCATAAAATTGAGTTTAAACAGAACATACGTAACTCAAACCTCAACTACTCACTAATAAATTAGAAAAAAGTCGTTTATTGGTGGTGACATATGTGGTAATAATGCTATTATTATATCGCGGCTAGTTTAGTCCGAGCAGCCAGTCCGTATTCGAACATCGCTTATGTATTATATTAATAATTTTCGAAAGTTTAACGAACTAGCAATAATCTTATATTTTTCAATATACTAACGTGCAAACTTTTATATTGAACATAGGTGCTTTAATTAGTTAACATGACATTATTGATAAAAAATACACACAGCAAAAGTCAGATTCGCCTGCGGAGGTGATTATGGATGAATACTCACCCAAAAGACATGATATAGCAGAACTAAAATACTTATGTAATAGTCTCAATAGAGACGCTATTTTAAGCTTACAAAAAACAAATACACACTGGATTAATGATTTAAGCTCCCCGCAAAGCGCAGCCTTGAATGAACTCATTGAACATATCGCTGCATTTGTATGGCGGTTTAAAATCAAATACCCAAAAGAAAATCTTGTTATATCACTTATCGAAGAATACCTCGATGAGACCTATGATTTATTCGGCAGCCCAGTTATCACACTTAGTGAAATTATAGACTGGGAAGCAATGAATCACAGCCTTGTCGCTGTGCTGGATGATGACCTAAAGTGCCTAACCAGCAAAACTTAAAGGTATTATTTACCTTTAGTTCAGACTATAAAACCGTATATTAATAAGTAATTTTGCATAAAAGAAAGGGTATTATGACCAAATCTGATTATCTGATGCGTTTAAGAAAATGCACCACAATTGAAACACTTGAGCGTGTCATTGAAAAAAATAAGTATGAATTATCTGATGATGAGCTAGAGCTATTCTATTCAGCAGCAGATCACCGCTTAGCTGAACTCACAATGAATAAGCTTTATGATAAAATCCCAGCGTCTGTTTGGAAGTTTGTTAGATAATATCTTATTAACACGCACAGATAGTGAATGGTTATAGCCGGTAAATCCACTTATCGGCTGAACGCAATGTATTTATCATTTTATTATTGGCATAATTATTATGCTAATAGCATTTTCTTACTTTAAATTTTAGCCTGCCAACTTTTTCTTATCACAATACTCAACAATTAATGTTGTATTCTTAACTTTTCTTTTTAACTTTTGAATTCATTTAAACCTTAAAGTTTAATTTACATTTATAAAAATAAAAAAGAATAAACAGAAAAAACAATTAAAAATTATATTTATAATAAATTGGAATAGGGAGACTGATATACAAGGAAAGGTCTTAGAATTGGGTGGGAGCCCTGCCAGCGACATCCCGGCACACACGACCCCTGCTATGGCTGCTTCCTTCCGGACCTGACCAAGTTAACAAGTTAGTGTTGCGGGAGAACCAACAGAGCCCCCATTGATTGCTTCTTTCAAAGCAGGGGCATTATGCTTGATAGTCATTGAAATAGCAAGAAACCCATGGCTAAGTGGCGATTTATCACACAAACACCTATAAAAATAGAGACTCAACTAAGAGCCGGTACATTGGCTAATTCGCAGAGACCATCAATAATTCAACATTTTTTGTAATACCGTTGTTGATAACCTCTACAACACTATCACTGATATACAATAGTTTTCCGTTTGCGCTTATAGTTGCATTCACAACTAGCGTGCCTTCTTGCCTAACTTCACTTTTTTGGTAAGTTAGTTCAAAAGGAATTGTCGGCCGATTGTTCACCGAATTATAATATTTTTGAGATAATATTAGAGCAGGTAAGTCCGCAACTGTTGTATCTGCCAAAGTGATTGTAACAACCGCACCTTCGGGTAAAACAGTATCCTGTAAGATTACCACACGGCCCTCAATTTTCCCTGAATCTACCGTCTGGTTATTATTGCTATTTTTAGCATTAAGTGTTTTTTCACTGGGCTTTGTGCTATTCCCTTCACAGCCAACCAACGTTAAAAGCACTAATAAGCTAACAATGTAGCGAAAAAACTTCATAGTTATTACCTATAATACAATGTTTACTAAAACATTTTTAAATAATCGGAATAGACAAATCATTTTCTGACAATGAATGATAAAAAGTATAACTAATATTGGTAGAATAATACATTTATATTTCTAAATGTAACAATACGTAACCCCAATTTATTCGATAGCAATTAATCTACCTATTCAGGGTAAATAATGGGAAAATACCTGTATCTCATTTACATATAACAGAACTAAGATGACTATGAGCCCAGAATTACAGAATTTAATTAGCCTAATTGAACTCGAAAAAATTGAAGAAGGGATTTTTCGAGGACAAAGTGAAGACCTTGGATTGCCTCAAGTTTTTGGCGGGCAGGTTGTTGGGCAAGCCATGTATGCTGCGAAACAAACCATACCTGAAGAAAGAGCGATTAATTCTTTTCATAGTTATTTTTTGCGCCCCGGTGACAGCTCTCGTCCTATTGTTTATGACGTTGAAATTTTGCGCGATGGTGGAAGCTTTAGTGCACGCCGAGTAAGTGCCATTCAAAATGGCAAGCCTATCTTCTTTATGACCGCATCATTTCAATCTCAAGAAGAAGGTTATAGCCATCAAAACTTAATGCCGGATGTGCCACCACCGACAAAATTAATTTCTCAAGATGATATTGTTCAAAGTTTGGCTGATAAATTACCAGAAGCAGTTAAAAAATACGCTCTTAGGCCAACTCCCTTTGAGTTTCGCCCTGTTGAGTTTTACAGCCCATTCGATTCCGCCCCTCAAGAACCATTTCGCTATATTTGGTTCAAAGCAAAAGGGCAGCTACCTGACCTACCTTCACTTCATCACTATTTATTAGGTTATGCTTCTGATTACAATTTCCTTCCAGCCGCATTACAACCGCATGGTAGAGGCTTTATGGAACGCGACTTACAGGTTGCAACGATTGACCATTCAATGTGGTTCCATCGTCCATTTAAAATTGATGATTGGTTACTGTATGCCGTAGAAAGCCCTTCAGCATCAGGAGGGAGGGGTTTTGTGAAAGGACAAATCTATAATTTACAAGGTGATCTTGTTGCAACGGCTGTCCAAGAGGGCGTAATCCGCCATAGGCAACCTCAAAAATAGAAGGGACTTCAAGTAAGTGATTACTTACTTAGAAAAATAAAATTGTCAGTTTAAAAAGGTAATGGCAGCCAGCAATAAGCTGCCATTATCAATTTACATAAAACACAGTATTATCCTGTCATTATCATTACATTAAGGTTAATTGTAGGCACTTTCACCATGAGAAGTAATATCTAAACCTTCCCTTTCTTTTTCAACATTAATGCGTAAGCCAGACGTTTTCTCTGCGATTTTAAATGCAATATAAGCAACAATTGCAGTCCAAACAACACAAACTAGAATACTAATAGCTTGAATTCCCACTTGTTTCATCATCGTAATACCTTCTGCATAGCCACTTCCACCTAATGCAGTTGAGGTGAACACCCCCGTTAGTAAACAACCTAAAATTCCGCAGACACCATGAACCCCAAAAACATCGCACACATCATCAACTTTTAACCGGCGTTTTAAAATCACAACCCCCCATAAACCCGCTAGCCCAGAAAGCAGCCCGATGACTAATGCTCCGCCGACACCCACAGTGCCCGCCGCTGGCGTAACACCGACTAACCCGGCCAAGCACCCAGAACAAGCGCCTAATAATGAAGGTTTTTCCCTGAAAATCCACTCAGCTAAAGTCCATGATAAAATAGCGCCAGCCGCCGCTGCAATAGTGTTCACAAACGCTAAGGCTGCAATACTATTTGCACTTCCTGCCGAACCTGCATTGAAACCAAACCAGCCAATAAATAATATAGAGGTTCCCATAAATACCATAGGTAAGTTATGAGGTTTAATGGCTTCTTTCCCTAATCCGGTACGATGTCCAAGTAAGTAAGCACCAACTAAACCTGCAACAGCCGCATTAATATGAACAACCGTCCCCCCTGCAAAATCTAGTGCACCATCTTGGGATAAAATACCGCCGCCCCATACCATGTGTGCCATTGGTAAATAAGCAAATGTAGTCCAGATAACGGTAAATATTAAAATTGCAGAAAATTTAATGCGCTCCCCTAGTGCACCTATCACTAATGCAACTGTTAAGCATGCAAATGCACCTTGGAATACAACGTGAATAAATTGAGGGATCGGCCCAGATAAGCTATCTACAGTGATGTTTTTCAACATAATCTGACTAAAACCACCTATAAAATCATTCCCCTCACTAAAAGCTAAACTGTATCCATAAACAATCCAAATAACAGACACTAAAGCGAAAATAACCGCAGTTTGAGCCATTAAAGAAAGAACATTTTTACTTCTCAGTAACCCACCATAAAATAATGCGATACCTGGCAGTATCATAAAAATAACTAAAGCAGTCGCTATCATCATAAATGCGTTATCAGCTTTATCTAGAGTTTCCTCTGCTGCAAACACGGTTATTGGAAAACCACCCATTGATATCAATAAAAATAAGTATTGGAACCCTTTGCTCATATTTGCTCTCCTACAGTGCTTCGTCTTGTTTTTCACCTGTACGAATACGTACTGCTTGCTCTAATGACAAAATAAATATTTTTCCATCCCCGACTTGGCCCGTATAAGCTTTTTTTTCAATTGTTTCAATCACCTGCTCTACCAACTCATCAGAAACCGCTATTTCCATACGTACTTTAGGTAAAAAATCGACGGTATATTCAGCTCCTCTATATAATTCGGCATGTCCTTTTTGCCGCCCAAACCCTCGAACTTCAGTAATCGTAAGCCCTTGAACCCCAATATCTGATAGTGCCTCTCGAACTTCATCTAATTTAAATGGCTTAATGATCGCGATGATATATTTCATGTTCACTCCTATAAGTCATATGAATAAGCTGCTTAATACTTCGGACAGCACTGACTTTATAGCAAACCGTGTGCCAAAATATATTTATCCATAAAATTCAATAGGAAAGAACAAAATAAAAAACCACTCGAATGAGTGGCTTTAAGGTATGCATTATAAGAGTGCAGAATAATTAACTAGGTATAGCCTCAATTTCAGCATCACTATGGGCATTTAATGATTCTCCAACTTGCTGCAACTGGTACATTTGATAATAACGTCCTTTTTGTTGCAAAAGCTGTAAATGTTTACCTTGCTCAACAATTGCACCACGATGTAACACAACGACTTGGTCAGCGTCGACAATTGTCGATAAACGGTGGGCGATCACAACTAACGTAGTATGTTGGCGAATCACTCGTAACGCTTTTTGTATCGCTTGCTCTGTCCCTGAGTCAATATTCGCAGTTGCTTCATCCAAAATTAAAATTTTGGGTGTCACCACAAGGACTCGGGCCATCGCTAATAACTGTCTTTGCCCTACAGACAAGGTATTTCCCTGTTCACCAAGCACGGTATCTAGCCCATCAGGTAAACCACGAACCAACCCAGCAAGCTGAACAGTTTCAAGAACTTCCCAAACTTTGTCTTGGCTAATCTCACGTCCTAATGCGACGTTGTCAAAAAAAGAAGCAGCGAGGACAACAGGGTCTTGTTGTACCATTGCAATACCATTACGTAATACTTGGTGGGATAGTGAACTCAAATTACGTCCATCTAATAAAATATCTCCCTCCTGCCACGGGTAATACCCCATAATTAAATTTGCTATGGTACTTTTACCGCTGCCTGTATGACCGACTAATGCAACGAAGTTATTATCAGGCACTTGTAAATTAATATCTTTAAGTACCATTTTGTTATCACGGTAAGCGAAAGATAAATGGTTAATTGAGATTGAACCTCCTTGTAATGGCTCAATACTTTCACCATAACCTTGCTGCGGACTATCCATTAATTCAAATACACGCTCACCAGAAACAACAGCTTGCTGAAGCATTGATTGCTGAGAAGTTAACTCAATAAGCGGCTCATTCAAGCGACCTAAATAGTTAATAAATGCATATAAGACACCAACACCAATGGTAGTCGTTCCTTCGAACCCAAATAGCAATAGCAAGCCACACAATACTGAAGCTGAAAGTAAACTTAATAATGGCCTTAATAGTAAGCCATCAAGTTTTAATGCTTTCATTCTTGCAAAATAATGGTCTTGGCTAATACTTTGCATTTTTTCGCCAAACCTAGCCTGTTGGATAAATTGCTGAATAACTGTCATTCCATTAATGACTTCGTTAAAACCGTTATTAATATCTGCAAGATAAGATCTCACACGGCGCACAATGGGCGTACTTAAACGCTGATAAACAAGCATTACCACAAATACTGCAGGAAAAATCATCACTGCAATTGATGCCATACGCCATTCCAATGAAAACATAGCAACTAACATGGCACAAATCAGGGCTAAACTACGAAATACTGTCGGCACAACCATCACAAATAGATCTTTAATAACTTCAGTATCATTTGTAACTCGTGAAATTAATTGGCCAACAGGTTGCTTATCGAATGCACTTAGGGGCTGTCGAAGGGCTGCATTCATCACATCTGTACGTAATGTTTGCACTACCCCCACAGAGGCTTTATTAAATAAAATAATTTGATAGTAATGTAATAACGCTGCAATAACTTGGAGCAATATAAAACCAACTGCCATATATAAAGCAAGTGGCATGATGATTTGTTTTTTCGCTATCATGTTATCAATAAAATAACTGATTAGCAGAGGCCCACTAACTTCTGCAATAGCGGCTAACCATAGCATTGCAATGGCAATACCCATGGTTCCTCGGTATGCTTTTCCATAACCAAGCAAACGCTTGAGTGCTGGCCATAGCGGTTTCTTTTGGCTCATAGCTCACCATCCAGAGCAGCTTCAATCTGTTGATACTGATACATATCTTTATACCAACCCGATTGCTCAATAAGCGCTTCATGTTTACCTCGACTAACAATAGCACCTTGAGATAACACAATAATATTGTCTGCCTCTACCAATGCAGATAGACGATGGGCGCTAATTATCATAGTCCTACCCTGCCGCCAATGGCTTAAATTTTGTAAAATTGTAAACTCGGTCTGCCCATCAACAGCAGAAAGTGCATCATCTAACACCAAGATTTCTGCATTTTGCAAGATAGCCCTTGCAATAGAAATTCGTTGTTTCTGCCCGCCAGATAACATGACACCGCGCTCACCAACCTGAGTAGAATAGCCTTCAGGTAAACGTAAAATATCATCATGTACACAAGCTATACGCGCAGCCTGTTCAATTTCATCTTGAGTGGCATTAGGCCGCCCAAGCGCGATATTGCCAGCAACTGTATCTGAAAATAAAAATGGGGACTGATTTACGATAGATAACCGAGCACGCCATTCATCTAAACGGATTTCGGGTAGTGATAAGCCTTGATAGCAAATCGCCCCTTCCGTCACATCAAATTGACGCTGTAATAACGTCAACAACGTTGATTTTCCAGACCCCGTCGGCCCACAAAGCCCCAAAAATTGTCCAGGTTTTAAATCAAACTTAATATCATGTAATGCTATTCGCTTAGTTTCTGGATAACTAAAGTTGATAATATTCACATTCAAGTTTCCCTTTTCAGGCTGTAATGAATGCGAACCATCCTGAATGACTAGCGGTTCATTGAGTAAACTTAGAATACGGCTATAAGCCGCACTACCTCGTTCAACGATATTAAACATCCAAGCAAGCGCTAACATCGGCCAAATCATTAACCCTAGATACATTACAAAGCTCGTTAATTCACCTAACGTCAATGTATCGTTTAATACCATCCAGCTTCCACCTGCAATAGCGAGTAAATTTGCCATACCAATCGCCATAAAAATGGTGGGGTCAAAACGCGCATCAACTTTAGCAACATGCATATTGCGACGCCCTGCCTCAGTAGCAACCTGTTCAAATTGATTTGATTGATGATCTTCAAGGCCAAAAGCTTTAATCATACGAATACTTGTTAAACTTTCTTGCGCATGATTATTTAAAGACGAAAATGCCCCTTGAGCATGCTTGAAGCGCTGATGAAGCTGGTCTCCATACCGTTTAATGATTAATGCCATAATTGGCATTGGAATAAGTGCTAGTAAAGTAAGCTGCCAACTAATTTCAACACTCATCATGATGAGCACCGCACACCCCATCACCAATGAGTCAACTAATGTTAAAACACCTTCACCAGCTGCGAATACGACTCGGTCAACATCATTCGTTGTACGTGCAATTAGGTCTCCCGTTCGATACTTATGGTAAAACGCTTGATTCTGCAGACTTAATTGCCGATAAAACTTTTGTCGTAGCTGTACAGCTAACTTATAAGAAGCACCAAATAACCATAAACGCCAAATATACCGCAACCCATACACAACCAATGCAATCAACAGCATGATTAAAACATAAGTGATTAATTGCTTTGTCGGCATTGCTCCTTTACTTATTCCATCAACGACAACACCAACAATGCGTGGAGGAACTAATTGTAAAATAGCAATGATAATTAAAAAGCAAACAGCGCCGAGATAGCGCCGCCATTCACTCAAAAAATACCAACCTAGTTGTGAAAATAATCGCACGTAATACTGCCTTGAATATATTGATTTATTGATGCCTAAGAATGAGAGACCGTAATTATCTAAGTTATTACGAGGTTAGTCAGGGATAGGCAATACTGTCGTATATTTGATTTTTTCCATTGCAAAGCTTGAAGTTACATCTATTAGACCATGAACGCCATTGACTAGCTTTTTATAAAATAAGTCATATGATTTCATATCATGCACTTCGACTTGCATAAGATAATCATACTCACCAGCCATGCGATAAAACATCAGCACCTCAGGAAGTTGACTAACAAAAGAAACAAATTGCTCATACCACTCACTATTATGATGCTGTGTTTTAATTGTCACAATTACCGTTAAACCTAAACCTAGCTTCTCACCATCGAGTAAGGTCACTCGCCCTCGAATATAGCCTTCATCTTCAAGCCTTTTTAATCTTTTCCAGCACGGAGTAGATGTTAAATTAACAGCTTCAGCAAGGGTATTTAAGGATAGGCTACTGTCATTTTGCAATAAACAAAGCAGTTTTTTGTCTATTTTATCTAACATGAATGCTCTCTTGATCTAGGTGTAAGTACTTTTGTCGTTATTTTATTAGCTGCATAAACATATTATGCAAAATTGAATAATTAAAAAACAATAAAAATGTTACCAAACACCACGATTATAGAATATTTTTACACAAATAACCAAATTGACATATAAATAGTACCTCAATCAAACTCGCTTGATAAAAATAGAACTATTAATTGCATCCTAGTATCGCTAACATGTTTCGCTCTCTTCTTATTACATATTGAAAATGATATATCACCAAGGAGTACCTATGAAACGCGCAGTTGTGGTTTTTAGCGGGGGCCAAGACTCAACAACCTGTCTTATTCAAGCTTTGCAAAACTATGATGAAGTTCACTGTGTTACTTTTGATTACGGCCAGCGCCACCGTTTTGAAATCGAAGTCGCACAGAAATTAAGCGTATCTTTAGGTGCTGCAGCACATAAAGTGTTAGATGTCACATTACTCAATGAATTGGCAATCAGTAGCTTAACCCGAGACAACATACCAGTCCCTGATTTCGCTGAAAGTGAGTCAAGTGCGTTACCTAGTACTTTTGTTCCAGGGCGTAACATTTTATTCCTCACATTAGCTGCAATTTATGCTTACCAAGTACAGGCAGAAGCAGTGATAACGGGGGTTTGTGAAACCGACTTTTCAGGTTACCCGGACTGCCGAGATGAGTTTGTCAAAGCTCTCAACCATGCTGTAGACCTCGGTCTTGCCAAAAATATTCGCTTTGAAACCCCGTTAATGTGGCTGAATAAAGCCCAAACCTGGGCACTTGCCGACAGCTATGGTCACCTTGAAACGATCAGGCAGCAAACACTGACTTGTTATAATGGTATTCAAGGTGATGGTTGCGGTGAATGTGCTGCCTGCCATTTAAGGAGCAAGGGCTTAAATGAATATTTAAGTGATAAAGAAGCTATCATGCTCTCACTAAAGCAAAAGTTATAATTAATTAGTCAAACACATAGCCTGCCATTAGCTTATTCATAACGATTCAAGCTAGGTAGGCTAATTTTGAATAAAGTCTTCAGAACCTACTTTGAATGACTCTAGTTTCTCACGCAATTGTTCATCAATAACAATCGCTTTATTCTCTATGTTATCGATAAAAACAAATGTCACATAAGCATCAGAAACTACCTCTTGAACCCCTGCTTTATTACGAATTATTTGTTGATAACAGACTGCGCTTTTAGTGCCGATTTTATCCATACGAGTCACTACCGTCAGCTCATCACCAAGCAAGACGCCTTGGATATAATTTACATTAATATTCACCGCAGCCATTGTTAAATTATTTTTTATCGCCCAACTAATGAAATTACGCTTATTCATCCATTCCCAGCGGTCCGCTTCGTAGAATTCTAAGTAGCGTGCATTATTAACATGCTGAAAAACATCTATATGATAACCATGAACTTTAATGTGTGTTGTCATAACTACTCCGACCAGTTTATTTTTTAATAACATAAAAATAACAAATGTACGGAAAATGTGCTGAATGATTATCAATAATAAGACTTAGCTCGCAAATTATTTATAAAAAGTTTAGTTTTCTGCTTAATTATTAACCTTTAATATATTACCCCCATACTCTGTATGGGGGATTCTAGTTACAAAGTTAACTTATCTTTATTCTTTTCTAAAAATGCAGGGCCTATCCCCTGTACTTCTAAAATATTTTCAATGGAATTAAAAGCACCATACTTTTGCCTATATTCAACGATTGCTTTCGCTTTTTGCCTACCTATACCAGTAAGTTTTTCTGCAAGTTCTTCTTCACCCGCTAAGTTGATATTCACTTTGTCAGACTGGCCATGGCTCGTTGATGGTGAGTTATTACTTACTTGTTTTTCTTGAATGACAGCCTCTGTGGCTTTTTCTCGCTCAATTTTCTTAGCCAAAGAAAAAGAAGAGAATGAGCATAATAAAGAAAGGAGCAGAACAATACCTAATCTGCATTTATTGACTGAATTCCATAACATATTTGTTCTCCTGTGTATGTTGAGACACAACGATGCCATAGAAAAATACGGAACACTTTTCAATAATACTGAAAATACGAAAGGCCACCCAAAGGTGGCCTTCTATTCATGAAGTTACAATTTTACTTGCGAAGCTGCTCGCAATTACTCAATATTCAGCACTTCAATTTTTGCATTCTCACGCAAATTAAGCATCAGAGCTTCATTGACCGCAGAACTCATAGCACCTTGGTATTCACGAGTCAGTTGCTTTAACTCATCATCCGTCGGTTGGCCTAGCGTAACTTTATCTAGTTGAATAAGCACATAGTTATCGGACTCATCACGCGCAAGTGCATAACTTGGTTTACCATCAGCAGGTTGCGGCATTTCCATCGTTGCATTAATAACCGCTGTTTGTGGCATTAAACGAGAAACAGTTTGAGTATCGGAAAATTTAACCCCCGCCGCATTTAGAGCTTCTGTTCCTTTACCCGCATTTAACTCAGCAAGAAGTTTATCACTCGTAGCTTTCAACTCTGCATCCGCTTTTTGGCGCTTAACCAGAGTTTCAATTTCGGACTTAACCTTATCAAAAGGTTCAACGCTTTCAGGTTTGTACTCTGTTACACGCACAACAAATGCACGGTCCCCTTCAACGTTAATAACATCTGAGTTGATCCCTTTAGAACCATTTTTATCCACTAAACGGTCGCTAAATACTTCACTGACCACTTTAGGGAAATTAAGTGCGGCAGGTGGATTTGTTCTATCAAACCAATCCGTTGTCACAGCTTTCAAACCAGATACAGATTCAACCGAAACTAATGATTCCATATCACTCGTGGCAGCCTCACTAACCTTCTGCTGTAAGTCATAGAATTGTTTAATGTTTTTATCTTGAAGTAAGCTAGTTTTAATACTTTCTTCAACTTGCTCAAACGGTTTAATAGATTCAGGTTTAATATCATCTAAGCGAAAGATAACATAACTATTTTGTGATTTAACAGGTGCCGAAAGTTGCCCTTTTTCTGTTAATTTTGCGTCCACAATTTCGCTTGGCGTTGATGCCGCTTCCATCCAACCAATCAAGCCTTTTTGCCCTGCACTGAATTTATCCGTTGATTTTTCAGTTGCCAGTGTTGCAAAGTCCGCACCTTGTTTTAATTCATTCAGAATATCATTTGCTTCTTTTTCTGAAGCTACCTGAATCATGCTGTACTGTTTTTGCTCTGCCTGAGTATAATTTTTCAGGTTTTGATCATAATACGCTTTTACTTCCTCAGCTGACACTGTCGCTGGCGGCATTGATGCTGCATCCATTTCAACATAGCTTACTTGTACTTTCTCAGGTGAGATAAAGCTATTTTGGTTGGCATCATAGTAGGCTTTTAATTCTTCTTCAGAAGCTGTTTGTTTTGCTTGAACCTCTGCTAAATCTAAGATTGCAGTACGAATTTCACGTTCTTGCATAAATAATTCAGCATATGCTTTAACTTCTGATGGTAAAGCGAAATCCGTTCCAGTAAAGGTTTTTCCTAACTGAGCTCGTGTAAGGTCTTGGCGAATTTGAGCCGCAAGGCTATCCGCATTAATGTTGTTACGACTTAAGATCTCACGATATTTTTCGCTATCAAACCGGCCATCTGTCTGGAAAACAGGCATTGAGAAAATATATTGCTCAATTTGCTGGTCACTTGCTGAGAGCTGTAATTCATTAGCATACTGATTAATCAGTTCATTGTTAATCAAGTTATCAAGAGCTTGACGACGCAGTAAATTCATACTTTCTTCATTACTAGCGACTTCTGAGAATTTATCCCCTAGGTACTCTTGTAATGATTGTCGTTCTTGTTGAAAAGCCTGCTGTAGCTGTTCGCGGCTTATTGATTGCCCGTTAACTTCAGCTGCATTATTTGCACTGTTGCCACCGAGGCCCCCCATCATAACGCCACCCAACACGAATGAAAGGATAATCAGCGCCAGTATTATTTTGAGCAAAGGACTATTCGCCTTTGTGCGTAAATTTTCCATCATAAAAAGGCTTAACTCCGCTTTGTTGAATTCAATTTCCTGATAATACGCTAATCTTAACTCAGAAAGAAAAAAAAGCGCACCATTTCAATGGTGCGCTTATATATTAGCTGATTAAAGACATTCCGTCAGTTTGAGTTTTCGCAAAATTACGAGAAAGACAAACTTAAATACCTAATTAGCTATTTACAGCGTCTTTAAGACCCTTGCCTGGACGGAAAGCAGGAACTTTCGCCGCAGCGATTTTAATTTCTTTACCCGTTTGAGGGTTACGGCCTGTACGTGCTGCACGCTCACGAACAGAGAAAGTCCCAAAGCCAACTAGAGCAACATCATCCCCTTTACTCAGAGAACCTGTTACAGTAGCAACGAACGCGTCAACAACACGACCTGCTGCAGCTTTAGAAATATTCGCATCAGAAGCGATTTGATCAATCAGTTGAGCTTTATTCACTCTTATCATCCCCATATTAGTTGGACTATAAATCTCTTAATTAACTATAATTAACTATAGCAGTTATTAGTATAGTTAATTAATGATGCAGCCGTTATATCAATCCTGATTACCAATGGCAAGAGAACAGATTGCATACAAACAATTATCAGAATCATCGTTAAATTAGCGATGAAAAAAAAGACTGACAAGCCCTAAATTAGCTGTCAGTCTTAATTTTATACAAACTTCTTGATTCAGCTCACTCTTTTAGCTTTCTTTTTAACTACTTCTGCCCCAAAAGGAGGGTTAACTAAAGCTAAAGAAAGAACTTCTTCAATTGTTTTCACCGGATGAATTTCGAGATCCGCGATCACATTTTGAGGAATTTCCTCTAAATCACGTTCGTTTTCTTTAGGGATTAATACGGTTTTAATCCCTCCGCGGTGTGCAGCCAATAATTTTTCTTTCAGGCCGCCTATCGGGAAAACTAAACCTCTTAAAGTAATTTCACCTGTCATTGCTACGTCAGCTCTAACTGGGTTACCCGTTAAGCAAGAGACTAAAGCGGTTGACATCGCAATACCCGCACTCGGACCATCTTTTGGTGTAGCGCCTTCTGGTACGTGAACATGAATATCACGTTTTTCATAGAAATCACTATTTATACCCAGTTTTTCTGCTCGAGCTCTAACAACCGTTAATGCCGTTTGGATAGACTCCTGCATGACTTCACCTAAAGAACCGGTATAAGTTAGTTTGCCTTTGCCTGGCACACATGCAGTTTCAATAGTCAGTAAGTCACCACCAACTTCAGTCCAAGCAAGGCCTGTAACTTGCCCAACACGGTTTTCTGTGTCTGCTTGGCCATAATCAAAACGGCGAACACCCAGATAATCTTTCAGGTTATCAGCGTTGATTTCAATGTGCTTAAGCTTTTTGTCCATGAGCAGCGCTTTAACCGCTTTACGACACAATTTAGAGATTTCACGCTCTAAACCACGAACTCCAGCTTCACGAGTGTAATAACGAATAATGCTCATTAAAGCACTATCATCGATAGTTAACTCATTCTTTTTCAATGCGTTACGTTCAATCTGCTTAGACAGCAAATGTTTTTTCGCAATATTCAGTTTTTCATCTTCTGTATAGCCAGAAAGACGGATGACTTCCATACGATCTAACAATGGTGCTGGAATATTCATCGAGTTGGATGTTGCAACAAACATCACATCAGACAAATCGTAATCCACTTCCAAGTAGTGATCGTTAAAGGCAATATTTTGTTCTGGATCAAGCACCTCTAATAATGCAGAGGCTGGGTCACCACGCATATCAGATGACATTTTGTCAATTTCATCCAATAAAAATAGTGGGTTTTTGACCCCTACTTTTGCCATCTTTTGAATCAGCTTACCTGGCATTGAACCGATATAGGTACGACGGTGACCGCGAATTTCAGCTTCATCACGCACCCCACCTAATGCCATACGAGTGTATTGACGACCAGTAGCCTTGGCAATAGATTGCCCCAAAGAGGTTTTACCCACGCCCGGAGGCCCAACCAGACAAAGGATTGGCCCTTTAATTTTACTGACGCGGCTTTGCACTGCCAGATACTCTAAAATACGGTCTTTCACACGCTCTAAACCGTAGTGATCGGTATCTAACACTTCTTGAGCTTTAACTAAGTCTTTTTTGACTTTACTACGTTTATGCCATGGTACCTGCACCATCCAATCAATATAGCTACGGACAACAGTAGCTTCTGCTGACATTGGCGACATCATTTTCAGCTTCTGCAATTCTGCTTCTGCTTTCTCTTGTGCCTCTTTTGGCATTTTCGCTTCTTCGATTTTACGTTTTAGCGATTCATATTCGTCTGGCGCATCGTCCATTTCACCCAGCTCTTTCTGAATGGCTTTCATTTGCTCATTCAGATAATACTCACGCTGGCTTTTTTCCATCTGTTTTTTAACACGATTGCGGATACGTTTTTCCACTTGCAGCAGCTCAGTTTCTGACTCCATCATGGCCATCAAAAACTCTACACGCTCTGCGATATTTGCCATTTCTAAAACGCGTTGTTTATCCGCTAATTTTAGTGGCATGTGAGAGGCAATGGTATCAGCCAGTTTGTCTAGCTGATCTTGTTCAATCGCATGTAACGCGGTTAATACTTCAGGTGGAATCTTTTTATTCAGTTTTATATAACTTTCGAACTGACTAACGATAGTGCGGTACAACACTTCGTTTTCTTTTTCATCAAGTGCGTCTGATGATTGAGAACCCGCTGTCGCTTCATCATACGCTGCGTGTTCAGATTCATTATTTTGCTCTGCAGCTAAATATTCTGCTTGCGCTAAGAAATATTCGCCATTATCTGTCAAACTGGTAATACGTGCGCGTCGTAGACCTTCAACGAGGACTTTAACGGTGCCATCAGGCAGTTTTAGCATCTGAATAACGGATGCGACTGTACCGACAGCAAATAAATCATTCACCCCTGGCTCATCAGTCGAGGCTTCTTTTTGCGCAACCAGCATTACCTGCTTGTCATGATCCATCGCTGCTTCCAGACTGTGAATGGATTTTTCACGTCCAACAAACAGTGGGATCACCATATGTGGGTATACCACTACATCACGCAGAGGCAATACTGGTATTTCAATGCGTTCGGAACGCTCAGGATTCATAAAGCTCTCTCTTCGTTTAGCTCACGCTAGTTTAAGGGTTTCTATCTCTTGTTTTAAAATTACTTTCTAGAACAAGGAAACCACACCTCAGAATATAAACTATATGGGGACAAGATTTTAGCATTCAATGGCTAGTTGAACATAAAAAACAAAATGAGGGAAACCCCTCATTTCGTTTGATTAACTATTGAACGTTTTATATGGGATTAGTTATCGCCAGAAGCTTGAGCATCAGGTTTGCTATATATCAATAGCGGTTCTGATTGTTCGTTAATGACGTTTTCATCAACGACAACTTTTTCAACATCACTCATTGAAGGAAGGTCATACATCGTATTTAACAATGCAGCTTCAACAATAGAGCGTAAACCACGAGCTCCGGTTTTACGTGCCATAGCTTTCTTAGCTATTGCTTTTAGTGCTTCTTCACGGAATTCGAGTTCAGTATTTTCAAGGCTAAATAAGGCTTGATATTGTTTAGTTAAAGCGTTTTTAGGCTCTTGCAGAATCTGAATTAATGCTTCTTCACTTAATTCAGTTAATGTTGCAACAACAGGCAAACGGCCAATAAATTCAGGAATTAAACCAAATTTAATTAAATCTTCTGGCTCTGCCTGAGTTAATAACTCACCTTCCGTTGCTTTATCTGATTCACCTTTCACTTCGGCAGCAAAACCGATACCTGAACGGGTATTTAAACGCTGGCCAATTACTTTGTCGAGCCCTGCAAATGCCCCACCACAGATAAAGAGAATCTTTGAGGTATCAACCTGCAAGAACTCTTGCTGAGGGTGTTTACGTCCCCCTTGTGGCGGTACTGCTGCAATCGTTCCCTCGATTAGTTTCAGAAGGGCTTGTTGCACACCTTCACCAGAAACGTCACGGGTAATTGATGGGTTATCTGATTTACGTGAAATTTTATCAATTTCATCAATATATACGATACCACGCTGAGCTTTTTCAACATCGTAATCGCACTTTTGTAGTAATTTTTGAATAATATTTTCAACGTCTTCACCGACATAACCAGCTTCAGTTAATGTCGTTGCATCAGCCATTGTAAATGGTACATCCAAATAACGTGCTAAAGTTTCAGCTAAAAGCGTTTTACCACTACCGGTTGGGCCAATTAGCAAAATATTACTTTTGCCTAATTCAACACCATCACTGGTTTTATCACCATTACGCAAGCGCTTGTAATGGTTATATACCGCAACCGCTAAGACTTTCTTCGCTTTTTCTTGGCCGATGACATAGTCGTCAAGATGCTGTCGGATTTCATGTGGCGTAGGCAGCTCACTACGCTCGCGATGCGGCGTAAGTTCTTTTATTTCTTCACGGATGATATCGAGACATAAATCTACGCATTCATCACAAATATAGACTGACGGACCGGCAATCAGCTTACGAACTTCATGCTGACTTTTTCCGCAGAAAGAGCAGTAAAGCAGTTTTCCTGTCCCCTCTTTGCGTTTATCTGTCATCAGTTGACCTCACTTTTATCCATATTGTTTTGTTTTCATTCAATTAAAAAACAAAACAACGATTTTCTTTAAAATAGTTTATGGTATGAACTAATTATACCAAAAGTTAACCCATTAACGGCTACTATAAATTTGGTCGACTAAACCATACTCTTTTGCTTCATTTGCAGATAAGAAGCGGTCACGCTCTGTGTCTCGAGTAATTTCTTCAATGGATTTACCAGTATGTAGAGCCATTAGCTCGTTCATTCGAGATTTCACTTTAAGAATTTCTTGAGCATGAATTTCGATATCTGACGCTTGACCTTGATAACCCCCTAATGGTTGGTGGATCATCACGCGTGAATTTGGTAAGCAGAAACGTTTACCTTTGGTACCCGCCGTCAATAAAAAAGCCCCCATGGAACAAGCTTGTCCCATACAAATAGTACTTACATCAGGCTTGATAAACTGCATCGTATCATAAATTGACATTCCTGCGGTAATAACGCCACCCGGTGAATTAATATACAAATGAATATCTTTTTCAGGGTTTTCTGCTTCAAGGAATAACATCTGAGCGACGATTAAATTCGCCATATGGTCTTCCACTTGACCAGTCAGGAAGATAATACGTTCTTTTAATAGACGTGAGTAAATATCATACGAGCGCTCACCACGAGAAGTTTGCTCTATGACCATAGGCACAAGGGCCATTTGAGATGCTAATTGTTCCTGACTGCCAAAATGTGACATCGAAATCTCCTATTAAAAACGTTCCGGTGCTTGCGCCTAATTTGCTGTCTGCCTGCTATTTTGAGCAGAGATCATGCCACAAACAACGGTTTTAAAAAATTCCTGTGTCTGCAGGCTCTTTCAATTCTCTTATTTTCTAGTTTAGCTAATATTTAACCAAGCAACTGGCGAAATAAGAAGAAAATGCAGCTAAGTATGCTGCAGTAAACAAGACGCTCTGTAAAAGAGTTTAACACAAGTCTATTGGGTTACACGGAATTATACCATTAGAAAACCATACTTGATTTTCAAAAATGACGAAATAACTCGATTGGTTAATATCACTATTTCTACAATATTAAGCTATTCAAAATAGTTCAAATTGCAATTAAAGCCCCACTTAGACTACTTGAAGTATAGATAATATAATTAGGGTTTAAATGTGTTTTTCAAGGGTATCCTAATTAAATTCGCTAAAGTGATAATTTAAAGGCTTTAATTGACAAAAAACCCGTAGTATTACACCACGGGTTTCATTATTTTGTACAGCAAGAAAGAATTAACCTGCTTGAACTTGGTTCATCAGTTCAGTGAAGTTAGTTTCTTTTTCTGTCACTTTAGCAACAGCCAATACAGTTTCAACAGCTTGTTCTTCTAAAGCTAAGTTACGAACGCTATTCATCAGCTCTTCGTTTTTGCTGTAGTATTCGATAACTTCAGCTGGATCTTCATACGCAGAAGCCATTTCCTCGATCAGCGCTTTAACGCGATCTTCGTCAGCTTTCAGTTCGTTTTTGTTGATCACTTCGCCTAACAGCAGACCGATCACTACGCGACGTTTTGCTTGTTCTTCAAACAGTTCACGAGGTAATTCCATCGCTTGTTTTTCGTCGCCACCAAAACGCTGTGCCGCTTGACGACGCAGAACATCAATTTCACCATCAACAACTGCTGCTGGAACTTCGATGTCGTTAGCTTTGATTAAGCCATCAAGAACTTGTGCTTTAACACGGTTACGCACGGCATTTTTCAGCTCACGCTCCATGTTTTTACGTACTTCTGCACGCAGGCCATCTAAAGAACCATCAGCGATACCAAAACGCTTGATGAATTCTTCAGTGAATTCAGGCAGTTCACGTTGTTCTACTTTCTTCAGAACAATAGCAAATTTCGCCGCTTTACCTTTCAGGTTTTCAGCATGGTAGTCTTCTGGGAAGTTAACTTCGATATCGAATTCTTCACCCGCTTTATGACCAACAACACCTTCTTCGAAGCCTGGGATCATACGACCTTCGCCCATAACGAGCGCGAAATCTTCTGCTTTTCCGCCTTCGAATTCTTCACCATCGATAGAACCGGTAAAGTTGATAGTGATGCGAGAGTCAGCTTCTGCTGCCGCTTCAACTTCTTTCCACTGCGCTTGTTGCTTACGCAGAGTTTCTAACATGTTTTCCAGATCTTCATCTTTTACAGATACAGCTGGTTTTTCAACTTCAATCGTTTCTAAACCTGTTAATTCGATTTCTGGGTAAACTTCGAATTCAACTGAATAAACAAAATCTTTACCGTCTTCGAGTTGCTCAGGTTTGTAGCTAGGCGCACCCGCTGGATTGATTTTTTGTTCAATAATTGCGTTGATGAAGTTACGTTGCATTACATCGCCCAGAACGTCTTGCATAACAGACGCGCCGTAACGCTGTTTAACGATGTTCATTGGTACTTTCCCTTTACGGAAACCATCAACACGTACTTTTTTAGCAACACTAACTAATTCGCTATTAACTGCTTTTTCAATATCAGTGGCAGGAACGGTGATTGTTACACGACGCCCAAGGCCTTGAGTCGTTTCAACAGAAACTTGCATCTTCTTACCTCAAAATAAATCTTAGTGATCGGTCTACTCCAGAGTTATGCCATTAAATCATAACGGCTGTCTCCCTTCCAGAACCGGGGGCGTTACTTTCGTAACGGTCAATCCCTGATATCAGAAGCGTCCCGAAACCTTACTGAAAATTAGACGCAGCATTATACCGATGCATGCGCCCTGAGTCGAGAAAAGCTGAGAAAAGAAGCGTTTTTTCCTCATTATTTGTGACTTTTCTGACTAAATTTTTTGTTTTTTCACCTAATTTGAAGAAAAAACATTCACCAAGCTCATCATCGAGCATGGCTGATTAAGTACAGCATAGTCTCAGTGTATTAACTGAAACGAAAAATTACCGATTAACACCGCCGACACCACGACAAGCAGGTGATTTTAACGCAGTGTCAGCAAGCTCATTCCACTCTTGTTGCGTATATGTATGCAAAGCAAGGGCATGGATCCCTCCCGATAATTCGCTGGCTAAAATAGCATAAATTTCGCGGTGGCGGGCAAGCATTCGTTTATTTTCAAATTTATCACTCACTAAAATAACTTTGAAATGGCTTTCAGAGCCCGGTAACACATTGTGTTGGTGGCTTTCATTAATTACCTCCAAATGTGTAGGTTCGAAAGCAGCTTGTAATTTTTGGCTCACAAGAGATTGCATACTTTGAGCTGCATTAGCGACCATAAAATGCTCCTTAATTAAAAATTATGCTCAGAGGCAATTATCTTTTATTGTACGTGTTGATTATTGCTATCTTCTTATTATAGAAATATCCGATAATAACTTGCCAATGTTATGATAGCGGCACATTGATGCGAATTTTTTCAAAAATTGTTGTCTAATAGTTCAGGATAAATAAGCCGCTAAGCTTTATATTGAACGACGGCTACCCGCACCATAACGAAACATTTTCAATTAGGAAAGATGAACTGGAAAAAATTATGTTAAGAAAACTGTGTTTTCCACTTTTAGGGTTATTTCTTCTTGCGGGCTGTGCAACCAGCAGCAATACATTATCACTTGAGCCTAAGATAGCTTTACCTGCAAAAAACCCCACACTGAATGCAACTTCAATCAGTGTTAGCAGTGTAGACAATCGTACGAATAAATCCTTAGCGGAAGTCAACCGCAATGGCAGTTTAGTCGTACTGAACCCTTCACGCGATCCTCGTTATCTGATGCAAGAAGCCGTCGAAAAACAAATGGCTGCACGTGGCTTTATGGTGACATCACCGGCAAATGTGAATCTAGTCGTTCAATTGAATAAACTCGATACCAAAGTCAGTGAAGGCAGCTTGCGCCATAATATTACCGTAAACTCCAGTGTGAGTATTATTGCAACAGCCCCAAATGGTTCGACAAAAACACGTTCATTTACCCGCAATTTTAATACACAAGAGTTATTAGCAGCCAATAATGACAAGATTGCAACAGCTATCAATAGCGCACTCACTGATTTAATTGCAGATATGGCAACAGACCAAGAAATCACCGATTTTATCAGACAAAATTCACGCTATTAACTGAGCAATCATTATCATTAAGTATTAAGCTACCTAAGCTCTCACTGATTGAGCTTGGGTAGCATAGCGCAGCCAATACCTCTGCAGCGCAATGTATTGCAGCAATATCACACTGGCTTAGAGGGAAATAATGCCTCGTTTTACTCTACCAAATAACATCACTTTAATCCTTTTAGGCTTTGTTTCTGGTCTACCTTTAGCTTTAACTGCAGGTACATTACAAGCTTGGCTAACTGTTGAAAATGTCGATATTAAAACTATTGGTTTCTTTTCATTAGTCGGACAGGCTTATGTGTTGAAATTTCTTTGGTCCCCAATGATGGACCGCTATACTCCGCCCTTTCTTGGTCGTCGAAGAGGATGGCTATTAACCACGCAAATTCTGTTGATTATCAGCATTGCCGCTATGGGCTTTATGAACCCCTCAGAGCATTTGTGGTACCTTGCTGCGCTAGCGGTTACTGTTGCATTTTGTTCAGCCTCACAAGACATTGTTTTTGATGCCTATAAAACTGATTTACTGAGTGCGGAAGAACGCGGGATTGGTGCTGCAACCTCAGTTATGGGTTACCGGATCAGCATGTTAGTTTCAGGCGGCCTTGCTCTTTGGTTAGCGGATAAGTTTTTAACGTGGAAACAACTATATTTAGTCATGGCAGGGCTGATGATTATCGGCGTTATCGCAACATTACTCGCGAAAGAACCCGAAGAAAGCTGCGCTGCACCAACATCACTAAAAAAAGCAATATACGAACCACTCGCTGAATTCTTTAGCCGAAACAATGCTTGGCTAATCTTACTACTGTTAGTTTTTTACAAGCTCGGTGATGCCTTTGTCATGGCGCTTAATACCAACTTTCTATTAAATGCTCTTGGTTTTAGTTTAAGCGAAGTGGGTACCGTCAATAAAACTGTTGGTATGGCTGCAACTATTGTTGGAGCGTTACTTGGTGGTTACCTCATGAAAAATATGAGCTTATTTAAAGCTCTATTTATTTTTGGGCTTCTACAAGGCGGCTCTAATATAGGCTATTGGTTCTTAGCGATAACACCGCCCCATATCTTAACCATGGGGTCGATTATCTTTCTAGAAAATATCTTCTCTGGTATGGGAACCGCCGCTTTTGTCGCCCTATTAATGACACTATGTAATAAGTCGCTATCCGCAACGCAGTTTGCACTTCTTTCTGCTCTTTCCGCCGTTGGTCGTGTTTATATTGGCCCAGTCGCAAGTATTTTTGTCAGTAATTATGGCTGGCCACTGTTCTACCTTATTTCGATCGCAGTTGCAGTCCCTGGTGTTTTGCTTTTATTAGCTTGTCGGACATCCTTAATCTACACACAAACAACAGGGTTGTTTCAACGGCGTCAGCTGTATGCGAAAGGGTATCGCATTGCCGTTTATGCTCTTATTACTGCCGTTAGCTTCCTTGCTATTTGGCTACTTTCATTACTTATATTTTCATTTAGTGATATGAAAGTTTATCTGTTTACGACACACATTGAATTTTGGCTGAGTTTACCCCACTACCAAAACCTTATTTTTAATACTGGTATTAGCATTGGTGCTATCAGCTTAGTTATTGGTGGTAGTTTAGATTTCCTCGCCGTTCGCAAAACAGTACAGCAATAACCCTCCCAATACTCTTTCTCATTCTTTTCATAATTCCCTAAGCAAAGCTTATTTGTTTAGGGAATTTGATCTTTTGTATAAATTAAATCTAAATAGCAAAACAAAGCAATAACATCTAAATATCGTGATTGCGATCACTTCATACGTGTAAAATATTTCTTAATTACAATTTTCAAGTCTAATATATCACAAGTTACAAATTGGTTAGCTAAAGTGTTAATAACTAACGCACTACTAAATTCCATTAATCAATAAGTGAAAATAATCTATATATGAAAAAAATCATTTACATGACCGCCTTAATTTCTCTAGCAGGTACGGCATATTCTGACAATATTATTGGCTATAAAAATGGCTTTGCTGATGTCAATGTAAACTATTTAGATTGGTCACATCGTACTGAAACCAAAACAGAAAACACGACACGTAAGAAAGATTTTGCCTATATTGAGCTTGAAGGCGGTGCCAATTTTAATTGGGGTGAGTTATATGGCTTTTTTGATCTCGAAAACCCATTCCATAGCCAACACACCGATTCAGGACGAAATAAACGCTATACCATTAAAACAACAGGCCGCTTTTATTTAGGTGATACTGGTTTCAACCTATACGGGCACGTTTATGGCACTTGGTCATTACCTGGAGCCAAGTATGGTGGTAATTTCCACGATGTGAATACTTTATATGGTATTGGTTATAACACTGCATTCGGTGATTTATGGTTTAAACCTTTTATTGCTCTTAATTACACCGACCAGACATTCTATTCAGGTAATAATGGATATGTAGCAGGTTGGGTGGCTGGCTATAATTTCAGCGTATTCGAAGAAAATTTCATGATAACAAACTGGCATGAAATGGAATTCGCGAGGAATAAACGCTATAACGGGGATAAGCGTAATGGCATAAATGGCGCCCTCGCTTTTTGGTGGAATGCAACAAACCATGTTTCTGCAGGGGTACAATACCGCTATGCTGATAATAAATTAGGAGATACTTTCTATCAAGATGCAATCATTTATACATTAAAGTATACCTTTTAGCGCACTATAGAACATTGCATCAGAAGTTAACTATTTTCTTATTTTTATCAGTAAAATAAGAATTTTTCTTTATGATTTAGCCGATAAAGCAACCAAAATAGCTTTATCGGCAATAAAAACTGTAATTTCCCTTAGCAAATTGCTAATCATTTATATCAGTTTCACTATTTTTTCATTTCTTTTGTATATATTTTTCTTTGAAAAATTACCAAGATAATTTAGTATTAATAGAGTTTTATCAATACATACTTATAATCCGTATCAATTTTAACTTTTTGTTTATAAGTTCTTTACATGTGATCATATTAACATAAAGAGCTAACAATTCAGTTTCTTTGCCTTACAATCATTTACACTCGCATAACCTTACCGTAAAATGCCCGCACTGATGAAACGACAATTAGAATCTTTGTCATTTGGGGTCGTGGATGAGACTTATGAACTACAAAAAAAGCATCGGAGCAATCTCACTCGTTGTAGCTGCCTTACTACTAGGTGGTTGCGATATGGTGTTGATGGATCCAAAAGGCGCCGTTGGCGTTAAACAAAAAGAGCTAATTCTTATTGCAATTGGCTTAATGCTACTTGTTGTTATTCCTGTTATTTTCATGACGATTATCTTCGCAAGAAAATACCGTGAATCCAACACGTCAGCAACCTACCGTCCTAATTGGGCTCACTCAAATAAAATTGAGTTAGTCTGCTGGACCGTTCCTATCATCATTATCATTATTCTAGGTGCTATCACTTGGAAGACGACACATGAGCTGGACCCGTATCAGCCATTAGTGAGTGATCAGGAACCTGTCACTATTGAAGTTATTTCTGCTGACTGGAAATGGATATTTATTTATCCAGAGCAAGGCATTGCAACAGTTAATGAAATCGCATTCCCTACAGGTGTGCCAGTTAACTTCAAAATCACGTCAGATTCGGTGATGAACTCATTCTTCATTCCATCTTTAGGTGGCCAAATCTACGCGATGGCAGGTATGCAAACTAAACTTCATTTAATCGCTAATGAACCAGGTACCTACAAAGGCTTCTCAGCAAGCTACAGTGGCCACGGTTTCTCTGACATGAAGTTCAATGCTATTGCAACTCCAGACCGTCAAGGTTTTGATGAGTGGGTACAAAAGGTAAAAGCTTCTCCTAAAACAATGGATACCATGCAGGCGTTCGACGAAGTCGCTAAGCCAAGCATGAACGTTCCTGTTACCTACTTCTCTAGCGTGAAGCCTAAACTTTATGAAGATATCGTTCTGAAGTTTGGTCATGAGCACCATAAAGGTCACGCTCCTGTAGAAAATCAAAGTCATTCAATGACTGACCATAACGATGCTACAGGCAATTCAATGCAAATGAGCCATAGTGCTCATGCTGCTGGCGCTGAGGAATAAGGGCATGTTCGGAAAATTAACACTAGATGCAATTCCGCTCCATGAGCCGATTATCGTTGTCACCCTGATTGCTATTGTCCTAGGTGGACTTGGCTTAGTAGGTGTGATTTCTTACTTTGGTAAATGGAAGTGGTTGTGGAAAGAATGGTTAACCTCTGTTGACCATAAGAAAATTGGTGTCATGTACATCATTGTCGCAATGGTTATGTTATTCCGTGGCTTCGCGGATGCTATCATGATGCGTGGGCAGCAAGTTCTTGCTTCTGCTGGCCAAGAGGGTTTCTTGAATCCTCATCACTATGACCAAATCTTCACCGCACACGGCGTTATCATGATTTTCTTCATGGCAACTCCATTCGTTGTCGGTCTGATGAACTTAGTTGTGCCTCTGCAAATTGGTGCACGTGATGTTGCGTTCCCATTCCTTAACTCATTGAGCTTCTGGTTCTTTGTTGTTGGTGTTGTGTTAATCAACATCTCTCTAGGGGTAGGTGAATTCGCACAAACTGGTTGGTTGGCTTATCCGCCATTATCCGGCTTGGAGTACAACCCTGGGGTCGGGGTCGATTACTGGCTCTGGAGTCTCCAGATATCCGGTATTGGTACACTATTAACAGGGGTTAACTTCATCGCGACTATTATCCGTATGCGTACGCCGGGTATGTCGATGATGAAAATGCCTGTATTCAGCTGGGCTGCGTTATGTACTAACGTATTGATTGTTGCTGCTTTCCCTATCTTAACTGTTACATTAACGCTTCTGACGTTAGACCGTTATTTAGGTACCCATTTCTTCACTAATGATATGGGCGGCAACATGATGATGTACATCAACCTGATTTGGGCATGGGGTCACCCTGAGGTGTATATCCTTGTTCTGCCAGTGTTCGGTGTATTCTCTGAAGTTGCAGCAACCTTCTCGAAAAAACGTTTATTCGGTTATACCTCATTAGTTTGGGCGACAATCGTTATTACCGTTATGTCCTTCATCGTTTGGTTGCACCACTTCTTTACGATGGGTTCAGGAGCGAACGTTAACGCCTTCTTCGGTATCGCCACAATGATTATCGCAATCCCTACAGGGGTTAAGATCTTCAACTGGTTGTTTACCATGTACCAAGGCCGTATCGAGTTTAAATCACCTATGCTGTGGACTATCGGTTTCATCATCACCTTCTCTGTTGGTGGTATGACTGGTGTTCTGCTTGCTGTTCCAGGTGCAAACTTCGTTCTGCATAACAGTCTATTCCTGATTGCTCACTTCCATAACGTTATCATTGGTGGTGTTGTATTCGGGTGCTTCGCGGGTATGACTTACTGGTTCCCGAAAGCGTATGGCTTCACGCTAAATGAGAAATGGGGTGTTCGTGCCTTCTGGTTCTGGATCATCGGTTTCTTCTTAGCCTTTATGCCACTGTACATTCTTGGCTTTATGGGTATGACCCGTCGTTTAAGTCAGAATATTGACCCGACTTACCACACAATGTTAGTTGTTGCTGCAGGCGGTGCTGCGTTAATCGCAATCGGTATTGCATGCCAAGTTATCCAAATCATTGTGAGTATCCGTGACCGTCATGAAAACCGTGATTTAACCGGTGACCCATGGGGTGGACGTACACTTGAGTGGGCGACATCTTCTCCACCACCTTTCTATAACTTTGCGATTGAACCACACGTTCAAACCCGCGATGCATGGTGGGATCTGAAAGAGAAAGGCCTTGCTCATAAGAAACCAACTTCATATGAAGAAATTCATATGCCGAAAAACACAGGCGCAGGCGTTATTATCGCTGCATTTAGCTTAGTTTTAGGTTTCGCAATGATCTGGCACATCTGGTGGCTCGCAATCATTGGTTTCGGTGGAATGATCGTAACTTGGATTGCAAAAAGCTTCGACGAAGATGTTGATTACTACGTACCTGTGGCTGAAATCGAAGAAATCGAGAATAAGCACTTTGAAGAATTGCGTAAGGCAGGTGTGAACGATGTCAACTAATACAATGACTAACCAAAATATCGCCCATGCTGAGCATGGGCACCACGATGCAGGTGGAACAAAAGTATTCGGTTTCTGGCTCTATATTATGAGCGACTTGATCCTGTTTGCTTGTTTGTTTGCTACCTATGTTGTTTTGGCCGATGGAACTGCTGGCGGTCCTTCTGGTAAAGATATCTTCAGTCTGAAGTTCGTATTAGGCGAAACCTTCTTACTGTTAGTGAGTAGTATCACTTACGGCTTCGCAATGATAGCGATGCACAAAGGTAAGATAGCTGCTGTTAACTTATGGCTGTTTGCAACGTTCCTGTTAGGTCTTGGCTTCGTCATTATGGAAATCTATGAGTTCCATGAATTGATTGCAGAAGGCTTTGGTCCTGACCGTAGCGGTTTCTTATCTGGCTTCTTCGCACTCGTTGCGACTCACGGTCTACACGTAACTGCGGGCCTGATCTGGATTATTATCATGATGATCCAAGTCACTCGCCGTGGCCTGACTGATGTCAACAAAACACGTTTAAACTGCCTAAGTTTGTTCTGGCACTTCTTAGACGTTGTGTGGATTTGTGTATTTACCGTTGTTTATCTTCTGGGGGCTATTTAAATGAGTCATGCAAAAGATGCTCACACTGGAGCAAGCCACGGTAGCGTTAAAACATACCTGATTGGCTTTATCCTATCAGTTATCCTGACAGTGATCCCTTTCTGGATGGTGATGGAAGGTACAGCGTCAACTTCAGCAATCCTTTGGACTGTTGTAGGCATGGCGGTTGTGCAAATTCTGGTTCATTTGGTTTGTTTCTTACATATGAATACATCATCAGATGAGCGTTGGAATTTAGTTGCCTTCCTGTTCACCATGCTTATTGTTGGCATTGTGGTCATTGGCTCACTGTGGATTATGTACAACCTGAACATCAATATGATGCTCGACTAAAGAGTTGCCGATATGTTTAAGCAATACCTGCAAGTGACCAAACCAGGAATTATATTCGGAAACTTGATTTCTGTGATCGGTGGTTTTTTATTGGCTTCAAAAGGGTCAATTGATTACCCACTGTTCGTTGCGACTTTGCTGGGTGTATCACTGGTCGTGGCTTCTGGTTGTGTTTTTAACAACTACATCGACCGTGATATCGACCGTATCATGGAAAGAACGAAGAATCGCCCTTTAGTTAAAGGGTTAATTGATCCGAAAGTTAGCCTGATTTACGCTGCTGCATTAGGTATTGCTGGTATGGTGCTGCTACTTGTAGCAGCCAATGCTCTGGCAATGCTGCTTGCAGTTATCGGTTTCATTGTTTATGTAGGTATTTATAGCCTATATATGAAACGTAAATCCGTTTATGGCACACTGATTGGCAGTCTTTCAGGCGCGGCACCACCAGTTATCGGTTACTGCGCTGTTACAAATGAATTCGATATGGGTGCACTTATCCTATTATTGATATTCAGTTTGTGGCAAATGCCTCATTCTTATGCCATTGCTATCTTCCGCTTTAAGGATTACAAAGCCGCAAACATTCCTGTGTTACCGGTTATTAAAGGAATATCCGTCGCGAAAACGCACATCTTCCTGTATATCCTAGCGTTTATGGTCGCAACATTAATGTTAGCTATCAGTGGATACGCGGGTTATAAGTACCTCATCGTAGGTGCAGCAGTCAGCTTATGGTGGCTAGGTATGGCAATTTCGGGCTTCAAAACCGAAAATGACGACCGGGTCTGGGCAAGAAAACTGTTCATTTTCTCAATCGTAGCGATTACTTCATTGAGCGTAATGATGTCAGTTGACCCTATCGTTTCAAGCGATACTGTTATAGCTCTCGTCAGATAACTTATCTGTTTACTGATGATAACGATGTCTAAACGGCGGGCCTTCCCCGCCGTTTTTATTTGTCTCTAACTGCTTTTACAACTCACTTTTACTTATTCTGCCTATCCTTATGAATCTATTTTATGGTTAAATAGCCGCTTGCTATTGATAAGCTAGATATCAAATGCACTATTAAAAATGCTAATAGGTTGAGATTAAAAACATATTGCCACAACATATACGTATTTATTCAACTTGTTGTATTTATTAATGTGTGACCTAACTAGCTGAGAGAAGTCAACACCGCTACAGCACGAAATATGAAGAATAAAAATGAATGATAACAAAATGACATCCACAGAGCTTAGATCCACTTGGGGATTAGGCTCCGTTTTCTCCTTGCGAATGCTTGGAATGTTTATGGTATTACCTATTTTGACCAGCTATGGGATGCATTTACAAGGTGCTAGCGAGTTCTTAGTGGGTGTCGCTATTGGTATCTATGGCCTTAGCCAAGCCGTTTTTCAAATCCCTTTTGGTTTAATGTCAGATAAGATTGGTAGGAAACCTTTAATTATTATTGGGTTAGTTATTTTTATTATCGGAAGTATCGTTGCAGCACTAAGCGATTCTATTTGGGGAATTATTATTGGTCGGGCTTTACAAGGCGCCGGAGCAATTTCTGCTGTCGTCATGGCATTACTTTCTGACCTAACTCGAGAGCAAAATCGCACTAAAGCCATGGCATTTTTAGGTATTAGTTTCGGTTTAACTTTTGCTATCGCCCTCGTACTTGGCCCAATTATCGCTAATTGGGTTGGTTTAAGTGGCTTATTTTGGGGGATAGCGCTACTTGCAGTTGGTGCTATTGCAGTGACTGTTTTTGTTGTTCCTAATACTAATACTCATGTCTTAAATCGTGAGTCTGCATTTGTACAAGGTAATTTAAAAGTGGTTTTAATGCACCCTCAATTACTCAAATTAAATATAGGGATCCTCAGCTTACACACCCTACTGATGTCCAGTTTTGTTGCTCTGCCTCTTATCATGACTGACTCCGGCTTTTTAGCAAAAGACCATTGGAAAGCCTATTTAGTCACAATGTTAATCGCTTTTGTCACCGTACTTCCCTTCATTATTTATGCGGAAAAATACCGCAAAATGAAACAAGTCTTCTTATTCTGTATTGCCGTTTTAGCATTGGCCGAAATTACCTTATGGTTTTCTGGCAATCACTTATGGGTGATTTTCTTAGGTATTCAACTGTTTTTTATCGCTTTCAATATCATGGAAGCCATTTTACCGTCACTCATAAGCAAAGAGGCACCTGCGGGCTATAAAGGAACTGCCATGGGCGTTTACTCCACTAGCCAGTTTTTAGGCGTTGCCATCGGGGGTATTGTTGGTGGGTGGTTATACAGTTTTGAAGGAGCTAGTACCGTTTTTATTGGTGGTTTAATTTTGACCATTATCTGGTTTATCATTAGCCTGACAATGCAGCAGCCTCCTTATGTCAGCAGTATTCGTATTGAATTACCCAACCATATTGGAGATACAAGAGCCCTTGAGAAAAAATTACAAGCTCAAGAAGGGGTGATGGAAGCGCTTGTCGTTGACGAGGAATTTAGTGCTTATGTTAAAGTTGATAGAAAAATCATCAATCGAGAACAACTTGAAGCATTAATAAATCAGTAAAAATTAGCCCGCTATCGCGGGCTTTAAATGAATGCTTGAAAAATAACTAATCGCGGAAGTTATTAAATTGAAAAGGTTGGCCTAAGTTCCCGCCACGTACTAATGCCATAACCGATTGTAAATCATCACGGGCTTTGCCCGTCACACGTACTTGGTCACCTTGAACTTGTGCTTGGACTTTCAGTTTACTGTCTTTAATTAATTTAACGATTTTTTTAGCAGTTGCAGCATCAATACCTTGCTTAAACGTAACCTCAACGCTATAGGTTTTTCCACTATGAACAATATCTTCTGGCACATTCAATACAGCACCATCAATACCGCGTTTTGCCATTTTTTCTCTTAAGATATCAACTAACTGGAGTACTTGGAAATCAGACTCACTAGTGATTTTAACTGATTCATTTTTGTCATTTAGCTCAAAACTAGCTTCGACATTTTTAAAATCCCAACGGCTGGTTAACTCACGCTGCGCATTTTCCACCGCATTACGTACTTCATTCATTTCCACTTCAGATACAATGTCAAATGATGGCATAGCTAGAACCTCACTGATAATTTTTAGACTGTGCGCATGATAACGTTTTTATTCACATCACTTCAAGTTATCAGGGTCTGTGATACTTCGTTAACTACAACTTCGTATCGTAAAAGGTTATAATGATAAGAGATCACTTCCGCCTTACCTTATAAGACGTTAAAGTCCCATTTTCAAAGGGGAAACAATGAAAATAACTCTAATTGGTTGTGGTGCGATAGGTAAACTGTGGCTTGCTTCACTTGCAATACAAGGGCATGACATACAAGGTTGGCTACGTGTTGCACAGTCTGATTTATTCGTCGATGTTAATGAACCTGATGGGCGTAGTTTCCGAGAGCTGATTCCTTGTAATAATATTAACCACTTGCAAACCAGTGAGTTGATCATTGTTTGTTTAAAAGCATGGCAAGTTTCTGACGCTTTATTACCTTTGATTAATACTATCCCAGAAAATACGCCTATTCTATTACTGCATAATGGCATGGGAACGATTGAAGAGCTGGCGCCTTTACGTCATCCTATCTTAGCGGGCGTCACAACCCATGCAGCTTGGCAAGAAAATAACCAAGTATTTCATGTCGCAAATGGCATCACACATATCGGCGCTATCAATTCCCAAGCACAAGCTTACTACCCAATAGCAGATATCTTGCATGAAGCCTTACCTGATGTGGCTTGGCATAATAATATTTTAACCACTTGCTGGCGTAAATTGATTGTAAACTGTGTCATTAACCCCCTTACCGTCGAACATAACTGTAAAAATGGTGAATTAATCCAACATTCCACACAGATATCTCGGATCATTGATGAAATATGTCATGTTATGGCGGCAGAAGGGCTGCATACGGATAAAGCAGAACTGACTGAGTATATTTACGGCATTATCAATAATACCGCTGATAACTATTCCTCTATGTTACAAGATATGCGAAATAATCGCCGTACAGAGATTGATTACATCACTGGCTTTTTAATCAAACAAGCACGAGCTCATGGGATCAGTACACCTGAAAACGATCGCCTTTATCATTTAGTCAAAAATAGAGAACAACAATATGACGACTTCCGCTCTAGTTTGCATCGCTCATGGGAGTGAAGAAATTGAGTTTACCATTACTGCTGATTTATTAGTTAGAGCAGGCATTAATGTGTCTTTAGCGAGTGTGACGGAAGACGGTTCTTTAACCATTACCGCTTCACGAGGCCTAAAAATTATTGCCGATACCCCATTGATTAAAGTCGCTGATGAGCCTTTTGATGCCATTGTGCTACCCGGTGGTATAGCGGGCGCAGAAACGTTCCGCGATAGCCCACTGGTTGTTGAAAAAGTTCGCCGTATGCATCTTGATGGTAAAATTGTAGCAGCTATTTGTGCAGCACCAGCGCTTGTACTTGAATATCACCAATTGTTTCCACTAGGTAATATGACCTGTTTTCCATCAATGAAAGATAAAATTCCAGCTCATAAATGGGTCGATCGCCGAGTTTACTTTGATGAACGTGTCAATCTATTAACTAGCCAAGGACCCGCCACTTCTTTTGACTTTGCATTAAAGTTAATTGAATTATTGGTAGGCCGAAAGACTGCAGCCCAAGTTGCCACTCAACTCGTTTTACCAAATGGGATTAACGATTATTTAGAAGATTAAATATAAAACTCATTATAAAAAACGAATTAGAAATATAACTTAACTTATTGAATAATAAAAATTAAATAGCAAAAAAAATCTGTGTTTAGAGTGATTTTTTGCTATGATTGCCGCGGGTGCTTGGATCATTTGGTTCAAGCATTTGTGAGAGCCAAAAAGACGAAAGCCCCGAATTTAGATGTTAATCTTAATCCGAGGCAGTCTCCAACTCACACAATTGGATTCTGTCTCCTTTTAGAAAAGGAGTCAAGAGGAATGGCCAAAATTGCCCTTCTGGGGCTAGTTACCGTGTGTCTGACGGTATTGTGTTTTTCATTATTGATGCAAGAAAGGCTATGCTCTTTCAGTATCAGCAGCGGAAACACGCTGGTTCAAGCTACGTTATCCTGCGATAACTAGTCTTGTGGGGGAAATTTCCCCCACATTTCTCTCTGATTGTGAGTTGGTGATACAAGCACCCTGTTTTAAGTTATGGGCGATAAACCTTTATATTTTCATAACCTTGTTCTTTTAGGTATAGCGCTTGCAAGCGGCTCATTACCCCACGGTCACAATATAATAAATAGGTTTTATCTTTTGGTAAGTCACCAAATAGCGTACTCAACTTATAGAATGGAATGTGCTTAATTTCCATTCCATCTACATTCAGTGGTTTGTCTTCGAATTCATCAATTGAACGAATATCTAAAATCACTTCATTTTCAATTGAAAGCTCACTCACCATTTCAATTTCAGGAACTTTTTCAAGACTTTCTTGTGCAATTTGTCGAATATCTATATTTTGAGCTTGCTCAACAACAGACTCTAAAATACTAAAATCAAAATTGGCCTCTTCCGCTTCAATCCGCGCTTTCACCGCTTTAACTGTTGGGCTTTTTGAGATTACACCACAATATTCAGGCATGGTTTTTGCGAAATCTTCAGTACCAATTTGGCGAGCTAACTTAATAATATGTTCTTTATCATGGGAAATTAGCGGCCTTAATACGAGAGTATCAGAAGCATTATCAATTAAACGCAAGTTTGTTAAAGTCTGGCTTGATACCTGCCCTAACGCTTCACCTGTGACAATCGCCTGCACGCCATAACGCTCAGCAACTTTAGATGCCGCTCTTACCATCATACGTTTGAGCACAACGCCCATTTGGCCATCATCCACTTTTTCTAAAATTTCAGCCACAACTGGCTCAAAATTTACAGCAATAAAACGGACTTTATGGGAACTACCAAAACGGTTCCACAAATAATGTGCGATTTGCTTCACACCAATTTCATGTGCAGCTCCGCCTAAATTAAAGAAGCAATAGTGAACACGACAGCCACGACGCATCAGCATATAGCTCGAGACACCTGAATCAAAACCACCGGAAATGAGTGACAACACATCCTCTTGGGTCCCTATAGGGAAACCACCAATGCCTTCAATACGTGCTTTAACTAAGATAAGTTTATCATCTTCGATTTCTAAGTGAATCGTGGTGTCAGGGTCTTTAAGCTTAACTTTTGCAGATGCAATGTGCTGGTTTAACCCACCACCGATATAGCGTTCAGCATCGATGGATGAAAACTCATGTTTACCACGACGCTTCACCCGCACACAGAATGTTTTATTTTCTAATGACTCGCCATAGGCTTCGTGTGTCATTTCGTAAATATGATGCAGACTAGTAAACGGTTTTTCTTCCACTTCGAGAATATGGTGAATACCTGGGATACGCCCTAGCATGTCACAAATTTCATCGTGTTTTGTTTCCCCCTTCACACGCACTTCAATGTTATCCCAATTACGGACAACCGAAATCTCTTCGCCAAGTGGTTTAAGCACGTTACGGATATTACTGGTCAAAATTTTAATAAAACGTAGCCTAACAGTTTGGCTTTTAATGGTAATTTCTGGGAATAACTTAATGATAAACTTCATAATAGCTGCATGTTCATGGTGGTTGGTGGCAAACGAATGTGCCTTAACAGAGACACATGACACGTTACCAATTGTCAATAAAGAGGCGTATTATAACACTATCTTGCGGGTTGAATCTAAAAACCCCAATAATAAATTGTAACCGTAGCAAGACTGCGTTAGTCTGCTGAATATTTAAAATCCCTCGAATTAACTGATTTCACATTAGTGGCTAAAGACTATGGCTAAAGAAAAAACTCAGCAAGTTCCGACTGTTAGTTTTGAAAACTCACTTCAAGAGCTAGAACAGATCGTCGCTCGCCTAGAATCCGGTGAACTTCCCTTAGAAGATGCCCTTAATGAGTTTGAACGTGGTGTTCAAATTGCTAAACAAGGTCAAAAAGTATTACAGCAAGCAGAGCAACGTGTACAAATTTTGCTAAGCGATGACGAAAATAAACCTCTAGCCGATTTTTCACCTGATACAGAATAAATTATGTCTGAACAACATTTAGATAGCTTTACGCAGCAACAAAAGCAAGCTTACGACAGAGTCAATCAATACCTATTAGATGCATTAAATGCGCTGCCGTTTGCAAACCTCCCTCTAGCGCAAGCTATGCGCTATGGCACATTATTAGGTGGAAAACGCTTACGTCCATTTTTAACTTATGCCATCGGCTCGATGTTTGGTGTTAGCCAAGAAAACCTTGATGCCCCTGCTGCTGCAGTCGAATGTATTCATGCTTATTCATTAATCCATGATGATTTACCTGCAATGGATGATGATGATTTACGTCGTGGCCAACCGACTTGCCATATTAAATACGGTGAAGGCAATGCGGTGCTTGCTGGAGATGCATTGCAAACATTGGCTTTCCAATTGCTGTCATCTGCACCAATGCCAGATGTAACAGACAAAGACCGCATAGCGATGATTGCAGAGTTATCATACGCAAGTGGCTTAGCAGGTATGTGTGGCGGACAAGCACTTGATTTAGATGCAGAAGGGAAGCAAGTTGACCTTGAATCTCTCGAGCGCATTCATCAACATAAAACAGGGGCATTGATTCGTGCTGCAATCCGTCTTGGTGCTTTTGCGGCAGGTGAAAAAGGTCAACAATTGTTACCTGTTTTAGATAAATATGCACAATCCATCGGTCTTGCCTTTCAAGTACAGGACGATATCCTAGATGTTATCGGTGATAGTGAAGTCACGGGTAAACGCCAAGGAACTGATGCCGAACATGAAAAAAGTACCTATCCATCGCTATTAGGGCTTGAAGCGGCGCAGAAAAAAGCACGTGAGCTATATCATGATGCAATAGATGCTTTAGAGACACTCCAGTCCCATGGATATAATATAGAAATGTTAAGCGCTTTAGCTAATTTCATTATTGAACGTAAAAGCTGACAATATGCTTTGCCTTTTGGCTACAAGAAGATCGATAATTACGGCAATTTATTACCCTAATGTATCTTCGAATCATTCCTATAACACAACAAAATAGATGGATGACTTCTTAATCACTCGAGAGTTATAGGCAGACGATAAACGAAGGCAACCCAACAGCACATAGAGGCTTTATGCAGCTAAATACTGAAAATAGTCATTTTGTTATGGCTAAGTAAGTTGGGTTTTTTATTAATTATAAGTGAGCAACTAATGAGTATTGATATCGCTAAATATCCAACGCTAGCCTTGGCAGAGACACCAGATGAGCTTCGTCTGTTGCCTAAAGAGAGTTTGCCCAAGCTTTGTGATGAACTCAGACAATTTTTACTGAGTAGCGTAGGTCGCTCTAGCGGTCACTTTGCTTCTGGTCTTGGCGCTGTTGAGCTCACCGTCGCACTACATTATGTCTATAAAACGCCGTTTGATAACCTTGTGTGGGATGTCGGCCACCAAGCCTACCCACATAAAATATTAACGGGGCGCCGTGACCGTATTGATACCATTCGTCAAAAAAATGGTTTACATCCCTTTCCATGGCGTGAAGAAAGTGAATATGACATTTTAAGCGTTGGCCATTCCTCAACATCCATTAGTGCCGGTTTAGGCATGGCCATTGCCGCAGAAAAAGAAAAACAAAACCGTAAAACGGTTTGTGTGATTGGTGATGGCGCCATTACCGCAGGAATGGCATTTGAGGCGATGAATCATGCTGGCGATGCTGCACCTGACATGTTGGTTATCTTAAATGATAACGAAATGTCTATTTCAGAAAATGTTGGCGCACTAAACAACCACTTAGCTCACTTGCTTTCTGGAAAGCTCTACACAACATTGCGTGAAGGTGGAAAAAAAGTTTTTTCTAACATGCCGCCTATTAAAGAGCTACTGAAAAAGACAGAAGAACACATTAAAGGCATGGTCGTACCGGGGACCATGTTTGAAGAATTAGGTTTTAACTATATTGGCCCTGTTGACGGCCATGATGTTGTTGCCTTAGTTCAAACGTTAAAAAATATGCGTGATTTAAAAGGCCCGCAATTTTTACATATCATGACCAAGAAAGGCCGGGGTTATGAGCCAGCAGAAAAAGACCCTATTAGCTGGCATGCTGTTCCTAAATTTGACCCAAGTACCTTCACTTTACCTAAAAGCAAAGAGACGGGGCCAACATTCTCTAAAATCTTTGGGGATTGGCTGTGTGAAGAGGCCAAAGACGATAGCAAGCTGATGGCTATCACCCCTGCGATGCGTGAAGGGTCTGGTATGGTTCGGTTTTCTAAAGAATTCCCAGAGCAATACTTCGATGTCGCGATCGCGGAGCAACATGCTGTCACCTTTGCGGCAGGCCTCGCCATTGGTGGCTATAAGCCTATCGTTGCTATCTATTCCACTTTCTTGCAACGCGGTTATGACCAAGTCATTCATGATGTGGCTATCCAAAAGGTACCTGTCATGTTTGCAATTGACCGGGCAGGCATTGTTGGGGCTGATGGACAAACTCACCAAGGTTCTTTTGATATTTCATTCCTGCGCTGTATACCAACCATGGTTATTATGGCTCCAAGTGATGAAAATGAGTGCCGCCAAATGCTGCATACTGGCTACCATTACCAAGATGGCCCATGTGCGGTTCGTTACCCTCGAGGTACAGGAACAGGCGCTGAATTACAGCCGTTATCGCCACTGCCTATTGGTAAAGGTATTATTCGTCGCCAAGGTGAAAAAGTCGCTATCTTATGTTTTGGCACATTATTAAGCCACGCATTAGTTGCTGCTGAACAACTCAATGCAACTGTTGTAGATATGCGTTTTGTGAAGCCTTTAGACGAAGCTCTGCTACTTGAAATGGCCAATACCCATGATGTACTGGTCACTCTCGAAGAAAATGCCATCATGGGTGGTGCTGGTAGCGGTGTGAATGAGTTCCTAATGCATGAGAAAAAAATCATTCCAATCTTAAACCTTGGTTTACCTGACTATTTTATTTCTCAGGGTACCCAAGAGGAACTTATTGCTGAATTGGGCTTAGATTCCACAGGTATTGTTAATTCTATTAATAACTATTTAGCCAAATAGTTTTTATCTTCAGGGCATTGCATTAACAATACAATGCCCTATTCAATCACAAAGCCAATCACTCTTATTCCTTTTCTTAATACGCTAAAAAAGTGTTTAGCTCCCTATTATTACTGACTCACTAATGTTCATTTAAAAAAATCACCTATGTCACATTTTTATTATATTTCAAGATCATTAAAATAAAATATAAAACCAAATATAATCAGTTTATCTACAAAGATATTCAGCTATTTACCTGAAATAAGAATACAAACAAAGCTTTTATCTTGAATGTAAATTTTCACAATAAAGGCATGCAAATTATTTTAAAATCTATTAATATGAACTTTGTCACTGTATGACAGTGTAATTTAGTCTCTGAATTATATTCGTCACATATTATTATGAAATATTATTTTTTATATGTAAGAAATGATAATTTATTTTTATAACGAATATATTATTTTAACAATTTTAACCAGAAATTAATAAGTAATTATTTTGTTTTCTTAATTAACAAACCAGGAAACAAATAAACGCTATTCCAACTACAATTTTCATATAGTTTATTTTTATTTAGTCGATTTTAATAAATAGATTTGGGAGCGCTTATGTGTGGACAATATATTAATGAACCCTTGTATTTATCTATTGCAAACTGGGTAATGAAACAAGGGCGCTGGACTACAGCTAGAGAGATATCTAACAACTTTGATATCCCGCATCCTAATGCAGTCAATATTGTTTCTTATATTTTATCTGATGTTGCTGAAATTCAGTGTGAAGTAAAAATGATCCCAAATAAATTATCGGGACGAGGCTGCCAATGCCAGCGGCTTATTAAAGTTAAGAAAATTGATAACCAGCTTTATGCACGTTTAAGAAGTCATCAAGCTGAAAAAGTCACTATCGATTCTCCTATAAAAGCAGCCTCTATGCCACCAAGTGAATTAAATCGAGAGCAAAAATGGCAATGGATGCTATCAAAAGCACAACGTCGTTAAACCTATTTCTTAGCTTCACATCAATAAAAAACGCAGACTTCACTATCTGCGTTTTTTATTTTACGGCCTTTTTGTGAATCATTGCCCCTTAGGTTTTACATCCGTTGTACCAAATAATTGGGGTCGATTAGCTTCAAGCTCTATTAGTGGCTGGGTTTCCTGTAAGTGTTGCTGATACCGGCACGCTAGGTCTTGATATTCCTTAGTATTTAACTGCTTCCAATGCAGTTCTTCATCAGTCACTAAGCGTAAAAAACGGGCTGGACTTCCGACTAACATCTGACGGTATTCTCCTTGAAACCCAGCTTTAACAAAACTCATCGCAGCAACAATGCTTTGTTCGCCAATGACAGCACCGTCCATGATCACACTATTCATACCGACTAAAGCATCACGACCAATAATACATCCGTGCAAAATAGCACCGTGACCTATGTGTCCGCACTCATGGACAATCGTTTCAACATCACTATAGCCATGCATAATGCAACAGTCCTGAATATTCGCACCTTTTTCTATGATCAAACGACCATAGTCCCCACGCAAAGAGGCGTTAGGCCCGACAAACACTCCTTCACCGATAATCACATCACCAATCACTACCGCTGATGGATGTACATATGCGGTGGGATGAACAACTGGGATCACCCCTTCAAAAGCGTAAAAACTCAAGATTCACCTCACTGCTAGCGTACTAGCGCCCTTTCCAACTCGGTGAACGTTTTTCGGAAAACGCCAGCGGGCCTTCTGTTGCATCTTCTGAGTGTAAAACCGCAGGGTAGTTTTTCAGCACGCCGCTACGCATAAGTTTATACCCCTCTTCAACTGTAAGTTCACCTGTAGCGCGGAAAATTTCTTTCAGTGCAGCGACAGCAAGTGGCGCACTTTGGGTGATTTGTTCTGCAAGTTCACGGGCTTTATCCATCAGGCTCTCAATAGGAACCACATCGTTAGCAATTCCCCAACGTAATGCTTCCTGCGCATCCATTCGTCTGCCGGTCATCACCATTTCATTCACGATTGGCGCAGGTAAAATTTTAGGTAAACGTAAAACACCACCGCTATCCGGAACAATCCCGAGTTGGGCTTCAGGTAATGCGAAACTGGCATTTTCAGAACAAATAATCATATCTGCCGCTAAAGCTAGTTCAAAACCACCGCCAAACGCATATCCATTCACCGCAGCAATAACAGGTTTGTTTAAATTAAAAATTTCAGTCAAACCGGCAAAGCCTCCTGGACCAAAATCAGCATCAGGTGCTTCACCTTCCGCCGCAGATTTTAAATCCCAACCCGCAGAGAAAAATCTCTCTCCTGCCCCGGTAATAATGGCGACACGCAGCGAAGGGTCATCGCGAAAATTAAGGAAAACTTCTCCCATTTTGAAACTAGTTTTTGCATCTATTGCATTTGCTTTAGGTCTATCGAGTATGATTTCTAAAATAGCGCCATTTCGAGTGATTTTTAATGATTCGCTCATAATATAATCCTTTCTTCGTCGTGCAGTGACGCTTCAGGTTGCACATGTGCAGCCCGAAAATGTATGCAAAATTAATCAAGTTTGTCGATTATTGCAGATATTTTTTCAATACTTTTCCAGAACAGTTACGCGGTAAATCTTTACGTACCTCAACACACGTTGGCACCTTAAATTTCGCCATTTGTTTTTCACAAAAAGCAAAAAATTCTTCCTGAGTTAAGGTTTCCCCTTCTTCAAGCACAATAAAAGCTTTAATCGCTTCATCTCGGATATCATCCACAATACCAATCACCGCAACATCGACAATGGCAGGATGTGAGGCGATAATATTTTCGATTTCACTGCAAGAGACATTTTCTCCACCGCGTTTGATCATATTGCTGCTTCTATCGACAAAATAGAAAAAGCCGTCTTTGTCTTGGTAAGCAAAGTCACCCGTATGCATCCATCCCGCTTCGTCAAAGGTTTTTGCTGTCGCTTCAGGGCTGTTGTAATACTCTTTAAAGAGGGTTTTACCACGTTCACCTTTTACACAAAGCTCACCAATAACCCCTGTTCCGACAGGTTGGTTATTTCTATCCCGAATTTGAGCTTGATAACAAAAACCAGGGCGACCAATAGATGGCCAACGACGCATATCGCCAGGCCTATCACCAATCAAACCAACTATCGTCTCCGTCATACCATACGAAGTTAAAAACCGCTTCACCCCAAAACGGGCCATAAACTGGTCGCGTTCTTCTTCACTTAAATTGAGGTAAAACATGGCTTCTCGTAAACAATGATCTTTTTCGTTATCCGCCAGCGGCTGGCTTAATAATGTGCGGATCATCATTGGGATAAGTTCGACGACAGTCGCTTTGTATTTCACCACTTGTTGCCAAAAACGGCGTGCGCTGTATTTCTCTAATAAAACAAACGTAGCACCGGCAGAAAATGCAGCCATAGAAGCCGTACATTGGCAATCAATATGAAAAGCAGGCATGACCGTTAAATAAATATCATCGGAGCGCAAGCTGTTTTGCCAAGAAGAGTAATAACCCGCAAAGCGGAGGTTATAGTGAGTAATAATCACCCCTTTAGGTTTCGAGGTGGTACCAGAAGTAAATAAAATTTCGGCCGTATCCTCGACATGCAATTCAACCACCTGAGTCAACTGCGTATGTTGTTGTGACTGCTCAAGCCAAAAGTCAGAAATATGCTCTACGGGTTCAATTTGCGTTTCTGTAATCAAAAAAATATGTTCTAAGCTGGTCGCTTCATCAGCGAATACTTGTTGATAAATATCTAAGAAAGAGGAGCAAGTTACCACCATTTTGGGTTGGCAGTTCTGCATGATCCAGGCACTTTCACTGTATTTATAACGCGCATTAATTGGGACCATAATCGCCCCAATTTTAGCCAAGCCAAACCAGCAAAAGAAAAATTCAGGGCAATTATCTAAATGTAAAGCCACTTTATCGCCTTTTTGAATGCCATAAGCTAAAAAGAGGTTGGCGGTGCGATTAATTTGCTGGTTCATTTCTAAGTAACTGAACTCGCTAACCTTTCCATCGCAGGATTCAAAGATAAGCGCCTGACTGTTACCGTGGGTGACTGCTAAGTCATCCCACATTTGACGCAAATTTTGTTTACCGATTACATCCATTAATTGTTACCCATCATTTCCCTGATGAATACTCAGTTCAATAGTCATCATTGCCCTGAGTACCCATTCAATTAATCAACTATTTTGGCTAGCCCTTTATCGACTAACCCCCGAATATCAGTTTCGCTGTATCCAATATTTTTTAAGATATCTGTCGTGTCCATACCGTGTGATGGCATGCCTCGCCAGATTTGTCCGGGGTTATTTTTGAATTTAGGCATGACATTAGGACCACGGCAGGTTTTTCCTTCCATTGTTTGCCAACTGGTAATAGATTCGCGCGCAATGTATTGAGGATTGGTTTCTAGCTCAGGAATCGTAAGGACTTTGGCGCTAGCAATATTCAATTCCGCAAGTCTTGTTAATACTTCCTCAATCGAACGAGAGCCAAGCCATTCATCGAGTTTTTCTTCCACTAAAGGCCCATAAGGGCATTCAACACGGTGAATTAGCTGTGTGCCTTCCGGTATTTCTGGTGTACCTAACAGATGCGCTAACCCAATATCTTTGAAAATTTCCTGAATTTGCGTGATGCCGACAATTTCCATCACGATATAACCATCTTTACAGCTATAGAGACCACAACCTGCGTAATAGGGGTCTTTTCCTTTTGTCATACGTGGACAGATTTCGCCGCCATTAAAGTAGTCCATCATGAAGTATTGCCCCATACGCAACATCACTTCATACATGGCAACGTCAATGCTTTCACCTTTTCCGGTTTCACGTGCTTTATACAGTGCCGCCAGTGCCGCCGTTGTGGCAGTCATGCCAGAAAAATAATCTGCGGTATACGGGAAAGCAGGCATTGGCTGGTCTTTATCACCGTTTTGAATCAGATAGCCACTGAAAGCTTGAGCAATAGTGTTATAAGCTGCGAGGTTAGTATATTGCGGGTCACCGTACTGCCCGAAACCGGATAAGTGTGCAATGACCAGTTTAGGGTTATGTTCCCAAAGTACTTCATCCGTGATACCACGGCGAGCAAATGCGGGGCCTTTACTCGCTTCAATGAATATATCCGTGGTTTCCATCAGTTTTAAAAATGCGTCACGCCCTTCATCCTTGAAAATATTCAATGATAATGCACGTAAATTACGTCGTGACAGCTGAGGGTAGTTGGGTTGAACGCGAATAGTGTCTGCCCAAGCGACATTTTCTATCCAGATCACTTCAGCACCCCATTCTGCAAACATTTGCCCCGCGAATGGGCCAGCAATTTCAATTCCTGAAAATACCACTCTAACCCCAGCTAGAGGGCCAAATTCTGGCATAGGTAGATGCTCTGCCATGTTGTTATCTCCTGTGAAGCAGGGTTGGCCCTCTCGTGAAAGCCATCCCATTACGTTCAGTTATTAGCGGTATTGTTTTAGTACGCTACGGCCTAATGTCAGTATTTGCATTTCATCTGAACCGCCTGATACGCGATCCACACGCAGATCACGCCAGAAACGGGCGATCCGGTGCTCACCTGCAATTCCTACACCACCGAGTACTTGCATCGCAGAGTCCACGACTTCAAATGCCGCATTTGCACAGAAGTATTTACACATTGCTGCATCTCCAGAGGTGATCAATCCATTGTCACTCTTCCATGCAGTTTCATATAACATGTTGCGCATTGAATTGAGCTTGATCGCCATATGTGCAAATTTTTCTTGAATTAACTGAAAACGGCCAATGGCTTCACCAAATTGAACACGCTGGTTAGCATAACGAGCCGCATCTTCGAACGCGCACATCGCAGTGCCATAGTTAGTTAAGGCCACTAAGAAACGTTCATGGTCGAACTCTTCTTTTACACGGTTAAAACCATTACCTTCGCGGCCAAACATGTCCTTTTCATCAAGTTCGACATTATCAAAAGTGATTTCACAACAGCTATCCATGCGTAAACCCAGTTTTTCAAGTTTGTTCACCTTGATTCCTGGTTTGCTCATATCTAAGAACCATTCGGTGAAAACAGGTTTATCTGGTGAATCCGCATCACGGCTCATCACCACAATGTATGGGGTGTAAGCACTACTGGTGATAAAACATTTGCTACCGTTCAAATACACTTTGCCATTACGGCGTTGGTAAGTGGTTTGTAGGCTACCTACGTCAGAGCCCGCCCCTGGTTCAGTGATCGCCGAGTTCCACATTTGTTTACCCGTACCGCGGAACGCCATGATTTTATCAATCTGCTCTTGAGTTCCTTCTCTTAGCACTGTATTAAAACCGCCCGGTAGTTGGTACAGCACATAGGTTGGTGCACCCAGGCGACCCAGCTCCATCCATACCGCAGCAACGGTGATAAACCCTGCATCTAAGCCGCCATGTTCTTCTGGGATCAGCAGGTTATCGATTTCCATATCCGCTAAGGCTTTTACAAAGCGTTCAGGATACTTACTGTCGCGGTCACATTCAGCGAAATAGCTTTCCCAGTTTTCACTGGCCATCAGTTCACGGATCCCTGCGACAAACAGCTCCTGCTCATCATTCAATCTAAAATCCATATCAATAACCTCTTAAATGTTGTTTCTGAGTAAATTAGTCATTTTTCCAATGCACTTTGGCATCTTTAATAAAGGAGAGCGTTACCATGATGTTGACGAAAAAAAGTGGGCATCCTCCGGCAATTATCGCTGTTTGAATAGGTTTTAATCCGCCTAACGCCAGCAAAACAATGCCAATAACACCGACTAAGACAGACCAACCGATGCGCACTAACAATGGCGGCTCATCACCATCTTTCACTGCGCGACAAGTCGACATAGCGAGGGTGTAGGAACAGGCATTAATGAGTGTCACAGTGGCGATAAAGCAGAGGATGAAGAAGCCCCAAATTGTTACAGTGCTCAAAGGTAAGGCAGCCCATGTTTCAATGATGGCGCGCGCAACGCCGAATTCTTCAATTAGTTTGGGAACATTAATAATATTTTGGTCAACAAGTTGGAGTGTGTTACTCCCTAAAATAGTCCAAATTAACGTTGTTCCCGCCGTTAAGCCTGCCACCATCCCGATACACAACTCACGGACGGTACGGCCTTTAGAAATACGCGCGAGGAAGATACACATTTGAATGGCATAGATAACCCACCATGCCCAGTAAAACACTGTCCAGCCTTGTGGGAAGCCACTTTTACCTACCGCATCGGTATAAAACAGCATGCGAGGCATATACATCATTAGGACACCGATAGAATCGGTGAAATAGTTCACAATGAAGCTAGCGCCACCAACAATAAATACCCATCCCAACATTAAGAAACTCAGGTAGCTACGGACGTCACTGGCAACTTTCACCCCTTTTTGCAGACCGAAAGCCACACAAATTGCATTTAGGATGATCCAACAGAAAATGATGATGGCATCAAGTTGTAAGGTATGAGGAATACCAAATAAATATTGAATACATTCAGTAACTAACGGTGTTGCTAATCCTAGACTAGTTCCCATTGCTAATATCAACGCAACGAGATAGAAGTTATCAACAAGCGTACCAAACCACCCGTTTACCCGTTTTTCCCCTACCAGAGGAACTAGCGTACTACTTGGACGAATAACATCCATTTTGCGAACAAAGAAGAAATAACCGAATGCGACAGATAAGAAGCTATAGGTCGCCCATGGAAGTGGTCCCCAGTGAAACAGGCTGTATGCGAGCCCAATATTTTTGGCCTCATTTGAATAAGGTTCAAAGCCAAAAGGCGGTGCAGAAACGTAATAATAGATTTCAATCGAACCCCAAAACAGCACGGCGGCCGAAGTACAAGATGCGAACATCATAAAAATCCAGCTTGCTCGGCTAAACTCAGGCTTCTCTTCTCCTAGGCGTTTCTTAGCATATGGTCCTAAAATCAACCAAAACCAGCCACCAAACATCACGACCATATACCACTCAAATGCCCAGCCCCACACATTGGTGACATAGCTGAAAACTTGGTTGATAACTTCATTTGAAGCATCAAGGTCACGGACAGTTAACCAACACAATAGTCCAACAATGATCAACGGTGGAAAAAAAACCTTCGGTTCTATCCCACCTTTTTTATTTTCTTTGCTCATAGTTCGATCCCAATTTATTATTTAATACATAAGTTTTAAAATAGATATTATTCTCAACACCTAATACATAACCTCATACTTACATTTATTTAAAACTTATATTTATTATTAAATCCCGAGAAACCTAATTAAGTATTAATTCAAATTCTATCTAAATCATGTCTAGTCCCCATTAACAATTCTGTTATTAAGGTCACAATATTATTCGTGATAAATAATTGTTATTGTTTTTTCTATTTAAAATAACTCTAAATACCAATAAATACATAGAGATAAAATATTGTGTAACGTTAATGTTATTAAATACCTTCAGTATTGGTGATTCAGGTAGCAATATTGAACATTTCATTGATAACTAGGTGATTTTTATAATATTGGTGAGTAGGGTATCAGTATGAGTAATTAAACTCCCTTTAATTTAAGGTTTTCAATATTGGTGACTTAGGTTTTATTTTTAAATATCCAGATCATGATAATTATATAATCCGAAACCGAAACGGATCATATTTATTAATATTATTTTAGGAGATGTAATGAATATTATTACATGCTATAAATCTGTTCCTGATGAACAAGATATTATTGTAAATAGCTCAGATGGTTTTTTAGATTTTTCACGTGCCGATACCAAAATCAGTCAATATGATTTAAATGCAATTGAAACTGCCAACCAAATAAAAGCGCAGCAAGCAGACAGCAAAGTAATTGCGTTAAGTATTGGTGGTAAAGCACTAACTAATATGAAAGCGCGTAAAGATGTGCTATCACGTGGCCCAGATGAGCTGGTTGTTGTCATTGATGACCAACTTGAGCATGCACTGCCCCATCAAACTGCGATTACCCTTGGTGCCGCGGCACAGAAAGTGGGCTTTGATTTAATTATTTGCGGTGATGGTTCCGCAGATCTCAATGCACAACAAGTGAGTATTTTATTAGGTGAAACCCTGCAAGTTCCTGCTATCAATGGTGTGAAAAACATTGTTTCTATCACAGCCGATAAGGTGATTGTAGAGCGTGAACTGGAAGACGAAATTGAAACGTTATCCCTTTCATTACCAGCCATTATCGCTGTTACCTCCGATATTAACGTTCCCGTTATTCCATCCATGAAAGCCATCTTAGGTGCCGCTAAAAAACCCGTCCAAGCTTGGACGATGGCAGATATTGGCTTAGATAACGTTGCCGCATTATCGTCTCAATCTATCGCCGCACCAAAACAGAAAGTTCGCCAGCGGATCATTATTGAAGGTGATGGAGATGATCAAATTGCGCAATTTGCAGAACATTTAAGAAAAATCATTTAATCGGAGGAGTTATGAGCAAATTATCAACCGTTTGGGTATTTAGTGACATGACTTCCCGTTTGCCTGAACTTATCGGCGGTGCTCTCACCCTTGGTGAGCAAGTCAATGTTTTCGCCCTAGATGAAGCGCAAAGCTCACAAGCTTTTCAACTTGGTGCGACCCAAGTTTTTCAATTAGCAGGTAAACCCGACGACCGTATTATTGAAGATTATGCAGACACTATCGTTTCAACCATCAAACAGCATGGTGATAAAGGTTTATTACTGTTACCGAATACCCGTAGAGGTAAATTACTAGCAGCACGCTTAGGGGCTAGACTACAAGCAGTCGTCTCTAACGATGCAACAGCAGTTACAATCGAATCTGGAAAACCTGCAATTAAACATATGGTTTACGGTGGTCTCGCCTTCGGTCAAGAGACTCTAGATAGCGCATTTTCAATTGCAACACTTACCTCTGGTACATTTGAAGCAGCCCCAAGTGATGCATCACGTAACGGCACGGCTCAAGCTACACAATGGGTCGAACCAAAACAATCTATTGTACGTACCTCGATTCAGAGAAAAGCAGGTAACTCGGTTGAATTAGATAAAGCACGCTTAGTTGTCAGTGTAGGCCGGGGTATTGGTAGCCAAGAAAATATTGCTATTGCCAAAACGCTTGCCGACACCATAGGAGCAGAAATCGCCTGTTCCCGCCCAGTCGCAGAAAATGAAAAATGGATGGAACATGAGCGCTACGTGGGTATTTCCAACTTAATGCTCAAACCAGAGCTTTATCTCGCTGTTGGCATTTCAGGGCAAATTCAACATATGGTCGGTGCAAATGGCGCACAAACTATCGTCGCTATCAACAAAGATAAAAATGCCCCTATTTTCCAATTTGCTGACTACGGGATAGTAGGTGATCTGTTCAAAATCTTACCTGCTTTAACGCAACAACTGGCGAAATAAACTCAATAACAGTGAGGTATTTTCCTCACTGTTTTAGTGACCTTTGGAGAAACTATGTCCGATGATATTTTTGATGCAATCATTGTAGGTGCAGGCCTAGCCGGCTCTGTGGCTGCATTGGTGCTTGCCCGTGAAGGTGCGCAAGTTCTCCTAATCGAAAGAGGAAACTACGCGGGCGGTAAAAACGTAACAGGTGGGCGAATGTATGCCCATAGCTTAGAACGAATTATTCCTGGCTTTACCCAAGAAGCGCCTATTGAGCGCATGATCACACGCGAAAAATTGTCATTTATGACCGAAACCGGTGCTGTCACTGTTGACTTCCAAAATGGTGCAGCACAAAGCCCAGATGAAACCTCTTGGTCTGTACTTAGGGGAAAACTGGACCCGTGGTTGGTTGAACAAGCCGAAAATGCAGGCGCGCAGTGTATTACAGGGATTCGAGTTGATAAGTTAGTTGAACGCGATGGCAAGGTCGTCGGTGTGGAAGCTGATGGTGATGTACTTGAAGCTAAAGTAGTCATTTTAGCAGATGGCGTCAATTCACTACTGGCAGAACAACTTGGTATGACAAAACGCGTCAATGCAGAACATGTTGCCGTTGGGGTTAAAGAATTAATTGAACTACCAAAAGATGTGTTGTGCAACCGCTTTAATTTAAATGAGAACGAGGGCGTTGCTTGGCTATTTGCAGGCTCACCGACCGATGGCTTGATGGGCGGAGGCTTCCTTTATACCAATGAAGATACTATTTCTTTAGGTTTAGTCTGTGGCTTACACCACATCAAAGACGCTAAGAAATCTGTTCCGCAAATGCTTGAAGACTTTAAACAGCACCCCGCCGTTGCACCGTTGATTGAAGGCGGAAAAATGGTCGAATATGCCGCTCACGTTGTTCCTGAAGCAGGTTTAAAAATGCAGTCAGAATTAGTACGTGATGGGGTATTAATTGCTGGTGATGCGGCTGGTATGTGTATGAATTTAGGTTTTACTATTCGTGGTATGGACTTAGCTGTTGCCTCCGGTGAAGCGGCAGCAAAAGCCGTACTTAGCGCAATGAAAACCGACGATTTCAGCAAACAAAATTTAAATCAATACCTCACACTGCTCAACGAAGGCCCACTGCGGGACATGAAAATGTACCAAAAAATGCCTGAGTTTTTGGATAACCCTCGCATGTTTTCTGCTTACCCAGAAATGGCAGTTGGTATTGCCAAAAAACTCTTCACTATCTCAGATGAAGCGCCTGTGCCTTTACGTAAGACCATGTTACAACACGCGAAGAAAGTGGGCTTTATGAATTTGCTCAAAGATGGAATTAAAGGAGTCAGAGCAATATGAGTAATCCAGTCAACGTTGATGTCAAACTCGGCATTAATAAATTTAATGTCGATGAAGAAAACCCGCATATTGTGATAAAAGAGCATCCAGATATGAATGTGCTCGAAACATTAACTAAAGCTTGCCCAGCGGGATTATATAAAAAACAAGAGGACGGCTCAGTACGTTTCGATTATGCCGGTTGTCTTGAATGTGGAACCTGCCGCATTCTTGGCTTAGGTAGTGCATTAGAAAAATGGGAATACCCACGCGGCACTTTCGGTATTGAATTTCGTTACGGCTGATTTATTTAGCATAACTCTCGGAGCTAATAACTTCGAGAGTTTTCAAGCGTTTATTTACGCTGACACTGGGATGCATAATGAAACCAAAAAGTTTTGATGATATCCAATTTTCCTCCGTTCATCGGCGGATTATGCTTTGGGGCAGTGGAGGGCCTTTTCTGGATGGTTATGTATTAGTCCTGATCGGCGTTGCCTTAGAACAACTCACACCCGTATTAAGCTTAAGTAGTGAATGGATTGGCTTATTAGGCGCTGCAACATTAGCGGGCCTATTCATCGGTACTTCTCTATTCGGCTATATTTGCGACCAAGTCGGTCGTCGTAAAATGTTTTTAATTGATATTGTTGCCATTGGTGCTATTTCAGTGGCGACCATGTTTGTCTCAACACCGATGGAGCTGCTTATCATGCGGTTCTTAATCGGGATAGTAATAGGTGCGGACTACCCAATTGCAACGTCAATGATCACTGAGTTTTCCAATACCAAACAGCGCGCATTTGCTGTCGGGTTTATTGCGGCAATGTGGTATGTGGGTGCAACCTGTGCCAATCTCGTCGGTTATATGTTGTATGACGTGGAAGATGGCTGGCGCTGGATGCTTGGTAGCTCAGTGATCCCTTGTATTATCATTTTGATTGGTCGTTTTGATTTACCTGAATCACCTCTTTGGCTGATCCGCAAAGGGCGCGTTAAAGAATGCGAAAAAATGATGGAAAAGCTATTTGGTCAGCCTGTGGTATTCGAAGCCGAAGAACAACAAAAAACACATTTCATCCAATTATTCACTAAGCGCCATTTTTCTTTTGTTCTATTCACTGCCATTATTTGGACCTGCCAAGTGATCCCGATGTTTGCAATTTACACCTTTGGCCCACAAATTGTTGGGCAATTGGGCTGGGATCAGGGGAAAAATGCTGCACTGGGTAACGTGGTTATCAGCTTATTCTTTATGTTAGGCTGCTTACCCGCGATGTATTGGTTAAATAAAATGGGCCGGCGACCACTATTGATTGGTAGCTTTGCGATTATGACCCTTGCTCTTGCCATACTTGGTTTATTCTCAAACCTCGGTATTTGCCTTGTAATTATTATGTTTGGTATTTACGCATTCTTTTCAGGCGGCCCGGGTATTTTACAATGGCTTTACCCTAACGAACTGTTTCCAACAGATATTCGCGCATCCGCCGTTGGGGTGATTATGTCAATCAGCCGTATTGGAACCATTTTTTCAACGTGGGCATTACCGCTGTTTATCACTAAATATGGGGTCAGTTCGGTGGTGTTAATGGGGGCAGGTGTTTCTTTGCTCGGGCTAATTGTTTCTATCCTATTTGCACCAGAAACCAAAGGTTTAACCTTAGCACAAACCTCAGTGATGGGTATTCGGCGCAAAAAGAAGTAAAAGAAGTAAAAGAAGTCACCACGATAAGCAATCACATCAAATATACACGTATTTATACGCTAAATAGTTCAGATTGTAGGTAGGCGGCAAGCGAATAAGACCCTAGGAGCATACACAAGTATGTGACTAGGGCGAATAAGCGAAGACAACACCCCTACAATTTGAAATATGACGCGTATTTATACGCTAAATAGTTCAGATTGTAGGTAGGCGGCAAGCGAATAAGACCCTAGGAGCATAAACAAGTATGTGACTAGAGCGGATAAGTGAAGCCAACACCCCTACAATTTGAAATATGACGCGTATTTAGTTTGAAATACGATAAATACCAATACGCTAAATAGTTTGGGTTGTGGCTAGGCGGCAATCGAGGTTATCCCGATGAGCATACACAAGTATGTGATTCGGGTAACCGAACGCAGCCAACAACGCCACAGCGCAAAATATGACGCGTATTTAGTTGGTTGAGAATGGCATAATGTCATACCAAACCAACAACCAAATAGTGACATAAGCAAAAATCGCCGCAATGATATCGTCAATCATAATACCAAAACCGCCGCTGACTTTTCGGTCAAAAAACCGTATTGGCCATGGCTTCCACATGTCGTAAATGCGGAAAATAAAGAAGGCGGTAATGACCCACTCATAATCAACAACTGGGATCGCCATTAGCGTAATCCACATCCCAATAAATTCATCCCAAACAATACTACCATGGTCATGAATTTTCATATCGTCGGAAGTGCGTTGGCAAATTAGGCAACCAATCCAAAAACCCACGATAATGAGTACCCACACACTCCAAATTGGCATGTTTGCCATTAATAACCAGAAAGGTATCGCAGCAAGAGAGCCCATTGTGCCAGGCACAATAGGCGAAAGGCCACTCCCAAATCCTGTGGCCAATAAGTGCCAAGGGTTACGCATATTCAGCCGTTTTTTTGCTTCTGCTTTTTCTTGGCGACTTGCCATTCTATGCACCTTCCGAAACAAAATGATCGAAACCTTTTAGGTTTACATCAACTTCTTGGTTATTGCAAAAGTAGCTAATTCCTTCAGACTGCGGCTTAATTTGCCCGATACACGTAAAGCCTGACCCCGTATGCGCTAATGCCATCTCTAACGCTCCACGATTAATTTCAGGAACAGTAAAACAGAGTTCGTAATCTTCACCACCACTCAAAGACCATAAACGCCCTTGCTCAATACTACAACTTTGTTTCAACGCTTCTGATTGAGGCAATGCATCTAAATTAATCCGTGCACCACAACCACTCGCTTTCAAGATATGGTTAAGATCGGAAACTAAACCATCCGAAATATCAATTGCAGAAGAAGCCAGGTTTCTCAACGCTTGGCCTTGTAAAATCCGTGGCTGCGGACGTAAATGGCGCGCAATTAGCCATTCTTGATGCTCTACATTTTCAACATTCAGTTTGTCTTGCAAAATAGCTAAGCCTGCCGCGCTATCACCGAGAGTACCAGTGACATAAATCCAATCGCCATTACGCGCTCCTGCGCGAGACATCGCCTTACCATTTGGTACTAAACCATGAACCGTATACGTTAAACTCATTGGCCCACGAGTTGTGTCACCACCAATCAATTGCATTCCATAATAATTAAGCTGTTCAAACAAGCTATCACTGAAAGATTGCAACCAATCGCAATCAACACAAGGCAATGTAATGGCTAAGGAAACCCATGCAGGGTCTGCGCCCATCGCTGCAAGGTCACTTAAATTAGATGCTAATGATTTATAAGCAAGATCAGCCGGTGAAATGGTAGGTAGGAAATGGATACCAGAAACGAGAGTGTCAGTACTTACTGCAAGTTGCTGTTTTTCTGGAATGGTCATCAACGCACAATCATCGCCAATACCGATATTAACATCACGTCGGTTAGTGGTTTGACGGTTAAAATAACGCGCGATGAGGTCAAATTCGCCATATGACATGGTAGATTTTCCGTTTTCGCTATATCTATTTTCGTTTGAGACGAAGCAAATAATTTACACCCTAATAATTCAATAATAGGTAAATAGCACACAATTGCTAACCTAAACAGCGTATCTAATTGGCTACAATTATTCTTCGCTCACCTGTCATTGAAATATCGCGAGCATATAAACACAAAGGTAGACTGGAACCCAGCCTACCTATTTATTACCGTAGTGCTACAGGAGGGAACCCTGATATTATTATTTTTTACGACGAACTGCAGGTGCCGCTTTGTCTAATACACCGTTAACAAATTTATGGCTATCTTCTGCGCCAAAAACTTTCGCTAATTCAATACCTTCGTTGATTGCAACTTTATAAGGTACGTCTTCACGGAAACTTAATTCAAACATAGAGACACGTAAAATCGCTTTTTCTACCTGCCCTAACTCTTCTAGCTGACGAGATAAATAAGGCGCCATCAGTTGATCAAGTTTTGTCGCGTTGGTCGCAACACCTGATAACAGTTCACGAAAATAGTTTACGTCAACGTCTGACATGTCCTGTTCAGCAATAAACTCATATTCCACTTCAGCAATTGGATTGCCAGATAATTGCCATGAATAAATGGCCTGTACAGCACACTCACGAGCGCGGCGACGAGCAGCAGGTTTCACAAGATTCCCCTTAAATTTAAAAACTGTACACAAAAAACACTTGTTGCATTGCGTTATCTACACCATTGTGGCGAAAAAACGGCAACAAAGAGCTAATTGTGTATTATTTGCCTTTGATGGCCTTAATTACATTAATCATTTCAAGTGCTGTCAGTGCAGCTTCAGCACCTTTATTACCTGCTTTAGTACCCGCACGTTCAATGGCTTGTTCGATATTTTCAGTGGTTAACACACCAAAAGTCACTGGCACTTCACTGTTCATCGCGACATGAGATAGGCCGGAACTACATTCACCTGCAACATATTCAAAGTGAGCTGTACCACCACGAATAACGGTACCTAATGCAATTACTGCATCATATTTATTAGTTTCAACTAATGCTTTTGTGGTCAACGGTAGCTCATAAGCGCCTGGAACCCACACAATTGTGATGTTGTCATTTGAAACCTGACCAATGCGCTCTAACGCATCAACAGCACCTTCCAGCAGACTATCATTAATAAAGTTGTTAAAACGAGCGATAGCGATAGCAACACGCGCTTGTGGAGCAGCAACAACACCTTTAATTACGTTCATAGCCTTCCTCTAATATTAATTATAACCCGCGGGGCGCGGATTTTATCACATTCTTTCGTGTATCGTACGTATGATTTTCAAAAAAACCACTTACCATACGGGACGAAGCCTGACGCGTAGGTCTGGCCCGACTTGCTTCACTTCTGTAAATTCAAATTTTGGCGCATCAATAAGGGCATTAAGCGGTGGGAAGTCCACCAGACCTCGAGCGCTATTTCCTAATAATTTAGGCGCAATATAGACAATCAGCTCATCCACTAAACCTAACTTAAGCAATGAGCCTGCAAGTTTTGCCCCTGCTTCAACCCAAATGCTATTCACATTACGTTTAGCCAATTGCATCATCAAAATAACGAGATCGGTGCCGTTTTCATCAGCAGGAACAGCGAGTTGCTCAACTTGCCCTTGCCATACTGCATTTTCATCTGGGTTTGAACGCACTAACCAGCATTCACCATCTAATTGAGTGACTTTATGACCAGAAGTCACACGATTGTGGTTATCCAACACAATACGAATGGGCTGGCGCACTTGGTTTTCTGGATAAACTTGTTGGATGTCTGATGGGAGCTCGTTCCAACGTACCGTTAAAGAAGGGTCATCAGCAACAACCGTGCTGCTCGTACTTAAGATAGCGCTAGCCTCGGCTCGAAGAGCTTGTACATCTTTGCGAGCTGCCGAGCTGGTAATCCATTTACTTTCCCCTGATTCAAGGGCGGTTTTGCCATCGAGTGAAGCGGCAAGTTTCAACTGGATATAAGGAAACCCGGTACGCATACGTTTTAAAAAGCCGCGGTTTGCCGCTTCAGCATCGTTTAATAAAACATTACTGCGCGTTTCAATCCCTGCTTGCGACAACATATACAGGCCACGGCCCGCAACTTGAGGGTTTGGGTCTTGCATGGCAGCAACAACGCGGCTTACACCCGCTTTGATCAGCGCCTCTGCACAAGGTGGGGTACGACCGTGATGACTGCAAGGCTCAAGGGTGACATAAGCCGTTGCCCCTTGCGCTTTATCTCCTGCCATCCTTAGTGCATGGACTTCTGCGTGGGGTTCCCCCGCTTTTTGATGATACCCTTCACCGACAATAGTACCATCACGCACAATCACACACCCGACATTTGGATTAGGTGATGTGGTAAAACGCCCTTTTCGTGCCAACTCAAAAGCACGAGCCATATACATGTTGTCTTGTTCAATCATTGGCGTTAATCCTGTAATTTAGCGATTTCTTCGCCAAATTCACGCACATCTTCAAAGCTGCGGTAAACAGAAGCAAAACGGATATAGGCAACTTTATCGAGCTTTTTCAGCTCATCCATAACCAAACTGCCAATTAATTTCGACGGGACTTCACGTTCCCCGGTAGCCCTAAGCTGGGATTTAATAGAAATAATAGCTTGTTCAATATCATCAGAACTTACAGGCCGTTTTTCTAACGCCTTTTGCATACCACGATTAAGCTTTTCTTCATCAAAAGGTTCACGAATATCGTCGCTTTTAATGACTCTAGGCATGACAAGTTCAGCCACTTCAAAGGTTGTGAAGCGTTCATGGCACAGTAAGCATTGGCGGCGTCTACGGACTTGGGACCCTTCACCGACCAGACGCGAGTCAATAACTTTCGTATCTACAGCTGAGCAGAATGGGCAGTGCATAGCGTTTCCTGAATCTATTTAGGGGGAGATAGTTTACCCTACTATGCGAGAAAAAACACCCTAGAAGATGCCTCCTAGGGTGTTCTCGTTGCTGTTCATATCTCGCGTTGTGAGAGTATTAGCTGCACTCCGATACCCTAGTCACATAGTTTACTATGGTTCCTAGGGATGTCGTTCACTTGCTGCCTACTCACACACGAACTATTTTAAGAACTAAGGCAGTAACGACTCTTGGTCTGCGCCTTCTTTTTCGACTTTCGCTTGCATCAAGTGTTCACGCTTCATACCCATCTTCAGTGCTAATGCAGAAGCCACGTAAATAGATGAGATAGTACCGATAGTTACACCGATTAACATAACCAATGAGAAGCCTTCCAACATTGCGCCACCGAACAGGTATAGCATCAGAACCACTAATAATGTGGTGGCTGATGTCATAATGGTACGGCTCAGTGTTTGCGTCAAAGAGACGTTCATGATTTCGTACGGTGTCCCACGACGAATTTTACGGAAGTTTTCACGGATACGGTCTGATACAACGATACTGTCATTCAGCGAGTAACCGATAACCGACATCAATGACGCCACGATAGTCATATCTATCTCAATATGGAACAAAGACAGAATACCTAAAGTAATCACCACGTCATGCGCAAGAGATAGCACGGCACCCGCAGCCAAGCGCCATTCAAAACGGAACCCAACATAGATTAGGATACAAATCAACGCAGTTAACAGAGCCAAAGCCCCTGTTTGCGCCAATTCAGCCCCAACACTTGGCCCCACGAATTCAATGCGTTTTACGGTTGCTTTATCATCCACACTTTGGTTGATAATCGTGATAATTTCTTTGCCGACTTCTTGGCCCGCAGTGCCTTCAATTGGCGGGATACGGATCATGATGTCGCGGCTGCTACCAAAGTTTTGGATTAGTGGATCTTTATGGTTCGAGTTAGACAAGCTATCACGAATTTTATCCAAATCAGCTGGCTGACTTAAGTTGATTTCAATTACCGTACCACCTGTGAAATCTAAGCCCCAGTTAAAACCCTTGACGCCGATAATCACAAAAGAAGCAATCAGTAATACGATAGAAATGCTAAAGGCAACGTTGTCCCAGCGCATAAAGTCATAAACTTTACGACCATAGTTCAATTGTTCAACAGTATAATCCTGTGCCACAACGTGCTCCTTAAATTGACAGCTTGTTAATACGTTTACCGCCGTAAAGCAGGTTCACGATAGCACGTGTACCGACGATAGCTGTAAACATAGAGGTTGCGACACCAATCGCTGTCGTAATCGCAAAGCCTTTAATAGACCCAGTACCCACTGCATATAGAATAATCGCGGTGATAAGTGTCGTTAAGTTTGCGTCTGTAATACTTGAGAAGGCGCCTTTATACCCTTCATGAATCGCTTGCTGAACAGATCGACCGTTCTTGAGCTCTTCTTTAATCCGTTCGTTAATAAGAACGTTAGCATCGACTGCAACTGCAAGGGTTAATACAATCCCTGCAATACCTGGCATGGTCAGTGTTGCTCCCGGTAATAAGGACATCACACCAACAATTAACACCAAGTTTGCTAACAGCGCACTACTCGCAATCAGACCAAATTTACGATAATAAATAATCATAAACAGGATAGAAGCTAACAGACCTGCGATACAGGCTTTTAGCCCTTGCTCGATATTTTGCATACCCAGTGTTGGACCAATGGTACGTTCTTCAACAATCTGGATTGGCGCAATCAACGCACCAGCACGTAACAGTAATGAAAGCTGGCGAGCTTCAGTGCCGTTAGTAATACCCGTAATACGGAATTTGCTACCAAAACGCGCAGAAATACGTGCCGCATTGATGACCTTTTCATCTTTCACCAAAATTGAACGGCCAGTTGCATCTTTTTTGCCACTGTCTTTGTATTCAACAAACAGCGTTGCCATCAGCTTGTCTTGGTTATCACGTGTAAAGTCAGACATGATAGAACCACCAGCACTATCAAGACTGATACTCACTTGTGGTTGGCCATTTTCATCCGCTTCAGAGGTTGAATCCGTAATATGGTCACCCGTTAAGATCACACGCTTATATAAAACGTAAGGCATGCCTTCACGGTCATATTTAACTTCTGAATCACCTGGTACACGGCCACTTTCTGCTGCGGAAGAATCGACTGAAGTATTCACCAAACGGAATTCTAATGTCGCAGTCGCACCTAAAATTTCTTTTGCGCGAGCAGTATCTTGGATACCGGGTAATTCAACCACAATTCGGTCAGCACCTTGGCGTTGAACGAGTGGCTCCGCAACACCTAATTGGTTTACACGGTTGCGAATAATAGTAATGTTCTGAGAAACTGCATAGTTACGTGCTTCACGTAAACGCTCGTCGGTCATAACAGCAATCATGGTGTTATCGCTGCCATCACTAAAGACTAAGTCTGGGTATTTACGAGACAATGCTTTTTCAGCTTGGCTACGATCGTCCGCGTTACGGAAGCGAACTTCCACGCTGTAATCATTGCCTTTACGAATAGAAGAGTACGCAATGCCTTCTTGACGCAGGTCATTACGCAAACCATCCATGTTTTGTTCCTGCAATTTACCTAATGCAGTGTCCATATCAACTTCCATTAGGAAGTGAACCCCACCACGCAGATCAAGACCAAGCTTCATCGGTTCACCACCGATCGCTTCGAGCCACTTAGGCGTTGCAGGTGCAAGGTTTAATGCAACAACATACTGGTCACCCAGTGCATTCATGATCACTTCACGCGCACGTAACTGAACATCAGAGTTGTTGAATCGGGCTAAAATTGCCCCATTTTCTAGAGAGATAGATTTACTCTCAATTTTATCGTCTTTTAACGATTTTTGGACTTGGATCAGCGTTTGTTCATTGGCGGCGGTTCCCCGCACGCCAGTGATCTGAACAGCCGGATCCTCACCATATAGGTTTGGAAGTGCATAAAGCAAACCGATGAGGATCGCAAAGATCAACATCAGATACTTCCACAAAGGATAACGGTTTAGCACGGCAGTTCCCTTCGGGAGAATCAGAATTAAATTGCTTTCATTGTGCCTTTAGGTAAAACAGCAGCAACGAAATCACGTTTGATGGTTACTTCTGTGTTCTCACTCAACTCAAGAACCACATAACCGGTTTCAGACACTTTAGTTACACGCCCGATTAAACCGCCAGTTGTTAAAACTTCATCACCTTTAGTGATAGATTCCATCAATTTACGGTGTTCTTTCGCACGTTTTTGCTGTGGACGCAAAATCATGAAATAGAAGATCAGCGCGAAAACAACAAGCATGATAACCATGGTGTATGGACTACCTTGCGCTGGTGCACCTGCTGACGCCGCTGCTTCAGAAATAAAAAAACTCATTCAACTTTCCTCATTGTTTTATTGAAAGCAATTTTACATACAAAAAAGCTAAGTTTGATATGCTACACAGATTAGTGGCATTTCGCACTTAAATTCACTCGATATTTAATGAAGGTTCGGGTTTACCAATCTTTTGGTAAAAATCTTTAGCAAACTCTTCAAAATTCCCATTTTCAATGGCTTGGCGAATACCTGCCATCAAACGCTGGTAATAACGTAAATTATGGATGGTATTGAGCCTTGCACCAAGGATTTCATTACATCTATCAAGGTGATGCAGATAAGCACGGCTATAATGACGACAAGTATAGCAGTCACAATCAGCATCCAGTGTTGATGTGTCTGATTTATACTTAGCATTACGAATTTTTACCACGCCATTTGTCACAAATAAATGCCCATTTCGTGCATTTCGTGTTGGCATCACACAATCGAACATATCGATACCACGGCGAACCCCTTCAACTAAATCTTCAGGTTTGCCAACTCCCATTAAATAACGAGGTTTGTCAGCTGGAATTTGCGGGCAGACATGTTCTAAAATTCGGTGCATATCTTCTTTCGGTTCGCCTACGGCTAAGCCGCCTACAGCGTACCCATCAAAGCCGATTTCCACCAGTCCCTTAACTGAAATATCACGTAAATCTTCGTAAACACTACCTTGAATAATACCGAACAAAGCATTTTTATTGTTTAGTTCGTCAAAGCGTTGGCGGCTACGTGCAGCCCAACGCAACGACATTTCCATTGATGTCTTTGCATAGTCCCAATCTGCTGGATACGGCGTACACTCGTCAAAAATCATGACAATGTCTGAGCCGAGGTCATACTGAATTTCCATCGACTTTTCAGGACTTAGGAAAACTTTTTCACCGTTGATAGGGTTGCGAAAATGCACACCTTCTTCTTTAATTTTGCGCATCGCACCAAGACTAAAGACCTGAAAGCCACCTGAATCGGTTAAAATTGGCCCTTGCCATTGCATAAAGTCATGGAGATCACCATGTAACTTCATGATTTCTTGACCCGGGCGTAACCACAGGTGGAAAGTATTCCCTAATAAGATTTGAGCGCCAGTTTCTTTGACTTCTTCAGGGGTCATCCCCTTAACTGTACCGTAGGTTCCTACTGGCATAAATGCAGGGGTTTCCACCACGCCGCGCTCAAAGACTAAGCGACCACGGCGTGCATTGCCGTCAGTCGTTTGTAATTCATATTTCACATTTGCCTCCTAGCAGCAGAAAAACAGTCTGTTGCTATCGATAATATTAATTTGCTAAGCAAGCAGCCGATGCCACCGCTTATAAAACTGATTACTCACCAATTTTCTCAAATCGAGCGTTTGTATTGGGGGTAATAAACATAGCATCACCATAACTAAAGAAACGGTATTTTTGTTTAACGGCTTCTTCGTATGCATTCATGGTGTTTTTATATCCAGCAAACGCAGAAACCAACATAATTAATGTAGATTCAGGTAAGTGGAAGTTGGTGATTAGTGCATCTATCACCTGATATTCATACCCAGGGTAAATAAAGATTTGGGTATCATCAAAAAATGGAGCAATTAAAGCGTCTTGGCTTGCTTTTGCGGCACTTTCTAGTGACCGAACAGACGTCGTTCCAACGGCGATAACGCGATTACCTCGAGCTTTACAGGCTAAAACGGCATCCACGACCTCTTGTGGCACTTCCGCATATTCAGAATGCATAATGTGATCTTCGATAGTATCAACACGTACTGGTTGAAAGGTACCGGCTCCCACATGCAATGTCACAAACGCCATTTCTACGCCTTTTTGGCGCAATGCTTCAAGTAACGGCTCATCAAAGTGTAAACCTGCCGTTGGTGCTGCGACAGCCCCCGGTTTTTCACTATACACGGTTTGATAAAGTTCTTTATCTGACTCTTCATCAGGGCGATCAATATAAGGCGGCAGAGGCATATGACCAATTTGGTTTAGAATGCTTAATACATCACGTTCATCATCAAAGCGCAGTTCAAACAATGCACCATGACGCGCGACCATGGTCGCCTTCACGCTTTCATCTTCACCTAACAGTAATTCAGCCCCTTCTTTTGGCGCTTTTGATGCCCTAACATGGGCTAATACGCGGTGTTCATCCAGCATACGCTCAATCAGAACTTCAATTTTACCACCGCTAACTTTGCGCCCAAATAACCGTGCAGGGATCACGCGAGTGTTATTGAACACTAGCAAGTCACCGTGCTCCAATTTTTCTAGAATATCGGTAAAAACACCATGCGTGAGCTGCCCTGAACCGCCATCGAGGCTTAATAAGCGGCAAGCGCTACGTTCAGCCTGCGGATAGTGGGCAATCAGTTCTTCAGGTAATTCAAAAGTAAAATCAGAAACACGCATTGTATTGACATCAATCTAAAAAAACAGGCGACTAGTCTAGTGCCGCGCTGACTTTGGCGCAAGAAATAAGCGTAAAATAGTACAGAAAAACACCATTATTTAACAAATATTTTGTTAGTAAAAAATTCTGTACGCTATTTATCCATTCAAAGAATGAATTATTTCAATTTTACTCAACTTTTATGACACATTAACTTCCGTCTTTTTTCTTTTTCTTTTTCTACTAAATAAATATACCCCATGAATTTCGAATTAGAGCAAGGCAGCAAGCAAATTGATCCCTAGGAGCATACATCAGTATGTGACTAGGGTCGATTTGTGCAGCTAACACAGCTATAATTTGAAAGGCATCGGGTATATCATAGGAGGATGAATTACCTAGCGCACCTCCACCTGGCCCACCTCGCTGACAGCTCCTTGCTCGGCAACATCATGGCTGACTACGTGCGTGGCAATCCTACGGGTCTTTACTCCCCCGAGATTGTTGCGGGTATTTTTATGCACAGAGCTGTGGACAGAACCACGGATACCCACCCTTTAGTCAAAGAAGCTAAGTTGTTGTTTCGTGATGAATATCGCCGTGTTGCGCCCATAACCTTGGATTTAGTCTGGGATCATTTTTTGTCGCTGCACTGGTCGACTATTGAGCCATCAATATCGCTAGCGGGCTTTGTACGCGACTGCCGAACAATAATTGAGCCACAACTTTGTCATACTCCTGAAAAATTTCAGGAGTTAAATGAATTCCTTTGGCCTCAGCAGTGGCTGATACGCTATGCGGATAAAAATTATATTGGTAAATCACTGAATGGTATGGCGAGAAGGCGCCCCAAGCTTGGAGCGCTAAGTGGTTCATTTAACGACTTTTTATTTCAGTATGATGCGTTAGAAAATATTTTCTTTCAATTTTATCCAGAAATGATGGCTAATGCGCTGCAACATTTTTTTGTACAAAATGTCACAATTAACACAAAGGAATAAATTAAAGCTTGCACTTTAATGGAATAAAACTATCTTATTGATATTAATTTAATAAACCAGTATGATTGATAGCCAAAACCTATCACAATAATCGGTTTAAATGTCTTTATTATCAAAAGATATTTTTCTATTCTTTTGGCAGTCTATGTCCACACTATTTATCAGTGATTAAATAGACAGTACAAAAAACTTTAATTCAAACTCATAGGAGTAAATTATGGTTCTGGTAACACGTCAAGCCCCTGACTTTACTGCTGCAGCTGTTTTAGGTAATGGTGAAATCGTTGATAACTTCAACCTGAAAACCCACCTGAACGGCCGTCCAGCTGTGATCTTCTTCTGGCCAATGGACTTTACTTTCGTTTGTCCTTCAGAGCTGATCGCATTCGACCACCGCTACGAAGAATTCAAAAAACGTGGCGTAGAAGTTGTTGGTGTTTCTTTTGACTCTGAGTTTGTTCATAACGCATGGCGTAAAACACCAGTAGATAACGGCGGTATTGGTGAAGTTAAATACCCAATGGTTGCTGATATCAAACGCGAAATCATCAAAGCTTACGGTATCGAACACCCAGATGCAGGCGTTGCACTGCGTGGTTCTTTCCTCGTTGACAAAAACGGCGTTGTCCGTCACCAAGTCGTTAATGACCTGCCATTAGGCCGTAACATTGACGAAATGTTGCGTATGGTTGACGCACTGCAATTCCACGAAGAGCACGGTGATGTTTGCCCAGCTCAGTGGGAAAAAGGCCAAGAAGGTATGAATGCTTCTCCAAAAGGCGTTGCTGACTACCTGACTAAAAACTCTGCAAAACTGTAATTCGTTACGCGAGTTTTAGAAAAGCGGGCATCAAGCCCGCTTTTTACTTTTTGTGAACCAAGTCTATCTTTTCGCTTCCTACTAGCAATTATTCCACTCAGTTAACAATTCTTAACTCAAATACTCAATGTTTTGTATTATTGTGTGCTATACATTAAAAACACAAATAATTAACAAATTATTCATATTGAATATTTGTGCTATAGGACACCTCACCTAACCTTAACTGGGAGATACGAATGATAAAAACATCATTACGCCCTGCGGTTCTACTTCTTTCCTTACTTGTTTCCAGTCAACTATATGCCGCCTCCGAACCTGCGGTTGAAGCGAAAAAAGGCATGGTCGTTTCTTCCCAACATTTAGCATCACAAATTGGGGCTGATATTCTAAAATCAGGCGGTAATGCCATTGATGCAGCTGTTGCGGTAGGGTATGCACAAGCCGTGGTTAACCCTTGCTGCGGTAATATTGGCGGCGGCGGCTTTATGACTATTCACCTAGCCGATGGGAAAGACTTATTCATTAACTTTCGAGAAACTGCCCCTGCTGCCGCTAGCGCAGATATGTATTTAGATAAAGACGGTAAATTGATTAAAGATGCCAGCCTCTATGGCTATCTTGCGTCAGGTGTACCCGGTACCGTTAAAGGCCTAGACTATGCCTTAGAAAAATACGGGACAATGAGCCGCCAACAGGTGATGGCTCCTGCCATAAAATTAGCCAGAGAAGGCTTTACTCTAACCCGTGCAGATACCGATGTTCTCGACACCACGACAGAACGTTTTAAACAAGACCCTGAAGTGGCTCGTATCTTCTTAAAGCCTGATGGTAGTGCCTTCCAACCGGGAGACTTACTAGTCCAAACAGATTTAGCCAATACCTTAGAAAAAATTGCCCAGAATGGCCCATCCGCTTTTTATGAAGGTGAAATCCCCAAAATTGTTGAAGAAGCATCGAAAAAAAATGGTGGTATCTTAACAGCAAAAGATTTTGCGGATTTTACAATTACAGATACAGCGCCTGTCAGTTGTACCTATAGAGGGTATCAATTTATCTCTGCTCCACCACCTAGTTCAGGCGGGGTAACTATCTGCCAAACGCTTAATATCTTAGAAGGGTATGACCTCAAGGAAATGGGCTTTAACTCTGCGGACTATATTCATACTCTTACAGAAGCAATGCGCCATGCCTACATGGATAGAAACACCTTCCTTGGTGACCCTGAATTTGTCGATAATCCAACCGAAAAATTACTCAGTAAAGCTTATGCAGAAGAGTTACGCAAAGAAATCAAACCCAACCAAGCAACGCCATCAACCCAAGTTCAACCGGGAATAGGGCCACACGAAAAACCAGAGACAACACATTACTCTGTAGTAGATGAAAAAGGAAATGCGGTTTCAACGACTTATACGATTAATGGCCGATTCGGTTCTGTTGTTATCCCTCCGGGGACAGGGTTCTTCTTAAACGATGAAATGGATGATTTCACCACGAAAGTCGGCGAGAAGAATTTATATGGCTTAGTACAAGGAGAACGCAACGCTATTGCACCGGGTAAACGCCCATTATCATCCATGAGCCCGACTATCGTGACGAAAAATGGCAAGGTATTTTTAGTTCTCGGTTCACCGGGAGGCTCACGGATTATTTCAATTACGCTGCAAACCGCTTTAAATATTATCGACCATGGTATGCCGCCACAAGAAGCCGTTAATGCACCGCGTATTCACCACCAGTGGCTCCCTGATGAGGTTTATTATGAGCAAAGAGGCGTTTCTAAAGACACCTTAGCGCTCCTCGATAAAATGGGTTACCAGATGGTTGAACAAACACCATGGGGTGCCGCCGAGTTGATTATGGTCGCGATCCCTGAAGGCGCTGGTGTTAGTGCCAAATCTTCGGGTAATGATTCCGCTGTTTCAGGAAAAGTACGCGAAGGCTTTATCTATGGCTCGAATGACGTAAGGCGCCCGGCAGGCAGTGCTGTCGGTGTTGATTAATGGCCCAATAAAATAGAAAAAGGAGCTATTTAGCTCCTTTTTTGTAATTTCAATTAATTACACTTGTTTATGCTGTGCAGCAGGTGACACAAACTTATCGCATAAAATTGCCACGACCATCACAACAACAGTTGGTAATACCCAGACTAAATCTTGCTTATACAGTGGCATTGCAGTCATCCATTCAGGAATATAACCTTTCAGATGATCTGACGCTTTTACGGCGCCAATTAGACCGACCACAAAGCTGACTAACATTGTCGGCGCAATCACTATCGTTGGGTTTTTCCACCACTTCAATGTAAAGCTTAATAAAATTAAGACAATACAAGGTGGATAAATTGAAACTAGCACGGGTAATGAGAAGGCGATTAACTTACTCAAACCTAAGTTTGAGATCACCATGGAGAACACACCTAGGATCAATACCAGTTTACGGTAAGAAATCGGTACATACCGGCTGAAGAACTCTGCACAAGCACAAGTTAAGCCGACGGCAGTTACCATACAAGCAACAAATATTAATACCGCGAGGAAGAAGCTACCGTAATTACCAAAAGTATATTGGACATAGGTATGTAAAATGTCAGCGCCATCAGCAGGGTTTGGAATTAACGAACCACTATTCTCACCAAGCTTAAACAATGACAAATAGACCAGCGTCAATAATACCCCTGCAATTAACCCTGCCCACATAGTATAACGAGTTAATAATGAAGAGTTTTCGATACCCCTTGAACGCGCCGCATTAACAATAACGATACCAAATACCATCGCACCGAGGGTATCCATTGTCAGATAACCATTGATAAAGCCGTTCGAGAAAGCCATCTCACGATATTCTATTGTTGACGGAATCGGGTCACCCGCAGGCCACATGACAGCCGCAATACCCAAAATAGCCAAAGCTAGCATTTTTACAGGCGCTAAAATGTGCCCAACGCTATCGAGCAGTTTTCCTGGGTATAATGAAATACCAATAACTAGAACGAAGTAAACCACGCTGTAGATCAGTAATAGCATATCGGACTCACCACCGAATAATGGTGCGATACCGACTTTATAAGATACAGTTGCCGTTCTTGGCGTTGCGAATAGAGGCCCTACCGACAAATAAGCAACAACCGCCAATAGTAGCCCTGCAGTTTTGCCGACAGGCGTACTGAGCGCTTCAATACCCCCACCCACTTTAGCCAGCGCAATAACCGTCAAAACAGGTAAACCCACACCAGTAACCAAAAACCCTAGTGCCGCAGTCCAAACTTGTTCCCCTGCCTGCAAACCAACCATAGGGGGAAAGATAATGTTTCCTGCCCCGACGAATAACGCAAAAGTCATAAAGCCTAATGCGATGATATCTCTTGATGATAAACGATGAGCCATATTATGTTATTTTTAAGTGACAAAATAGAAAATTATGGGTTTACACTTAGCAACCCTTTGAAATATATATAGCGAGATAGAATTCTGATAAACATACTGTTAACAATATAAAAAAGTATATTTGCTTGTATCACACGAAATGAAAAGTCAAAAAACAGAAAAATTCGCCAATAACTGACAACAAGTAGAACTTTTATAGGGCAAAAAGGCAATAGCAAACCTAAAAACAAGAATAAATAACTAAACTAATTTTCAGAACTAGTGATTACTTTCAGTAAAATCCCAATACTCGTTATATGCTTTGTTCGAAAAATGAACAACTCATCTTTTTCTAGTGATTATAATTGATTATTTAACAGAATATATAATTAACGTGACGACAATTATCAGCATTAAATATATGAACATTGAATTGAATACCTATATGGACTGGTGAATAGAAATAATCCACTTTATTAATATTTTGATTATATTAATAAAGTGGAATTATTTACCCATTTTTAAGTTTTTTATCATCAACAATTAGTACTGTTGGTAACGTAAATGAAAATTCACTCCCTTTACCTAACTGGCTCGTCACCACCAACTGACTACTATGATGTTGTAATGCATGTTTAACAATAGCTAACCCAAGGCCAGTACCTCCACCGCCTTGGCGGGAACGTGCTTTATCTACTCGATAAAAACGTTCGGTTAAACGAGGGATATGCTCTGCGGGTATCCCTTGCCCGTTATCTCTCACACTAAAACGCGCCCCTTGCCCGCTTCTCTGCCAATCAACCCAAATTTTGGTGCCTTCAGGCGTATGGCTGATCGCGTTATAGACTAAGTTCGCCACTGCACTACGTAATTGCTCTTCATTACCATGAACACGCAATTTTTCATCGACATGAAATTCAAATTGATGACGCCCTTGGCTTAAACTAAGCGCTTCTTGCTCAATCATTTTGAGAATGACAGGGATATTCACTTGCTCATCAAGGTTAATTTGAGGGGCAATTTCGATGCGTGATAGCTGCAAAAGCTGCTTAACTAAGTTATCCATGCGGTGCGTTTGCTCTTGCATAACATGCAGTGCTTTTTTATTGACCGCAGTCACGTTTTCTTGGTCATCCATAACCTCTAGGTAACCTTGAATGACAGTGAGGGGAGTCCGTAATTCATGGCTCACATTCGCAAAAAAGTCCCTACGCGCCTTTTCCAAACGACGTTTTTCTGTCACATCTCGCGCAACCATCAATAACTGCCCTTCGGTATATGGCAAGATACGAAACTCAACGATTTCACCACTATTGAGCTCGATAGTCAGCGCTTGGTCATAACGTTTGATGGTGAAATAACGGCTAAAATCAGGATAACGTAATAAATTAAAAATATGTTGACCATTATCTTCAGGCCAACGAAAGCCGAGTAAAGCCTGCGCATGGCGATTACACCAGAAGATATTCCCTTCGGTTGTCATCATTACCACTGCATCAGGTAGTGATTCTGCACCACTACGAAACCGTTTAATTAACTGGCCTAATTCACGGCGGCGTTTTCGATTACGTTGCTGCATCTGGTAGATACCATAAAAAATGGGTTCCCACCCACCTCGCCCTTCAGGGGGCAACATACTTTTATCTAGCCATAACCAGTAAGAAAGCTTGAGCAGGTTATACCCATGCCATATCAGTGCAGCAAGTAGCGATATCACTAATAGCCACGCTAGGTGGCCAATAAAAACCGATAAAATAAGGGCGGGTAAGATAAATAAAAACAGCCCCCAAATCAGCTGCTTAATCGATAAACGTTCAAGCACGCATGCCTCTCCCTTTGTGGGTTTTAATAACGGATAGAAAAACGATAACCTGTACCACGTACAGTTTGTACCATTTTATCATGACCTTCCGTCTCTAGTGCCTTTCTTAACCGCCGAATATGCACGTCAACGGTTCTATCCTCAACATACACATTGGCTCCCCAGACATAATTTAGTAGCTGTTCTCTACTATATACGCGTTCAGGGTGAGTCATGAAAAAATGTAGTAATTTATATTCAGTTGGCCCCATATCAATAGGGATGTCATTGCTGGTCACACGATGAGAGGTAGGGTCTAATGTTAACCCATTCATTTCAATAATATCTTCCGTCGCCATTGGTGAAATACGACGTAAAATTGCCTTTACCCGAGCAATTAATTCCTTCGGTGAAAATGGCTTGATAAGATAGTCATCCGCGCCAACTTCCAAACCTTTTACGCGGTCTTCTTCTTCTCCTCGTGCAGTTAACATCATGACAGGAACGTCACGTGTTGCGCTATCACGCTTCATATGCTTAATTACTTGAATACCGGAGCCCCCTGGGATCATCCAGTCCAGTAGGACGAGGTCGGGTAGCGGGTCAACGAGTTGTGCAATCGCACTGTCATAATCATCAGCTTCAATAGGCTGAAAACCATTCTGTTCTAATACAAAACAAACCATTTCTCGGATGGGCGCTTCATCTTCAACAACTAGAATGCGTCTTGCCATGATTGTTCCTGTAAAATTAAGAAGACATTTAAAATGTGAAAGCATTATGCGTCACTTTTATGACAGAATTATGAATATCAATGGGTAAAACGCATATTAATCTTTATTTTAACGGTTAAATGTCATTTAAGTGAAATATTTCCGCAACATGGTAATAAAGTCACAAACACCCCTCACCCATTATATGGATCAGGTATACTCTCATTATCGAACGTTCATGCTCATTATTGATGATAGGAATTGATAACTCATGCGCATTATTCATACCTCAGACTGGCACCTTGGTCAGTATTTTTTTACCAAAAGCCGTGCGCCTGAGCACCAACATTTCTTAAATTGGCTAGTTGAGCAAGTAGAACTACACCATGTTGATGCCGTCATCGTTGCAGGTGATATATTTGATACAGGTTCACCACCGAGCTATGCACGTGAGCTGTACAACAAATTTATTGTCGACTTACAAAAAACAGGTTGCCAACTGGTTATTTTAAGCGGTAATCACGACTCTGTTTCTGTACTCAATGAGTCAAGTGCTCTACTTCGTTACTTGAATACACAAGTCATTACATCTGGAAGTGAGCCGCATGTTATTACATTAGTGAATAAACAAGCGCAACCTATCGGCTTAGTTTGTGCCATTCCTTTTTTACGTCCTCGGGATATTCAACTGAGTATCGCAGGGCAAGATATTGAAGAGAAACAACGCTCACTACAAAGCGCTATTCATGATCATTACCAAGCCAGCTACCAACTCGCACTAGAACAACGAGCCGCTTTAGGGTTGGATATCCCAATTATTGCAACTGGCCATTTAACCGTTGTCGGCGCAGCCTTAACTGACTCTGTGAGAGACATTTATATTGGTACGTTAGATGCATTTCCTTCTGGGGCCTTTCCCCCTGCTGACTATATTGCCCTTGGCCATATTCATCGCCCCCAAGTGATTGGAGGACAAGAAAATATTCGCTACTGCGGTTCACCTATTGCATTAAGTTTTGACGAAACAGCGCAACAAAAAAGTGTCTGCCTTATTGAATTCACTGGAAGTGAATTAACTCAAATTACCCCCTTGGAAATCCCCATTATTCAGCCATTACAAAGCATTAAAGGATCCTTAAGCCAAATAGAACAGCAATTAGAGATATGGAAAGATTACCAAGGTGATAAACCGGTTTGGCTTGATATTGAAGTCGCTTCACAAGATTACCTCGCTGATATCCAACAACGTATTGAAGCGTTGACACAAGACCTCCCTGTCGAAATCGTGATACTACGCCGCACACGCAAGCAAATACAGGGACAAAACCAAACCTTGGCCAATGAAACATTGAGTGAACTCACCGTAGAAGACGTTTTTTTACGTCGCCTTGCCCAAGAGTCATTAGAAGATCCTGAGCGTGAACAGCGCCTAGTGCAGTTATTTCAACAATCTTATGACGCATTACAAATGAGCAAGGAAAGTTAATATGAAGATTTTAAGTTTACGTTTAAAAAATATTAACTCCCTTAGAGGTGAATGGAAAATTGATTTCACTGAAGAGCCATTTGCTAGCAATGGGCTATTTGCCATTACAGGTGCCACAGGTGCAGGGAAAACCACTTTATTGGATGCAATTTGCCTCGCGCTTTATCACCGAACACCGCGTTTAAAAACCATTTCTAACGCACAAAATGAACTGATGACTCGCCACACTGGGGAATGCCTTGCGGAGGTGGAGTTTGAGGTCAAAGGCAAAGCTTATCGTGCCTTTTGGAGCCAAAGACGAGCAGGAGGAAAACCTGACGGCAATTTACAACAGCCTAAGGCGGAACTTGCAACGGTTACTGATGGTAAAATATTGACCGTAAAAATCACAGAGATAAAGGAATTAGTAGCACAAATAACTGGGCTTGATTATGAGCGTTTTACTAAATCAATTTTACTCTCTCAAGGTGATTTTGCTGCATTTTTAAATGCTTCAGAGAAAGAACGCGCTGATTTACTTGAAGAAATTACAGGCACAGAAATTTATAGCCAAATTTCAATTTATGTTTTTAATCAACACAAGCAAGCTAAAATTGACTTAGATTTGCTAAAAGCGAAAGCGCAAAGCATTAATTTACTCACTGAAGCAGAACATCAAGAGTTATTGGCACAACAAAACCATTTACTTGAACAAGAGACTCAAACCAAGCAACAGCGGGCTCGCCACCAACAAGGGGTTAATTGGTGGCAACAATATCACCAACTCACCCAGCGCATGCAATCACTTGATGATGAGCTTAAAAAAAACGAGCTTGAGTTTCAAGCCGCTCAGCCTCAGTTGAAACGGTTGGCAGACAGCGCTCCGGCAGAATCCCTTCGTCCGTTGTGGCAGGAAGTTGAACGCCTGCAACTACAACTCACTGAATACACGAATAAACAACAACGTTTGCAACTTAGCTTGCAAACTCAGCAAGCTGAACGAGACCCACTGCAAGAGAAGTTGTTGAAATCACAATCCGAGTATCAACAACACCTTGATTTTGCCAAACAACAACATCAATTGATTGATGAAACTGTCAGGCCTCTGGATAACCAAATTGCACAATTGAAACAGCAACAGTCTGAAATTACGCAGCAAATTGAACAACAACACACAACTCTTCAGCAAAAACAACACTTAGTTAATGAGACACAGAGTCAGATCCAAAATGCTCACATTGAGTTAAAGAAACACAACCTATTCCTAGAAGCGCACCCAAAAGACGCTGAACTGAGTTCCCAAATAGGTAGTTGGCAACAACAAGGTCATTTTATTTTCGAATTAGCCGACAAACTGGCAAGTTTACACAATAAACAACAAATACTTTCAAATGGCGTCGCACAGTTACAACGGCAACAACAGCTGCAAACTGAAAAATTAGCCCAAAAACGTCTCGAGTTAGAGCGCAGCACCGTCGCATTCAAAAAACAAGAAGAAACCTACAAACAAAATCAAGAAAAACATAATGTTAACACCATCAATCAACACATTGAACAGCTACAAGCTCGATTACAGCATGCCAAGTTATTACCCCTAATATTATCTCAATGCCTTAATACTCAAACACAAAAACAGAAAGAAATTCAAAAAGATGCTGAATTAGCACAAAGTATCACTGCAACGCAAAAAGAGTTGAGCATTGCCCTGACACGTATTAATGAGTTAGCCCCACGCGTCAAACTAACCAATGATAAATTACAATTAGAACAAAAAATTGTCAGCCTAGAGCACGAGCGCCAGCAACTCATAGCAGGTAACCCCTGCCCATTATGTGGTGCAACAGAGCACCCTGCAATTAACGATTATCAATCAATCCATCTCAGTGAAACGCAGCAACAACTCATTGAACTAACAGATAAACTCGACCAATTAAAACAGCAACAAGCTCAGTTAGAATCACAACTTCACACACAAAAACAACGTCAGAACGAAAACTTACAGCAACAACAGCAAACCAATGAACAATTCGATGCTTTTAACCAACAGTGGCAAAAGACATGTGAGCAAGCACTCACTCCTGAGTTAACCCAAAATGAGCAAGCCGTCACCCTCTTAGTTAATCAATTAACGGATCAATTAGCTACGCAACAGAGAATAGTGGCGGATATGGCGGCTCTAGAACGTGAATATCAGCAAGCCAAACATCATTTACATGAACAACAAGCTAGCTTTACACAGCTGCAATCAGAGCTGTTATTAGTCGAAGAGCGTTTAAAAAACCAAACGCAACAACTTGATGAGCTCCAAAAAGAACATAATCAGCTCCAACAGCGTAAACAGATACAAATAGAGCAATGGCAATCCACCCTAGATCCATTTAACTTAAGCGCGCCAGATAAAGATAAGTTTGATGAATGGTTTCACGAAGTTACTCAGCGAAGTGAGCGCTTTAATAACCAAAAAATGGCGGCGCAAACACTTAGCCAACAAATTGAAGTCAATAATGCCACATTAAAAGTTGAGTCAGCACAACTCCGTATTCTCACTCAACAAACTGAACAAGAAGAAAATCGACTTAAACAAATTGAGTTAGGTTTAGAGCAAAAAATAGCGCAACGGAAAACACTGTTTTCTGGTTTAGCTATCAGCCAATTCATTCAGCAATTGAATGATAAACAAACCATGCTTTTCCAAACTCAGGAACAATTAAGTAAACAACTCAATGAGATTGATAAAGCTATCGCCTCAATGAATGGAAGCTATCAAGAGCTCATTGACGCCAGTGAAAAAACAAAACTGGCACAAAAACAAGCCAATACCCTGTTCTCTCAATCACTTACAGATAGCCCATTTAGCCATCAACAAGCCTTTCTTGATGCGTTAATAAGCCACGAAGAAAAGCAACAATTAGAAGAGCTAAAACAGCGCATAAACCAAGCTCGTATTCAGTGTGAAACACGTTATAAAGAGGGGCTACAGGCGATTGAAGCACTGAATCAACAACGCATTGCTGATTTTTCGGCGCTTACTGAAACACAATTACAAACAGTAGTCACTCAACTTGATGAAGAAATTAAGCAAATAAACCAAAAGCAAGGCCAGATAATTAACCAACTCAGTGCAGATAAGCAACTGCGCCATCAGCAACAAGATTTACTGCAAGAAATAGAGAAAAGCCAATTAAGTTATGACGATTGGAGCTATCTCAGTTTACTTATCGGCTCCGCTGAAGGGGATAAATTCCGACGTTATGCACAAGGCCTAACTTTGGATTGTTTAGTTTCTTTAGCCAATCAACAACTTGAAAAACTTCATGGTCGTTATTTATTACAGCGTAGCCACCAAGCAAACCTTGAGTTACAAGTTATTGATGGCTGGCAAGCAGATAGCATTAGAGACATTAAAACGCTTTCTGGCGGGGAAAGCTTTTTAGTTAGTTTAGCATTGGCCCTAGCGCTATCCGATATGGTGAGTCACCGTACACAATTGGAATCGCTCTTTTTAGACGAAGGTTTTGGTACTTTAGATGCAGAAACGTTAGATATTGCCCTAGATGCATTAGAAAGTTTGAATGCATCCGGCAAAACTATTGGCGTGATTAGCCATGTGGAAGCAATGAAAGAGCGCATCCCCGTACAAATTGCAGTGAAAAAAGGCAATGGACTTGGTTTTAGCGAACTTCCCGCACAATACCGCATCAGTTAACGCAATTTTGTGATTATTCAGGGTGGGAAAGCCCCACCCTGATGATTAAATCGCCTCTAATGCTAGTTCCAATGCATATTTAAGGTCATTCACATTTTCAATACCAATTGATAAGCGCACTAAATTATCACTAATACCAATATGTTCCCGGACCTTTTGAGCAACACCTGAATGGGTTGTGGACGCCGGATGGCTGGCGAGCGACTCAGTCCCTCCTAGGCTAACTGCTAATTTAAAGATAGCTAAGTTGTCTAGAAAACGAAATGCATCCGCTTCATTACTCCCCACATTGATAGAGAAGGTTGAGCCTGCACCAGTGCATTGTTTTTGATAAACTTGATGTTCCACACTCCCTTCCGGAAAAAAAGCAGGAAAATGCACTTTGCTGACTTTAGGGTGCTGATGGAGATATTCAACCAATATTTTTGCACTCTCATTTGCCCTTTCCATACGTAACTGTAATGTTTCTAATGACCGCCCTAACATCCAGCTAGAATGGGGGTCAAGCTGTGTACCGATGGCATTACGTTGCGCCTTCACTTTCTTGACTAACTCCTGACTTCCAACCACAGCACCCGCAACTAGGTCTGAATGCCCTCCCACATATTTAGTTAGTGAGTACACACTTAAATCTGCGCCTAATGACAACGGCTTTTGAAATACAGGCCCTAGCAACGTATTATCGCAAATGACTAATGGAATTTGTCCATTTTGGTTCGTCGATATCTGCTTTGCCACTTGGCTAATTAATTCAATATCAACAAGTGTATTCAATGGATTAGACGGCGTTTCAATATAGATAGCCGCGACTTTTTTACCTTTTTCGATACGTTTAGCAACGTCTAAAATAGATTCTTGCTCATAACCATTTTGAAAAGGAACCGAAGTTATTCCAAAACGGGCTAACGTGTTTAAAAATAAGGTTTCAGTTCCACCATAAAGTGGCTGAGAATGGAGTAACACATCACCCGGTTGCAATACTGCCATTAAGCACGTTGTAATTGCCGACATACCAGAAGAAAATAGCGCTGCGCTTTCTGCCCCCTCATACAGGGCGAGTCTGTCTTCGACAATCTCACTATTTGGGTGGTTAAAACGTGAATACACCAATCCTTGTTTATGGTTTTCGCTCGTTTGTGTGCGCCCACTAACTAAGTTAAAAAAATCTTTCCCTTCCTGAGCGGTTTTAAATACAAATGTGGATGTCAGAAAAACAGGTGGCTTAATTGACCCTTCTGAAAGCTTAGGGTCATAGCCATAACTCATCATTAAGGTTTCTGGAGATAATTCTTTACCTTGTAAGTCCTTTTTATAACTCTGTTCTGACATTTTTAGCTCCAATATGGTTTATCATCATATCTCTAACGACTCGACTGCTCAGATAATATTATTATTACTTATTATTTGCTCATATTCCTTAGGATAAAAGCGACGTGTGACCGTTAAATGGGAGCGCAAGCGCCCTTTAATGACATTTTTTCCGAGGCTGGTAAATAATGGGTTCAATGGATCGCTATCAGGCCCTAACGCTTGTTGCGCTAAATAATGGGGTAAATTTAATAATGGGACTTCTTCTGCAAAAATATTTGGCGTAATAAAATAAGCAATGGAATAACGAGAATGACTATTTTTACGCCTAACAACTTGATGAACATTCGCACGTAAATAGCCATTAGTGGCTAATTCAAATACTTCTCCAATATTTACCACAAATGCATTTTCCAAAGGTTCAACATCTATCCAGCCTGCATCTGTTTCAACTTGTAGGCCTCCACTATTGTCCTGCCATAATAAGGTTAAAATCCCCGCATCTTTATGTGCGCCAACGCCTTGCTCTCCTTCATTATTATTTTCTCTTGCCGGGTAATGAATAAGTTTTAATAAATGTTGTGCCGGCTCGGCAATAATTTTATCAAAACTATTTTCAGGTAATTCTAGTGCAACTAAAAACGCTTTAATTAATTTTACTGCAATGGTTCGCATTTCACTTTGCCACGCAAGTGCCTGAGATTTAAGTTCAGGTAAAGATTGCGGCCATTGGTTTGGCCCGTGTAAATTAAACCAGATAGGGTCATCTTGATTAAGTTGCAATGCAGGTAACTCTTCACCAATATCAATCTGTTCACGGTAATCCGGCTGGCTACGAGTGCTCTCTTCCGTGGATGCTGTATACCCACGAAAATGCTTTGAGTGCTCCATCGAAATGCTTTCTTTTTCGCTTTGAGGTAAGGCAAAAAATTGTTTAGTTGTGGCTAATAGTTGCTCACGTGTACCAACAGGAATATTGTGCCCAACGAGATAAAAAAAACCAATTTCTCTAGCAATAAACCGTAATTTTTTGTAGAAATTCTCTCGTGTTTCAGGGTTTTCGAGTTCTTGTAAATCAATAATGGGTAATTGTGTTATAGACATATTAATCGACCTTCTAAAATATTTATTTAAATAATGAATAAAATTCAAGATATATTTATCACTCGATTAAATACCACATCTGATATTACTAAAAATAATTTAAAACTATATCGATATAACTTTTTGTAACAGTTCACATCTTATATAACTGAAAATAAGAAATACGAAAAAAATATTATTTATAAAGCGTTATTTTTATTTGGTTAGATACCGAGAACAAAACCAATTAGAGATCATCAAATGAAAAAACTACCTGCAGTGTTATTGTCCTTGTCGTTATCAGCCTTAGTGGCTTGCTCCCAAGAAGAAGACACCAATGAAATTACAGCACCACAAAAAGTAACTTCACAAAAAATTATTATTGGCAGCCACGGTAGTGATGCGGATATATGGAAATTTATTGCCCAATCACCGGAAGCTAAACAAGCCAACCTCGATATTGATGTCAAAATTATTGACGATGGAATAACACTCAACGTCGCTACCATTGACGGAGATGTTGATGTTAATGCATTTCAATCTTGGGGGTTTTTAAAAGATTTTAATAAAAATCATAATAACCAATTAACGGCGATCTCAACCACCTACTTTGAGCCAATGGGCATATATTCGGTAAAACATAAAAAATTAGCTGATTTACCTAAGCAATCTATCGTTGCCATTCCCAATGATGCCGCCAACCATATACGTGCACTTAAATTACTTGAAAAGTCGGGGTTAATTGCATTAAAACCTAATTTTAACCAAGCCACAGGGTCTACTAATGATATTGTCTCGAACCCTAAGGACTTAGTTTTTAGGCAAATAAAATATGCTCATGGCCCAAGAGCATTGCCTGATGTTGATATTGCAGTCATAGGTAATACCGCTGCACAAGAAGGCGGGTTAAACGTTTTAACTGACTCGTTATTTAGGGAAGAGAATGATGAGACTATTATTAATAATATCAATTTATTAGTTGTTAAAACAGATAACAAGGATAACCCTAAATTTGCCAAATTAGCAGAACTGTACCACACTGAAGCGGTAAGAAAGTACATCATTGATAATTTTGGTGGAACTAAAATCGAAATAACCAAAAATGTTAGTGAACTCAATTAAGTAAGACTAGTTATCATTCTTGCCTAGCAGGATTACGCCTCTTGCTAGGCTCTTTGATGACCCATCTATTCTCTCTTTTTCTATGCTCAATTATTTTATATGTATATTATTCATTTGTGCCTATTAATGTCATCTCCCATCATAAAACCTCACCAGAAACATATTTAATGCATTGATTTTAAACAAATTAAAAGCAAAGCTTAACTTAGTGCAAAAATTTGAACCTTATCGTTAAATTTTTTTTCTATGATTTTTCATTCGCCAAGTTATAGTGATAACCATTGAAACACACTACGGCTTCTAAGATTTATTCAATAAAATGCCGTGCGCTAATGAAAAGCTAGGAGACTAAAATGTCTAACGCATTTATCGAAATGATTAAAAATCGTCGTACTATTTATAACCTCGGCGATGCTTTACCAGTATCAGAAGAACACGTCACGAAACTAATTAAAGAAGCAGTTAAACATTCACCATCATCATTTAACTCGCAAACGTCTCGTGTGGTAATTTTATTTGGTGCTGAACACAAAAAATTGTGGAATATGACTAAAGAAGCACTGCGTAAAATTGTTCCTGAGCAAGCCTTCGCTTCAACAGAACAAAAAATTGATAGCTTTGCTGCAGGGGCTGGTTCTATTCTGTTTTTTGAAGACGAAAACATCGTAAAAGGTTTACAAGAACAATTCCCTTTATATGCGGATAATTTCCCAATTTGGTCTGAACAAGCCAGTGGTATCGCACAATTTGCAGTCTGGACAGCATTATCACAAGAAAATATCGGTGCATCTTTGCAACATTACAATCCACTGATTGATAATGACGTTCAAACAACATGGAATGTACCAGCTAACTGGATATTACGCGCTCAAATGGTATTTGGTTCGATTAATGCACCCGCTGGTGATAAAGACTTTATGGACGACGATGTTCGTTTCAAAGTTTTCAAATAAACTAGAATACTAAGAATTTAAATAATCCTCTCGTAATATATTTACGAGAGGATTTTATTTATTTGATATAATCAAGGTGAATAATTCAATGTCATCACCAATGATGATCATAGTTTTAACTTATAACTTATTCTAAATTAATCCGCACCCTCAATAAAACATATTTATTCAAAATAGTTTATCGAAATAAAAAGAAATATTTACAATTATACTATTATTATTACACTCGTGTTACCGTCTGACTATTAATTGAACATGCGAAATTTGACAACTACATAAGTTGATATTTATCAATTCATTAGCCAATCACCCTACTAAACTCTAAGTATATTTTCATTTTTAGTTTTGCATTATAGATATTTGAACTACACTAAAAGTGAGAGCACAAAAACACGTTCCATCGTGTAAGTGTTATTAAGGGGGTGGACTATGAAAGGTTTATCTTTACTAACATCTGTTGTTGCTATAATCATTTCAAGTTGTTCTTTCACCTATGCAAGTAATAATTCATCAGGAGGTACAATTACATTTACAGGTTATATCTATGAGCCACAATGTTCAGTTAAGGTTGAACATAAAGAGCGAGTGAATATTACGTGTTACCGAAAAGGTAAAGATGTTTCAATAACTGGTTCTTTAAAAAATGGCCAAAAGGTAGAATCTGAATATGTGAAAGTTGAGTATGATAAACACACTAAGTTACCTATGTTAAATGTCTTTTATGAGTAGCTCCATAATGGTTACCTTAATCATAACTGCTCGGAATATTTAATGTAAAAATTGTCTTAATATTCCGAGCACTATTTTCCCCTCTAAAAAGTACCTCTTAAACACATTATTTAGCCACTAAAAAGCCCACCCGTAGGTAGGCTTGAATGATATCAATGTGTTCAGATTACTTATCGGTTAAATCTATTTGATAAATAGCGAAACCAATATCATCAGTACCGACTTGTTTCATCGGATACTGCGCATTCTCTTTGATGAATTTTGCTGCTTTTTCACTTGGTGCAGTTTCAAAGCGAATATCCAGTTTTTTGTCTGTTTTAATTGGAGTGAATGACCAATTATTAGCCGCTTTAGTCGCAATTTGTCCTTTATCTTTAGACTCTTTAGCAATATAAGCCGCTAAAATAGAACGGTTTTCATCCGGTGATGCAAATGCAACATTATTATCACCTGTTCCAGCAAATTTACCGCCGTAGCCACGGTAGTTATTCGTTGCCACTAAGAAAGTTGCTTTTGGATCAATCGGTTTACCTTGGTAGGTTACGTTTTTGATTCGGTTAGCATCTTTGTTGACTGTTTGGCAATCAACATCGTATTTCGCTGGCTGAGTCAGGTCGATTTGGTAATTTACACCACTAATTGTATCGAAATTATAAGTTCTGAAACCATTCCAATTCAATAAGCTTTGTGGTGCTGTTGATTGTGGGTTGATTTGATTGAACATCCCGGCTGAACATTCTAACCACTCGACGACATCCGCACCTGTGGCTTTAACTACAACTAATGTATTTGGATATAAATATAAGTCAGCAGCATTACGGAAAGTTAAATCACCTTTTTCGACTTCAATAAATTCAGTCGGTGAATTTTTACGTCCACCCGCTTTAAATGGCGCTGCGGCTGCAAGAACTGGTAAATCTGCGAGGTCAGGATCACCTTGAATAAAGTTTTTGGTGTAATCGATTTGAGCATCATTCACGATTTGTACAGTTGGGTCGCTTTGAACCAATGCTAAGTAGCTGTACATATTTTCGGATGCTTTACCGATATGTTTTCCGACAAACTTACGAGTATCTTGGTGTTCTTGTTCAATAATTTTTGCTAGGTCGCCATCGCGCTCAACCAAGGCTTTCTTATTTGGTTTGTCATAGACAGGACGTGCATGAGCGGTTGCATCAACCACTTTCCACGCGCCATCATCATTATTGACCACTAAATCAACCACACCTAAATGATCACCCCACTGTCCTGGCATAACCGCAGGTACACCATTAACTGTTCCTTTTGCAATATCAACACCTTTGATATCGCTGAAATCTTTGCTAGGGAACACGCCGTGTGAGTGGCCAAACATGATAGCGTCGATACCTGGGACTTCACTGAGGTAATAAACTGAGTTTTCAGCCATTGCTTTATATGGCTCTTGAGAAAAACCAGAGTGAGGAATAGCAACAACTAAATCCGCACCTTCTTTTTTCATTTGTGGTACAAATTTTTTCGCAGTTTCAGTAATGTCATTAACTAAAACTTTGCCTTCTAAATTTGGTTTATCCCAAATAAGAATTTGTGGGGGAACAAAACCAATGTAACCAATCTTGATAGTGTGCGTTTTACCGTCTCTATCTTTAACCGGTGTATCTACAATAATGTATGGGTTAAAGTAGTTTTTACCCGTTTTCGCATCAATAATATTAGCGTTAATGTATGGGAATTTTGCGCCATCAATAGCTTTATGTAAGAATTCTAATCCAAAGTTAAACTCATGGTTACCGAAGTTACCTACGGTGTAACCCATAGTATTTAAAAGTTTATGTGCAGGGTGAGATTCACCGTCTTTTAAACCTTCACCTACTATATAGTCTGCTAATGGGCTACCTTGGATTAAATCTCCGTTGTCCACTAATACTGAGTTTGTCGCTTCTTGTTTAGCGGCTTTAATTAATGTCGCGGTACGAACGTAACCAAATTGCTCTGTCGGCTTGTCTCTATAATAGTCAAAATCAATGAGGTTGCTGTGAACATCCGATGTTTCCATTACGCGTAAATCAACTGTTGCTGCGTTCGCATTAAATGCGACTAACATAGCAAGTGTTGAAAGTTTTAATACTTTATTCATGTAATCCCCTTAGTTGCCATTATTGAGAGAAAATTGCCTCTCAAATCTGAGTACCTACCCTGTAAAATTGAACAAATAAACAACAAAGTTAGCGTTAAAATTTTACACTATGTGCATGACGTCAATTTTTAATGATAATACACTGCAAACAGTAACCATTTTTTGTGACTAAATCACGATTTTCATCTTTTTATTGGGCTTGATTTTTATATAGCTCACAAAAATGAATTAATGATGACAAATTCACCTTAATTAACTCAACTTATTCCATTGAGGAGTTGTGAATATTTTTCGTAGGAAAAAAAGAACTGTGATTTATATCACTGAGTATTAAAGAAACTTATTTAACTTAAATTTCTGTGCTTTATTTAGCCAAGAAAGCATATTTATTTTTACTTATCCTTTTTATTCTATAAATATATCCATCAAATTTTTTTTAAATTAATCTAAATTTAATTTAAGAAATAAAAGATGATTATTTAATCATTAGTTTTATACATATTTTTCATTTGATTAGAAATTAAGTATTTTTCCTAAAGAACTTTCATTTGATTAGAAATTAAGTATTTTTTCTAAATAATTCGAGTTGTGGCAAGACGGCAAAAGAGGGTATCTCGGGAAGCATACACAAGTATGTGACCCGAGTAGCCGAATGAAGCCAACACCGCGACCATCTCACAGGCTCTATTTTCTAACTAATTTACGTTGTCGCTAGGCGGCAAAAGAGGGTATCTCGGGGAGCATACACAAGTATGTGACCCGAGTAGCCGAATGAAGCCAACAGCGCAACCTTCTCACTGGCTCTATTTTCTAACTAATTTACGTTGTCGCTAGGCGGCAAAAGAGGGTATCTCGGGGAGCATACACAAGTATGTGACCCGAGTAACCGAATGAAGCCAACACCGCGACAGCGTAAATTAGGACGAAAACAACCAAGCAGCTCCGCGAACCCCACTCGAATCGCCATGCACCGCTTTACGAATTGGTGTATCACACTCCCCACCAAACACCCATTGACGGATCCTTTCAGGCAGCGCCTCATATAAGTAATCAACATTACTCATTCCGCCCCCTAGCACTATCACATCTGGGTCTAACATATTAATGGCTTGCCCGAGAGCTTTTGCGAGGCGATTAAGGTAGTTTTCGAGTGCGATGACAGCATGTTCATCCCCTATTTGTGCTAATTCAACGATTTCCATTCCCGTTTTTTTGCAACCTGACAGTTTCGTGTAGTCCGCCATAAACCCTGTACCTGAAACAAACAATTCGGTGCAGCCCGTCAGCCCGCAATAACAGCTTTCCGATACTAGAAACTGCCTATCTTGCTCATCTTGCCATGGTAAAGGGTTATGCCCCCATTCCCCTGCAACGCCATTTCCCCCCGAATGCACTTGCCCATTTATCGCAATTCCTGCACCACAACCGGTTCCGATAATAACAGCAAACACGACCTTCTCACCCGCTCCTGCACCATCAACCGATTCTGAAACAGCTAGGCAATTAGCGTCATTCGCCATTTTTACTTCACGGTTTAATAGATGACTTAAATCGGCATCAAACGGTTTACCATTAAGCCATGTGGAATTGGCATTTTTAACTTTACCAGTCACAGGAGACAATGTTCCAGGGATCCCCACACCAACACTACCTGACAACCCAGTCGCCGTTTCTGCATCTGCCACTAAACTTGCTATCGCTTTAAGTGTCGCATCATAATCACCACGAGGTGTTGGAATACGTTTACGAAACAAAGTATTGCCACTGTCATCTAATGCAATAACTTCAATTTTGGTTCCACCAAGGTCAATACCTATTCTCATTATGATGTTCTCTACTATTTAAAGTTTTTATGTCAGGGCTTCTATAGCTATCATGGCTTGCTTTGAGGGGGATTATCAATAGCTAACTAATGAAATGATAGCAGCCCTCAACGATAGCGCATTTTTTTTCGCTTAATAACAGACAATTCGCTATCATAGCTCCCTGCTCTAACTGGCTATTTATCAACAAAGGTAGGTTTTTCATGTGGTTCAAGAATATATTGGTCTATCGCCTGAATCGGGATTTGGCACTCTCCGCAGATGATTTAGAGAAACAGCTTGCCGCCCTCGCCTATCACCCTTGTGGTAGCCAAGATATGATGCAAACTGGCTGGGTTTCCCCTATGAATGGTGGTGATGCATTGACACATGCAGCGGGTAACCAAATTCTTATCTGTGCTAAAAAAGAAGAAAAAATGCTGCCATCTCCTGTAATTAAGCAAGAATTGCAGGATAAAATCGAAAAATTGGAAGCTGACCAAGGCCGTAAGCTGAAGAAAACAGAAAAAGATTCACTAAAAGATGAAGTTGTTCACTCACTCCTTCCTCGTGCATTCAGTAAATTCAGTAAAACCTACATTTGGATTGATACAGTAAATCAATTAATTATTGTTGATGCCGCAAGTGCAAAACGCGCTGAAGACAATTTAGCCTTACTCCGCAAAAGCTTAGGTTCCTTACCTGTCGTCCCTCTGACTTTTAAAGACCCAATAGAGCTAACACTCACTGAATGGATCCGTTCGGGCTCATTACCACAAGGTTTTGCCGTCATGGATGAAGCGGAGCTAAAAGCTATCTTAGAAGAAGGTGGTATTATCCGCTGTAAGAAGCAAGAACTCATTTCTGATGAAATCGCCACCCACATTGAAGCCGGTAAACTCGTTACCAAACTGGCCTTGGATTGGGAAGAGCGTATCCAGTTCATGTTATCTGATGATGGTTCCCTGAAGCGCCTCAAATTTAGCGATACATTAAAAGACCAAAATGACGACATCGCTAAAGAAGACTACGCGCAAAAATTTGATGCTGATTACGTATTAATGACAGGTGAACTTAGTGCATTAATCGCTCGCTTGATTGATGTATTAGGTGGCGAAGCCGAGCACTAATTTGTTTCTATCCCCTCTATCGCCCTCACAATGGCAACTCACACTTAAGTAAGTTGCCATCACTTTTTAGATCCCGCTTACATAGCCACAATTAAGTCATTGACTGGTAGTGAAATCTCTGGTTGATTGATTTATATCCATATCGCAAATTTATAATATTTAATTATGTTCAACAACAATAATAAAAATAGCCCATCACTGATGATTATGGTCAATATTCTGTCGAAGGAAATGTTATGAAAGAGCTCATCGAACCTGAATTAGATGAAAATTCACTGGTTACCCTACAAAAAGTCACCGCCGATAATTTTTCTGAAATTTGCTTGCTAAGTCATACACTTAGTGAAGCACAACGTAATATGGTGGCTGACAATGCCTATTCCATGGTGGAAGCCCAGTTTTCTGATTGCGCATGGTATCGAGGCATTTACGCCGATGATGTCCCTGTCGGTTTCATCATGCTGCATTCTGGGTTAGATGATGATGAATTAGAATATAACGGTATTATGCTTTGGCGTTTTATGATTGCTGAACCCTACCAAAAGCTGGGATTCGGCCGTGAAGCCCTAGTTCAAGTCATCCATTATTTAAAAAGAAAAGGATACCCACGCCTTTATAATAGCTGTGGTGAAGGGGAAGAAAGCCCATTTGAGTTCTACAAAAAACTTGGTTTTGTACCAACAGGCGCTTATATGGATGATGAATGCGAGCTGGTCCTAGATATTACTAATTGGCAAGAACAAGAAGAGTAAGCCTATAAGTGCAGTCAACAACGCTACAGCACGAAGTATGACCAATACGCTAAATAGTTTGTGGTGTCGCAAGACGGCAAATGCGTTAGACCCTAGGGGCATACACAAGTATGTGACTAGGGCTAACGCATGAAGCCAACACCGCGACAGTGCGAAGTATGACCAATACCAATACGCTAAATAGTTTGTGCTGTCGCAAGGCGGCAAATGCGTTAGAACCTAGGAGCATACACAAGTATGTGACTAGGGCTAACGCATGAAGCCAACACCGCGACAGTGCGAAGTATGACCAATACCAATACGCTAAATAGTTTGTGCTGTCGCAAGGCGGCAAATGCGTTAGAACCTAGGAGCATACACAAGTATGTGACTAGGGCTAACGCATGAAGCCAACACCGCGACAGTGC
>OJKJ01000023.1_pt1 | contig 155521 bp, 151 predicted proteins | sample 1596491 | NCBI WGS metagenome assembly OJKJ01 (sample SAMEA4350160, study PRJEB24818) | metagenome | biome: human; feature: gut; material: faeces | place: Denmark | collected 2013-09
CGGAGGAATACTATGTACGGCGCAATTTTGGGCGATATCGCGGGGTCGCGGTTTGAATTCAGCAGACCGAAGAATTTCGACTGGAGAACAGTGGATTTGTTTGGGGGGATGAGCACCTTCACAGATGACACTGTACTGACGGTTGCCACCAAATATGCGATTTTGAAAGGTGTTCCGTATGCGCGGGCATATGGGAAATTTGGAAGAAAGTATTCCTGGGTAGGATATGGCACTATGTTTAAGAACTGGCTCAACGCCCATTCGGAAAAGGGATACAACAGCTATGGCAATGGTTCTGCGATGCGTGTAAGTTTTATCGGCCAGTATTTTGACACCCTGGAGGAAGTAGAGGAGCAGGCCCGCATAAGTTCTCTGTGCACGCATAATCATGTGCAGGGTCAAAAAGCCGCCATGGCTACGGCTGCAGCCGTCTTTATGGCCCGGACTGGCGCATCTAAAAAAGAGATTGCAGGCTATCTCAGGAAAGAGTATGGTTATACAGTTCGCAAGCCATTGATGTTTTACCGGCCTTTTGGAAAGTTTGATGTCACGGCTATGGGGACTATGCCCCTTGCTATCCGTTGCTTTTTGGAAAGTGAAGATTGGGAAAGCTGCATCCGCAATGTGTTCAGTGTAAAGTGTGATACCGATACCGTGGCGTGTATTGCAGGTGGAATGGCGGATGCATATTATGGAGGTACTGGGTTGGAAGAAGAAGCGCTGTTGAGGCGTTTTCTGATTAAACCGGATGACCACGGTGTTTTTGATACATTTCTGTATGATTGGGCAACAAAATCAGATGTTGCTTTTCCAGAAAAGATGAAGCAAGAGATAGAAAATTGAACGAGAGAAAGGTTTTCTGAACTATGATTGTTGAAACCTATCAGTCTAAATATGTGTTAAGAATCCTGAAGTCTGGAGAAATTTACCGGGCTAAGCCAAATCTTACGTTAAGAGGTGAATATGCAGCGTTGATCGATATGTTGGGGCTTAAATGTGAGTGTCCCATCTTTGGCGTTGTAAAAGGAAAGAAGAAAAAAACTTTTGGGAAGGTGTCAGGTTCGGTCAAGCTGATTTTAGATGTGCCAGATAAATTTGTGCGCCTGACGGAATTTTCGGAATGGGCAGACTTTCTGTACGCCTATAAATTTACGAAGCCGGGAAACTATCGTTCTTTGCTGCCTGGATGTGAAGAAGTTTCAGATCGCAGGCTGGCGGAAATTATTGCAAATCTGAAACAGCAAAAGAAGGTTTCTGCATATAAGTCCCCACAGGTGGTTTTGGAAAAGATCAATCCAGTTTGGCTGAAACATTATCAGCTTTTGCCTGCAGCCTCGGTAGACGGCGGTTTTTTTGGTTGGCTGAAACAAAAATTTAGGAAATAGGTCTAGCAAGATAAAAGAAGCGTCTGGAGGAATTGATATGTTGATAGGAAAGTATATTCTGTCTCTGGATCAGGGGACCACCAGTTCCCGTGCCGTTTTGTTTGATGCCTTCGGCGGCGTGGCGGGGATGGGGCAGAAAGAGTTTAAACAAATTTACCCACAGCCGGGTTACGTGGAGCATGATGCTGTGGAAATTCTGCAAACGACTTTGTATGCTATGCGCCAGGCAGTACAGGAGGCCGGCATTACCGCATCAGATATCGCGGCAATTAGTATTACAAACCAGAGGGAAACGACAGTTGCCTGGGATGCGGTATCCGGGATACCGGTCTGCAATGCCATTGTCTGGCAATGCCGGCGTACGGCGCCGGAATGTGAACGTCTGAAGGCTTCCGGTATGGAATCCTACATAAAAGATACTACAGGCCTGATTATAGATCCCTATTTTTCAGGGACTAAGATGAAATGGATTTTGGACCATGTCCCGGCTGCACGGGAATTGGCAAAAAAAGATCGTCTGCGGTTTGGTACGATCGATACCTGGCTGGTGTACTCCTTGACTGATGGCGCTTCCTATGTGACGGACGTTTCCAATGCGTCCCGCACGATGCTGTTCGATATCCGAAAGCTTTGCTGGGATGATACTATGCTGAAAGAACTGGGAATTCCCAGAAGTGCTCTGCCCAGAGTGGTGGAATCGGGAGAGCTTGTGGGTATGTGCCTTGACTCAGTGCTGGGGGAGGAAATACCCATTGCAGGCATGGCGGGAGACCAGCATGCAGCGCTGTTCGGACAGTGCTGTTTTGGGAAAGGTATGGCTAAAAATACCTATGGAACAGGCTGTTTTGTTCTGATGAATACAGGCAAAGCTCCTGTGAAGTCACAGAACGGCTTGCTTACTACAATCGCCTGGAAAATTGGCGGTGAAGTGACTTATGCGTTGGAGGGGAGCGCTTTTAATGCCGGGTCTGCCATTCAGTGGCTGCGGGATGAACTGGAAATCATCAAAACCCCTCAGGAAGCTGATATGCTGGCAGAGACAGTGGAAAACACAGGCGGAGTCTCTTTTGTGCCGGCTTTTACAGGACTGGGGGCTCCCTATTGGGATATGTATGCCCGTGGAGCGCTGCTTGGCGTCACCCGTGGCACAAAACGCGCCCATCTTTGCCGGGCGGTACTGGAAAGTATTGCTTTGGAGAGTTTCGATTTGGTGAAAACCATGGAAAAGGAATCCGGTATCTGTATTTCAGAATTGCGTGTGGATGGAGGGGCTTCCAGAAGCCGTTTCCTGATGCAGTATCAGGCTGACATTCTGAATACGCGGGTATGCCGGCCGCAATGCTTGGAAACTACTGCATTGGGATCCGCTATGATGGCAGGGCTTACCGTAGGAGTGTGGGATAACCTGGAGGAGCTTTCTTCTATTTGGAGAGAAAACACTTCTTTTACACCGAATTATGACGATAGTAGCCGAGAACAGGATATTTCCCGTTGGCACAAAGCGGTAAACAGGAGTATGGAGTGGGCCAAGTGAAATTTTTGGCAGACATTGTGTCTAAAACAGGGGACTGCACACTGCGGTTCCCTGTTTTGTATTGTTCTAAAATTAAGCTTGTGTTTTGGTATGTTTTCTGATATACTTGCTTTATTGTAGTAGAGAGGTGAAGCGAAATGATTGCTGTCATAGATTATGGAGCAGGTAATCTGCAGAGTGTAGAAAAGGCGCTGCGCCATATTGGCTGCGCCTGTGAGATTACGGCGGATCCGGAATGCCTCTTATCGGCGGATGCGGCAATTTTGCCCGGTGTCGGAGCTTTTGGGGACGCCATGGAGAATCTCCGAAGCCGGGGGCTGGAGAAGCCAATTCTCCAATTTTCTGCCAGTGGGAAACCCTTTCTGGGAATTTGCCTAGGGCTGCAGATTCTGTTTGAGAACAGTGAAGAGTCGCCGGAGATTCCGGGTCTTGGAATCCTGAAGGGGAAAATCGTGCGTCTACCTGCAGAAAGTGGTCTGAAAATTCCCCATATTGGTTGGAATTCTCTGCACTTGGAGAAGTCCGGCGGACTCTTTCAGGGATTGACGGGAGAACCTTACGTCTACTTTGTGCATTCTTATTACCTGCAGGCGGAAGAGAATATCATTACTTCTACCACAAAGTATGGAGCAGAAATCCATGCTTCCGTGCAGAAGGGCAATGTATTTGCCTGCCAGTTCCATCCGGAAAAGAGTGGGGAGATAGGCTTGCAGATTCTGCGTAATTTTGCCGGTTATTTGGAGAAAGGGGGGAAGTAATCGTTATGTACGCGAAACGGATCATCCCCTGTCTGGATCTGAAAAACGGAAGGGTAGTAAAGGGGACAAATTTTGTCGGACTGCGGGATGCGGGAGATCCTGTGGAAGCCGCGGTTGAATATGACCGGCAGGGAGCGGACGAACTGGTGCTGCTGGACATCACAGCATCTTCGGATGCCAGAAATATTATGACGGATATTGTTTCCCGGGTAGCGGAGAGCATTTTTATTCCCTTTACTGTGGGAGGTGGAATCCGCACGGTGGAGGATTTTACGGCAATTCTCCGTGCAGGGGCGGATAAGGTGTCAATGAATTCAGCTGCGTTGAAGGATCCTTCCATCATTTCGAACGCTGCTAAAAAATTCGGCAGCCAGTGTGTAGTGGTCGCGATGGACGCTAAGCGCAGTGAGGGAGGCGGATGGACGCTTTATTTGAACGGCGGACGCATCGATACTGGAAAAAATGTTCTGGAATGGGCCCGAGAGGCAGAACAGCTGGGAGCGGGAGAAATTTTGCTGACCAGTATGGATTGTGACGGCGTTAAGAACGGTTATGATTTAGAATTGACCCGGGCGGTTTCGGAAGCAGTTTCGATTCCCGTGATTGCTTCCGGCGGTGCCGGCAGTATGGAGCATTTTTATGACGCTTTTACAGAAGGTAAGGCGGATGCGGTGCTGGCGGCTTCTCTGTTTCATTTCAAGGAAATTACGATTCCGGAATTAAAAGAATATTTAGCAGGCCGTGGTATTCCAGTCAGAAGGTAGAATAGCTGCGGCAGAACAGGCGTACTGTAGCAGACTGAACAGGAAAGCACTTGTATAACAAAGGCACATGCTCTGAAGCGGTGATAGCTTCAGAACATGTGCCTTTTCCCATTTGTTTTTAAAAGGCGGAGGCAATCGCCTTTCAACAGAAGCGCTTATCCGCCGATCAGAAAATCCAGGATATCCCACCCTGAAGAATTCTGCGCTTTGTAAAGCTCCGTATACCCGCAGTTTACGCAAGAAATCGTGACGAATTTTTTGTTCTGCACGTCGAATATCTTTGCAAAATTTCCTCCCGTGGCCTGGAATTGATCGTGTTCATACTGCTGACAGCCACATTTGGGACAAACGTATTGTACTCTTTGATTCATAAACCATGTCTTCCTTTCCTGGGGGAACTGTTTTTTTTCGGTGTAGTGATAATAACAGAGAAGCAGGGTAAAAGCAAGCTTGAAATAGTACGGATAAATCGGAATTTGAATAAAACAGGTCGTCTTATTGACAAGAAAATGGTTGCAGGTAACACAATATTTTGTTAAAATAAAATACAGGTTTTGACTGTAAACGAAAGTCGGCCTTGCAAAGTTGAATGAATTTGGTTGTTCAAAAGATAAGGAGGAGTTTTATCATGGCAAAAATGTTCGTCTGTTCGAAAACGGAGCCGATTGTACAAACCAAGGCGGGGAAGCTTCGCGGTTTTATTTTGGATGGCACTTATACGTTTCATGGCATAAAGTATGCGGATGCCAAACGGTTTCAAATGCCGACGGAGGTGGAACCTTGGGATGGAGTGAAGGACGCGCTTTCCTATGGTTTTGTCTCTCCGATGCTGAGTCAGGATACGCCCAACGGAGAGGTTATGGTGCCGCACCGGTATTGGCCGATGGATGAAAATTGCCAATATTTGAATGTGTGGACTCAAACACTTGACCAGGATGCGAAAAAACCGGTGTTGCTGTGGCTGCATGGCGGCGGTTTTGCAGCGGGTTCTTCCATCGAGCAGCAGGCATATGACGGGGAGAATATGAGTAAGTACGGCGATGCAGTTGTCGTATCCCTCAATCACCGGCTCAATATTTTGGGATATTTGGATCTCTCACCCTTCGGTGAAAAATATGCAAATTCTGGGAATGCCGGAAATGCCGATATGGTGGCCGCACTCCGGTGGATTCACGATAACATAGCCGCGTTTGGCGGTGATCCTGAAAATGTGACGATCTTTGGTCAGTCCGGCGGCGGCATGAAGGTATGGACTCTGATGCAGACACCCAGCGCGGATGGGCTCTTCCATAAAGGTGTAATCCAGAGTGGCCTGATTGATGGATTTGTCAGTGGAAAAAAACAGGATGGAACCAAAATTGTTCAGGCGCTGCTTGAAGAATTAGGATTTGGTTCTGATGAGGTAGAGAAGCTGGAAACTATTCCCTATTCCACACTAGCGGAGGCATACAATAAGGTATCTCCTGCGTTGGCAAAACAGGGAGAGTATATCGGTGGAAATCCCATCCCCAATGAGTTTTATGTGGGAGATCCCCGTGAGGTGGGCTTTACCGAGCATGCCAAAACAATCCCGGTAATGGCCGGCACAGTGTTTGGAGAGTTTGCATTTGGCCCGGCTATTGCGGGAAAATACAGCCTGCCGGATTCGGAAAAGAAAAAAATGCTTGAAGAAAAATACGGAGAACATACGGAGCAGTTGATCCAACTGTTTACGGCTGCTTATCCGGAAAAGGATTTGAGCGATCTGCTGTTCCTGGATTCCATGTTCCGGGCTCCGACCAGAGACTTTATAGAGAAAAAGTCGGCTCATCCGGAAGCTCCTACTTTTTCTTATCTCTTTACCTTTGAGTTCCCCTATGACGACGGGCATGTGGCCTGGCATTGCGCCGAGATCCCGTTTGTATTCCACAATGCAGATAAGGTTCCTGTATGTAACCTTCCCGGCGTGTCTGATCGCTTGGAGGATCAGGTCTTCAGCGCGTGGATCAATTTTGCCCGCAACGGTGATCCCAGCGGCCCGGCTCTTCCTCAATGGCCTGCATGCAAGCCGGGGGACGAGGCAGTGATGATTTTTGATAAAAAGTGTGAAGTCAAACATAACTTTGATGCAGCGTTGATCTCTTTGCATGATAAAGTCGCTCCTAAATTCAATTTTGCCGCTTCGGATGAACCTGTCCAGCATTGATTTTTTCGGCAGGCAATGAACAAAAGACGTCCTATCAGCTATGTTTCAGCTGATAGGACGTCTTTTTGCTTCTTCCCGGGAAGGCGGCAGCTTGGAGAAGAAATCGGCATATTGAAATAATTCGTGGGGATCGGTTACCAGACTGTCGTGACGTCTTAAATGCATCTGAGTACGAGAGGGAAGAGAGAAAAAATACTCTCTGGAGGGCTTATTATGGTCGATTAAATCAAAAAGGTCTCGGTATGGCATTTTCATCACCCTGTACTTAGTATGAACAGGATGGAGTCAATTTATTTCAGGAGGTTTTCACATCAAGATATTTTGTCATCCGAGCGCCCTGAGCGGCAATACACTCCTTCACTTTTTCCTTGCAGCCGCTAGAATCTCCGCTGCCTGAGGTGATGATTACTTCAACAGGTTTTCCTGCCGGAAGCATCTTGACAATGTTGTGAAAAGGGGAGGCAGGAGAACCTGCCCATAGCGGGACGGCGATGATAATCCGGTCATAAGTAGAAAGGTCGCAGGATATTGGCTGTACTTTGGCTTTTTTCTTCATCATAGAAGCGAGAGAACCGAAGACATACGCGGAAAAAACAGAACGATGCTTAAGGTCTTTCATCTCAATCAGATCAGCCTTTTCTTTTCTGGCCTTCTTTTCAGAGATGGCTTTTGTCTTTCCCGTATAAGAGTAATAGATGATAGCTGTTTTCATGTGAAGACAATCCTTTCTGGTTTTTCTGTCCGGGGTTAGGGAGAACACTATGTCCTTGCAGCTATAGTAAAAGGACTGCATTCGACTCCTATATAGCAGTTTCACAGTTGTTTGATAGTTCAAATGACATTTTAAAAATATTATAACAGATTTCTTATAAAATGCAAAGTGAATCCGGAAGGGGACACAGAAGCTGGTTACCACGAATGCTTAGTTGATTTATCTCATGAAGAAACTTAAGAAAATATTTTTTGCAATTACGCTTCGGCCATTCCATCCATGATTTTGATGTGATATAATAAATAATACATGCTGTAAAGAGTTAATATATCTCATTCATAACTTTCATACAGAAAACATTGGGTTCGGGAAGGTGGTCTTTTGTGTCTGTGCACATCCGCAAAATACTGTATTCAATAGAAAACAGCCCGGTACTCAGTGCAGTCAAAAAGGGATTTCTTCTGGTGATCCCTATCGTATTGACCGGCTCATTTGCATTGCTTCTGCTCAATTTTCCGGTATCGGCCTATCAAGATTTCCTTGCAGTTTTTGGCGGCGGCTTTCTGCAATCCCTCCTGCAATTCATAGTTGATTCTACAAATGGTTTTTTATCGTTATATTTGGTCTTGGCAATCAGCTATTTCTACTCAGCGCCTATGGCCAGCCAGAATCTAACCTTGCGGATTATGGCGATGGTGGCGGCGTCTGCCAGCTTCATCGCGTCCTTCGGTGGCGAGAGCGGCTCTTTGGCGTTGTCCTGCTTTGGAACGACTGGGGTTTTTACCGCCATGCTGTGCTCCATTCTGGCGACGAAACTATTCTTTCTGCTGGATCTGCGTATTTACAAACGCTATCGTTCCTATGCAGCCGGAAATGATATTCATTTTCGCAGTTCCATGTCGGCCATACTCCCTGTGGCAATCTGCGTCATGGTGTTTGCGCTGGGAAATTTTTTGCTGCAGACATTTTTTCATGTGGGAAATTTGAACGATCTCATCAGCGGAATCCTGTTCCGTGCTTTTGGAGGACTGCAGTATGAACCTGGGAATGGAATCGTATTTCTGTTCTTATTGGATTTCCTCTGGGCTTTTGGAATTCATGGCGGGAACGCGCTGGATCCGGTTGCGCAGACCGTATTCAGCGGAGGAGAAACTGGAGGCGTCATAACAAAATCATTTTTGGATAATTTTGCTGTGATTGGCGGAAGCGGCGCCACCCTGTGTCTTCTGCTTGCTTTATTATTTGCGTCCAGACAGAAAAACAACCGCCAGTTAGCTTATTCGGCATTTCCGCTTGCCCTTTTCAACATCAATGAGATTTTGGTGTTCGGGTTACCCATTGTGTTGAATCCTATCCTTGTAATTCCTTTTATCCTGACCCCCATTGTTTCTATGCTTGTCGCATATGGCGCTGTGGCAATTGGATGGATGCCAATTGTCCAGCAAACTGTTAATTGGACAACTCCGGTTTTTTTTAGCGGATATTTGGCTACAGGGTCTTGGAAAGGCGTTGTTGTACAGCTGATCTCGGTGGTTTTGGGAACAATGCTCTATATTCCGTTTGTCCGGCTTTCTGAACGGCTCCAGGAAGGAAGAGAAAACTATTTACTCGGAAAGCTGACGGAACATTTTCGGATGCAGGAACAGGAGGGGAAACAGCAGCGTTATCTGGAACGGTACGACAGTTTGGGCGTAATAGCGAAGAGCCTGACAGGAACACTGCATACGGATGTGACTGCAGGGAATGTTCCGGTATATTATCAGCCGCAGGTGGATGTACAGGGGAGAGTAATTGGCGCGGAAGCTTTGCTGAGGTGGAGATTTGGTGAGAAGCTGCTTTATCCGCCCTTAGTTGTAGAATTGGCCCAGGAAGACGGATGTTACGAAGAGCTCACCTGGTCGGTACTCCGTACAGTGTGTAAGGATATTCAAACTATGCGGCCGAATTTGGGAGATGACTTTCGAATCTCGGTAAATATTGTTGCGGAACAGCTGAATGACAGGGGATTGATGGAGCGTGTTGCCGCTTTAGCGGAAAAAGAGGAGGTGTCTCAACATTTGGTTTTGGAAGTAACGGAGGAAACCTCTTTGATTCATCTCCCTTACATTACGTCCAATATTGAATTTTTGGGCAGACACGGGATTCAGCTGGCTATTGATGATTTCAGCATGGGCCAAACTTCGCTGAATTATTTGCGAAGCAATCATTTTCAATATGTAAAGTTGGATGGCAGCTTGGTGCGCCAAGTGGAAGAAAATGACCGTTCCCGGGAAATTGTGGGTTCTATGGCTGCTTTAGGCCGCAATCTCGGCTTCCAGATTGTTGCAGAGTATGTGGAGAACAAAAAGACCAGGGATATCCTGCTGGAGTTGGGGTGCGGGGTTTTTCAAGGTTTTTTATATAGTCCGGCGGTACCTTTGGAGGACTTCCTTCAAGGGGTAAAAGAAAATCTTTTCACTGACAGGTGAAAAGGAAAACCAATCGCTTTTGCGGCAATTTCCTCTTGCAGTTTTAGTACTGATCCATTATAATAAATAGGCATTTGATTTTCCTTAGAGAATTCAAATCCTTTGCGGGCGTGGCGGAATTGGCAGACGCGCCAGATTTAGGTTCTGGTGGTACTCCCGTGCAGGTTCAAGTCCTGTCGCCCGCACCAATGTCGAAAGAAGTCGATCGCTATAAAGTGATTGACTTCTTTTATTTTTTATAGCTGTGTGATAAAATAAACCATATAACGTTGGGGTGATATTATATTATGGAAACAGTACCGACAATTCAGGGGAAACAAATTACTCTAAGAAAAATACAAGAAAAAGATGTAGATGATAGGCTGGTGCTTGGAAGGCACCATGAATTTATACACATGTGCGGAGGAGAAACACTAACCGAACCGGAATATCCGAACCGTGACACGTGGGTTAATTGGTATAACAGCGCCAAAACTGCGGATTATTCCTGGATTATAGACTTAAACGGCCATTGCATCGGTACAGCAGGATTTCATCACATTTCAGAAGAAGATAATTCTGCCACATACAGGATAGGCATTTTTGATGTTCAGAAACACTCGAAAGGTATTGGAACAGAAGTTACCAGACTCCTGTTAGAATATGGTTTTAAAATAAAGAAGTGGCATCGAATTGACCTGAAGGTTTTAGAATACAACCATAGAGCTATTCGTTGTTATGAAAAATGCGGGTTCAAAAAAGATGGAATTTTGCGGGAAAGTGCATTTATTGAAGGCAAATACTATTCGGATATAATTATGAGTATTCTGGACTACGAATACGATTGTGATAGTTCGTGTCTCTCCTGCAATTAGGCAAGGCGATCCTTTTGCTCACCCTTAGACACCTGCGGTGAGCAAGTCGCGCACAGCATTTTTTTATTGTTCAAGCCTGGTACCCGCGCTGGCATCTATTTTGTCGCTATAACACAAAGTCGAAAGAAGTCGATTGTTGCAAAGCGATTGACTTTTTTGGCGTTTATTGTAGAATATACATAAATTCCAAATTGTTAAGGAGCTTGATAGAATGGAACAGCTCATAGAAAAAATAGTTATTGAAGGAATCGAATTTCAAATTATCCAAAAGCCCGCGACTTTGTATGCAGGTTATAAGGCAGATGCCGATAATGAGGATGTAGAATCGAGCGTGGATACATATCAACTTTTCCAGGCTGGTCATAAAAATATAAAAAATAGTTTGACACCAGATTCTATGCTTTGCCTTAGTATAAATTATAAGGAGTGCAATCACGGACATAATGCGCGTCGTTCCCTCATGCATTGTCAGGAAACATCGGAAAGAAATCAACCCGAAGGGATTACGGTTCTTGAATCTCCCGCATGCCATATGATAAAAGTGAAATCAACAGAAGCAACATGGAAGCTAGTAAAGAAAATCACCGGGGAAGATAACCCTCAATGGCACATGGCTCCGCTTTTCGGTTTGTGTGAAAAACTGTTTTGCAACGAGGAAAGAGGATTCGCCTTGACGCCTGATTTCAGCGACACATATGAAATCGAATATTATAATGCGGACGGTATCAATTACGCTGGTATAAGCGTGGTTAAACTGTAACCCCAAAGTATTCAGACGGCTGATAAATGTTAAACGGAGCTGCCTGTGTGAGAGTTCAAATTGCCATGAAAAAACGGCAGGCGATCTTTTTTGTCTCATCATTACACGTCGGAATGGACCGCATTCCATTCAAAAAGCCCAGCCATTTGGCTGGGCTTTTCTCATACCACTCCGCCATTCCTCCTCTCCGCAAAAGGTCATGCTCACCTCGCCTGTTCGCTTACAAGCGTGCTCACAATGGCTTTGGTTTGCTACCAATCTTTTGCGGGTTGCGTGGGTTCAAGTCCCCATTCAAAGAAACAAAACCGATTTTTTTTATCACGCCTTTACAATTTTTTTAATAGAAATCAATGGCAACAAAAGTAATTTGCTTTTTGCGTTTTATCATAAAAGAAACATTGCAGCCTTTACTCATAGATAGGGGAGCAACGTCAAGTTGCTTGTGCATCCCTATGTGAAAGCCTATAATGGATACGGAGGTTTATATCAATGGAAACGAAAAACACGATTTTAGAATTGCGAAAATATCTGAACTTATCTCAAAATGAATTTGCAGAAAAGCTATCGGTCACACGGCAGGCTGTTTCCCGTTGGGAAAACGGGGACACTGTACCAAATATTGATACATTGAAGCTCATTGCTGATACTTTTGATGTGTCGGTGGATTTTCTTCTGGGTCGCTTCATAAGGCAGTGCCAGAGTTGCGGAATGCTCTTAATCAAAAATAGTGACAAAGGGACGGAGAGCGATGGGTGCAAATCAGAAGAATACTGTGCCTTTTGCTACCAACAAGGACAATTTGTGCAAGAAATTACAGTCGAGGAATTGATTGAACATAACTTGCAGGATTTAGACGATTGGAATCGAGAAAATGGCTTGCATTTCACAGAGCAAGAGGCAAGAGCTGAACTGCAAAAATTTTTACCAACGTTAAAGCGTTGGCAGACAAAGGAGGGTGAAGAAGAAAACCAAACCGACATCTCACCAAAGTGAGGATATATTAGTAACCAACAATTTTGCAAAAATGTTACTTGTTCATACTTGACAAAATGCTTCAAGTACGCTAAAGTTTAGTTAATTTTGAAAGGGTAATTATTAGAGTCTTTTCAAAGCAATAATATCGGGACCACTCTGATTTGGAGTTAAGGCCATACGGACAGCCGGGTCCACTGCCGATTGGCGGCCTTTGCGTTGCCTTATTGATTGAGTTCGAAGCTCAAATTTTATAAGTTGGTTACTTCATAACCGAAATGTGCTTGTGTGCACAGACTTGTGAAACGGTCAATAAGAGTAGTAAAAGTAATATTGCTATATAGACTCTGATCAATCCGTCTATCTGAAATTAATTCATATTTTCCCTTTTGCTGTTATTATAGGTAAGTAGGGAAATAGGAAGAAATGGCTTTTTCGGGTGAACGCAAGTTGTGCATAAAAGTGCAACTTGCGTTTTTTGTTATCCAAGTAGTTGACGGGGGGAAGATTTGAAATTGAAAATGGGTAACTTTCGACTGGATCAAAGCCGTGCTCCAATTTATGAAGCTTTGGAAACTTTCCGAAAAATGCGGGTTGTTCCCTTTGATGTGCCAGGGCATAAACGTGGGCGCGGCAATCCGGAACTTACGAACTTTTTAGGGCAACAATGCGTTGGAGTGGATGTCAACAGCATGAAACCGCTGGACAACCTTTGCCATCCCGTTTCAGTGATCCAGAAAGCGGAAAAACTTGCGGCTGATGCTTTTGGCGCGGCTCACGCTTTTTTAATGGTAGGCGGTACCACCAGTTCAGTACAGAGCATGGTATTGACCGCCTGCAAGCGCGGCGAAGAAATTATTTTACCCAGAAATGTTCACAAAAGCGTGATCAACGCATTGGTTTTATGCGGGGCGATACCAGTATATGTAAACCCAGAGGTGGATCAGCGCCTGGGGATTTCTTTGGGAATGCAGCGAGAACAGGTGGCAAAAGCGATTTCAGATCATCCCAGTGCTGTAGCTGTTTTAGTGAATAATCCTACCTATTATGGTGTTTGCAGCGACCTTCGGGCAATTGTAAAAATGGCGCATGACGCTGGTATGCGCTGTTTGGTTGATGAAGCCCATGGCACTCACTTCTATTTCGGAAACGGCCTTCCTGTATCCGCTATGGCGGCAGGGGCCGACATGGCTGCGGTGTCCATGCACAAAAGCGGAGGAAGCCTCACGCAATCCAGTCTGCTGTTGGTTGGACCGAACGTCCATACCGGTTATGTACGTCAAATCATTAACCTCACTCAAACTACTTCCGGAAGCTATCTTTTGATGTCCAGTCTAGATATCAGCCGCCGTAATCTGGCCCTGCGGGGCCGGGAAGTATTTCATCAAGTTGCAGATATGGCCGAATACGCTCGCCAAGAGATCAATGCTGTAGGCGGCTATTATGCTTTTGGCAGAGAACTGATGAATGGGAATTCAGTATTTGATTTTGACACTACTAAATTGAGCGTCCATACTTTAGATATTGGATTAGCGGGAATTGAAGTTTATGACATCTTGCGGGACGAGTATGATATTCAAATAGAATTTGGGGATATCGGGAATATTTTAGCCTATCTGTCTATGGGGGACCGGCCGCAGGAACTGGAACGTCTGGTCAGTGCATTGGCCGAGATTCGCCGCCGCTATCAAAAAGACGGCACAGGGCTGTTAAGCCAGGAATATATTGAGCCGGAAGTGGTCACCAGCCCGCAGGAAGCCTTTTATGCGGAAAAGATCAGTTTGCCGCTGGAAATGAGCAGGGGCCGCGTTTGTAGTGAATTTGTAATGTGTTATCCCCCCGGCATCCCCATACTGGCTCCTGGAGAACGCATCACAGCCGAAATCTTGGAACATATTCAATATGCAAAGGAAAAAGGGTGCAGCATGACCGGCCCGGAAGATCCGGAAATAAAGCGGCTTAATGTGCTGGCATGAAAGGTGGCAATATGGTGGAAATGTGGTTTAGCGAATTTCACACACCGGATGTAAAACACAGCATCCGGGTCAATCGGCATTTGTATTCAAAACAGAGCGATTATCAGAGAATCGATATCTTTGAAACGCCGGAATTTGGACGTGTTTTAACGCTTGACGGCAATGTGATGCTGACAGAGCGGGATGAATTTATTTATGACGAAATGATTACCCATGTGCCAATGGCGGTACATCCCGGCATTAAAGATGTACTGGTAATCGGTGCGGGGGATGGTGGCGTAGTGCGGGAATTAACCAGATATGACCGGGTAGAAAGGATTGACCTGGTAGAAATGGACCCTCAAGTGGTTGAAGCCTGCCGCACTTACCTTCCCAGCAACGCCTGCAGGATGGACGACCGCCGGGTACATATCTATTTCGAAAACGCGTTGAAGTTTATCCGCAGGTGTGAAGATAACTATGACTTGATTATCGTGGACTCAACAGACCCTTTTGGCCCTTCTGAAGGCCTGTTTACACGGGAGTTTTATGGGAACTGCTATAATGCCTTAAGGAATGACGGCATCATGGTCAATCAGCAGGGAAGCCCTTTTTATGCGGAGGATGCCAATGCCATGCAACGCAGTCATATGCGAATTGTCAGCACCTTCCCGATCAGCAAAGTCTATCAGGCACATATTCCTACCTATGCGGCAGGATACTGGCTGTTTGGCTTTGCCAGCAAAAAATACCACCCTATTGACGATTTAAACAGTGAAGCATGGAACACTTTGAATCTGCACACCCGGTATTATACGACCAAACTGCATGTAGGGGCTTTCTGGCTCCCTGCATTTTTGGAAGAAATGCTGCAAGAAGTGGAGAGATAAATAATGTTAGCCCCCAATATCGAAACTTTTATTGGCTGTGAAGCCAAGTATCCGGATTCACGGATTGTACTTTACGGCGCACCATTCGACTCTACTACCAGTTTCCGGCCCGGCGCCCGTTTTGGACCTTCTGCTATGCGGCATGAAAGTTTTGGACTGGAAACTTACAGCCCATACCAAGATGCGGACCTTACTCAATGCGCTGTTTTCGATAGCGGCGATCTGGAGCTGTCTTTTGGCAGCCCGGAGCGAGCGCTGTATGATATTGAAACCCGTGCAGCGGTGATTTTACAAGATGAGAAAATCCCCCTGCTGCTGGGCGGGGAACACCTGGTTACTTTGGGAGCGGTGCGTGCGGCCGCAAAGAAATATGCAGATCTGCATATCATTCATTTTGATGCCCACGCGGATTTACGCGACCAGTATTTGGACGCAAAACTTAGTCATGCCTGTGTAATACGGCGCTGTTGGGATCTGCTTGGCGACGGACGCATCCATCAGTTTGCGATTCGCAGCGGAGAACGGGAAGAGTTCCAATTTGCCAAAGAACACACAGATTTTCATCCGTTTGACTTCGAAGGATTAGGGCACACCCTGTCTATGTTGAAAAAGCAAAATGTCCCAATCTATTTTACAATAGATCTGGACTGCCTGGATCCGTCTATCTTTCCGGGAACCGGCACACCGGAAGCCGGTGGCGTCAGCTTCCTACAGCTTCTCGAAGCGTTGCGTGCAGTTTGCACCGCCAATGTCATTGGAGCTGATCTTAATGAATTGGCTTCCACCCTGGATCACAGCGGTATCTCTACCGCGGCTGCCTGCAAGGTGCTTCGGGAATTTTTGATTGCGCTTGATACAAAAAACAAATGAAGGAGAATTTGGGTTATGAGTAAAGTCCTTATAATTGGCTGCGGCGGCGTTGCTTCTGTCGCCATTCATAAATGCTGCCAGATAAGCGAAGTGTTTTCAGAACTGTGTATTGCCAGCCGCACAAAATCCAAGTGTGATAAACTTGCGGCGGAGCTGGCGCCCAAAACCGAGACCAAGCTCACCACAGCACAAGTGGATGCAGATGACGTCCAGCAAGTAATCGATCTGATCCGCAGCTATCAGCCTGATTTGGTGATGAATATAGCGCTTCCGTACCAAGATCTGACGATTATGGACGCCTGCCTTGCCTGCGGCGTCAACTATATGGATACTGCAAATTATGAACCGGAAGATACTGCTGACCCAGAATGGCGTGCTATTTATGAAAAACGCTGTCGAGACGCCGGATTCTCGGCGTATTTTGACTACAGCTGGCAATGGGCATACCGCCAAAAGTTTAAAAAAGCCGGTTTGACCGCACTGCTGGGCTGTGGTTTTGATCCCGGCGTCACACAGGCATATTGCGCCTATGCTAAAAAACATGAATTCGATTCGATTGAAACCATCGACATCCTCGACTGTAATGGCGGAGATCATGGCTATGCGTTTGCGACAAATTTTAATCCAGAAGTCAATTTACGGGAAGTTTCCGCCCCTGGAAGTTATTGGGAAAATGGCCGCTGGATAGAAATTCCTGCCATGAGTATCAAAAGGGAATATGATTTCGACCAGGTGGGGCATAAAGACATGTACCTGCTTCATCATGAAGAAATTGAAAGTTTGGCACTGAACATTCCGGAAGTAAAGCGGATCCGCTTTTTTATGACCTTTGGACAGAGTTATCTGGAGCATATGCGCTGTTTAGAAGATGTCGGCATGCTTTCTACTGTTCCGGTCGAATTTGAGGGGCAACAGATCGTTCCTATTAAATTTTTAAAAGCCTTATTGCCTGATCCGGCAAGCTTAGGCCCCCGCACGAAAGGGAAAACAAATATCGGCTGTATTTTTACCGGAAAAAAAGACGGGAAGGATAAGACTTACTATATTTATAATGTCTGTGACCATCAGACATGTTTTCATGAGGTTGGAAGTCAGGCGGTCAGTTATACAACTGGTGTTCCGGCAATGTGTGGCGCCTTGATGCTGCTGACCGGCCAATGGAGTCAACCGGGCGTTTATACTGTGGAAGAATTCGATCCGGATCCATTTCTCAAGGCTTTAGACCAGTACGGTTTGCCAAGAAAGGAAAGCTGGGATCCGGTATTGGTGAAGTAATGGGGATTTTTAACAAAGATACCCGCCCGCCTTTTTCTGGGTTAAAAGGGCGCTCTCCTAAAGAACTGTTTCATACCCTGCCCACCCCCTGCTATATCCTGGACGAATCTGCTCTGCAAAAAAACGGTCAAATATTGGCCAAAGTAGCGCAACGTACCGGCTGTAAAATACTGCTGGCACAAAAGGCGTTTTCTAATTACAATTTATATCCGTCTTTATCTCCTTATCTGGCCGGGACGGAGGCCAGCGGTCTATATGAAGCCCGTTTGGGAGCTGAGGAAATGCCGGGAAAAGAGGTACATGTGTTCTGCGGAGCATATCGGGAGGACGAGTTTTCCGAACTGCTGTGTTACGCGGACCATATCGTGTTTAATTCTCCGCGGCAGTTGGAAAGATTTGGTTGGCTGGCAAAAAATGCAGGTAAAAGTATTGGGCTGCGAATCAATCCGGAATGTTCTACCCAGGAGGGGCATGACATCTATGATCCCTGTGCTCCAGGCAGTCGGTTGGGGACTACTCGTGCCCAGTGGGATGGTCAAATGACTCCCCGGTTAGTAGAGATGCTTGACGGGATTCACTTTCACACATTGTGTGAACAGGATGCTGATGCACTGGAGCTTACCCTGAAGGCAGTGGAAAATCTTTTTGGAGACATCCTGCCTAGAATGAAGTGGCTGAATTTGGGTGGTGGGCATCACATAACCCGTCCTGGCTATGATGTCCCCAAATTGGAACAGTGTATCTGTGCAACTAAGGAAAAGTGGGGTGTGCAGATATATTTAGAGCCGGGTGAGGCATGTGCGCTGAATGCAGGATACCTGGCAACCCGGGTATTAGATATCGTCCAAAACGGTCAGACCCGAATTGCCGTCTTAGACGCCAGTGCAGCCTGCCATATGCCTGATGTAATAGAAATGCCTTACCAGCCGCCACTGTATGGCGCGGGCGCGGCAAATGAGCTGCCTTATCCATTTCATTTAGGTGGGCCTACCTGTCTTTCGGGCGATATTATTGGGGAATACAGTTTCCGGGTTCCTCTGCAGGAAGGGGACCTGCTGCTGTTTGGCGATATGGCTATTTATACCACTTGTAAGAACAATACCTTTAATGGGATGCCCTTGCCCAGTATATTTGCCATGCGCGCCGACAACGATTTGCAATGTTTGAAAAAATTTGAGTATTCAGATTTCAAATCACGGTTAGGTGGTTGAACAGAGGTCGAAATTTAGAACTCGTACCTCTATGTGGAATACAAAAAATTCACAAATATAAGAGCTTATGACAGGATATACCGCCTAAAGGTAATTGATTTGTATGGAGGAAATAGCTGTGACATTTAAATGTGTCCTTTTCGATTTAGATAATACATTGCTTCAAAAGAAACCTACCATCGTGGAAAAGGTGTTTGAGTTTGCGCATCAGTATTACCCCAAATTATGTGTTGAAACGATTGAGAAAGCTTATGCGGCCAGCGAATTGTGGCAAGGGCAGCAGCTAAAAAAAGAAAACGAAACTGGTCAGCGCATGAATGATGAAGAATATTTCCGGAATGTACTTTCGGTCTACCTGAGTTTTCTTCCTGCAAATTTGCCTACTGAGTTGGACAACTCAGAAATGATTACCATTCTATCTCGTAATTATGGTGGTAGTTATACGCTCATTCCAAATGCCATTGCTGTCTTGGAATACTTAAAGCGTAAGGACTTAATTCTGGGAATTGTCAGCAATAACCAAACAAAAATACGACAGCCACTGATTGATTTTGGAATTGATAGATATTTTGACTGCATTGTCCTTTCAGAAGAAGTTAATCTGTATAAGCCAGATCCCAAAATCATGGAATTAGCTTGTAAAAAACTAAAAGTCCCCTGTAAAAACAGTATTTACATAGGTGATCATCCTTTCGACGTGCTCTGTGCCCACTCTGCCAATATGTCTGTAGCATGGTTTCCGCCAAATCGTTTCTTTACGGTTCCGAAGTATATTGATGTGCCAGAATACACTATACATGCCCTCACTGACCTAATAGGAATACTTTAATGCATGTGGATGTCTTCTGCTATTTGACTTGCAATTTCTGCAAAAAAAGAGTATCCTTACTCATGCGGTTATTTGCCGCGGTCAGTCGCGAAATCCTGACCTTAAAAAATACTAGGGGGAAAACTAAATATGAGAACTGTCTCAAAAGTCCGCTTTCTGGCGCAGGGCGCTGTGATAGCGGCGCTTTATGCTGTCCTGACCTATCTGGCGGCGGCTATGAATCTGGCTTATGGTCCGGTACAATTTCGTTTTTCAGAAGCTTTGACCGTATTGCCGGTGTTCACTCCGGCAGCTATTCCGGGTCTTGCTTTGGGCTGCTTCCTGTCAAATTTGGCAAGCCCGTTGGGCATAGTGGACTGGGTGTTTGGTACGGCTGCAACATTATTGGCCGCCTTTGGTACCCAAGCTGCGGGAAAGCTGCGGATAAAGGGCGTGTCTGTTCTGGCACCCTTACCTCCTGTTTTGGCAAATGCTATGCTGGTTGGTTTGGAAGTTGCCTGCTTGTCTGAGGCGGGCGTATTTTCATTTTCTCATTTTTCCTGGGCGGCGTTTGGAGCGGGAGCGCTTTCTGTTGGTCTTGGGGAATTGGTGGTTTGTTATGCGCTGGGGCTGCCTCTTATTCTGGCGTTGGAAAAAACGGGGGCTTCCCAAAAAATATTTGCGTAATTAATTTGTCCCGGAGGCGGGACATTCCGGAGCTATTATGCCTGATTTTGATGAAATAAAGCAGAAATTGAATGATCGGATGAAAAGTACCCCGCCTGTACGGCTGATCGTAGTCAGCTTTTTTCTGCTGATTATCGTTGGCACGTTACTTTTGGCACTGCCCGTTTCACACAAGGAAGAATCGGTATCGCTGCTTGATTCTTTTTTTACGGCGACTTCTGCAACCTGTGTAACAGGCTTGGCCGTAGCTGACACATTTCACCATTGGTCCATATTTGGACAAGGCGTTATTCTTTGTCTGATACAATTGGGCGGGCTCGGACTTGCGACCTTTGCAATAGGTTTTACCTTGCTGGTACGCAGAAAGCTGGGCATCCGTGAAATCCTGATAGTCAGCGAAAGTTCCGGCGGAAATATGCTGAATATGGCATTTTTACTGCGTTTGGTACTTGGCTTTACCTTTGCCTGTGAAGCGGTAGGCGCAGCAATCCTGATGCTTCGTTTTGTCCCGCTTTATGGGACGGACGGGATATGGCCAGCGATCTTCGTTGCCGTTTCTGCATATTGTAACGCAGGTTTTGATATTCTGGGATTTGTCTCAGGAAATTCCAGTATCTCAGCTTTTGCAGGGGATCCTTTGGTCTGTCTGACAATATCGGCTCTTATCATAATCGGTGGTTTGGGATTTGTTGTGGTGCAGGACATCTACGAGAGTAAAATCCGGCCGCGCTTTCACCATAAAGATGCTGGGAAGCTCAATTTCCATTCACAGATCTGTCTTCGAGTTACTGCCGTTTTGCTGATTATTGGCACTTTAGCCTTCTTGGTTTTGGAATTCGACAACTCCATGAAGGATTTGAATTTTTTTGAAAAGCTGAATGCGGCATTCTTCCAGTCAACGAATACCCGGACTGCCGGGTTTGCCTCAGTCAACATAGCAGAAGAGAATGAGTTTACAAAGATAATCTCAATTGTGCTGATGTTTATTGGAGGATGTCCAGGATCTACTGCGGGCGGCATCAAAGTGACTACTTTTGTAGTGCTGTTGATTACCGTAATCTCCACAATTCGGGGCAGAGAAGAGTCCGTTATTCTGAAACATCGGTTTGCTACAGGCCTGGTCTATAAATCGCTTACTGTGGTAAGCTTGGCTATCGTTTTGATTTTTGTAGATGCTGGGATTATCGCGGCGCTTAATCCGGATGTTTCCATGCTGGATGCCGTCTTTGAAGCGGTGTCGGCATTTGGTACGGTCGGCCTCTCTGCCAATGTAACGCCACAGCTAGACTGGATTTCCAAATTGTTATTGTGCTTCACCATGTTTGTTGGGCGTGTGGGGCCAATTTCATTTGGATTATCTATTATGATGCGGCACAAAAGAGGCGGAGATTCTATTCTTCCGGAAGGCCGGATGATTATTGGATAAAGAATCATTGGATTCAGCTTTTAGGCTGTGCTTTGAAAGAAGCACAGCCTAGTTTTTTGACCGGGATTCAGGCTGACAGACGGTAAAGAAACCGAAAGTGAAAATCGCACCGGAAAAGATCGTCTGCAGCGCCAGCTGAAGAAAAGCGTTTTGCAGGGAAAAACCAGACAGCAGAAAATTTGTGATTGCTACAGAGAGCACAGCGCAGAGCAAAGGGAGCAGTACGTTTTTAAGCAGAGAAAGACGGACTTTTGTAACCTTTAATAACCGGTGCAGGCTTAATGCGGCGTTAAAGATTGTACTGAAAAACAGGATGCAGATGTAGCTTTCCATTCCGAAAAAACGCAGCAGACAAAGTACAAGCAATACCCGGATCAGAGAGTCGGAAAAATTGTATTTCATGGAATTGAATTGCTCATCCAACCCTTTGAGAAGACTGTCTACCACTACGTCCAAGTAGATCAACGGTACTATGGGGGCCAGAACGCGCAGGTATTCTCCGGCGCTTTCACTATGGTAAAAGGCGTTTCCCCAACTTTGCCCGAAGACTACAAAAACAGCGGAGAAAAACAAACCGAAAGCAATGGCGTAACTGACGGCTTTCCCTGTGATATGCGCCACAGCTTTTCCATGGTGTAGTTCCCGCTCTTTGGCTATTTTGGGAATCAGCAGTGAAGCAAAAGAGGTGAGAAAGGAGGAGGGAAAATAGAGCATCGGCATTGCCATACCTTGCAGGAGTCCATACTGGGAGAGTGATGCGGAATAGTTTAGTCCGAATTTCTGAAGTTCCTTTGGAATCAACAGGTTTTCACTGGTATTGAGAAGGCTCCTGGCCGCCGAGCTGAGCGTACAGGGAAGCGCAATGTGAGAAAGCCCTTTCAGTACACCCTTGCTTTTGACCTTCTCCTTTGGTGTGTTTTTGTGGAGGCTGTGCCGGTACGCGGTCCAACTGCAGAGAAAGGAAGTCATCTCTCCCAAAGTGGAGGCTGCCATAGCCGCCAAGCAGGCCGCTTCTATTCCCTGAGGAGAAAAATGCCAGAAGAGGTATACAGTAGCCAGAATTGTCAGGATCTGTTCCAGCGTATCGGAGGCAGCTGTGGAAAGGGATTCATCCACAGCAAGAAAATAGCCTTTCATGCAGGTACAGAGAGACATGAACGGCAAACCTAATCCCAAAATCCGCAGACAGGGCGCTGCGTCAGGATTGTCGAGGAATACTGTAGCAGCAGGGCCGGCGAGAAAAAACAGGACTGCCGCAATACAGAGGCTGATTGTAAGACAGAAACCAAAACAGCGCGCCACCGTAGAACGGATACTCTCTCTGCGGCCTGCAGCGATGGCGGCAGAGACCATTCTGGTGACCGCAAGGCTGATGCCGGAAGTAGACAGTGTGACCGTCAGCATAAAGACCGAAAAAATTAGTTGATAGAGCCCCATTCCTTCAGAACCTATCTTTTGGGAGAGGTAAGAGCGGTATCCCATATTAGTAATACGCAGAAAGAGAGATACTGCCGTTAGAATTGCGCCTTGGAGCAAAAATTTTTGTTTCGTCATGAAGCGGGCCCTTTCTTTCACTTTGCTTGAAAACCGAAGAAAAATAAGGTATAATAGCCGATAATACACAGAGCGGACTATGCTTTGCCGTGCGGCAGGAAAGAGATGAAAGAGTTGGAAATGAATTGGACAGAGATAAAAGTTGAAGTTCCGGCACAAATGGTGGAAAAAGCAGGAAATATTGCCAACATGGTTGTACCTTATGGTATTTATATTGAAGATTACTCAAATTTAGAAGAAGAAGCCACGGAAATCGCTCATATCGATTTGATAGACGAAGAGCTTTTGGGAAAAGATCGATCCAAAGCATGGATCCATGTTTATATCAGCCCTGAGGATAATCCAAACGAGGCGATTTCCTATCTTCGGGAACGTTTCTGTGCGGAACAGATTCCCTTTGAGATCACCTGTTCTTCCTGTGCGCAGGAGGATTGGATGAACAACTGGAAAAAATATTTTAAGCCCATCCCGGTTGGAGAGAAGCTTTTAATACGTCCGCTTTGGGAGGAAGAGGTAGACCCGCAGGGCAGAGTTGTCCTAAATTTGGAGCCCGGCATAGCGTTTGGTACAGGAACACATGAAACCACTCGGCTTTGCCTGGAACTACTTGAAAAATACATAAGCGCAGGAGACTGCTTTCTCGATATGGGCTGTGGAAGCGGCATTCTGTCTGTGGCCGCACTGCTTTTGGGTGCAGAAAGCGCAGTTGGAGTAGACATTGACCCATTGGCAGTAAAGACGGCGGAAGAAAATGCAGCAAGCAATCAGGTGGCGGATCGTTTTACAGGAATCTGCGGAGATTTGACGGAGAAAGTTACGGGGAAATACCATGTGGTGGCAGCAAATATTGTTGCGGATATCGTCATTCTGCTGAGTCAGGATGCTCCCTGGTTTATGTATGAAAACTCAGTATTTATAGTCAGCGGTATTATTGATACCAGAGAGCAGGATGTATTGGATGTTCTGCAGGAGCAATTCCAGGTGGTAGAACGCCGCGAAGAAAAGGGCTGGGTGGCTATGGCACTGAAACTCAAAACAGACTGCTGAAAAGAGGAGAGGAAGATTTTGAAAGTTTTGGAAACGGAGCGATTGCTCCTTCGTCCATGGAAAATGGAGGACTTGACCGATTTCTATACATATTGCCGCGATCCTGAAGTAGGGCCCAATGCGGGATGGAAGCCTCATGAATCCATGGAAGAGTCCCGTGGGATTTTGGAAGCCTGGATAGCAGGAGAAGAAGAGATATGGGCTCTGGAAGAAAAGGGGAGCAAGCGGGTTATTGGAAGTCTTGGCCTTCATAATGACAGACGCCGTTCAGATGTGCCTGACTGTAAAATGATGGGGTATGCTCTGTCTCGGGAATTCTGGGGAAAAGGATTTATGCCGGAGGCTGTGTCTGCGGTAATGGATTATGCCTTTACCGGGAAGAAACTTAAACTGCTCACGATCTACCACTACCCGAACAATTCCCGCTCCTGCCGAGTTATTGAAAAATGCGGTTTTCGCTATGAAGGGACGCTTCGCTGCGGTTCTGTTATCTATGACGATTCTCTGAGAGACGATTGCTGTTATTCCATGACGGCCGCAGAATACTATCTGATGCGAGCAAAACAGGCCGGCTTTTCACTTGTTCTTCCGGAGAAAATGCCGGAAGGTCAGCTACTCTCTTATGCGAGAGAGTGGAGTGAGGAAAAGATGATTCCCGGGGCATTGGATCATTTGGAGGATATGGGAGTTGAAGCATGGCTGGAACGCAGTATAGCCCATAGGATTCATGTGCCAGCTCCTCTGGTCACCGAGACCACTTATCTGTTTTTGGATAGCATGCAAAGGCTTGCCGGCGCCCTTTCGATACGTCATATGCTGAATGATGCGCTTCTGAAAACCGGAGGACATATTGGATATGGAATTCGTCCTTCCTGCCGCGGAAAGGGATGGGCGCCATACATGCTGGCTCTAGGGCTGGAAGAAGCAAAGAAGATGGGGTTGGAGAGAGTTTTGATCACCTGTCTGGATACAAACCTTGCCTCGGCTGCCACTATTGAAGCTTGCGGAGGCATTTTGGATAATAAAATGCCGGATGGGGAAGGTGCTCTGAACCGACGGTACTGGATTTCCCTGTAGGAGAGATTTATGAAGCAAAGCGAACTTACTTTGGAAATGAGCCGGTATGAAAAGGGCTCTGTTTCACGGATAAATCACTTTTTGAAAGTCTATGCTTTTGCAAAAGCCATAGGAGAAGGAGAGCAATTTCCTTCCGAATTACAGGATATTTTGGAAACCGCTGCTTTGGTACACGACATTGGAATTAAGCCCAGCTTGGAAAAGTACGGCAGTTCCGCAGGAGAATATCAGGAAAAGGAAGGGCCGGAAGCCGCACGTGTCATGTTGGAAAACCTGGGATATCCTGATGAGTTGATCAAACGTGTCTGCTTTTTGGTAGGACATCATCATACCTATCAAGATATCGATGGACAGGATTATCAGGCTTTGGTAGAGGCGGATTTTCTAGTGAATATTTTTGAGGGAAATATGGATGCTTCTGGAATCAGAGAGGTCAGACAGCGAATTTTCCGAACCGCTACTGGAACAAGGTTGCTTGACACGCTGTATCTTTGAGTCCTGGCTGGAACTTGAACAAAATAAGAGAAGCCTGAAACAGCAATTTAAGGCTGTTTCAGGCTTCTCTTTATCAGAAAATTTTTTAGATTTAGTTGAAATGAATTAAAAACAATAATTTACTAGGAGGATGGCTGTCCCCAGAACTGTAAGAACTGCGCCTGTGGCCCGGTTTAAGACAACAGGAGACGCCTTGTTAGCGAACTTTGCGGCAATACGCGCCCAGAGAAGTGTACTGAGTACACAGAAAAGAAGCGTTGTGAGATCCGGCATGCCGCCAATTGCAAAATGGCCGGCAGAACCCGTCAAAGCGGTAAAGGTCATGATAAAGACACTGGTTCCTACTGCGGTCTTTAGTTCATAGCCAAGAACACTGGTGAGAATGAGCAGCATCATCATGCCGCCGCCAGCGCCTACAAAGCCGCAGATCAAACCTATCAGGATACCACAAAAGATAGACTGAATCACTCGTTTCTTGGGACTGACAGCTTCCATACTGGCTTTTGTAGTCATAACCGGCTTGATAAGGAATTTGATGCCCAGCACTAAAGTCATCACTGTGGAGAAGCCTCCCATTGCCGTGCTGGAAACTAAGCTGGAAAGATAACTGCCTACCAATGTAAAGCAAAGGACAGCGGACATCATAACCAATCCGTTTTTAATATCCAGATTTTTGCTTTTTCCATAAGTATAGGCTGATACGGCGCTGGCAAGGACATCGCTTGCCAAAGCAATCCCTACAGCCATATAGGGATTCATATCGAGAAAGGTGATGAGCATGGGACTTATCACTGCGGCTGCGCTCATTCCAGCGAAACCTGTACCCAATCCTGCGCCGATACCTGACAAAAAACAGATAAAGAACTGATAAACCACAAGAAATCCTCTCCACTAATTTATTTCTTTAAAAGACGAATTGAGAGCTGCCAGAATATTTTGGTCAATCCGCATCAATTGTTCACGGAGCATTTGGCGTTCTTCTTTAGAGAATCCATTCATAATCCTGGAAAAGCAACGTGTCTGACAGTCCGAAAGTTCTTCTGCAATGGCATACGCAGAGGGGGAGATGTTGAGCCGCTGAAGTTTTCTGCTATTGGTGTCAGTTTGTATAGTTAAAAATCCCTTACGGCGTAGGGAATCCACAGCCATGGAGACATTTGACTTTGCAAATCCACGCATGGAAACAATATCGCGTGCCGTGTTATACTCCGGATTGTTCCGGAGGAAAAGAAGCACATCAGTTTCCAGCTGCGATAACTGAAACTTTTCTGTCAAGGGCTGGAAAGTCTGACTGTAAAACCGTTTGAAATGACTGATGGCTATCAGAACTTCACGCATAAAAAATCATCCTTTATAGTTATAAAAAGAACAGTTCTAATTATAATTAAATATCATGATAAAGTCAATATAGAACAATAACTTTGTTGTTTAGTTTGGGTAAACAACTTTTTCAGGAAAACAAGCCGAAATGAGAACTATGGGCGGGAGCAAATAAAAGTGGTGGAGTTGGGAGGATTCCTTTCGGGAGCACTCCAACGCCACCGCTTTTTCACGGCTCAGTTCTTTTTTAGTTTCTGCCGGTAGATACCGGGGGGCTGTCCCGTCAACTTTTTATAAGTACGGATAAAGCTAGAAGCGCTGATGTAGCCACAGGACTCTGCAATCTCCCCGATCGTCATCCCAGTGTTTTCCAGAAAAGTTTTTGCACGTTCCACCCGCAGATAATCCACATACTGCTTGTAACCAATTCCAGTTACATATTTGAACAGGTGACTCATGTTTAGGACTGAGGTGTGAAAATGCTCTGCCAACGAAGAAATGGAAAAGTCTAAGGAGTGGGGAAACATTTTGTGGGAAGTAGTTCAAAGTAAAATTAACCGATTCCTGGATTTGGCGGATCGGTACGTCATGACCGTGATGGTTGCCTCTCAATCGGATTATATGCGTGTGGAAGATTCTGAGCATTTAGCCCCTTTTCAAAGAGCAGAACTGATGGAAACTGTATATAGTTTCCTGGGAGAGGTCATTGGAAAATACGGCAATGACCGGAGAATTATCGCATGGGATCTATGGAATGAGGCCGCACCACAACATCGGGGCTGCTTGGAGAAAATGTTTGCACATGCCCGTTCTCTTAAACCTTCACAGCCACTTACCGCCTGCTGGGAAGCGTTCGATTTATCGGATGTAATCACATTTCATAACTACACGCAACCGGGCAGCCCAGATCGGTATCATAATCAGTCTGGAGGTTCGTTGGAGTTCCTGCCTGAGTTGGAAAGAGCTCTCTCCTATGGGCGTCCCGCATTATGTACGGAATGCCTGGCCCGCAGCGAAGGGAATACTTTCGAAAATTTTCTGCCCTATTTTCAAAAATATGAAATCGGTTTTTATTTTTGGGGGCTCTGCGCGGGAAGCGCACGGTACCACTTTCCCTGGAATTGGCCTGAAGGGGCGCCTGAACCACCCAACTGGTTTCACTGTATTCTCTACCCGGACGGGACTCCATACAGAGAAAAGGAAATTCGCCTACTCCGGGATTTCGCAGCGCAGAAAGAATTGGTAAAGTAACAGGATTTCAAGAAGGGGATAGAGAAAAAAGCTGGGAATAGCTCACGGAAAGAGGGCAGTGCCATCTGGCACCTTCCCTCAAAACTGTAATGGATCTTGTTGAAGCCAATGTCCCAATAGGATATCTCCATTTGCAGAAAAGGAAAGGAAGCGGGGAATGCAAAATGCATTTCCCGCTTCCTTAAAACTTTTTACAGATTCTCTTTCAACCAAGCGATATCTTCTTTCAGGCAGTCAATTCTGCCCTTGCCTCCGTAACTGGCTTCACGCTCAACTACGTAGATGACTCCTTCGCGCTGGGCATCAGCAGCGGCTTTCACCGCTTTCCAATCCACAATACCGCTTCCCTGGGGAACATTGAGCTTTTCACGTTCTTCCATCATCTTTTTGAATTCAGGAGGAATGATCGGCTTGCCATCCTCATCCAGTTCAAATTTTGGATGGTTAGGAGCTTCGTGCCTCGATTGAGGCTTGTCCGCTCCGATCACTCCGCCGTTTTCCTTGATGTGAATACCGGCGATACGGCCTGCGTGCTGGTTGATATATTCTACCGGATTGATCCCAGCGGCAGAAGCCCAACCGCAGTCGATTTCAAAAGCAACCGTTTCAGGATCGGTATTTTCAATCAGGTAATCCATCAAGTATTTTCCCTGATCCTGATAAAATTCACCGGTATGATTGTGGTATCCGATGGTAATACCGTACTGCTTTGCCATCTGACCAAATTTGTTGAGGTCTTCAGCAAGCTCTTTGGCCTCTTCAGCAGTGTTAAAGGGAGCCATGGGGCAGGCTACAAATTTCACACCCAGCTTTGCAAGATAAGGAAGATCCTGCTCCATAAAATCCAATGCCACATGAGCGGAAACCGCCTTGACACCGGCATCATCCAGAGCTTTTTTTACCTGCTCAACCGGAAGCTCTTCATAACCGCGGGCGAATTCAACACCGGCATAACCCATTTCTCCAGCACATTTGATTTTATCCAAAAGAGAAAGATTACACTCAAACCCGAAAGAATAGAGCTGCAAATTGATATTATTCATGCTGTTAACCCCGATCAGTCAAAATAGACAGGTTTTCCGGTCTTGGAAGACTGATAGATGGCGTCCAGAATCTTGGTGACGCAATAAGCCTGATCAGCGGTCACAAAGAGTTCGCCTTCGCCGCGGAGCGCCTTAACCCAAATGTCGGCTTCCTTGGAAAGAGGAGCCGGGCCCTGGCTGAAACCGGGAATATAGGAAGCTACCTTGTTGCCTACATAGGTGACAGAAGGCTGATTGGCCACTACGTGATTCAGTCTGACTCTGTCCTCCAGCGTATCGAGGCCGCCCTTGGTACCGGCCAGCGTGGCGTGAGCTTCATTGTTAGCGCCAGTCTCACCGACCATGTTGATTGCCCAGGAAGCACGCAGGTTGATCACAGCGCCGTTCTTCATCTTGATATGGCCAAATGCGGAATCCTCCACATCATAGGTTTCGTTATTCCAGGAATCATGTTCGCCTCTGTAGTTGACCTGGCCCTGATGCTCAGGATCCAGCAGCCGGCCCAGCTTCTCAAAGGAGGTGCCAACCACATAGTCCACGTCATAGTTGTTCATCAGGAACAAAGTGAGATCCAGCGCGTGGGTGCCGATGTCGATCAGGGGGCCGCCGCCCTGTTTGGACTTGTCGGTAAATACGCCCCAGGTGGGAACACCGCGGCGGCGCAGGTAAGTGGCTTCTGCATAATAGATATCGCCCAGCCAGCCATCGTCCACTACGGCCTTAGCAACCTGGTTTACAGGGAAGTGACGGTACTGATAACCGATGGTGAGCATTTTTCCAGTACGGTCTCTGGCTTCCAGCATTTTTTTGGCGTCTGCTTCAGTTGCAGCCATTGGCTTTTCGCAGAGCACATGCTTGCCGGCCTCAAGAGCCGCAATCGTGATCTCGCAGTGAGCGATGTTGGGAGTAAGTACGTGAACCGCATCAATTGTGGGGTCTGCCAGGAGCTCATGATAGTCGGTATAAACCTTAGCGTCAGGCGTACCGTACTCTTTAGCTGCCTTCTCAGCCCTTTCGGGGATCAGGTCGCAGAATGCGCACATATCAACATACTCGGTCTGCTGAGACATTCCGGGAAAATGCTTTTGGTTGGCGATACCGCCGCAGCCAATAAAACCGATCTTTAATTTTGCCATGGGAATCTCCTCCTATTATTTACATACTTTGAGAAGTATGTTAGATTACACAATCATTTTATTACATTATTTTAGAAATGTAAAGGTATATTTTGGTGAAGCATCTAATTAAAACTGGGAAGATAAAGAAAAGAAATTTAGTACTGCCGGCCCCAGTAGACCATATGCTTGGCGGGCTTTCCACAGCAGGCGCAGACATCAGAGAGATGTTCTTCTTCAAACGGTATGCATCTGGACTTTACACCGCCGGTATCCTCTTTGATCTTTTCTTCGCAGGCGCTGTCTCCACACCACATTGCTTTGATGAACCCTGGTTTATTTGCTGCAATGTCCAGAAATTCATCATAATTTTTTGCGGTAAAGGTTTTGGATGTCAGATTGTCCAATGCCCGCTGGTAAAGAGCATCATGGATTTCGTCCAGGGCTTTTTCAATTGCCTCCTCCAAGTTGTCCAGAGAGACAAACTGCTTTTCCCGGTTATCACGGCGGACCAGAACACATTGGTTTTTCTCGATATCTTTTGGCCCAATCTCCAGACGCAACGGAACACCCTGCATCTCATACTGGGCAAATTTCCATCCGGGAGAATTTTCACTGTCATCCAGTTTGATGCGGAATTTTTCCTGCAAACTGTGATAAAGCTCCCCCGCTTTTTCCAATACGCCTTCCTTGTGCTGGGCTACCGGTACAATCACAACCTGGATAGGCGCAATTTTAGGCGGAAGCACCAAGCCGTTATCGTCGCCGTGCACCATAATGATGGCGCCTATCATGCGGGTGGATACGCCCCAGGAGGTTTGGAAGGGACTCTGCAGGGTGTTATCACGGCCGGTGAAGGTGATGCCAAAGCTTTTTGCAAAGCCGTCGCCAAAATAGTGAGAGGTACCGCCCTGCAGCGCTACGCCGTTATGCATCATGGGTTCAATCGTGTAGGTAGCCAAGGCGCCCGCAAACTTTTCCTTTTCCGTTTTCTGTCCAACCACTGCCGGGATAGCCAAAGTATTTTTGTAAAAATCTTCGTAGACGCGCAGCATAGTCAACGTTTCCTGTTGGGCTTCTTCGGCGGTTTCATGCATGGTATGGCCTTCCTGCCACAGGAATTCAGAAGAACGAAGAAAGGGCCGGGTGGTTTTTTCCCAACGTACTACAGAACACCATTGGTTGTAAATTTTCGGCAGATCGCGGTAAGAACGGATTACCTTCTGATAGTGCTCACAGAATAGAACTTCACTGGTTGGGCGCACGCAAAGCCGCTCAGAAAGCTTTTCCTCGCCGCCCTGTGTCACCCAGGCGACTTCCGGCGCGAAGCCGTCTACATGGTCCTTTTCGCGCTGCAGGAGGCTCTCCGGGATAAACATAGGCATATACACATTTTGAACGCCTACTTTTTTGAAACGGGCATCCAGATCCTTCTGGATGTTTTCCCAAATGGCATAACCATATGGCTCAATGACCATACAGCCTTTAACGCTGGAGTAATCCATAAGCTCCGCTTTTTTGACAATATCCGTATACCATTTGGAAAAATCTTCTTCCATCGAAGTTATATCTTCGACCATTTTTTTCTGCTGTGCCATGAAAAACAAGTCCTTTCGAGCGGATATTTAAGATTCCATGCAAAAATTATAGCTTGAATAAAAGGGTTTTGCAAGAAAAAAGCGTCCGAACAAGGCTCGGACGCTCGACTTAGCGATAGTATTTCAAAATCAGATTTTAGAATGGCCTTCAATATACTCAACAAGCGCGCCGACCGTTTTAATATTTTCTACCTCTTCATCGGGAATTTCAACTTCGAATTCATCCTCGATGGACATCAGCAGGTCGACAACATCAAGAGAATCTGCGCCCAGATCATCGGCGAGTGTGGTTTCTGCAGTGATAGAATCCTCCTCCACATCAAACTGTTCGCTGAGAATCGCCTTGACTTTTTCTAGTACCATTTCTAGTTCCTCCTAATAAAATTCTGTTTTTGGGGGCTTCCGTTCAAAAATGGAAGATATGGACAAAACCGGTCAATATGTGATACAATCCATACGCCGGCGAGTGGTAACGTTCGCCGTACCGTATCCATCACCTACATTTTATTGACTCGATTCTGCTTTGTCAATACGAAATAGAAATATTTTGGAAAACTGAGGGAAAGGGGAGTTTCTTCCGCCATGGAACCACAAAAAATTGCCGTAATTGGCCATCCTATCGGACATACGATGTCACCGTTCATCCATGAAAGGTTGTTTGCGTTATCCGGACGTCCGCTTTCCTACACGGTTCTGGATGTTCCGGATTTGAAGGAGGCAATACCGGTTTTATGCGGTCTGGATTGTTTCAACGTAACGATTCCCCATAAAAATGCAATTATTCCCTTTTTGGATGAAGTTGAGGAAAAAGCGAAAGCTTCCGGCTCTGTCAACACGGTGCAAGTGAAGCAGGGAAGGCTTTTTGGATATACAACCGACGGCGCCGGGTGCCGTGCGGCGTTGAAAAATCATGGTGCAGAGCTTTCGGGAAAAGTTTTGCTGCTTGGAAACGGCGGAGCCGCCAGAGCAATCGCCTTTGAGGCGGCGGAATGTCCGGGGACAAGCCTCACAATTGTTAGCAGGGAAAATTCGGTTGAAAAGGGGCAAAAGCTCTGCTCTGATCTTCAGAAGTATCGCGGCGTGGGCGGAGAGGTGCGTGTTCTGACTTATGCCGCGCTGGAAAGCGAAAAGACGGAGTTTGACGTGCTTATAAATGCTACCAGTGCGGGAATGTATCCCCACACTGGTGAATGCCCTGTTTCAGAGGAAGTGGTCTCCCGTTGTTCCGCTGTGTTTGACGCTGTGTATAATCCTGCGAAAACAGAATTGCTGCAACGTGCAGAGAGATTGGGGGTAAAGGCGATCGGAGGAATGGAAATGCTGGTATTTCAGGCTGTGGCTGCCCATGAAATCTGGTATGGCACGCAGTTCAAGGCCTCAGAGCTGGCTGTACTTTGCAAAGACGCTGCAGAAGAGATGAGACGGATTTTCGGGGGGAAAGCATAGTTATGGATGGAAATATCGTGCTGTGCGGCTTTATGGGATGCGGCAAAACAAGTGTGGGAAAGCGGGCGGCCAAACTCATGAACCGGAAGTTCTGTGATCTCGACCAATATATTGAACGCAAAGAAGGTTTAAAAGTTTCTCAAATATTCGAACGTTTTGGTGAAGCTGGTTTTCGGGAACGGGAAGCTGCGGCAGTACGGGAAATTGCAGAAAAAACGAACATGGTGGTGGCCTGCGGAGGCGGAACCGTGCTTTTTCCTGACAATGTACAGGCATTTCATGCCGGAAAGGGTACCATCCTTTATTTGGACGTACCGCTTCCGGCACTGCAGGAAAGGCTGAAGGGGGACAGGAAGCGGCCCCTGCTTCAGAAGCCCAACAGACGGAAAGTGATCGCGGAGCTCTATGAACAGCGTTGTCCACTGTATCAGGCGGCTGCAGACCTGACGGTGGAGGCAGGAGCGCCTGCCTGTGTGGTTGCAAAGCGAATTGCTGAGGCTTTTCTCTGAATTTTGTACTTTAAAGTATAAAAACCTTGACAAATAATTTGCTCTGGTTTAAGATAGTAAAGAAAATTCCGATGTGTGTAAAGGAAGTATTTTAATGGTTTCATTGGCTGCAAAACGATTTTATGGCTATTTTAGCTCGCGATTTACTGCGCGGGCTTTTTGTGCATGGAATCAATTTGCGGCTGCGTTTTCCAGAATACCGATTTTGTTTGATTGCTGAATCAGGCAAATTGGAATTTTTATGGAATGTTGTTATTAGCGGAGCCGATGCAGGCTTCGCTTTTTTAATTCACAGTGTTTTTGAAAGGAAGAAAAAACCATGATTATCGTATTAAAGCCCAATCAAAGGCAGGAAACAATTAATGAATTCGTCAATAAACTGACGACAAACTATGATGTGCAGGTCAATACCTGGGTAGGCACCCAGAGCACAGTTCTCGGTCTGATCGGGGATACCACTGCAATTGACAGTGAATATGTGGCTGCCCAGGAATTTGTTGAGAGCGTCAAAAGAGTGCAAGAGCCTTATAAAAAGGCCAACAGGAAATTTCATCCCGATAATACCGTCATCTCTTTGCCTACAGGCCAGAAAATTGGAGACGGCTCTCTGGCTCTTATTGCAGGCCCCTGTTCAGTGGAAAGCGAAGACCAAATCTGTGAAATTGCCGAGAGTGTAAAGAGGTCTGGGGCTATGTTTCTGCGTGGCGGCGCTTTTAAACCGCGTACTTCGCCGTATGCTTTCCAGGGAATGAAAGCGGAAGGCCTCGAATTGCTCTCTAAAGCGAAAAAGAAAACTGGCCTGCCTATTGTAACGGAAATCATGAGCATCGAGCATCTCCCGCTGTTTGAGGATGTGGATATCATTCAGGTGGGAGCGCGCAATATGCAGAATTTTGAGCTTCTCAGACAATTGGGAAAAACGCGCAAGCCGATTCTTCTCAAGAGAGGGCTTGCAAATACAATAGAAGAGCTTTTGATGAGTGCGGAATATATCATGGCAGAAGGAAACGAACAGGTCATTCTGTGTGAAAGGGGAATCCGTACTTATGAGACGATGACACGCAATACGCTGGATATCTCGGCAGTTCCTGTAATCAAGAAGCTTTCCCATCTGCCGGTTATTGTGGACCCGAGCCATGCCTCTGGAATCAACTGGCTGATCGAGCCGCTGGCAATTGCAGCCGCTGCTATTGGGGCGGATGGGCTGATCATTGAGGTGCATAATGACCCAAGTCATGCTCTCTGCGACGGCGCTCAGTCTATTACACCAGTTCAGTTTGACGCTCTGGCTGCAAAGGTGAAGAAGCTTTCAGAAACGGTTCGGGCGCTATGAAAAAGAAAATCGTTCTGGTAGGCTTGGGATTGATCGGGGGCTCGTTGGCAAAAGCCCTGAAACTCAGTACGGAGCACGAGGTTTTAGGCGTCGATATCAGCGATGAAACCCTGCTGGACGCCTGTTCCTGCGGAGCAATCGACCGTAAGGCTACTCTGCAGGACCTGGAGGAGGCGGATATGATCTATCTCTGCGTCTATCCTGAGGAAGTTATAAGGTTTATTGAGGAGTATGGAAAAAGGCTGAAATCTGATTGTATTGTCACCGATACCTGTGGAATCAAAAAGCAAGTTTGCCGGCAGATGAATCTCTTGCAAGCAAACGGTAACTTTATCTTTGTAGGGGGGCACCCCATGGCTGGTAAGGAACGCAGTGGGTTTTCTGCCAGTGACCCCAGTATTTTTGTGGGGGCTTCCTATTTGATTACTCCTTGCGGGGCGCCTGAATGGGCTGTAGAAGAGGTCTCTTCCTTGGCAAAAGGGATGGGATTTGGACGTGTGGTACTCACTACCCCCGAAAAGCACGATCAAATAATAGCATTCACCTCTCAGGTGCCGCATGTGCTGGCCTGCGCCTATGTGATGAGTCCGAGGTGCCGGGAACACCAGGGCTTTTCAGCAGGCAGCTACCGGGACGTTTCGCGGGTTGCCCTGATCAATGACGAGCTGTGGAGCCGCCTGTTTTTGGACAACCGGGAAGCGCTCCTACGCGAAATTGATACTTTGATAGGGAATCTGGAAAAGCTCAGAGATGCTGTGGCCGGGCAGGAGGAAGGGGAACTCCGCGGCCTGCTGCAGGCTGCAGCCCGGATCAAGCAGGAAGAAGGATAAAGGCGGGAAGCCGGCTCGGTACTCTGTTTTATAACAGGGGGTACTACAGCGGAATCGTACGGGGCAGCGCCTGTCAGGGAGAAAGGAAGATTTTGACATCATGAAGATTGAGATAGCTACTGCAGTGCCCTATCAAGTGACAGTGGAAAACGGAATAATTGACCGGGTGGGAGAATTGGCTGCGGAATTGGAAAGACCGGGAGCCAAAGCGATGCTGGTCAGTGAAAGCAATGTGTTTCCCCTCTATGGGCAACGCGTCAAAGATTCGCTGGAATCTGCCGGGTTTCGGGTCAGCGAATTCTTGTTCCCAGCGGGAGAAAGCTCGAAGCAGATCGCTACGGTCTGCGATATTTATCGGGCGCTTTCGGAAAACGGATTTACCCGCAGCGATTTTATCGTCACCTTAGGCGGCGGTGTAACAGGAGATATGGGCGGCTTTGCCGCTGCTACCTTTCTGAGAGGAATTTCCTTTCTTCAGATTCCGACCTCTCTGCTGGCCCAAGTGGACGCCAGCGTAGGGGGAAAAACGGGTGTGGACCTTCCCTTTGGCAAAAATTTGGTAGGTGCGTTTCACCAGCCTCGTGCAGTTGTTACCGATCCGCAGACGCTGAATACATTGCCGGAGCATTATTTTCATGACGGTATGGGAGAAGTGATCAAATACGGCTGCATTTCAGACTTGGCCCTGCTTGAACAGCTGGAAAAGGGAATTAAGCCCGTAGACCTGGAGGAGATCATTATCCGTTGTGTATCCAGCAAAAAAAAGCTGGTTGAAGAGGACACCCGGGATAAGGGCCGCCGGATGATTCTGAATTTTGGGCACACGTTCGGACATGCGTTGGAAAAGCTTCATCATTTCCAGGAATTGGCCCACGGGGAGGCTGTAGGAATCGGAATGGTGCTTGCTGCAGGTGTCGGGGAGAAACTTGGAATCACCCGGGCAGGAACAGCGGAGCGCATTCGAAAGGTGCTGGTACAATACGGCCTGCCTGTGGAGGATTGTTTTTCCAAAGAAGAGATAATCGAGGCCACAGCTTTGGACAAAAAGAGTGATGGAGAAACGCTGCAGCTGATTCTTCTGAAGGAAATAGGGGAAAGCATCATCTATCCGATTCATCGCAGCCAGCTGCTGTGTGTGATGGAATAATCGGGATCCTTGAAACGGCATGAGGCACTTTTCGTATTTTAGTGAAGTTTTGAATTAGAAAAAGGAAATATTTCTTTCGGAAAGCGGCTACTGAGCAGAAGGAGGGCAACAAAGATGGCCAACGTGATCTACCGAAAAAGCGGTCTGAAGGGGATTTTGCAGATTCCACCCAGCAAAAGCGCGGCGCACCGTGCCGTGTTGTGTGCGGCACTGTCCCAAGGCAACTGTGAAATTGGCAACCTTGAACTGAGCGACGACCTGACCGCAACGGTAAACGCGGTGAAAGCGCTTGGAGGCATTGTTTCCTATGATAAGAAGCGGAAAACTCTGTTGGTTCAATCCGCGGATTTGGGTGGGGAAACAGCAGAGATCGATTGTTTGGAATCGGGCTCAACCCTTCGCTTTATGATACCGGTTGCCGCCGCTTTGGGAGTAAAAACGACTTTTTACGGCAAAGGACGGTTGCCGCAACGCCCCTTGGGGATTTATCAAAAGCTTCTTCCAGAACACGGCGTCCTGCTTCAAACAGAGGGCGGACTGCCGCTGAAAATGGAAGGGAAGCTGCATGCAGGAAGCTATACGCTTCCCGGCAACGTTAGCTCTCAATTCGTCACGGGCCTCCTGTTGGCCCTTCCGCTTTTAGAAGGAGACAGTGAAATTGTGCTTTCTTCAGAGCTGGAATCGAAAGGCTATGTGGATCTTACTATCTCTATACTGGCGGATTTCGGAGTTTCGGTTATTGAAACCGCTACAGGCTGGCATATTCCGGGCGGACAGAAGTACTGTGCCCGAAGATATATGGTGGAAGGAGATTGGTCCCAAGCCGCCTTTTTTCTGTGCCTTGCTGCACTGGGAGGCGGCAAGATTCAAATAGCCGGACTGCTGGAGTCATCCCACCAGGGAGATCGGGCCTGTGTATCCCTATTTGAGAGATTTGGACTTCAGCTTGCTTTCGAAGACGGTGTTCTTAAAGCCTGGAATCCAAATGCAAAACAGCCGTTTGGCGGTCTGAAGGGGTTTGCCATTGATGTGGCGCAGATTCCCGACATGGTGCCTGCCCTGACTGTATGCGCCTGTGCAGCGGAGGGAGAGACCAAAATTTACCATGCTGAACGCCTGCGCCTGAAAGAGAGTGACCGGCTGGCCGCAATGGCGGCGGCAATGAATGCGCTGGGAGGCAGGGTAACGGAGACGGAAGACGGTCTTATGATAAAAGGCGTACCGTATTTCTCCGGAGGACGGGCAGAGGGAAGAAACGATCATCGGATTGTCATGGCCCTTGCAGCCGCCGCCTGCAGAAGCAGCAAAGAGGTGTGTGTGACGGACGCATGGAGTGTCAGAAAATCTTATCCGGGATTTTTTGAGGATTTAAGAAAGTTGGGAGGAATTGCAGATGTCATCGATGTGGGGTGAGAGGATCAAGCTCTCTGTTTTTGGGGGAAGCCATACGGAAGCCATTGGCGTTACTTTGGACGGCTTGCCGGCGGGTGAAAAGATGGATTGGGACGAGATCTTGGTGCAGATGGCAAGGCGGGCGCCGGGGCAAGACCCCAGCGCTACCCGGCGTGTGGAAAAGGATGAACCACACGTGGTCTGCGGGATGTCTTCCGACGGAGTTTTGACGGGAGCCCCGCTTTGTGCGCTGATTTATAATTCTGACCAGCACTCCAAAGATTATGGGAATTTAAAGGTTACTCCCAGGCCGGGGCACGCTGATTATGCCGCCTTCGTAAAATATCAGGGCAACAATGATATCCGAGGTGGCGGTCATTTTTCCGGACGTCTCACAGCTCCCCTTGTTTTTGCAGGAGCAGTGTGCCGCCAAATTCTTTCCCGACATGGGATTCTGATCGGCGGGCATGTACTGTCAGTTGGACCGGCAGAAGACCGGCGGTTCAACATGGCGGATATCGAACCGGAAATTCTGAAAAGTTTGAGCCGGGAATATTTTCCCGTCCTGTTTCCCTCTATTCGGCAGGAGATGCGCAGGCAGATTGAGGAAGCGCGCCTCGCTTTGGACAGTTTGGGAGGGGTGGTGGAATGCGCTGTGACAGGATTGCCGACAGGGATGGGAAACCCCATGTTCGGCGGAGTGGAGAATTTGATTTCGTCCATTGTGTTCGGGGTGCCTGCTGTTAAGGGAATTGAATTTGGTGCAGGGTTCCAGGCAGCCCGGAAAATGGGGCATGAGAACAATGATTCTTTTTATTATGACGATGGGGGCGCAGTGAAAACGCGTACCAACAATGCGGGAGGTATCTTGGGGGGGATTACCACCGGCATGCCTCTGGTTTTTCGCGCTGCAGTAAAACCCACGCCTTCCATCAGCCGGGAACAGGATACTGTAAATCTTGAGACGGGAGAAAATGTAAAACTGGTGATTAAGGGGCGTCATGATCCCTGTATTGTGCCGAGAGCGGTGCCTGCTTTGGAGTCTGCGGCTGCTGTGGCGGTACTGGAACTTCTGGCTCAAAACGGAAAGCTGTAAAGAAAGGGTGGGGCAGGATGGAGAAGCAGGAATTTGAGCGGCAGCTTTCGGCTGTACGGGAGGAGATAGACCGCATAGACAAGCAGCTTTTGCCGCTTTTTTTAGAACGGATGAATTGCTCGGAGAAAGTGGCTGAGATCAAACAACAAGCGGGAATACCAGTGCTCAACGCAAAAAGGGAACAGGAAATCCTTGACCGAGTCAGGGAAGAGGCTGGTGGATACGGCGGAAGTGCCGCGGCGCTTTATTCTGCGATTATGGCAGTAAGCCGTGCACGGCAACATCAGATGCTGGTAGGCGGAGGCGAACTGCGCCGGCTGGAGCAGACGGCGGACCGCAGCATGAAACAAAGCGATGTGAGGGCGGTTTGCCAGGGCGTGCCGGGGGCTTACTCCCACCGCGCTGCCCTCCGCTTTTTTGAAGCGCCTGAACTTGTCTTTCGCAGTACCTGGAAAGAGGTATTCGAAACCGTAAAATCTGGAGAGGCTGACTTCGGTGTTTTGCCGGTAGAAAATTCTGCAGCTGGCTCGGTCAGCGCCGTCTATGATCTGATCCTCCGATACCGTTTTTATATCGTGGGTGCAGTGGGGATCAAAGTGGAGCACTGTCTGGCAGCATGCCGGGGAAACGCTGACATAAAGACGGTTATATCCCATCCACAAGGCCTTTCCCAGTGTTCTGATTACATCGAACAGCACGGTCTTTCCACTGTAGAATATTCCAACACGGCAGCTGCGGCCAAGTTTGTTGCGCAGGAGCGCCCCGACGGAACGGCGGCGATCTGTTCAGAGGAGGCTGCAGAGGAATATGGTTTGATTGTTTTAAAGAAAGGGATTCAAAATGCCGCGAATAACAAAACCCGGTTTGTCATTATCTCTCAGAAGCCCGTTTTGCCGGAGAATGCCGATAAAATCAGCCTTTGTTTTTCGTTGCCCCATATTACCGGCTCACTCTATAATGTTCTGGAACGCTTTGCAATACACGGTCTGAACTTGACTAAAATTGAATCTCGTCCTATTCCCGGCAGCAATTTTGAATACGATTTTTATCTGGATTTTTCCGGAAATATCCATACTCCGGACACCCTGGACTTGATTTGTGCGCTGCACGATGAATTACCTCGGTTTTCCTTTCTGGGAAACTATCGCGAGGCTTGACCAAACAATTTTAAAAGGACAGGCTACTAAAAAAGTGATTTTGAAGTTTTCTCTGACTGTTTCAAAGAGTCGGAATCTTGGAATTGTTCAAGCTTCAACGCTCTTCATTTTAAAGGATAACGGTTTATCTGCGGTATCCTTTCTAAAAAACACCGCAAATATATGATAGAGGAAGAATGGGAAACAATATGCGGAATATTAATTTGGAAAAGGTAGAAAGTCAAGAGCAAATCGACAGTCTTTGTGAGATTGCACGGGTGGTATGGCATGAAACATACGATCCGCTTTTGCCAGACGGTCAGGTGGAGTATATGCTGGATAAATTTCAGTCTGATCATGCGGTAAAAGCCCAGATGAAGGCCCAGGGATACCGGTATTATCTGATCAAGATCGAGGGAAAGCCTGCCGGGTTTGTCGGTTTTTCTCCCCGGTATGAGAACAGGGAGGAGATGTTCCTGAGTAAAATTTATCTTTTGCCGGAATACCACGGTACCGGAGCGGTGTCTCAGGCTTTTGCCCTGGTGGAAAAGGAGACGAGAGAGGAAGGTCTTTCCAAAATCCGACTTACGGTCAATAAGGGGAATGAACATGCCATAGGCGTCTACAGCCATTATGGCTTTCAGGTTGAGGAGCAGGTAAAATCGGATATTGGTTCGGGCTATGTGATGGATGACTATGTTATGGTAAAAGAATTGTAAACAACGGGCTTTCGGAGATGCTTTCCGAAAGCCCGTTGTTTGTGAAATTATCCTCATTTACAATTTGTTTTATAATACGGAAATTTTTCTGGTGAAATTTACTCAAGCTTGTGTTATAATGAAAATCTAGTAAATCTGTTTAGGAGGAACCTGGTCAAATGGATATCAAAAAATTAGTGGCAGAGATGACCTTGGAAGAAAAAGCCGCCATGTGTGCAGGCAGTGATTTTTGGCATACAAAGGGTGTGGAACGGCTTGGGGTCCCATCTGTCATGGTAACGGACGGCCCTTGCGGACTGCGGAAGCAGGCAGGGGAAAGCGACCATTTGGGACTGAATGCCAGTGTGACCGCGGTGAGTTATCCTACGGGGTCTTGTATCGCCAGTTCGTTTGATCGTGAACTCATCCAAAGATCAGGAGAGATTCTTGGAGAGGAATGCCAAGCGGAAGATGTGGCCGTGCTTCTGGGACCGGCAGTCAATATAAAGCGTTCTCCTCTGTGCGGCCGCAATTTTGAGTACTTTTCAGAAGATCCTTATGCAGCAGGCGAAATGGCAGCAGCGTATATCAAAGGTGTGCAAAGCAAGCAGGTCGGTACCAGCTTGAAACATTTCGCCGCCAACAGTCAGGAACACCGCCGGATGACCAGCGACAGCGTGGTCGACGAGCGTACGCTTAGGGAACTCTATCTGCCTGCTTTCGAAAAAGCCGTAAAAGAAGCCAAGCCCTGGACAGTGATGTGCTCCTACAATAAACTCAATGGAACATATGCCTCCGAAAACCACCGCTTGCTCACAGAAATTCTGCGAGAGGATTGGGGTTATGACGGCATGGTAGTCAGCGACTGGGGCGCTGTGAACGACCGGGTGAAAGGCGTGGCCGCAGGAATGGATCTGGAAATGCCGGGGCCAGGAAAAGAAAATGCGACGAAGATCACAGAGGCGGTACTGAGCGGAACGCTTTCCGAAGAGGATTTAAACAAGGCAGTGGAGCGCGTCCTTAAAGTAGTGGCTCAATACATAGAAAACCGTCAGCCTAACACTGCATTTCAGTATGAACGGGATCATGAAATGGCGCGTCAGATGGCTGCGGAATCCATGGTTCTCCTAAAAAATGAGGCGGGAATTCTGCCTCTCTCCAAAGAGAAAAAGGTGGCTTTTCTGGGGGAATTTGCGAAGCACCCGCGGTTCCAAGGCGGCGGCAGCTCTCATGTGACCTGTTATAAAATTACAGGAGCTGTGGAGGCGGCTAAGGATTTAAACATAGTTTACGCTCCCGGTTATTCCATCGAGTCGCAGGAACCGCAGGAGGAACTTCTCGCAGAAGCCGTTAAAGCGGCCAAAGAAGCAGACTGCGCCGTGTTGTTTATTGGGATTACGGATGAGATGGAGTCGGAAGGCTTCGATAGAAAGAATCTTAAAATACCTTTCGGGCAGCAAAGACTGATCGAAGAGGTGGTAAAGGTTCAAAAGAATACAATTGCGGTAATTCATTGTGGCGCGCCGGTTGAAATGCCGTGGCTAAATGATGTAAAGGCTGTCCTCTATGCCTATTTGGGGGGAGAAGCCGTAGGCAGCGCAGTGGTGGATCTTCTGTATGGAGAGAAGAATCCCAGCGGTAAACTGGCTGAAACATTTCCTCTCCGGCTGGAAGACAATCCATCCTATCTGTATTACTTCGGAGAAGGCGACCTTACGGAATACAGAGAGGGCATTTTTGTAGGGTATCGTTATTATGACAAAAAGGATATGGAGGTTCTGTTCCCATTTGGCTATGGGTTGAGTTATACAGAATTTGCTTACAGCAGCCTGCGGCTGGACCGCGATTCACTCAAAGATACGGATTCGCTGCATGTGAGTGTAAAAGTGGAAAATATAGGAAATAGGGCGGGCAAGGAAATTGTTCAACTCTATGTCCAGGACAACGAAAGCTCTGTGATACGTCCGGTCAAGGAGCTGAAAGGGTTTGAAAAGGTGGAGCTGGCGCCCGGTGAAGAGAAAGAGGTGTCTTTCACTCTGGATAAGCGTTCCTTTGCCTATTACAACACAGAGATATCAGACTGGGACGTGGAAACGGGAGACTTCACGATTATGATCGGGAAATCCAGCCGTGATATCGCACTGTCTGCAGTGGTCCGGGTGGAGTCAACCAGACAATATAAGAGGGTATTTACCATAAACAGTACCTTCGGCGACATCATGGCAGACCCCAAGGGTCAGGAAATAGTTTCAAAGATGCTTGAAAAGATGAACTTGGACGATATTGGCGGCGAGGCAATTTCCAAAGATGCCATGATGGCTATGATGGGATATATGCCGCTTCGCGGCGCCTTGATGATGGGTGGAGATAAAATTCGACCGGAAATGATTGAGGGCCTATTGGATCAACTCAACGCCTGAACAACAAATTAGCCGGCTGCCGTGCGGTTCCCTGTGGGGAGGCACGGCAGCTTTTTTCTAAGAATTGGAAATATGGACAGCAGACGCAGATATGAAAAAACGGAAACTAGATGAAAAATATGAAGGATTTGTTAAAAGTCAAATTTTTAAAAAAAGACTATTGACTTTTACTGACCATATGACTAAAATATGTGTTAGCACTCAGGGATAAAGAGTGCTAAAGAAAGGCCGGGGTCGAGCGGATCACAGATCCGTCGTTTTCGGCAGATACCTAGTAATCTTTCTTTTTCGTACGGAATATCCGTGCGGTTTTAGCATTCTTCCCCGGGGAGTGCGAAAACAATAAAGAGTCGGGGAGAAAGGATTGGCCCGGTAAAACCAAAAGCATACGGGCCGAAGGGTGTGCGTTATGACGATTAGACCACTTTCTGACAGAGTTCTGCTCAAGGCCGAAGAGGCGGAGGAAACTACAAAGAGCGGTATCGTTTTGGCCGCCAAAGCAGTGGAAAAGCCCCAAATCGCAAGTGTTATTGCAGTGGGACCCGGTGGAGAAGTTGACGGCAAAGAAGTGAAGATGTATCTGAAAGAAGGGGATCGCGTTATTGCAGCAAAATACAGCGGCACCGAAGTAAAGATAGATGGAGAAGAGTACACGATTGTGCGCCAGTCCGATATTCTGGCGGTAGTGGAATAACGGAAACGAAACGTCAGGTTCTGTTTAATGAAACTTAAAACTGAAAGGATATGACAGTGCATGGCTAAGAAGATTATTTACGGTGAGGATGCGAGGAAGGCACTTTTGAGCGGCGTCAACCAGCTCGCCGATACGGTTAAGATCACCCTGGGTCCGAAGGGCAGAAATGTTGTGCTGGATAAGAAGTTCGGCGCTCCGCTGATCACCAATGACGGTGTCACCATTGCCAAAGAAGTGGAGCTGGAAGACGCATATGAGAACATGGGCGCACAGCTTGTCAAAGAAGTGGCGACAAAAACCAATGATATTGCGGGAGACGGCACCACAACTGCTACGCTGTTGGCGCAGGCTCTGGTACGCGAGGGAATGAAGAACGTTACTGCCGGCGCAAACCCGATGGTCCTGCGCAAGGGTGTTCAGAAGGCAACGGAAATTGCCGTGGATACCATTGTTAAGCATTCCCACAAAGTGGACGGCACTAAGGATATCGCCCGCGTTGCTGCGGTTTCTTCCGGCAGCGATGAGATTGGTGATCTGATCGCTGATGCTATGGAGAAGGTTACTTCCGACGGAGTAATCACTGTAGAAGAGTCTAAGACGGCTGAAACCTACAGCGAGGTCGTGGAAGGCATGATGTTCGACCGCGGCTACATCACTCCCTATATGGCTACTGATACGGATAAGATGGTGGCTGAGCTGGATGATCCCTACATCCTGATCACTGACAAGAAGATTTCCAACATTCAGGAAATTCTGCCCTTGTTGGAGCAGGTGGTTCAGTCTGGTAAAAAGCTGCTTATCATCGCCGAGGACATCGAGGGTGAAGCACTGACCACCCTGATTCTCAATAAGTTGCGCGGTACCTTCACCTGTGTGGCGGTCAAGGCTCCCGGATTCGGTGACCGCAGGAAAGAGATGCTCGTAGATATTGCCACCCTGACCGGCGGCCAGGTTATTTCTGAGGAACTGGGTCTTGAACTCAAGGATACCCAGCTGTCTCAGCTGTGTCATGCGCGTCAGGTAAAGGTCGACAAGGAGAATACCATTATCGTTGACGGAGCCGGCAATGCAGAGGACATCAAGTCTCGTGTCAATCAGATCCGTGCGCAGATCGAAACCACGACTTCTGATTTTGATAGAGAAAAGCTTCAGGAGCGTCTGGCAAAACTGGCCGGCGGTGTTGCTGTTATCAAAGTTGGCGCTGCAACTGAAATCGAAATGAAAGAAAAGAAGCTCCGCATTGAGGATGCGCTGGCAGCTACCAAGGCAGCTGTAGAAGAGGGCATTGTGGCTGGCGGCGGTACCGCTCTGATTGATGCAATTCCCGCAGTGAAGGAGTATGTAGAAGCTGCTGAGGGCGATGAGAAAACGGGCGCAGCTATTGTGCTGAAGGCTCTTGAAGAGCCGGTTCGCCAGATTGCTGAGAATGCAGGAATTGAGGGTTCCGTTATTGTGGAGCAGCTCAAGCGTGAAAATAAAGTGGGCTATGGTTACAATGCACTGACCGGTGTTTTCGCGGACATGGTTGAGGCCGGTATTGTAGATCCCACCAAGGTGACTCGTTCTGCGCTTCAGAACGCTTCTTCTGTGGCTTCTACCATCCTGACCACTGAGTCCCTGGTTGCGGATATCAAGGAGCCTGCTCCTGCGGCTCCTGCGGCTCCCGATATGGGCGGTATGTATTGATAAATTTCTTAATAGGAAAAAAGGGAACCTTTGCGGAGGTTCCCTTTTTCTTGCATTTTAAAGCCTTATATAGTATAGTTATATTATAATTTAACATATCTTTGACAGGGGGAGGGAATGCGTTTGGAAGTTTGGGATTATATCTGGTTGGGAATCACTGTGGTCGCTGCAATTGTGGAAGCGGCCGTACCGGCGCTGGTATCTGTCTGGTTTGTGCCTGGAGGACTGGCTGCTTTGGTGGCAAGTCTATTCGGAGCGCCGCTGTGGCTTCAAGTCGCTCTGTTCCTTGTAGTTTCCGGTGCAGCGTTGATTCTGACGAGGCCTCTGGTAAAGAGGATTCAAAGTCGTAAAACCATAAGCACCAATGCCGATATGGTATTGGGTAAGACGGCCTTAGTTACAGAGGAAATCAACAATCTTCTTGGGGCTGGCAGAGTAACCGTGCTGGGGAACAGCTGGTCAGCCCGGTCAGCGGATCCAGAAAGCGTGATTCCATCCGGCGAAAAGGTTATTGTGGAAAAAATCGAGGGTGTAAAGCTGATTGTCCATCAAGGATATCAGTCTTGAGAGAGGAGATTTATTATGCCTATCATAATTGCTTTGGTAGTGGTTTTGCTGTTTTTCATTGTCGTCATTGCAAATATTAAGATTGTACCGCAGGCGCATGCTTTTGTTCTGGAACGGCTGGGGGCGTTTCACGCTTCCTGGGGAACAGGTCTGCACGTGAAAATTCCTTTTTTTGACCGGATTGCCAAGAAAGTAAGTCTGAAGGAACAAGTTATTGATTTCCCTCCCCAGCCGGTTATTACCAAGGACAACGTTACGATGCAGATTGATACGGTAGTATATTTCCAGATTACCGACCCAAAGCTTTATGCCTATGGTGTGGAAAATCCGATTTCTGCCATTGAAAACCTAAGTGCGACCACGCTGCGGAATATCATTGGCGATATGGAATTGGATCATACTCTGACTTCGCGTGACGTTATCAATTCGAAGATCCGGGTTATTCTTGACGAGGCGACTGACGCCTGGGGCATCAAGGTGAATCGTGTAGAGCTGAAAAATATTATTCCGCCGGCGGAAATTCAAGACTCCATGGAGAAACAGATGAAGGCCGAACGGGAACGTCGTGCGAAAATTCTTGATGCTGAGGGTGAGAAGCGCAGTGCAATCCTGATTGCGGAAGGACAGAAGGAATCCGCGGTGCTCCGGGCTGACGCGGTGAAAGAAACGAAAATCCGCGAAGCACAGGGCGAAGCGGAAGCGATTCTTTCTGTTCAGAGAGCGTTGGCAGATTCTATCAAACTGATGAATGAGGCGCATCCCAGCGATCCTGTCATAGCGTTGAAAAGTCTTGAGGCTTTTCAGAAAGCGGCAGATGGAAGAGCAACCAAGATTATTATTCCCTCGAATATCCAGAGCCTGGCAGGAATGGCAACTTCTTTAAAGGAATTAATGACCGATGTGCCTCAGGATGAGAAAAGATAAGATTCATATGATTTGATCAGGCCGGCAGTTTCAAGCTGCCGGCCTGATCTTTTTGTATTTTTCAGTGTTCTGTAAGAGTAATGTCAGAATAATCTGGCAATATTACGAATATGGAAAAGAAATGGAAATTAAAAGTAAATCAACTTTTCTGGCATATACTGCCGGCGCTGCTGACAGCCCTGATTCTTGGTCTGGTTTTTTTCTGTTTTGGATTGTATCCGTTTGGAGAAAAGTCAGCAGCCTGGGGGGATATGAAACAGCAGGTGATTCCACTGATGCTGGAATGGAAGGACATCCTTTCCGGAAGAGCCGGGTTCTTCTACAACTTGAATAACGCAGGAGGAATGAGCTTCTTCGGAGTCTTCTTCTTTTTCCTTTCCAGTCCTTTTACTTTTTTAACAGTATTTATTGATAAATCCTATCTCTATGAATTTATCAATTTATTGATTCTCTTAAAACTTGCCCTGTCGGCGGGAACGGTCTCTTGTTTTTTTCGCTATGCTGAGCCAAAGTTGAATCATATGCTTCACAGCTTTCTCTGCATCAGCTATTCTCTCTGTGGATATGGCCTGCTCTATTATCAAAATATCGTCTGGTTAGATCTGATGCTGATCTTTCCTTTGACCATGCTTGGATTCCTCAAGCTTATCAAAGAGAAAAGAAGCTTGCTGTTTACTGTTTTTGTTACCATAACCATAGTTCTCAATTACTATCTAAGCTATATGGTGTTCCTTGCCTTGATTCTCATCAGCGCACTCTTTCTCAGGTATTGTGTTGAGGATCGGGGAAGAGCGGCCAGACAGATCGGCTGTGCTGCGTTTTTTTCCCTTGGAGTGTCCGCTCCGGTTTGGCTGCCCTCGCTGCTGCAGTGTTTTCGTTCTGCCCGTACGGCAGGAGTTTTAGAAGAGCTGCGCAGGGGAGGCTTTTTTACAGAAGCGGAAACGACTCTCCCGGTATTGCTGTGCTCGGCTGCAGTGGTCAGTATTCCGGTCATAATACGCTTGTTTCCCAAAAGCCATTTACGAAAAACCTTGCTGCTACTGCTAGTCCTGCTTTCCTTGCCGTTGATTGTCGAACCAATCAACAAACTGTGGCACACTGGAAGCTACCAGGCTTTTCCTGCGAGGTATGGATATATTCCACTCTTTATCGGACTCTGGTATTTTGCCGATTGCCTATCCTCTTTAGACTATCGGCAGGAAGAAAAAGAGGGGATTTTGCGGCAGCAAAAGAGATATCCCATAGTTCTCTTTGCTGCTGCTGTGCATCTTTTGACACTGTCACTGCTGCTTCTTTTCCTGAATTTTGACAAAATTACCAGTTACACAAAAACCTTATGGTTTGATCCGGAAAGTCTCATTTGGCTTCTTTTGATTTCGATTCATGCTGCATCTGTCATAGTACTGGCAATTCATTTTTATCTGAACCATAAAATTTCCTCTAGGATATTGGCATTCACCTTGGTATCAATCTGTATCATACAGGGTGGCTTTCATGCATCTGTATTGATGGGCTCTGCTGCTAATTTTCCTGACAGAGAAAAAAATCTGCTAAACCTGGAAGGAATGATTCCGGACGATGGGATGTACCGGGTGAAGCAGAATTCGAAAATATGCGATGTAAATCTGTTGGGAGCAGCAGGCTTCAAAACATTGGACCATTATACTTCTCTGACAGATGAAGAATACCTGAAAACCATGAAGCTTTTAGGCTACAGTTCTTATTGGATGGAAACCTCTTCCTGCTGTGGCACGCCGATAAGTGACGTTTTACTTTCCAACAAGTATTCTATCGATGAAAATTTTCAGATTTCTGCCACGGGGGCAGGAAATTTAGCCTATTTGATTCCAGAAAACATTCTGCCTGAATTTTCCACCCATGAAAATAGACTGGAATTCCAGAATGCCGTCTTTCGCTCCCTCACCGGAAAAGAAGGATTGACGCCGTACGCTCCAGTCCGGACAGAAAAACTCAATATCTCAAGGGTAGGAGAGACTGTCTATCTGGAACCAGATGGAGAAGAAGGCTGCCTGGTATTTGAACTGGAGGCCAGGCAAGGAGAAACGCTATATTTCGATGCATTTCATGAAATTTCCACCAAGCTAAAAGAAAAGATCAATGATACGTTCGCAATCGAAGTGAATGGAGTAGTCGTTCAGGAAAGTTACCCGACGCAGCGCTGTAACGGCATACTGGAGCTTGGAAAATTTGACCAGGGCTTAGTTCATATCACCGTCAGAGTAAAAAAACAAGCAGAACTGTACTCCTTTGGCCTTTACGGATATGAAGAAAAGAACACGGAATTATTGAGGAAGCAGTTAACCGATGCCGTGTTTTCTGTACAGGGCAGCAGGATGGAAATTCGTGCCGAAGCAGAAGAAGGGGAAAGCTTGTTTCTTTCTACCCCATATAGTCCGGGAATGAAGATTACCGTCAATGGGGTGAAGACGACGCCAAAGCTGGTCTGGAACTGCTTCTTGGAAATCCCTTTGGATAAAGGGGAGAATAATGTATGCGTCACTTATATCCCTCAAGGTTTATGGACAGGCCTATGGATCAGTTCAGTAACTTTCCTGATAGCAGTATTCTTGGTTTCTTATAATAGAAAGAAAAAATTAAATAAACTGCAAAACTGTTTGGAGCGAGTATCCCCCATCCTACTGAACATTGCTTTTTACCTTGTACTTGCAGTGATCTATATTCTTCCAGTGTTACTTTGGATATTCTGACAAAAAAGGAAGCGGTCACAATTGACTGCTTCCTTTTTTATCAGAATTTTTATTGAAAATATCAATAAGACATTGCGGCTGTGATTGCCTGATAGACCGTGTCAAAATCCGCCTCTGTGACTAGCAGAGAAATTTCCACCTCGGAAGTGGTAATAAGGCGAATGTCGGCGTCCGTATTGGAGATGGCGTTAAAAACTTTAGCCGCAATTCCAGGCGTATTTTTCATAGCCTTGTCATAGATCGAAATTTTGTGATTGACGCTGCTGACGATCACTTTGATATCCGTCTCTTTTTTTACAGCGTTGACAAAGGAGAGAATATCGATGAGGTCATTATCGGAAATAGTGAAAGACATCCCTGTATAGGCGCCGTGAGTGGGGGCCATGGAAATCATATCGATGTTGATACCGCATTTAGCGATTTCATCAAATATTCTGGACATGGCGCCCACATTGGCCGGAAAGCCCTGCAGGGTAATCAGAGTGATGTTGTCAACCGTACTGATGACTGTGGTAGAATTCATCCTGTTTCCTCCTCATATCAAATCGGACATGCTATAGAGTCCTGGGCCCTTGCCTTTCATAAATAACGCTGCATTGACAGCGCCGGATGCAAAGAGCTCTTTTGACTGGGCGGAATGGGACAGAGTGATCATCTCATGCCGGCCTGCAAAAATGATCTGATGTTCTCCTACAATAGTTCCTCCGCGGACAGAATGCATGCCTATTTCATTTTTCTCACGCTTTTTTCTTTGAGAATGACGGTCGTAGGCGTACTTCATATTGTTTTCACGTACCTCATTTACTGCGTCGGCAATCATCAGTGCAGTGCCACTGGGAGCGTCTACTTTTTGGTTATGATGCATTTCCAGGATCTCAACGTCGAATGCATCACCCAGCACAGCCTCTGCTTTCTTGGCAAGCTCAATCAATAAGTTGATGCCAAGAGACATATTTCGGGAATAGAAAAGAGGAAGCTCCTCCGCTGCGTCCCGAATGTCTGCCGTTTGCTCCTCACTGTAGCCAGTGGTACAAAGGATGGCAGAAGTGCCCGGGTGAGTTCTGCAGTAATTCAAAATGGAGGGGAGGGTAGAGGGATGAGAAAAATCAATAATACAGTCGGCGGCTTCGTTGACCTCGGAAAGTGCACGGTAGACTGGAAAATGCAGCCCGCTGTTCTGGCATGCAAGATCTACGCCTGCAACGATTCTGCAGTCTTCCCGAGCGGAGGCCAATTCTCGTACCGCAGCGCCCATCTTTCCGCCACAGCCGCATAAGATTAAATCCGTCATTTTCAGATTATCCTTCCTAAAAGTTCAACTTCCGGTTTATGATCAAAGAACAGCGTGTTTTTTTAGCAAGGCAAGTAACTGTGCTTTCCCATTTTCCGTCATGGTGGTCAATGGCATTCTACAGCGATTGGTGCTGATAAGCCCCATCTGGAACAAAGCTTCCTTGATCGGAATGGGGTTGACATCCATGAAGAACCCATTCATCAAGTCAAAGTATTCATTGTTAAGCTTTCTGGCTACAGGGAGGTCATCTTTCAGCATTGCGGCAGTCAGTTCATGCATTTTACCGGGAAGTGCATTGGAAAAAACAGAGATAACGCCCTTTCCGCCCAGTGCCATGATGGGGAGCGTCTGATTATCTTCTCCGGAATATATCGTCAATTCATCGCCGCACATAGCCGCTGTTTTCGCAACGGAAACAGTGTCTCCGTTGGCCTCTTTCGTTGCTACCACATAGGGGTTTTTGGAAAGCTCATAATAGGTTTCCGGTAAGATGTTGCAGCCGGTGCGGCCCGGTACGTTGTACAGGATACAGGGCATTTGAACACTGTCGGCAATATAGTTGAAGCTTTCAACCAGGCCTTTTTGCGACGTTTTGTTATAGTAAGGGGTGACAAGCAGCAAACCGTCAGCTCCAAGTTTTTTAGCCTGCAAAGAGAGCTCTACGCAGAACTGAGTGTCATTGCTGCCTGTTCCGGCAATGACCGGAACACGGCCTTTTGACTTCTGAATAATGAAATCAATCGTCTTCAAATGTTCTTCCGAGGTCATGGTAGCCGCTTCACCGGTAGTACCGCAGGCAATGAGGGCGTCAATCCCACTTTCGATTTGATATTCCACCAACTTTTCAATTTCATCCCAAGCGATATTGCCGCTTTTATCGAAGGGGGTGACAAGGGCAGTTCCTGCCCCGGTAAAGAGTAGTTCTTTCATAGTTGACGATTACCTCCGAATTCAATTCAATCGAAATAGCCCTTCTTACAGAGCAGTTCTGCCATCAGCAGAGCGCCTCCCGCAGCTCCACGCAGCGTGTTATGAGAAAGACACACAAATTTATAGTCATACTGGGTGTCGGGACGCAGCCTGCCAACGGAAATTGCCATACCGCCTTCCAGATCCCGGTCCAATTTGGGCTGAGGCCTGTTGTCCTCTGTGAAATAATGAATGAATTGTTTGGGCGCACTGGGAAGCTCAAGCTCCTGTGCAGGGCCGCGGAACTTATTCCAGCGTGCAATAATTTCTTCTTTGCTGGCCTTTTGCTTTAGAGAGAAAAACACTGCAGCCATATGCCCATCAGAGACAGGAACACGCAGGCACTGAGAGGTTATAGAAGGAGTAGAAGCATTGACAATGACGCCGTTTTCCACATGTCCCCAGATTTTCATCGGCTCCTGCTCAGACTTCTCTTCCTCGCCGCCGATAAAGGGAATGACGTTGTCCAGAATCTCCGGCATGGTCTCGAATGTTTTACCCGCACCAGAAATTGCCTGGTAAGTACAGGCCAAGACTTTGGTGACTTCCAGATCCATCAAAGGATGAATCGCCGGCACATAGCTCTGGAGGGAACAATTGCATTTTACGGAAATAAACCCTCGCTTGGTCCCAAGGCGTGCCCGTTGGGCGGCAATCACATCGGCATGGTCGGCATTGAGTTCAGGAATGATCATGGGAACATCCGGAGTGCTGCGGTGGGCGCTGTTATTGGAAACAACAGGGCACTCATGTCTGGCGTATGTTTCCTCTAATGCTTTGATATCCTCTTTTTTCATATTGACGGCGCAGAAAACAAAATCGACTTGAGAGACAATAGTTTCGATATCTTTCTCAGCGTCATAAACGGGTAAATCCTTTAAAGCTTCAGGGATCGCTTTCTTCATTGCCCATCGGCTTCCTACAGCTTCACGATAGCTTTTTCCTGCGGAGTTGGCACTGGCGGCAAGTGCTGTAACAGTGAACCAAGGGTGACCATCCAAAATAGTGGCAAAACGCTGTCCGACCATTCCTGTGCACCCTATAATTCCAACACGATATTTTTTCATCTCTTTATCGATCCTTTCCTATGAAATTTATCTGCAAAAGTAAAAAGGCAGGGGAATGAAAAAAACCGGTTGAAAACCGGCTGCCAATCCCATATAATAGAAATGCTGTTTTGACGCGATGAGCCCAAAAGTAGGTAAGAATAGCACTCCATCATAAGTGATGACAGTCACAAAGCTTTCGCCGTTGCAACCAGGTAATATTTGCCGGATATTCCCTTCGGCAGCCCACCCTTTCATAGAACTTCAACAGTCCTGGCAACCTCGATCCCATTACTTTTGAAAGCTGCGCCTCTATTTCTTTCTTATCATACATTAGTTTATGCTCGTTGTCAATTTTTTCGCGCAATTTCCGTGCATTTCTATTTTATGCTATCATCGATGAAACCGTGCCATGTAGGGAGGAAAATAAACCGGAAAATTCAATGAAAACAAGTGATTTCAATTACTACCTGCCTGAAGAACTGATTGCCCAAACGCCGGTGGAGCCGCGTGACGCTTCGCGGCTGATGACGCTTGATAAAAAAACGGGTGCCGTCGCCCATCATCATTTCTATGAAATTATCGATTTTTTAAATCCGGGAGACTGCCTGATTCTCAATGATTCCCGTGTACTGCCGGCCAGACTTTACGGGATTAAAGAGGACACTGGGGCCAGAGTGGAGTTTTTGCTTCTGGAAAACAAGGGAAATGATATTTGGGAGGCTCTTTCGAAGCCCGGGAAGCGGGCTAAAAAGGGAACTCGATTTGTTTTTGGGGAAGGTCTGATGACCTGTGAAGTAGTAGATGTACTTGAGGATGGAAACCGAAGGATCCATTTCAATTACGAGGGTATTTTCTTCAATCTGCTTGACCAAATTGGACAGATGCCCCTACCGCCGTACATCAAGGAAAAACTAGAAGATCGGGAGCGTTATCAAACAGTATATTCCAAGGAAACTGGTTCAGCGGCTGCTCCTACGGCGGGGCTGCATTTTACTCCGCAACTTTTAGAGCGGATTCAGCAGAAAGGGATCCAATTGGGATTTGTCACTTTGCATGTTGGACTGGGCACCTTCCGTCCGGTCAGTGAGGACAAGATACAGAACCACAAAATGCATTCCGAACATTATTATATGCCGCAGGCCACAGCAGACCTCATCAATGAAACAAAAAAGAATGGAAAACGTGTAATCGCCGTGGGAACTACCAGCTGCCGGACCATAGAGTCGGTAGTTCAAAAAGAGGGAAGATTCTGCGAGAGTGAGGGCTGGACGGATATCTTTATCTATCCCGGCTTTGAGTTTCGGGGCCTCGATGGACTGATTACTAATTTTCATCTGCCGGAAAGCACGCTGATAATGCTCGTTTCGGCTTTGGCTGGTCGTGAGAATGTACTACACGCTTATGAAGATGCAGTAAAAAACAAGTATCGCTTTTTTAGCTTTGGGGATAGCATGCTGATAGTATAAAACCCGACGGTATGCTATTCGAACAAGAGAGAATTTGGAATAAATATATAATAAAATATAATGTTTATTGTGGGTTATTACCAATTCTCTGTTTGCCAAAAGGCTAAAGGTGTCATGACATAAGGATGAATTTTGTTCAAAATCTGTATGTAAAATTGGCCCTAAAAAGATTGTTTTTCGTACCGCTGACGGTATGTTTTTTGAAAATGAATAGTAATATGCAGAAAATGGCAGCGGTATCGTATTAGATGCCGCTGCCATTTTTGCTTCTTCAATCTGCTTGGGTGTCAAAGAGATCAGTGAAATTTTTGATCGGATTGCTGATAATGAAATGCAGTGTAAGGCCGTTTTTGAATGTAACGGATGAGACAATCCCACGATCGACAATAATTCTTGTGACAAATTGTTGTAAAAATTCTTTTAGGATCCAAGGGTTTATTTCATCCATCATGCTCCAATAATTAAAACTTTTTTCACGGTAAAATGAATCGTTGAGTTTTTGAATTCCTTCTTCTGGACTCAACAAGTAAACAAAATCGTCTGTTTCACTTCCCGTTAGCATCCGGATCATATCCAAGCTAATACTTGGTCTGAAAGGAAAACCTTCAAAGAGAGGATTTATTTTTTGAGCGCTTTGTTCTAAAAGCATCTTTAAATCCTGTGAGTCAACATGAATAATAGTGGGAAAAATGTTATCTCTCAAAATCTGTTTTTCTGTATCTCTTGCAGAAGAGAGGGATTCTGGATGTCTTATGAGCTTATACAAGTTTAGTATCAGATTAAATATGAATTCGCCGAGAATGCTTTCTGAGATATAACAGCTATTGCAAGTTTGCTTCCGTTTCCCCGGGCAGGAGTAGTTTGCAGGGGATCTCCCCAGCCCCTTTCTTTTACCGCCTCGTGCGCTCATGGATTTCCCGCAAACCGAGCAATAGAGGAACCCAGAAAAGACATGGCAATAGCTACGCAAGTGCGTCTGGATGCTGCCTGCTGTCTGCTCGGTCAGTATTCTTTGACAACGAATACAAGCTTCTTTTGTACCAGGATCAAAGAGAGTGGGGGATTCGCAATAAAGTGAATCTGTGAGAATAGAGCGTATGGCCTCAATGCTCCACTTTGTTTTCGACCTTGGTTTGATTTGTTTGTAATCAAGTAATCTGACTACGAGGGATAGAGAACGAAGCAATTCGTACGCTCCAAAAATATAGGTGATGGTGTCCTGCTTTTCTTTCAGTAGCAAATCTCTGATGGATTGTATTTCAGATTCTGAAAGCTGAACTGTTTTTTCGTTTTTATACATTTTATCATTACCTTCCTTTTTTACTTTCTAAAGGAAATATGAACGACATTGATAAAAAATAGAAATAGAAGTAAATATATAATTCTTATTTTCAGAAATTCAGAAAATAAGAATTGACTGTGGAACAAAATGGTTGTATAATTTAAGAAAAAGAGGAAAGAAGGGGTATTATGCCGCATTACAGATCCAATGCAGAGGAAATTCGTTTTTACGCAAAAGAGCTGCTACAGGATGGGCAAATGCATACGAGAGATGAAATTACTCAATATGTAAGAGCACATTCTCCAAATGCAAATAGTTTTACAGAAGGCATGTTTACCGGTGCGATTCGTGATTTAGTTCGCAATAGTAATGGGGCATACATTAACCCTGTGCGTGGCCATTATCAGCGAGCTCCTCAGTCGCCCGGAGAACTGGCTGGACAAGAGTTGCGAAATAAAATTACTGGCGTTCTAAGCGATGCATGTGAAGGTTTAGAAAGAGCTTGTACTGTAAATATTATCGGATTGCCTGCGGAAGAATTAGCGATTGCAGCTAAGGTAGCAGAGATAATTAGTATGCTGAGAAACAATATTAACGAGATTGAAACTATGTAATAAAGCTCATTAGATGAGAAATAGAAGTCGTGTTGTATAAGGAATTTTAGTTTTAGAAAAGCTGAGGGCGGCTGTTAAAACTAATTATTGCATGAAAAAATGATACGTACTAAAATATAGATTGGGACTAAAAAAGGAGTTTATAATGCAGACACTTAAATTTGACGAGTTTATTCGTTCGCTTAAACAAAATAAGGATACGACGCATTCGTTGCTTTTAGGTGCAGGAGCTTCTGTGGAGTCGGGTGTTCCTTCTGCCTCTGACTGTATATGGGATTGGAAACATGAAATATTTATGTCTCAAAATCCGTCATCAGCAGACTCATTTAAGAATATAAAGATTGATAACGTCCGTATTGCAATTCAAAATTGGTTGGATTCACAAGGGGTTTACCCTATTGCAAGTTCTGATGAAGAATATTCCTTTTTTGCTGAAAAAGCGTATCCTATTGATGATGACAGAAGAAAGTATTTTCAACATTTATCGGAAAACAAGAATCCTAGCTTGGGGTACCACTTGGCAGCCATGCTTGCTGAGATTGGCTGGATAAAAAGCATCTGGACGACTAATTTTGATGGTTTATCCCTTAAAGTGGCGCATCAATACAATTTGACCCCTGTGGAAGTTACGTTAGAATCACAAGATCGTATTTATAGACACGATGTAGATAAAGAGCTCCTTTGTGTATCTCTTCATGGCGATTATAAATATGGTGCATTAAAGAACACCACTGCTGAACTTGATTCCCAGAGCGATGTTCTAATAAAAGCATTGCAACATGAACTTGCGAAGAGAAATCTTATCGTTATCGGATATAGTGGGCGTGACAAATCTCTAATGTCAGCACTAAAAGATGCCTATTCTCAGCCTGGAGCAGGAAGACTTTATTGGTGTGGATATGGAGCAGACTGTCCTCCGTCGGTTGAAGATTTATTAAATACTATTACAGTTAATGGAAGGCATGGATTTTATATTCCTACAGATGGATTTGACAAAACGATGCTTTTGTTGTCACGTCACTGCATGAGTGACAATGCCTCTTTTCTTAATAGAATAGAGTCTCTTTTGAATACTTTAGGAAATCATGCAGACCTTACATCAACACCATTTCAACAATCAGACGGTACGCTGAAGAAGATTGTAATAGCATTAAACTTTGAGAGGTTATGAGTTGATTAATCAGTAATACTACGGATTTAAACACCATGCACCTGATATTTCAAAATAAGACCTTCTGGGCTGTAGCCTTTCAAATGCAAAATTGAATGACACAATGGAAAAACAGCGTGTAGGTGTTAGTGAATTTGCCAGTATCCGGTTTATTACTTGCTTGATAGAGCCCCACTGCGGCTAGTTTGGCTTTTTAAAACCTATCATTTCGGAGATGGCAACGTAGAAAACCAACACACAGTTTAACATAGTACGAACTGAGGCGCGCAGCTGTGCTGGGCGTGCTTCGTTACTGCATCAATGGCGCCCCTATCCGCTTTGCTCCCTATGACAAATTGGAATTAGAAGGATACAGATTCCTGCTCCAGGTTTTTGAATAGTGGGTTGAATACTGAAAGCAATACTGGAACTCACAGACTTGTTCTGTGAGTTCCAGTGCTATATAATAGAAAAAAGTGTCGTAACATCCCAATGGACATTGGAGGCGGTGTGGGAATATTTGCGTTTTTCCTTGGTATCCCAAAACGCAAATAATACCACACCTATTTTTAGACAGCCGGACACGCGATTTTTCGTCCTCTGTGGCCCAAAACTAGCGGTGCGAGAATGTAGAGGAGATAATGAAAATGAAACTGCCAAACGGCCAAAATTTAGTAAATATTGTGCGGGAAACATTGAACCGGGTGGATCCCCGCCTGGTGGACCACGGTGAACGTGTGGCCTATCTTGTTTATAAAATGCTGCAGGCGGAAGGAGAATCCACACCCCAGGTACTGCGGGATTCCTCTCTCGCAGCCCTTTTTCATGATGTGGGAGCTTATAAGACCGAGGAAATCGACCGGATGGCGCAGTTTGAAACCGGCGACACATGGGAGCATTCTGTATATGGATATCTGTTCCTGCGGTATATGTCGCCGCTTAAAGACTATGCTCCCAGCATTCTGCTCCATCATGTGCCGTATTTTCGGCTGCGGGATTTGGACGTACGTCATAAAAAACTTACTGGGCTGATCCATCTGGCGGACCGTCTGGATGTGCTGCTTCAGGTGGAGCGCCGGGCATTTCCTGAGGATTTCTGGGAAAGAGCCCGCAGAGACGAGTGTTTTTCACCGCTGGCAATCGATCTGATGTACCGCGCCATGAAGCTGTGGGATATTGCCGGCTTGATGGACAGCGGGGCGTACCGTACAGAACTTTCAGAGCTGCTTGTAAAAGTGCCTTTTACTCGGGAAGAAATCGACGTTTACCTGCGTATGCTTGTTTTTGCGATTGATTTCCGCAGCCACCACACCGTCACCCATACCATCACCACGGAAAGTGCCAGCGTGGAAATAGCGACTCTGTTGGGTGCCTTGCCGGATGAAATAATGCTGGTGCGTTATGGAGCGCTCCTCCACGATTTAGGAAAGATCGCCATTCCAGTGGAGATACTGGAGTTTCCTGGTAAGCTCAGTCCCCAGGCCATGACAGTCATGCGGACCCATGTGGAAATCACGGGGAATATTCTGGGGGATGAGATTGATTCGGAAATCGTTCAGATAGCCCTTCGTCACCATGAAAAGCTTGACGGCAGTGGCTATCCCCTTGGCCTTACTGGGGATGTTCTCACTTCGGCTCAACGGATAGTGGCGGTGGCAGATGTCCTCAGTGCACTCCATGGCACCCGCAGCTATAAGGCCGCATTTGGGAAGAAAAAAATACGGACCATTCTTGGAGAGATGAAGCGGGATAACAAACTTTGTCCACAGGTGGTCGACCTGGTCTGCGGGTACTACGACGAGATCATGGGAAATGTAGCGGAAAACTGTACAGCAGTGCTGGATATGTATAATCACATCCAGGAAGAGTACGAAGAGTTGTTAGCCCGGTGTATGGAACTATAGAAGGGTGGGCAGGAAAGAGAGAGCGAAATGTATCAGGCTGCTGGCGGTAGACGATGAAAGCATCATCTGCCAAGGAATCCTGGTGTTTATCGATTTTGGCGGCCTGGGCATGACGGAACTCTTTAAGGCCGAAAATGGCGAGGGAGCCCTCGCACTCTTAGAGAAAGAATAGATCGAATGGAAGCGTCCACGCAGAATTAGCCAAAGCTTTGGAGGAGCATTTGTCCGGTGCAGGGTATTCCCTCGGCGCCATGGCAAAGGAGCTGGGGGATAGCAGGTCATCTGGGCACTCTGTTCAAAAAGCTTTTCGGCTCGAATTTCAGAGATTATTTTCTAGACCTAGAGAACATGGAAAATATGTTCGTTTTTCTTATTCCATTCTGAAAAATCCACTTCAATCCAATTAACACGCTGTTTCTGAAATATTCTTCTAAGTTTTGATAGAAGTGTCTTTGTGTTTTCTTCGTCAATGATATTTAATCCCTGCAAGGCCAGTAGTATCTGATTTTGTTCTTGTTCAGAAAGCAAAGATTTATTAAGGTAGAAAGTGTGTTCCCGCTAAATGGCAAGCAGGCCAAGTATATTACACTTGAGTAGTTTTGAAAAAATAGGAAGCAGGCCCTTGGCGCATCGAAGCTCTTTTCCATTAGCTGGAAAGCCTTCGATGTTTTGGCGGTAAGGCCCATCCTTTACAAGTAAATCATAGAAAATGGAGCCTCATAGTAAAGTAAACCTGTCTTTCTGATACTCAATCAGCCCGTCTTGTTTCATGCGCATTAACTCATGTGACAGCGCGCTTCGCTCCACACAGAGGTAATCGGCCATCTGCTCACGGTTATGCGGAACGGTGAAGGTTCGTCCGTGTTTTGCCGCCGTAAGCGTGCTCAAATACTGCAGTATCTTTGCCCGCACCGACTTCATACAGATGATCTCCATTCTGCTCTGCAGGTATAGGTTCTTCTGTGCAACAGTTTGCAGCATGTTGGCGATCAGTATTTGATGAAACGCACAGGCATTCGGGCAGGTATGCAGGATGCGTGAAAAGCCGAGCAGCAGTACGACAGCATCCGAATCGGCCAGCACGGAAACCGGGCTTTCCCTTGCGTCCGCGCAGCAAAGGGCCTCGGCGAAAATATCGGCTTCACCAAGGGTAGCCAGCAAGGTACGGTTTCCGTCAATATCATCCCGTACAATGTGCAGGCAGCCCGAAAGTACAACGCCTACATATTTCGGTTTGCTTCCCGCTTCAAGCAGAATAGACCCTTTCCTGTATTCCACTGTCTTGGCCTGCAGGCAATTTAACATGGAGTCAAGCTCATCATCATTGATGCCTTTGAACAGAGAAACCGATGGCAATATAGAATCTGATTTTCTCATAAAAAGCAACCTTCTTCGATAATTCCGTGGTAATAACCACGGAATTTTTTGCTTTGAGTATAGTATGATAAAGACAGAAAGTCAAGGAGGAATGCAGCATGAAACGGAAAATCATTATGATAGACGAAGAAAGATGCAACGGTTGCGGTTTGTGCGTCGAGGCCTGCCATGAGGGCGCTATCGGCATGGCAAACGGTAAAGCGAAACTGCTCAGAGATGATTATTGCGACGGGTTGGGAGACTGTCTGCCTGCCTGTCCCACCGGGGCCATCACGTTCGAGGAACGGGAGGCGGACGCTTACAATAGGGAGGAGGCAAAAAAGAATAGGGGGGAGCTGATACGGCCTCCGTTGCCCTGTGGATGTCCGGGATCCAATGCGAAAGCAATTAGGAGGGCAGAGGCGGAGCGGGAGCCTTCCCCCATACAAAACGTGTCGATTGCGTCCCAGTTAAACCAGTGGCCAGTGCAAATCAAGCTGGCGCCGGTGAATGCACCCTATTTTGACGGAGCCAACCTGCTGGTGTCCGCCGACTGCGCCGCCTACGCTTACGGGAATTTCCACAACGAGTTTATGAAGAACAAAATCGCCCTGATCGGCTGTCCAAAGCTGGACGCTGTGGATTACGGCGAAAAGCTGACTGCCATTCTTCGTGACAACGATATCGAATCGGTGACGGTGGTCCGCATGGAGGTACCCTGCTGCGGCGGGATTGAGCAGGCCGTGATCACGGCCTTAAAAAACAGCGGCAAGATGATTCCGTGGCAGGTGGTGACGATTTCCACTGACGGAAGGATACTGGAGGACTGACCGATGAGAAGAAAGAACGGGAAAGTGATGCAGCTTTTGCTCTCGAAGTACTGCGCGACTGTGAATACGCGCCCCTCACCATCGTAAATTCCGACGGGACTCCATACTGCATCCCCATATCGCCCATGATTCTCTATTTTCACTGCGTGCTGGAGGGAAGGATGCCAGGGGGTTGAAATGATGGAAGATATGTTTTGTTATCAATGAGAACAGACTGCAAAAGGGATTGCTGTATGGTGTCGAGTGTCTGCGGAAAAAAGCCGAGAGACACCCATAAGCAGAATGTACTGACTTGTGAGACGATTCCGCTGGCAAAGGTCATGCAGGAAAGGAATGCGGAATGTTAAAAAGCAATTGACCTGATCGTGGACGGATTTGTTCACTACCATCACCTGAATCTATCTAGCAAGAGTAGACACTGATGAAAGCTTCAATATACGATGGGAAATTCCAACTGCATCTGGCAAGATAAAAGTAGACACTCATAGAAGGAGAGTGTCTACTTTTATCTTAGAAAGAAATGCAAGTAAAGCTGAAGTATATGAGAATGCATACGGAGGATCGAGTATTTTGGAAGAAGCCCTTGCGGCAGGCAAACCCTAAGAGATTTGTTCCTTTTTATTGGCCGTTTCTATTTCACGTCCATATCAACTGCTTCTTTTGAAAGCCAAGCTCTAAAAGCAATGTTTTGGTTCCCTCAACGCTTTTCTCCATCAGTTCTGACAGTTTTCCTGCAAAGCCTTCGATATCCCGGCGGCTAAGCGCCCCGCGCAGATTTTCTGCATAGACCTCGTAAAACCCGCCGGAATCCAGTTTTTGGGAAAACATATGCAGGGCGTGCCCCCACTGCAATAGAAAATATAATTGACGGTACACCTCCCGGATAAAAGCCGAGGGGCTGTTATCGCCAATAAATCGAAGGCAGCTTTTTGCGGTTAGGAAAGGGGTTCCTTCTTTTATAAGCCGCCCGATTTCACGGCCGAGGACTTGGAAATCTTCTTCATCCAACGAGGATAAGGTATGTACCGCGACATTTTCACAGGTCAGAGCGCTTATCTGCATCGCCTGCAGCAGCATGAGCAGACATTTGCGAATCTGTAAATGCGAAAGATCGGGTGGGCCGGCCAGCCTGCCGGAAATGACTCGGGTTCCAACGCCGTTTATCGTCTCGGTGACACGGATGTCGTTTAAAAGCTCAAGCGTGCGCCGCATGGTGATCAGGGAAACGTCATATTCCTGGGCCAGCGCCTGGCAGGAGGGAAGAAGTTCCTCCTGCTTGTAAATTCTCGCATCGATTTTGCTCATTAGTTCGGCGGCCAAGGTGTAGCACAGCTGCGGGTGTTCCCGGTAAATCTGCCATTCAAAGGGGATCTGCTCCACCGGCTCCGGTGTATCCAGCTGGACAGCCAGACTCTTAAAAAACATCTGCGTGACATTTTTGCTGAACGCCTGGGTCACTTCCAGCGCTTGATCGGTATTCCCGGTTTCAATCAAGGTCAGCATTTGTTCGATATGCTTTGCCGCGGCGTCGGAAGCTTCAAAATTGGCGGGCCGCTGCAGGTAGGGCGTCTGGAGATAGCGGACTATTTCCCAGTGCAAATTGAGCACCAAGGGATTGTTCAGTGGCCGCATGGCCTCCGCATAAAACATGTTGATTTGTTTCACCGGATGTTCCTTCCGCCTTTTCAGCTGCGTCCGGATTTGATGGATGGAATCCTCAGTCTGCCTTTGCAGATAGTAATGAACGATGGAACTGAAAAGAAGATCGGAGTGTCGGCATATGTCTTCCATGCCCTCCCTGCGGGAGAGGAAAGCGGCCCGGTAGCGTTGCCCTTGCTGCTTGTCCGGCCGGTAAATCACGGTGCTGCGTTTTCGCTCAGTGATTTTTATGTAACCTTCGTCGTGCATCCGGTATAATGCTGTCCGAACGGTGAGAGCACTGACCTGAAACTGCCGGCAGATATAACTGATCGAGGGAAGGCGGTCCCCAAGCAGATAATAACCGAATAGGATTCGAGAAGTAAAATAGTCATAGATAATATCAGCCATACTGTTATTTTGCACCGTTCGGCCTCCTTCTTATGGAAATTCTTTATTCTCTTAGTTTATAATTTTTTCATCAAAAAAGTCCCGAACTCGTTGTCGTCATCCATTGGAATATTCAAAAAGCCTTTTTATCCGAATTCAGGCGATTCAGGTCTCGCTGTTAAGAAAAATTTCTGCGTCCGTGTACTGTAATCAAACCCACTGACGGGCAACTATTTTAGTAATTAAGTATAGCACAGTTGAACACGAAAATCTATCCTGACACATGGAACGGATGTTGCATTTGTTGTTCAGACACGTTATAATAAACTGATAAAGTAATGATCAAGGTAGAAAATCATACACAGGAAACGCGTATTCCATTTTAAACAGATTTTGTAACTTTTACTCCAAAGATGGTCATTACAATAGTAGGGGAACAAAAACCGAGCAATAGGCCGATACCATTCCCCAATTTAGGAAAGGGAAGCTTATTTTATGATGGAACTGACATGGCTTGTAACCCTGCAGGAAACGGATGAGGATACAGAGGGCGCGCTGCGCCATTTTTCCAGAAACAGCGTCCTGTACTAAAAGTTTATGCTGAAATTTCTGTTGGACACCACCCATGGGAAGATCTATCCCGCGCTGCTGGTTAAAAACTGGAAGGCCGTGCAGATGGCAGCACGCACTCTAAAAAGACGTGTCGGGCAACCTAGGGTTATCCCTTGTTCGATGTCTGTTCGGAGACCGTATCTCTGCTACTGGCAGAAAAACAAGAAGGAGCGGCGGCTTCTATGATAAGCTGCAGTATACATACGATAGGCTCGTAAATCGGGAAGGTGTAGAATAATGCTGAATGAAACAGAAGAAAAAGAGCGGCGGCTGGAAAAACAGGCAGCAGCAGATTATGAATACAGTACCTTGATGCGCCTGCTTAGCGTCAGTGTCAGCAAACATTTGCTGGATGAGCATTTCACGCTCATCTGGGCCAACGACTTTTTTTATGACCTTATCGGTTACCCCCAAGAGGAATTTAATACCAGATTTCATAACCGTCCGGATGAATACTTCTATAATAATCCGGAAGGGTTCCAGCTTCTGGTGGAATCCGTGATGGGTGCCCTTGTCAAAGGGGAAAATGGCAATTCTGTTTACCTGCCCCTTATCCACCCCGACAGGGGGGCCTACTGGGTGAAACTCCAGGCGGCCTTTACGGATGAGTATATCGACGGCCTCCGGGTTGCCTACACTACCTTGACCGATGTGACCGAGATGATGCAGGCCCGGCAGGAGTTTGAAAAGCTGACTCACGAGCAAGATATGCTCATGAGCGCCTTAAACGTCAGCGTCAGCAAGCATCTCATCGATGAGCACTATACCTGCGTGCGGGCCAATGAGTATTACTACCGGCTTATCGGTTACTCCAAAGAAAAATATGAAAAATTGTTTCATAACCATCCTGACGAATACTATCGAAACAACCCTGAGGGCTGGGAACTGCTGACGCAAAAAGTGAACGAAGTCCTGACGCAGGGCGGCGATCAATATGAGTTGATTGTGCCCATGAAATATGAGGATGGCTCCACCTATTGGGTCAAGCTGTTCAGCTATTTCACGGAGGAATATATCGATGGCTGTCGTACCTCGTACACAGTTATGACCGACGTGACGGAACTGGTCAAAACGAAAAACGAGCAGGAGATGCTGATGCAGGCCATGAAAGTCAGCGTCAGCCGCCATTTGGTGGACAAGCATTTCACGGTGGTCGAGGCCAACGACTTTTATTATGAGCTGATTGGGTATACCCGGGAGGAATATGAAGCGGCCTTCCACAACCACTGCGACGAATATTTTAAGACCAACGAAGGCAGCTGGGAGAAAATCCATAGTAGAATCGAGGAAATGTACGCGGCGGGCAAAACGAGCTACGAGCTTTTTGTGCCTCTGAAGCTTCCCGATGGATCCACCAACTGGGTCAAAATGACGGGCTTTTTCACGGATGAGTACCAGGACGGTATGCAATTGGCTTACACCACTATGGTCGACGTCACGGAGTTGATGCAGATTCAGCAGGAAAAGGCCGTCGCGTATGACAATATCCCGGGCTTTATCGTCAAGCACCGTATCCTAAAAGACAAAATAGTTATGATCGGCGCCAGCGATGGCATTACGGACGTTTTCAACGTGGATCTGGATCATCTGGAGTCCTTTGACGTATATGCCGCTTTGGAGCCAGAGAGCGGGGCGATCATCAAGGCGAACCATCCGCGTTTCCGAAAAGGCGAACCTTTTGAGGGAACGCTGCGCATGAAGGATCGGAATGACAGGGTGCGGTGGTTTCAGATCCGCAGTACCTGCACCGATTCCATTGCTGATGACCCGGTCTATTTGACGGTTTTCATCGACGCTACCGACGTCACCGAGCTGAGGGAAATGCAAAAGCAGCTGACCGAGCAGAAAGCGGCCCTACAGGACGCGCTCACGGCGGCAGAGCACGCAAACCGAGCCAAGTCAGATTTCCTGTCTCGGATGAGCCACGATATTCGAACGCCGATGAACGCGGTTCTGGGCATGACCAAGATCGGCAAAAAGTACGTAAACAACCCGGAACGGGTGATGGACTGTTTCCAGAAGATCGATGTATCGTCTAAACTCCTGATTGACCTGATCAACGAAGTGCTTGACATGTCCAAGGTCGAAAGCGGCCAGATTCTGCTGGCGGAAGAGGAAGTGAACTTGGCGGAACTGGTGCAGGGTGTGGTCACTATGGTGCAGCCGCTGTTCCAGGACAAAAGCCTCCGGTTCAACACTTACGTCAGCGGCGTCATCCACGAGACGGTGGTCAGCGACGTGCAGCGCCTGCAACAGCTGGTTATGAACCTGCTGTCGAACGCGGTAAAATACACGTCCGAAGGTGGAAGCGTTTCACTGGAAATCCGGGAAAACCCCATCGGTGGAACGGATACGGCGCATTATGAGTTTATCGTTTCGGATACCGGGATCGGGATGAAACCGGAATTCTTAAGCCATGTGTTCGACCCTTTTGAACGGGCGGAAGATGTGAAAATCCAGGCGGTCCAAGGCACCGGACTGGGGCTCTCTATCTGTAAAAAAATTGCGGAACAGATGGGCGGCACAATCGAGGTGGAAAGCGAATACGGGAAGGGCAGCAAATTTATCGTATCGGTTTATCTCAAAGTACAGGAGGAAAAAATTGACGACGGTGAGCTGGCCGGCTTGCCGGTGCTGGTGGTGGATGACGATGTAGTTGTCTGTGACAACACCTGTGAGCGGCTGGAGGAATTGGGAATGATAGCGGAAGGGGTTGGTGACGGCCGGGCGGCTCTTGCCAAAGTAGTAGAGGCTCACGCCGCTTTTCAGGATTATTTTGCGGTCATTCTCGATTACCGGATGCCGGACCTGAATGGCGTGGAGACTACCCGGCTGATCCGGGAGAAAGTGGGAAACGATCTGCCCATTATTATGCTTTCAGCCTATGATCTGTCAGAGCAAATGGAAACCGCTAAAGAGGCAGGTGCAAATGGGTTTATCACCAAACCACTGTTCCGGTCCCGCCTCGCCTATAAGCTGAAGCAATTCATAAACGGCGCCGCCGAAGAAGAAAGGCTGGTGGCTGGGCCACTGATCGGCGGGTCATATGAGGGTAGACGGATCCTGCTGGTGGAGGACAACGCCATGAACCGAGAAATCGCTGTGGAAATTCTATCGGAAACCGGTGTGGCCGTCGATACGGCAGAAAATGGACAAATCGCCGTGAACCTAGTGAAAGACGCGCCCGCCGGAACCTACGACCTGATCTTTATGGACATGCAGATGCCAGTTATGGATGGCTGTACGGCGGCCGAACATATCCGTGCACTGAAGAGGGAGGATGCGAAAACGCTCCCGATCATCGCCATGACGGCCAACGCCTTTGCGGACGACCGGCAAAAGACAAAGGACGCGGGCATGAACGGGCATTTGGCAAAGCCCATCGATATGGATCAGCTGCGGCTGGTGCTGGAAAAGTGGCTGTAAGGATTTGACGTGTTTAAAGCACGCCCGCTTCAGATGTATCTTCGTGTTTTTGGATTCGGTTCGGATATAAGGGCTGAAAGCCTAAGAAAAGAATTAGGGATGCGGTGCGGGATGTCTTTTTGAGCGAACGATTATGGAACAGTAAAATTTGATCGCCTATGCCAGTGACCCGGATACTCATGATATCCTGTATATGACGCAGGCTGCGGCGTCCCTGTGCGGATTCAAGAATGCCAGGGAGTGTTATGGCAAAAAGTGTTATGAGCTGATCCAAGGCCGGAACCCCCTTGCCCGTTCTGCACCAATGACAAGCTGTCGACCACCGAGTCCTACCGGTGGGAGCATTTTAACAAAAAGCTGCAAAAGTGGATGGATATTACAGAACTGTTGGTATCGTTCCAAGGAAAAGACCGCCGGCTTGAAATCGCACGCGATATCACAGAGCAAAAAGAACAGCTTGACCGGGTCTCCAGCCGTTTGACCGTGGAGGAAACCCTGGTAGACTGCATCCAGACGCTCTCCGGAGAACCGGACCGGTGGCGGTGAACCGATTTTTGGAACTGATCGGCCACTTTTATGCGGCTGACCGGGCGTATATTTTTGAATATGAACAAGATACGATTTCCAATACGTTTGAATGGTGTGTTCCGGGCATCTCGAGGGAAATCGATAATCTGCAGAAGATCCCTCTGGAATACATTATGGAATGGAACGATAAATTTAAACGCGGCAGGAATCCTTTCTTATGTCGCTCGGCGGAAATTATGCAGTTTATTGACCAAACTGGCCTTTAAAGAGATTGAATTTGATAAATCGTTTGTGGAGGAGCTGGGTAGCAATGCCCAAAGCTGTATTGTCATGAAAAATGTGATGCAGATTTGCAAAGAGCTGCCCGGAACCCAATCTCTGGCAGACAGATTAAGCTGCTGTGTCAATATCAATGTGAGTATGGGCAGGGTTATTATTTCGCAAAGCCCATGCCGGCGGAAGAATTATTGGAACTGCTAAAAAGAGAGCATCTGCTTCAGGCGCCTGTTTTGCCCGGGGCTTGTCACTGTGCCGTGAAGAAAACAAAATAAAGAGACGGTAAGCGCCTCCGGAAAATTACCTCTGCCGTAACTGCCCATGCCAGCAAAAACGGCGGCGCCTACCGTGGATGAGTCCAAAAGGATAGGGTGCTGCTTTGTAAAAAGCGGAACCTTAAAAGAACCGAATCAAGGATAGAGGAATTGCGAATGATGGCGAAGAAAAAGATACTGGTAGTGGAGGATAACATGCTCAACCGGGAGATGCTGAAAAACATTCTCTTCCCGGAGTATGAGATATTAGAGGCGGAGAACGGACAGGAAGCTCTGAGCATACTGCAGGCACAGGAGGGAGATATTTCTCTCATTCTGTTGGATATTGTCATGCCGATTATGAACGGGTATGCTTTTCTGTCTCGGATCAAGGCGGACGATGCCTGTTCCTTGATTCCCGTCGTCGTCACGACCCAAAGCAGCAGCGAGGAGGATGAGGTGGAAGCGCTAGCTCATGGCGCGACCGATTTCGTCTCCAAGCCCTACCGGCCGGAAATCATCCGACACCGGATCGCAGGCCTGATTCATTTGCGGGAAACCGCAGCGATAGTCAACCAGCTGCGGTACGACCAGCTGACGGGTGCTTACAGCAAGGAATATTTTTATCAACAGGTAAAAGATACCTTTGTTGAAGCCCCGGAAAAGGAATACGACATCGTCTGCTCCAACGTTGAAAATTTCAAGCTGGTTAACGACGTCTTCGGCACTCAAGCCGGAGACTGTTTGCTAAAGGGAATTGTAAAGATCTGCAAGGAATTCGCAGGAGGGAAGGGAATCTGCGGCCGGATTGGAGCCGATCAATTTGCCTGCATGATCGAGCACGGCTTCAATTATACGAACGATTTATTTGCGAATATCATTTGCAGGATTAACGACCTATCCTGCGCAAAGAATGTAGGGTTGAAGTGGGGGATTTACGCCGTAGAGGATACGGCGGTTCCCATTGAGCAGATGTGCGACAGGGCGTTGCTGGCTGCCCACAGCATCAAAGGGCGGTACGACCAGCATTTTGCGGTCTATGACGACGCAATGCGCGAAGAACTGCTGTGGGAGCAGACCATCACCAACGAGATGACCACGGCACTGTCCTCAGAACAATTTGAGGTTTACCTGCAACCCAAGTATCGGCTGCAGGATGGCGTTCTGGCTGGCGCTGAGGCGCTGGTGCGCTGGAACCATCCAAAGCAGGGATTTTTATCTCCGACAACGTTCATACCGTTGTTTGAGAAAAACGGTTTTATCACAAAGCTCGATCAATTTGTCTGGGATAAAACCTGCGCTGTACTGCGGCAATGGGACAACAAGGGCTATCCGCCGCTGAGCGTCTCAGTCAACGTATCCCGGGCCGATATCTACAATGCGGATTTGACGAATATTCTGCTAAAGACGGTCCAAAAGTATGGGCTGGGCGTTTCCCGTCTCCCACTGGAAATCACCGAAAGCGCCTACACGGAAAACCCCAGCCAAATCATTGAGGCCGTGGAGTCCTTGAAAAAGTTGGGGTTCCTGATTGAGATGGATGATTTCGGCAGCGGCTATTCCTCGCTCAACATGCTCAATCAGCTGTCACTGGATATCTTAAAGCTCGACATGCAGTTCATCCGCAGTGAAACAACGAAACCCAAGAGCCAGGGCATCCTGCGACATATCATGGCCATCGCCGGGACCATGGGCCTGCGCGTCGTGGCGGAGGGCGTGGAAACAAAAGAGCAGCTGGAACGGCTGTGCGAAATTGGCTGCGATTATGGGCAGGGTTATTACTTTGCAAAGCCCATGCCCTGTGAAGCATTTGAAACGCTGATGAGAGGACCAATCGACCTCATTTAAGCATTGATTGTTTTTTCCAAAGGCAGGGGACCAGGTTATGGATGTGTGTCTTTGATATAAAACAAGGCGTATTCGGTAAACCGATGTAGAGAGAAGCAATTATGAATTATTTTCCTAATCGGTTGAACTTTGCTTTATTTGCATGGGCAAAAGAGAATGGAGGTATCCATTCAAATGCAGGAAGGAGGGAGTCTAATGCCTTATATCATCTATACCGGATGGGGCCTACTGGTTCCGGTGGGTCTATCGCTGCTCTATGGGCTTATGGGCCGTCGCGCCAGAGCCGCATTGGGATATGTGCAGAAAAATACGGCTTGGGCATGGCTGCGGGAAATCCTGCCCCCATTGCTCCTGTTCACGCTTTGGGGAATCGCCAATATCCCCCTGCCGGTGCTATATATCCTGACCTTCCTGGGCAAGCTGTCTCATCTGGCAGGAGCGAAACTGAGCAGTGTGAAGGCGGTTTTCATCATCAATATATCCCATCTGACGACCATCGCGCTGCACATGACCCTGATTGGCGTGTGCTCGTTGGCTACTCAGACACCGATGAACAAGCTTTTATGGCAGCCGTTTTGGCGGATTGCTACCATCGGCTCCATACTGATTATTAATATTCTGATCGCGTTTTTGCTTCCTCGCTTGCAGACGCTCCTCACTGTGCTGCATACCCAATCGGAAAGCGAAGAGACTCGGCCGTTCCTGGTGTTCCTCTGGTTCTGCAATCTCTTCCTACTGATGGACAGCGTGCTGTGTATTGCCACGATCAGCTGGAGACTTCTGCCGGTTTTTTTGATTGCAAGCACAGTTTTGCTGGAATTTTACCTGGTGCGCTTTCTCCGGCATCTGTATACACTGTTGCATGTCCGATATCTGGAAGAGGAGCACCGCGGTTTGGTGGAGAAGCTGGAACAGCGGAACCAGACTGAGGCGGAGCTGCGCCACAAAAGTGCGGTGGATGCGCTGACCGGGGTTTTTTCGAGACGCTACGCTATGGAGCAGACAGCATTCCTGCTCCAGTCGAAGGAGCTGTTTTCTCTGGTTTATATTGACCTGGACCATCTCAAACAGATTAACGACCGGGAAGGGCATCAAGCCGGTGACTGTTACCTTGTAAAATTCGCGCAGGAATTTGGCGCATGGCTTCGTAAGCCAGACGTCTTTGCCAGGGTTGGAGGGGATGAATTTGTCGTACTGCTTCCAGGTTGTACGCAGGAAACGGCGGAAACCCGGATGAAGGAGATCCGAACCCGGATGGAACAGGCGTACAGTCCGCCTCTGTCTTTCAGCTTTGGCGTTACCTCTGCTTCCCAAACGCCTGATGACAGCGTGGAGGAGGTTTTCCGCCGGTCGGACCAAGCCATGTACCAAGATAAACAGATGAGGTCTTGTTCATGAGAAAGGAGGGTCAGCCATGATACTGTTGCTGCTGACGGCGGCCGCTTATTTTTATTTTCACTGGCAGTATTTTACCCTGGTGAAAAAGTTGAAGGAACAGCCGTGTCGGCGTATCTGGCTGGTCTTTCTCGGTTTTGTCATCAATTATCTGTTTTTTATTCTCTGTAGCGTGCTGGAATTCCCTCTGGTGCTCAACTGGTTTCTGTTTGCTTTCCTACTATTTGGCGAAACTCTGCTATATGACAACGGAGACAAACGGTGTGCACTATTTAGCACGCTGCTGGGAATCCTCTATGGATTATCCACTACCATCATTTGCCGGAGTATCGTCGCCATTGTTCTGAGTCAGCCCCTGCAGAACTTTGACAACCATACGTCCAGCGCCGTCAATGAGAAAGGGATTCCGGTCCTTTTGGGATTTTTGTTGGCGGGCGTTATTCTGCAGTTCATGAAACGGACTGCCATAGTGGAACGGATTCGGCTGATTCTTCGGCATCCCAAACAGCAGTCCTTTTTACTGGAGATGATGGGTGGTTTGTTTTTTTATCTGTTCATCAATCTGCTGCTCTATTCGACACCGCTGAATGATTTGCTTTTGAAACTATGGAGCCTCAAGTCTTGTCTGTTCTGCATCATCGGCTTTTACATCGCCGCCCGCTATACCAAGCGGGTGTGTGAACTGGGCGATTACCGGGAGAAAAACTGGCAGATGGAACAGGAACTGGAAAAGCGAAGAATAGAGGAGGAACAGCTGCGCCAGCAGGCTTCCCTTGACGTTCTGACCGGATTGCAGAACCGGCAGGCGGCGGACGAAACTCTCGCCTCTATGACACAGCAGCAAACCGGGTTTACCCTGTGCTTTCTCGACCTGGACGGGCTCAAAAACGTCAATGACCGGTATGGCCACGAAGAGGGTGACCGCTACATTATAACGGTCGCGGAGCAAATTCACCGCGCCTGTCGAAGCGGCAGTGACTGGGTGTTCCGGTATGGCGGCGATGAGTTTTTGGTTTTGTTCGTTGGGCTGCCCGCTGACAGGGTGGTGCAACGGGCGGAGGTGATCAACGAGAGTCTCCGTTCTTTGGATGGGTTTGCCTATCCCTTGTCTGTCAGCTATGGCGTGATACAGAGTACGCAGGTCCCTGACTGGCGGGAGTTGGTCCAGTGGGCAGACCGTGCGATGTATGAGCAGAAACGGCAAAAGCACGCGGTGCGGGAGTGAAAGTAGGCTCATATAAATCAAATAATAGAGTGTCTCCATATTAGACTGCTCCAGCAAAAATGGACAAAAGCCTCCTGTGGAGGGAGTAAAATAAACTGGATGGAAAAAAGAGCGAAAGCAGAAAGGGAGACCAGTTTATAAGGCGAGCGGTGTACGATAAGCAGTTTTAAATGACAGCTACAAAAATAGCACAGGAAGCAGACACGATGAAAAAGAGAACATACTCGGTCTGGTACTCTAAGCGGATGCTTCCTTGCATCAGAAGAACTGATTATCATGGTCTTTGCTTGGGGGGCATATCTACTGAATTCTACAGGGAAAAGAATATATTACCCGATTCTGGGAATATATTAAATAATGGAACGATTGTAAGCTATGTTGTGTATGAACCGTTAGCGATTATTCTGACAGCGGAACTAAATGCCAGTTTTTTTCTAAGGTCTCGGGTACCCCATCGTGAAAACATAAAACAACGTTGCCTGTTAAAAATTCTGACAATTGAAAGGATGACAATTGGTTATGATTAATTTGGAAAAAATTCGTGTTGTACAGTACGGATGCGGAAAAATGAGCAAATATATCCTGCGTTATTTGTATGAGAAGGGTGCTGAAATTGTGGGCGCCATTGATACAAATCCAGAAATAATCGGCCAGGACGTTGGTGACTTTGCAGAGCTTGGTGTGAAATTAAATGTGCCAATCTGTTCAGATGCGGATGCTGTTCTGGATGGATGCGATCCTGATATTGCCGTAGTGACATTGTTCAGCTTTATGACAGATGTGCTGCCGCATTTTGAACGCTGCCTGTCCCGCGGCATTAATGTAGTGACCACTTGTGAAGAGGCGATTTATCCATGGACCACCTCTGCGGCGGTTACCAATCGCCTCGATAAAATGGCCAAGGAGAATGGGTGCACAATTACCGGTACAGGAATGCAGGACATCTTCTGGATAAACATGATCGGTTCAGTGGCGGGAGGCATACACAGCATCCAGAAAATTGAAGGCGCAGTCAGTTACAATGTGGAGGATTATGGCCTTGCGTTGGCAAAGGCGCATGGCGTAGGTCTAACTCCCGAAGAGTTCGAGGCGCAGATTGCCCATCCCGAAACGCTGGAACCAGCCTATGTGTGGAATTCCAATGAAGCGCTGGCCAATAAGCTGGGACTCACAATCAAATCCATCAGTCAAAAATGTATTCCCTATTTCTACGCTTCTGATTTGTGGTGCGGTACAATGGGAGTGACGATTCCTAAGGGAAATTGTATCGGTATGAGCGCTGTAGTTACCACAGAAACATTTCAGGGGCCGGTTATCGAAACGCAGTGCATCGGCAAGGTCTACGGCCCTGATGACGGAGATATGTGCGATTGGAAAATTGTCGGAGAACCTACTACGGAATTTCATGTAGTTAAACCGGATACGCCTGCGCATACCTGCGCAACTTTGGTAAATCGTATCCCAGATATTTTAAATGCTCCGGCTGGCTTTATCACAGCAGAAAAGCTGGATGAAGCAGGTTATCTCACTTGGCCCATGCACATGTATGTTGAGTAAGGAAAATATGAGTTTTAAAGAAAGATAGAAAAAATGCTCTCCTTTTTAGGCAGATAAAAAAAGAAGATCTGCCGTTACAAGGGAGAGCGTTATTTTGATCAGAAAAATGTGTTTTTCAGGCTTATTTGCGGTATCTTGGCAGACACAGTGAAAGAAGACGATTATTTCAGGGTTGACTTTCTATTTCAGAGCTTATAAAATATAGAAAAGCGGTGCTTAGAGGGATCCTCTTCAGCACCGCTCGCTTTTTGAAGCAGCAATTTTTCTGACAAGGAAAGGAAATATGCATGTATCGATTATTAAAACAGGAAGGCAGCGCACGGCGTGGAGAATTCCAAACAGTACATGGAACTGTCCAGACTCCTGCATTTATGAATGTTGCCACTGCCGGAGCGATCAAAGGCGCTGTCTCCGCCTACGATCTCAAGAATCTGGACTGTCAGGTTCAACTGTGCAATACTTATCACCTTCATCTCCGTCCCGGTGATGAAACGGTAAAAAAACTCGGGGGAATTCGGGATTTTACTCGCTGGTCGGGCCCTGTGCTTACGGACAGCGGTGGATTTCAAGTCTTTTCTCTGGCGAAACTGCGGAATATTACAGAAGCTGGTGTGACATTTGCTTCCCATATTGACGGGCATAAAATTTTTATGGGACCTGAGGAGAGTATGCGCATCCAGTCAAATCTTGGGTCTACTATTGCAATGGCATTCGACGAATGCGTTGAAAATCCGGCAGAGTACGGATATGCCAAAGCTTCCTGTGAACGGACGACGCGATGGCTGGAACGGTGCAAAACAGAAATGAAACGCCTGAATGCGGCAGAAGGAACTATTAATCCGCAGCAGCTCCTTTTCGGGATCAATCAAGGGTGTACTTTTGAAGATTTAAGAGTGGAGCATATGAAGAACATTGCTGAGATGGACCTGGATGGCTATGCCATTGGAGGCTTGGCGGTAGGGGAGCCTACTCATGAGATGTACCGGATCATCGAAACGGTAGAACCATATATGCCGCGGAATAAAATTCGGTATTTAATGGGGGTCGGCACTCCTGCAAATATATTAGAGGCAGTTCATCGCGGAGTGGATTTATTTGACTGTGTAATGCCTAGCCGAAATGCCCGGCATGGACATGCCTTTACCTCTTTGGGATGCCGCAATTTGCTGAATGCCAAGTATGAACTCGATGAGGCGCCGCTGGACGAAAATTGCGATTGTCCCACTTGCAGAGGTTTCAGCCGTGCCTATCTTCACCATTTATTTAAGGCGGGGGAAATGCTGGCGATGCGTTTGACTGTCATGCACAATCTTTATTTTTACAATAACCTGATGAAGAAGATCCGGAATGCGCTGGACGCTGGAAACTATGAAGAGTTTTACAGGTCAAACCGTGAACCTCTGGGAAAAAGAATTTGAGGCTCTAATAAATAAATCGGAAAAACGAGAGAATTACTTGAATGTTTTTTTCATTTTTGATATAATCAAAACATTAACTCGGAGGTGCAACTTTAAATGAATCAAATGATGACCTTGACCACAGCGGAACAGCAGGGCGGCGGTTTCAGCCTGATCATAATGCTTCTTGTCTATGCTGTTTTTATCGGCGCGCTTTACTTGATCTTTTTCCGTCCTCAGAACAAAAAGAAGAAAAAAGAAGCCGCCATGCGAAAGAATGCCCAGGTAGGGGATGAAATCACGACCATCGGCGGAATCTGTGGGCGGATCGTTGCAGTAAAGGACGAGACAGATTCTATTGTTATTGAGACGGGAAGCGACCGTGCTAAGCTTCGTGTCAAGAGATGGGCAATTGGCAGTGTGGATACCGTCCATGAGGATGATCAGACCTAAAAAAGCCTTATCAATGCAGAAATATACAGAATGAATTGGCCTTACAGCGCATAGTATGTTCCATACTGATGCTGTGAGGTCTTTTTTATGAAAAAAATTAAGGCTGCAATTCTCTCTGCTGGACTGATGCTTTTTATCAGTGTTCTTTTGTTGGCTATCCTGTCCTTTATTTTTGCAAAGACATCCTCCCTTCCCAAGGCGTCGTTAACAGTCTTGACCACGGTTGCTGCCAGTATTGCCGTTTTTTTGGGTAGTCTTTTTTCCACCCTTTATTTGCGGGAAAAAGGAATCCTCTTTGGAATCTTAAGCGGGTTGTTGTTTGCACTTTGCGCGGGGCTAGTCTCATTCTTGGTATTTCAGAATGATTTCACAGCTGCGGGAGCGGGGAAGGCTGCTGCTGTGTTGATTTCCGGCGCATTGGGGGGAGTTTTAGGCGTGAACAGGAAAAGTAAAGTCAAGTTTTAACGATAAAAATACACACAGCTCAGCTGTGTGTATTTTTATTCGTACCAACTTTCCATAACCCTAAAACCAAAATATACATTGGTTTACATAATAAAATATACATAAAATTTAGAGGTTTCTTGATAAAATGAAAAAATATTCGAGACTTTGACTTGAAAAATTCTTTTTTATGTATTATAGTATATAGTTACAAGGGTTTGAGAGCGAATTGCTGACAAAACATGAGCAAATCGGGAAAATTTCAATTGGGTTTTCGAGAAACACTGATAAAACCTGAAGAAATCGGATGATGAAAAAACTCAATATATGCTGTTATCCAGAAAAACAGATAGCATATTTTGCGAATTTTCGGTAAGGTTAATTCGTAAAAAGGATTAAAAACCGTTCTGATGTCTCATAAATTCTCCTGGTTGTTAGTTTTTGATTTAGAGACGCGTTTTTTGGCGAAATGCAAACCTGAGTTAACAATAAGATTTTATTGTATATTCACTTTTTGTTTGAAAACAGTCGGTGATTCCCAACTGTGTGAGAGACGAGGGTGGAATAGCTTGTTTCTTTTTTTCATAGTATGAGCCGTGTCCTTTATTCTTGATACGGATGTGATTGCTGTGAAATACGTTGTTCCGTCTCATATGGATACCGATTCCAAACAAGACTCTTTTTTTGTGGTTAACGGTCTTGTTAAAAAAAGGGCGGTAATCCTTCTTTCACTTTCTTTACTGGCAGGGGTTGCTTGTGGGGCAATCCTCTCCACTTGTGCAAAAGCATTTCAAGATAAATCAGTTTTGCCTTTGTTGTTTTCCGGAATTCCAGTTCCTGAATATGGGATTTTTTCCTGTTTTTCCACTCTTTTATTGAATACGCTGCTCTGCCTTATGATCCTTTTCCTGTGCGGTTTGACCGTATTTGGGGTATTTGCGGTTCCGGCCTTTGTCTTTCTCAAGGGTGTGGCTGTCGGGATTGGGGTGATATCCTTCCTATCTGCGAATGGATATCATGGTTTGGCAGAATGCGTTTTATTATATACGCCGGCTGCGGCTGCTGCATCTGTACTTTTGCTTTTATTTGCGGTTCAAGCACTGGTATTTTCCGAACGCTTAGCGAAAAAGAGCTTGTCATCAAAATCGGACACTTTGAACTTTAAAAAGTTTTGTTATGATTTTCTGACAGCTTTGGTTTTTGCGGTGGCGTTAGCGCTGGTGGGCAGTTTGCCTGTTGCGCTGTATTCGGTATTTCTTCCGTAGAGGGTGGGTAAGGGCATGAACGATTATTATTCCATGTTCAGCGAATATCTTACAAATCAAAAAGCTAATTCTGCAAACACGCGGGAATCTTATCTCCGGGATACCATGTTTTTTTTGGAGTATCTTTCTGGGATAGGAACTGCTCCTCAAGACGCAGATGAAGAGGTGATTCAGAAATATGTGGACCGGTTGCATGAACTCAAACGTTCGCCTACAACGATCTCCAGGAACCTGGCCTCTGTACGGTGTTTCTATAAATTCTTAATATTCAGAGGGCAGTTGGATCACAATCCGGCAAAAGGGATCAAATTGGAAAAAGCCGAAAAGAAGCTTCCTCAAGTACTCTCTGGAGAGGAAATTGAGCTTTTATTGGCGCAGCCGGACATCACGGAGCCGAAGGGCTGTAGGGACAAGGCTATGCTGGAACTTCTTTACGCCACAGGCATCAGAGCTTCTGAATTGATCAACCTGAACTTAAAGGATATCAATCTGCGCTCTGGCGTACTCTACTGTCATGGCTCAAAAGGAGTCCGTTCTATTCCCGTTTACCCCTCTGCGGTCGTATCTGTATCCGATTATATCTACCGCATGCGCGGCCTGATTACGGGTCCTGAGAGCGGCAGCGCGTTGTTTGTCAACCTCAATGGCGGGCGGCTGACTAGACAGGGGTTTTGGAAAATTGTAAAGGGTTACGCCATAGAAGCCGGCATTACAAAGGAAATTACACCTCACACACTTCGGCATTCCTTTGCCTTACATCTTTTAGAAAATGGCGCCTCTGTCAAGGATATTCAGACGATGATGGGACATGCGGATATTTCGTCTACTCAGGTTTATGTACAGCTTCTGGACAGTCACGTAAAGCAAGTTTATAATGACTGCCATCCCAAGGCTAAATTGGGTTAGCAATAGGAAAATTAAAAAAATGGAGTTGGTCATTTTTGGCATTTTTAGGTATTTTTGGAAACTATGACAAGCCGGGTCCCGGCGTAAATAAGGACGAGCCTCAAAAGGCCGCCCCGGTTCGATTTTTTGAGATTTTTCTCAGAAAATTCACAAAGCTGGTGCAGCTCAATTTGATTTTTGCAATCCCGGCAACAGTGGCTGTTGCACTGATGGTGCTGATTTACTTATTTCCGACCCATTTTATGCTTCAGCTGCCGATGGCGGACGGGGTGCTGCAGTTAGATGCTTGGGCCATGTATGCGGTTCCGTTTCCACTCGTTTTGCTCTCTCCTTTTTTGGCTGGCCTGACGTTTGTAACGCGAAATTTTGCAAGAGAAGAACATGCTTTCGTGTGGTCTGACTTTTGGGCTTCGGTAAAGAACAATTGGAAGCTGTTTTTGCTCAATGGTATTGTTTGCTATCTGGCCTATGTCATCCTCAGCTTTTCTATTCTCTATTATTATACCCGTTCTGCTTCGGAGGGGATATTTTACATTCCACTGGGGTTATGTCTGGTGCTGTCAGTTCTCTTTGTCTTTGCTCAGTATTACCTGCCGGTTATGTTTGTGACTTTTGATTTGAAATTCCGTCAAGCCTATAAAAATGCATTTATTTTTTCTCTAGCGGGTTTATTCCGGAATTTGCTTTTAACCGTTTTATTTGGCGGATTGCTCTTTGTCATTATCATGTATGTGCCCATCATGGGGCTCACCTTGTTAATTGCATTGTTCTTGTATCTGTTCCTGGTTTTTGCATTGATTAGCTTTTTGATCAATTTCACGGTTTATCCTCTAATCGACCGCTTCCTGATTCAGCCTTATCAGAAAAAGTTGGAAGAAGAAAAGAGTGGGGGAGAGAAGCCGGAAATCAAAGAAGAGTTTTCTGGCCTGTTTGCTCCAGATTCTATTGAGGAAGAGGAAGAAGACGAGGACAAGTTTGTTTACGTGAACGGAAAACTAGTGCACAAATCCGAATTAAAAGAAGACGATAAGTAAAAAAATCCGGCCGCCTGATTTGATTCAGGTGGTCGGATTTTTACTGTATTTTATATTTATTCCGATTCCGTTGTTTTTTTCTTCTTTTTGTTTTGCACCTTAGAAAGAGGATTAGCGTTGGCTGCGTCCTCCATCTGCGTGCTGGAGGTATGGGTATAGATTTCTGTTGTTCCGAGATTTTCATGTCCCAAAATATCCTGCAGAACCCGTATATCTACATGGCCATGCCGGTACATAAGAGTGGCGGCAGTATGTCGGAGCTTATGAACTGAATATCCAGGACCGCTCAGCCCGATCTTATCTAAATACTTTTTCACAATAAATTGAACCGTTTTCGGGCTGATACGGGTCTTTCGGTTGCTCAAAAATAAAGCATTCCGATCTTTGACACCATCTTTAGGCCGGACTTTGAGATAGCTTTCAATTGCCTCCAGACAAGCCTGATTCAAATAAACAATACGTTCCTTGTTGCCCTTTCCTAAAATACGGATTGTAGAATTATTGTGAAGTACGTCGGAAATGTTGATGCCCACTAATTCAGAAAGCCTCATGCCGCAGTTGAGAAACAACACTAAGATACAGTAATCTCGTTCTTTATCAGGCCCTTCCACTGCATTGAGTAATTCGATACTTTGTTCGAGTGACAGAAAATGGGGCAGAGATTTCTTTTTTTTAGGCGGAGTGAGATTTTCTGTCGGGTTTTCCATCAAAAGCTTTTCATGTACAGTCAAATATTTAAAGAAAGATTTTAAGGAGGAAGATTTTCTCTGTCTAGTAGAGCTCATATTGTTGCGAGAATCAGCCACGAAGTTCATGAACTCGAAAATATCCAACGTAGTAATGCTGCGGATTAAATCCAGATCCACATCGTTTACTGAAATGGCCTCCAGATTATTTTCGTCGCCGGCTAAACCGCGATCCCGTTTGATAAACCTAAAAAACGTCCGTAAATCCATACAGTACTCGTCAACAGTATGCGCGGAGAGTCCGCGGATATTGCGAAGATAAAGTGCGTATTGCTGCACGATAAACGGCATTTCGGCTTTAATGGAAAAGCTCATAAATTTTTCACTCCTAACGACCTTTAAGACTCCCCTATATTATACAAAATATTTATTTTGTATAATTATTTCAATGCTTCTTTCTCTCCTAAAGACAACGTCTCTATTCCATTTGCAGTAAAGGAAGTATGCCGCCTACATCCATCAGTTCACCCGGAAAAAGTTCCAGGATGGAGATACTATAGTTCCTTAAAAATCCCCTGATACTTTCACAGTCGGGATGACTCGACAGCTGTCCGGTAAAGGCGATACAATCACGGCTCAGATGTCCGCAGCATCCGCCCAATAAACCGGTGTCATAACCTGGCAGCCTAATAAATCCGGAACGGATGCACAGAACATCTACCCCCAGTTTCTCTAAAACTATCGAGATCCCTCTGTCTGCTGTGATCACTGCGTTTTTATTGACGATACACACCGCACAGGCAGTGTACCCTTGTCTGACAGGAATAATTGAAATCTCTTGCTTTTTTGCCCAGGTCAGAATCCGGGGATCCACTGTATTCGGATTTGCAATCAAACAGTTTCCCAATATGAGAGCGTTGCACAGCACATCCTGCGGATAACTGACGAAAGGAGTCTTCTCTGTTTCTTTTGTTCGAAGTCCGGTTTCCTTTTGAATGGACTTTCCCAGAGTGCTTCCAGATAATGTGAAAAGCAAATCCGGCGCAACCATACATACCTGCATGTCAGGATGCCAGGATACCGGAACGGGCAGTCTGGATTCCCTATTGGTCAGAATTGTTTTTATCCCTATTGCATTCAGCGCATGTGGAAGAAATGGATATTCTCCGCTTACCAATGCTGTTGTAACTGGGGAATCCGGGAGTCTCGGGTGTGGCAGAAATAAATCCATCAGGTTGCAGCCTCAAAAGCTTCCCGGATGTTTTTGGTTCCGATGATCTCGATTCCGCTGAATTTTTTCAAAGTCTTCAAGCCGTGGTACGGCAGGACACAGCGGCTGAAGCCCAGACGCAGCGCTTCAGAAATACGCAGGTCCGCATGGCTGACGCTGCGCAGCTCTCCGGCCAGCCCGATTTCCCCGAACACTACCGTATCTTCACGGACAGAAACATCTTTCAGACTGGAAATCAACGCAATGGCCACTGCCAAATCAACGGAGGGTTCATCCAGCCGGAGACCGCCTACCACATTGATAAAGGCGTCCAAATTGGAAAAATAATAACCAGCGCGTTTTTCCAGTACTGCCAGAATCAGAGACATCCTGTTGTAATCAAACCCAGTGGACATCCGGCGCGGTGTTCCATAGCCTGAGGTGGTGGCCAGTCCCTGAATTTCTGCCAGAATGGGACGGGTTCCCTCCATGACAGCGGTTACGCAAGAGCCGGAAACATTCTGCGGCCTTCCTGAGAGCATGGCTTGAGAAGGGTTTTCCACTTGAGTCAGGCCGTCCTCCCCCATATCGAATACACCGATTTCGTTGGTAGAGCCATATCGGTTTTTCACTGCCCGCAAAATTCGATAGGTCATCTGACGGTCGCCTTCAAAATAAAGTACCGCATCCACGATATGTTCCAAAACCTTTGGACCTGCGATTGCCCCATCCTTATTGACGTGGCCTACGATCATTACAGGGATATCCAACATTTTTGCGCAGCGCATCATGGTGTTGGTGCATTCCCTGACCTGGGTAACACTTCCCGGAGAAGAATTCAGCTCAGTGTGATTCATTGTCTGGATAGAATCGATCATGACGAGATCCGGCTTTTCAGCCCGGATCTGCTCGACGATAAATTGCACATCTGTTTCTGTTAAAATTTTCAGGTTGGGGCTCTGGACTCCTAATCTGCTTGCGCGAAGTTTGATCTGTCTTGCAGATTCCTCTCCGGACACATAGAGAATCTTGAGATTTTGTCCTAGATATTCACAGATCTGGAGGAGCATCGTAGACTTTCCGATTCCGGGATCTCCGCTGATCAGGATCAAAGAGCCTTTGACGATACCGCCGCCGAGAACACGGTCTAATTCCCCCAGGCCAGTGTGATATCTGGGCTCGTCCGCTGTACTGATCTCATGGATACCAATGGGACGGGAAACGTTCCCGGCAGAAGAGGCCGCTGTTGATTTTTGTGTCATAGGTTCTTTGAGCATTTCCAGCATGGTATTCCACTCTCCGCATTCCGGGCATTTTCCCGTCCATTTGGGAGATTCATATCCGCACTGCGTGCATTGATAGATCAATTTGCTTTTAGCAGGCATTTTCAAGTGTTCCTTTCTTTTGTTACAAACCCAACACAGATGAGAGCTCTGATAGATTGTGAGGCAACTGCGGGTTTTTTCCGGACCTGTCTATCTTGATGAAACGACAGCCTGCCGCTTTTGCGGTTTTCTCATCCTTCTCTTCATCCCCGATCAGGCATAGCTCTGAAAGCTTTGTCTTCCATTTCCCAGCCAGATACTGCAGGCCAGCCGGGTTGGGTTTTCGGTATCCGCAGGTTGCTGAAGATACATAAAAACCAAAATACGGCAGCAGCTTTGAAATATGCTGCCGTATCAATTGATCGGGCATCGCAGAGGGCAAATCCGTCAATATGGCGGCGTGCCCCCTTCCTGCCCGATACAGGTTTAAGAAGGGAATCGTATCATCATAAATAATTGGAACCAGCTTCAGTCCGTCAAAAAAATATTCTACCAGCGTTGAAGGACACAGTGATGGCCGGTTCCAAGAAACAATTGCTTTTTCGAACAAATATTCTGGGGAGTACTCTTTCTCACGGCCGCAGATTCTGGGATTGTAAGAACGGAGAATTTCACAGGCGTCCATCAGCTCCTGATTCGTTAAATTCAGCTGCAGGGCATCATTTACCCTCTGGAAGCCGTCCAGATAAAAATCAGACCAGTTGGCAGGCATGCCTTGGTATTTCATGAGCGTTCCGCCTAAGTCGAATACTAGAAAAGCCATGCCTCTTCCCCTCCTGCCTCCAGCTATTGCAACAATTAACTTTTTCAGTATTATATCATGTTTCTGAGATTTTGCCAAACGCGCAGCACATTAGTATTGGATTTATGCGACGCTGGAGGTTTCAGAGGGAGTTTTATCGGTTTTGGCGGACAGATAATCGATCAAACCGTTATAGATAGCCGCCGCCATGTCCTTTTGATACTTTTCGTCACACAATCTTTCTGCTTCAGCAGGATTAGAGAGAAATCCGCATTCCACCAGAACGGCGGGAACAGTGGTATGATAGAGCAAATAAATGTTTTTTTCCGCAGCCTTGTTTTCACGTTTATTCTCCGGCTGCAGAGAAGAGGTGATATTCTGACGGATCGCCTCTGCCAAAGAGGAGCTTTCGGTGTCATTTGGGGAATAAAAAACTTGAGCCCCATCATATTTCCCCTCTGTAAAATAATTTTGGTGGATGCTGATTAAAATACACTTCCCCATTTCTTCCACTGTTCTCAACCGGTTTTTGGTGTCTGACCGCTTTCTTTCGGAAATACTGCCCAGGCTCTGATCTCCCACTGCATAATCACCGTCACGGATCATGATGACCTCAAAATTGTTTTCTTGTAAATATTTCTGCAGATTCAAGGCAATGGCTAGATTGATATCCTTTTCCATAACGCCGTTTACGCCAACGGCGCCGCCATCTTCGCCACCATGTCCCGCATCGATGACAACAGTCCCCTTTTTTTTAAAAAAATCAGCATGAAACGCCACGATGCCAAAGGCTTGAACAGTTTGAAAGGCAAAGAAGAGGAATGCCGCAAATACGATCGCGGGGAAAACAATTTTCTGGTAATTCCTTTTCAACTAAAATCCCTCCTATTAAGTATCGTCTATTCCTATGAAAACTGTCGTTTATCCATGCTATGGAACTTTTAAATCCACATGTTTTATGCTATAATAACTATTTAATCCAAACGTGGGAGAAAGGTTGGGATTTCATGAGAATCAGTGAGCTTTTAGCAAGGGACAAGATTACCGTCTCCTGTGAAATTTTCCCCCCAAAGAAAGACGGGGCATTTGGCAGGATTTTTGAGGTTGTGGATCAAATTAACCAACTGAATGTGGACTTTATCAGTGTGACTTATGGCGCGGGAGGAAGCACTTCAAAAAAGACGGTGGAAGTGGCTTCTTATATTCAGAATAAACATTGTAAACCGGCCCTGGCTCATTTGACCTGTTGTGATTCCAGTAAAGAAGAAATTCAGCATCGGTTGGAGGAATTAAAAGCCAATGGCATTGAAAATATTTTGGCTTTACGCGGAGACCGTCCTGAGAACTATTCCGGGGGAGGTTCTTATACCTATGCTATTGATCTTATTCGTGATATCAAAGTTCAAGGGGATTTTTGCATTGGTGCAGCCTGCTATCCAGAAGGCCACGTGGAATGTGAGCATAAAGAAGACGACATTGGTTTCCTGAAAGCGAAAGTGGATGCAGGTTGTGATTTTTTGACCACACAAATGTTTTTTGACAACAATATTTATTATAATTTCTTGTATCGAGTGCTGGCTGCGGGAATTCACGTACCGGTAATTCCGGGGATCATGCCGGTCATCAACAGCAAACAGATCAAACGAAGCTGCGAGCTTTCGGGGACAGCCCTTCCTCCCCGCTTCAAAGCGATAGCCGATAAATTTTCAGATGTTCCCGAGGCAATGCAGCAGGCGGGGATCGCCTATGCTACAGAACAAATTATCGATCTAGTGGCAAATGGCGTTAAGTATTTTCATATTTACACGATGAACCGTCCGGAAACTGCTGCGAAAATTATGGAAAATCTGAGTTGTATTTTGAGATAAGAGGAGTGCTATGCTGGATCGAAAAGAAGTGTTGCGTTATCTTGGCTGCCGGACGGAAAATGCTTTGTTGGAACGGATGGCAGTTCAGGCTGAGAAACTGGTGTTACAGGCTGCCGCTCCCGTACATGTATTCAGACGAACGGCTATACGTGTGGAAGATGATACCACGCATGTGGGAACGACAGCGCTGGTAAGCAGGGATTTGGCGGCACACCTGAACGGCTGCCGAGAAGTCTACCTGTTAGCCTTGACATTAGGCCCAGGAATTGACAGGCTGATTCGGCGCAGTGAGGTAGCCGATCCTCCTATGGTTCCAGTATTACAGGCCTGTGCAGCTGTCTATACAGAATTCTGTGCTGATGAGATTCAGAAATCGCTGGAAGCTCAGGCTGGCAGATGCGGACTCTACCTCCGTCCCAGGTACAGTCCGGGGTATGGTGATTTTTCACTGGAAAACCAGCGCTTCTTTTTTGATTCTCTGGAAATCACAAAAAGAATAGGCGTTTTCCTGACAGACAGTTTCTTGATGATACCATGCAAATCCATCACTGCCGTGCTAGGGCTTTCCGAAAAAGGGACGCAGTGTCACGTGGGAAAATGTATGAGCTGCAAGTTAAATAAATGTCCTTTTAGAAAATAAAATGATTTTTAACAGGATTAAAATAAAAAGGAAGATTTTACATGCATACAATACTTTCAAGGCTTGGAAATGAAATTTTATTCTTTGATGGGGCAATGGGAACCACTCTGCAAAAAAAAGGACTTCCGACAGGAGAACTGCCGGAGCTGTGGGATATTTTAAAGCCTGAGGTAATCCGGGAAATTCATCGCTCTTATCTTCAGGTGGGCTGTACGGTGCTAAAAACCAACACCTTTGGAGCGAATCGTTTTAAACTGATGGAAAGCGGCCACTCTGTTCAGGAGATCGTACAGGAAGGAGTCAAGCTAGCAAAGGAGGCAGCTGCCCCCTATTCTGCCGCCGTAGCATTAGACGTCGGCCCTACCGGAAAGCTTTTAGCTCCGATCGGGGATTTGGAGTTTGAAGATGCAATCGCTGCTTACAGGGAAATAATGAGCGCCGGTGTGCAGGCGGGGGCCGACTGTATCCTGATTGAGACGATGAGCGATCTCTACGAAATTAAGTCTGCAGTGATAGCAGCGAAAGAAGGCGCCCCTTCCCTTCCTGTTTTTGTCACGATGACAGTCAATGAACAGGGAAAGCTGTTGACAGGCGCTGATCTAGAAACAGCAGCGGCTGTTCTTGAGGGGCTGCGTGTGGATGCAATAGGTCTTAACTGCGGTCTGGGGCCGCAGCCAATGGTCTCTTTGGTGCAGCAGCTTCGTAGAGCCACCAGCCTGCCGATTCTGGTCAATCCCAACGCCGGCCTCCCAAGGGAAGAAGACGGCAGAACGGTATATGATGTGGAACCCGATGAATTTTCCAAGACCATGGTCGAAATCATATATGCGGGAGCTAATGCGGTGGGAGGATGCTGCGGAACGACCCCCAAACATCTTTTTGAAACGGTTGCCCGGTGCCAGGCGCTTCCTTCTCCTGTAATAAAGCAGCAGAAACGTACGGTAGTCGCATCAGGAAATCGATCAGCCCGATTTGGCGGCAGACCGGTTATCATTGGTGAACGCATTAATCCCACGGGAAAACCCAAATTCAAACAAGCCTTACGCGAGGAAAATCTCTCTTATATTCTGCAGGAAGGAATTGTACAACAGGATAACGGGGCAGACATTCTGGATGTCAATGTAGGTCTTCCGGAAATCGACGAACCCAAGATGATGTGTCGGGTTCTGAGAGAATTGCAGGCCGTTACAGAGCTGCCTTTGCAAATAGATACCTCCGATCCGAAAACTATGGCGGACGCTATGCGGATTTACAATGGAAAGCCATTGGTGAACTCTGTTACTGCCAAAGAGGCGTCCATGCATTCAGTCTTTCCCCTGATCCAAAAATATGGCGGCGTGGTAATCGGCCTAACGATCACAGAAGGCGGCATCCCGGAGACCGCTCAAGGCCGGCTGGAAGCTGCACGCAAAATTATAGACACGGCGGCGGAATATGGAATTGGCAAGGAAGACATTATTATTGACCCATTGACGATGGCGGTCAGCGCAGGACAGGATTCCGCTTTGGTGACGCTGGAGGCACTGCGGCAGATCCATGCTGAACTCGGAGTGTGTACCTCTTTGGGTGTCTCTAATATCTCATTTGGGCTTCCCCAGAGAGAGACTGTCACCTCGGCATTCTTCCTGATGGCCCTTCAAAGCGGCTTAAATGCAGCGATCATGAACCCAAACTCCGATATCATGATGCGAGCTTACCGGTCGTATTGCGCCCTTTGCGGCTTCGATAACAACTGTATGAACTTCATAGCCGCCTATTCGCAATCTAAAGAGAATGTTGTATCCAAAACGATGCCGGGTTATTCCTTGTTCAGCACTATTGAAAAAGGGCTGAAGGAAGCGGCTGCAGAGGCTGCAGCCGCGCTGGCGCAGACAACCTCTTCGCTGGAGATCATCGACCAGGAAATTATTCCTGCCTTGGATTCTGTGGGTGAAAAATTCGAAAAGGGTGTTTTGTTTCTGCCGCAGCTTTTGATGAGCGCGGAAGCTGCCAAAGCCGCTTTTGATGTGATAAGAGCGAAGCTGGATCCATCAAAGCAGGAGGTAAGTCAAAAGTGCCTGACCATTGTGATTGCCACTGTCAAGGGAGACGTTCATGATATTGGAAAGAATATCGTTAAAGTACTTCTGGAAAACTATGGATTCGCAGTCATTGACCTGGGAAAGGATGTGGCTTCTGAGACCATATTGGAGACGGTGAAAAGGGAAAATGCTGAATTGGTAGGTCTCAGTGCTTTAATGACAACTACGGTGGCTTCTATGAAGGAGACTATAGACTTGCTGAAGCGAGAGGCACCTCACTGTAAGATTATGGTAGGCGGGGCTGTGCTCAATCAGGAGTATGCCGATCTGATCGGTGCGGATTTTTACGGGAAAGATGCCATGGCTTCAGTCCGTTATGCTTCTGAAATAGAGAAGGAACTCTCCGGAAAGTCATAAAGAGCAAGGCCGCAGTCAAAATTTTGTGACTGCGGCCTTGCTTATTTATGACTTCATGTTTCATAATCCGGTAGTCGTTTTGGCTTACTCCGCGAGATCTGCAGGATAATTCCCGTTCTGTCTTGGACTGCTCCCAACTATACTGCAGATAAGTCTTTCTCCCCCATCCATTGACGCCGGATTACTTCAAAGCCTATTTTCTGGTACCAATCCACAAGTGCTACATAACGCAGTTCGATATTCATACAGCCCTGCAATTTCAGCCATTCAGCCCCTTTTGAGACCAGCTGTCGCCCGATTCCCTTTTTTCTTTCCTCTGGTACCACGCCCACACAACCGATACTGCCTGTCCGGCTTTCAGGTTTGACGAACCTGCCTCCCTTCGGGGAAAGAAATTCAAAACCAGCTATTTCTCCTGCATGAAAGGCAATCAGGATAGGTTCTGACGGAGATATAAAGAAATCCTTCCATGCAGGCTCGGCCTTCTGTACAGCATTTAACAAAAGAACAGAATCTTTTTCGGTGGCAAAACGAAAAACCACCGTTTCCGGTGCAGGAGGAATGTCCAGAGCCAAAGCTGAAAAATGATTCAGACAAAGGTTCATATCTGCGCTGGTCCACTCAGCGGAATAACCTCTCTTTTGAAAAAAGCGGGAAATTTCTGTCGGTTCGGCGGGGACTCCCTGCAGCAGATAATGTTTGCCTCTACCCAAAATAATATGTTTGAAATTCTGCCCTGCAATTGCAGTTTCTGATTTTTGCAGCAATCTGCTTCCGACTCCTTTTGCTCGGTAGAAGGGATCTACACAGAGCAGAGAAATGGTATTTTCTCGTACTATGGAAAATCCAATCAGCTTGTTGGCATTGAAATCTGATAAGATTTCTGCAGTTTCAAGCTGAAGCAAATTACAAAAAGCCTCTTTCGAAACAGGATAGTCAGGGAAGCATTTCAGATATAATGCAAAAATATCATTAATGTCTGGTGACACCAAGTCCCCCTCCTCTTCATTAGAAAAATAAAAAACGCCGGAGCTCGCTCCGGCGTTTTTTGGAGGTGACACCCGGATTTGAACCGGGGAATGAAGGTTTTGCAGACCTTTGCCTTACCACTTGGCTATGTCACCATGGTTAAGAAAAGACGCTTATGGAGAAAGCGTCTTTTCTACTTTTGGAGCGGACGACGAGGCTCGAACTCGCTACCTCCACCTTGGCAAGGTGGCGCTCTACCAGATGAGCTACGTCCGCAGATCATACTGTCTGTTCTCTACGGCTTTTATATTATATGCATTTTCCCACGTTTTGTCAAGCTGAAAATAAGAAAAATTTCAAAAGCATCTCGTGCCTCATTTTTTATACATCCTTCGCTATGGCCCAAGATTAACGGTATTCTGTTTTTCTTCTGTTTTTTGGGACTATCCTCCCTCTCATCAAACAGTAGAGAAAATATACTCATTAATTCACCTTTTGAGTTCAACTGCTTAAAGGTAAGAAAAGACTCCTCAAAACCTTAATCGTTTTGAGGAGTCTTCCTGGTGCCTCCGATCGGAATCGAACCAATGACACGGGGATTTTCAGTCCCCTGCTCTACCGACTGAGCTACAGAGGCAAGAATGGCGACCCGGAACGGGCTCGAACCGTCGACCTCTAGCGTGACAGGCTAGCGTTCTAACCAACTGAACTACCGGGCCAAATACCGTCGCTATCTATTTGATTGCACATGGTGGGGACAATAGGACTCGAACCTATGACCCCCTGCTTGTAAGGCAGGTGCTCTAACCAGCTGAGCTATGCCCCCGAGTGAATCAGTGCAATCACTTTTCAGCGACGTTTAATATCTTACACGATTCTTGCTCATTTGTCAATATTATTTTCATCTTTTTTCAATTTTTTTTTGCTATCTCAGCCTGCCGGATCAGTTCTCTACATTCTTCCTCAGTAAAATAGTATTTCCTGTTGCAGTACTGGCAGATGGTCTCTACCCTTCCCGACTCATCCAAAGGAAGATCACGTAGTTCGTCGGCCCCTATCGTGAGCATGGCTCGGGCAAATTTTTCTTTGCTGCAGTTACAGGCATAATGCACCCGAAATTCATCCAGCTTTTCAATTTGGAATCCTTCCAAAGCAGTCTTGCAAATTTCTTCCGGCTGCGTTCCCTTTGCCAGCATTGTAGTGACGGAATCCATATGTGAAATATTCTCTTCTAAGCGTTGCAGAGCGTTATCATCAGCACCCGGCAAAGCCTGTATCAATAGCCCGCCAGCCAGAAGTGTTTCTCCTCCGTCTTTATTGACAAGAACGCCCAGAGCACACACCGTAGGAATCTGCTCACTTATTGCATAATAGTTTGTTATATCTTCCGCAATTTCACCGCTGGCCAACTCTACCTGGCCAATATAGGGGTCACCGCTCCCCATGTCCCGCATAACAGCAATTCGTCCAACTGCGCCAACGGCGGTACCCACATCAATTTTGCCATTGGGCTTCAGCGGCAGATCCACCTGGGGCCGGTCCACATATCCCCGAACGTTCCCATAACTATCTGAAATAGCCACCAAATTTCCAAGAGGCCCACCTCCATTTACCTTTAAGGTAAGCGTTGCATCGCTGCTTTTGAGCATAGAGCCCATCACTGAGGCCCCAGTCAACAAACGCCCCAAAGCTGCACAGGAAGTCTTGGTCAGTTTATGCAATTTTTGAGCTGTATAAACCAAATCACTTGAATCAATGGCAGCAGCCATCAAACTGCCGTCAGAGGTAATGCATCGAAGTATTCTATCCATGGTTTATAAACAAATCCTTTATCTTTTCTTTTTTGCGGCGAAAACGACGCGCTGACTATCAATTTTGGGAGATTCAAAGCTCATTTCATCAAAAATAGAAATAGAAGAAAACCCAGCTTTCTCCAAACATGCGCTGATCTTTTCAAGAGGATAAGTGCGTTCAGAAAAGTGTTCTGAACTACGGGAATATAGCTTGCCGTTCCGTTCAAAAAAATCCAAATGTATGTCTACACGGGCAGAGGCAGGTACATAATGGTTTTGCCAAACACAATAGACATTTTCCATATCGTAAACAAACACATTGTTTCCCAACACCATTTCATGTTTATAAAGAGTATTCAGGTCGAAAAGAAAAACACCGCCTGGATTCATGAAAAAGGAAACCTTGGAAAATACCTGTTGGACTTCTTGTTCGTCCTTCAGATGATTGATACTATCCAATGAGCAAATAACAGTGTCTACTGTGCCATATAAATCAATAGATTGCATCTTCTGACACAGAAAAAGGATGTCAGCGCCCACGTTCATACATTTTTCCCTGGCTTGAGAGAGCATAGCGACAGAGGCGTCGACACCATAGATATCAACACCTCTGCAAAAAAGCTCTAAAGTCAGACTGCCCGTACCGCAGGCAAGATCCAAAGTCAAGCCCGGCGCATGCTCTAGCCTTTTCAGAAGAGCCAAAAAGTATTCAGCCCGTTCTGCATACCGGACATTGCGAGTCAACTCGTCATAATACTGCGCAAAAACTGAATAACCACTCATTCGCCGTCTTTATCCGCCTCATCAATTCTCTGAAATACCAGTTCATATCCGTCGCTGCCATAGTTCAAAGAACGGTTAACACGGCTGATTGTGGCAGTAGAAGCGCCTGTTTCCGCTACAATATCACTGTAAACCTGTTTTTGGCTCAGCATCCGGGCAACAGCCAAACGCTGCGACATGGCCTTCAATTCCGGAACAGTACAAAGATCATCAAAAAACTTGCTGCATTCTTCAGGGGTCTTAAGGGTCAAAACCGCCTGAAAAAGAAAATCAAAATTTTTGTCCTGAAGCTTTCCGTTCATTTGAACTACTCCTTCTCTCATTCAAGAACTTACACTTTAGAATTTTAGCATAGAAAAGTGTAAAAGTAAACTACAAAACAAAAACTTTGTCTCAAACATCGTTGCGTACAAGGTCTTCATAGGTTTCAGCCTTGATAACGATGCGAGACTCCCCGTTCGATACCATAACACAGGCCGGCTTCAAGTTTCTATTGTAATTGGAAGCCATAGAATAATTGTAAGCACCTGTAGAAAGAACTGCAAGAAGATCACCCTCCATCGGTGTTTGAAGAGCAGTATGTTCTTGAATGAGATCACCGCTTTCGCAGCATTTACCAGCTATCGTTGCGATGTAATCTGCCGGTTGATCTGCTTTATTGGCAATAAGGCAGGTATAGTCCGCTTGATATAACGCATATCTCGGATTGTCAAACATACCGCCGTCTATAGTCACATAATTTCTAACACCAGGAATCTCCTTTATGGAGCCTACCGTATAAAGCGTGATTCCTGCCTCACCCACAATAGAACGGCCTGGTTCAATAAATATCTTAGGAGTGGGAAGCTCTTTAACTTTACACTTTGAATGGACAGCCACTGAAACAGCTGCCATATACTCTTCATAGGGGATTGTTAAATCCTCATCGCGGTATTTAATTCCAAAACCTCCGCCTAAATTCAAATGCTCAAAAACTACACCCAGCTCATCTCTAATCTGAGCATAAAAATCCAGCATCATTTCTGCAGCATGGACAAACGGCTCCTTCTCCAGTATCTGGGAACCAATATGGCAATGCAGCCCTTTCAGAACGATGTGATCCATGGTAAGGGCAGTTCTAACCGCCTCCATGGCCTCGCCGCTGATTAGGTCGATGCCAAATTTAGAATCAATCTGACCTGTACGGATAAAATCATGAGTATGGGCGTCAATTCCAGGTTTAATTCGGAAAGAAATAGAGGCTACAGTGCTGTTCTCTGCAGCGGCCCGTTGTATCTGCATAAGTTCGCTGGGATGATCCACAACGATATCCCCTACACCGCTTTCTACGGCATAAACAATTTCCCCGATGGACTTATTATTTCCCTGGAAATGAATTCTACTTGCAGGAACGCCGGCCTGTAATGCGGTGTAAAGCTCTCCGCCAGACACAACTTCTACATCCAACCCCTCGCTCAAAACAATCCGATAAATTTCTTTACATGAGAAGGCCTTACTTGCATAAATAGGACGTCCATTTCCCCCGTAATTTGTTTGGAATGAGGAAACGTATCTTCTACAGGTTTCACGAATCTTGTCCTCACTCATTACATAGAGAGGAGTTCCGTATTGCCTTGCGAGATCCACTGTATCGCAGCCGCTGATTACCAGATGACCGGCGTCATTACAGCTCAAGCAGTCAGAGATCAAAATAACCCATCCTTTCCTCTACCCGTTCTGTACTACAGCCTGCTCAATCAGCTCTTTTACCTGTTCAAGTCCAACGCCAGAAACCGCTGAAAAAGGATAAAAATTAATTTCAGCTTCCTGAAATACCTCTGTAAACAAAGCTTTTTGAGCAGTAGACTGTGTTTGGTTGAGTTTATCACTTTTGGTGCAAACCACCACAAACGGATGACCCGTCTCCAATAGAAAATTGATCATAGAAATATCATCCTGAGTAGGCTCGTGCCGCATATCCAAAAGCTGTATGACCAGGGCAATTCTACGCTGTTGGGCAAAATAGCCTTCTACCAAATTCGCCCACCGTTCCTTTTCGGCTCTGGAAACTTTTGCATATCCATAGCCGGGCAAGTCCACAAAGCGGCAATCAGGAAGACGATAAAAATTAATTGTCGCTGTTTTTCCAGGAGTCGCGCTGACACGGGCTAAAGCTTTCCGATTAGCTAATTTGTTGATAAGAGATGACTTGCCTACATTAGATTTTCCACAAAAAACAATTTCCGGAAAGCTGCTTTCGGGAAGCTGATCCTCTTTGCCGGCGGCAAGTTCAAATTCTATTTTTTGAAAATTCACAATTTACTCCTTATTGGTATAATTCCGGAGCCTTGGCGTGTTGCACTGCATTGTCAGCCGAATGAACAACTCCATCTTTACCAGTGGGCCTAGGCATATAATTCAAAGCGGTTTCCAAAACGGTATCAATTCGCTTTACCGGAACAAAGCGGATTTTGTTTTTTACAACTTCGTCCACTTCAGACAGATCAGGGACATTGTCGGCAGGAATAATCACGGTTTTCATACCGTTTTTATAGGCAGCCATAGCTTTTTCTTTTAGCCCGCCGATCGGCAGCACTCTTCCCTGTAAAGTAATTTCCCCTGTCATAGCTACATCGTGCCGTACCGGTATTCCACAGAGAGCAGAAGTTATCGCGGTTGCCATTGCAGTGCCCGCAGAGGGACCATCTTTTGGAACCGCTCCTTCTGGTGCATGAATGTGGATATCACATTTTTCATAGAATTTAGGAGAAAGCCCAAGAGCACCTGCCCGTGTTCTGATACAGGTGATTGCCGCATTAGCGGATTCTTTCATCACGTCACCCAGAGAACCGGTTAACTGTATTTTTCCATTTCCTTCCATCACAGCCACTTCAATGGGAAGCAGTTCACCGCCAACACTGGTCCAAGCCAGACCATTTACCAAGCCGATGGTATCTTCAATAGAGAGCTCGTCATGCAAAAACTTCCTGGGTCCAAGCAGTTCGTCCAAATTTTCCGGCTTCACCGTGAAAGATTTGAACTCTGGATCGGATACGATCATTTTTGCAGCTTTCCTGCAGATAGCGGCAATATTGCGTTCTAAAGTTCTCACACCTGCTTCACGGGTATAGCCTTCGATGAGCTCCTGCAGGCTGGATTTCGTAAATTTCAACTGAGATGCTTTGATGCCATGTTTTTGGAGTTGTTTCTTAACTAAGTGTTTTGTGGCTATGTTCAGTTTTTCCTCGAGCGTATAGCTTCCCAGTTCAAGAATATCCATCCGGTCATATAGCGGCCCGGGGATCCGGGATGCATCATTGGCGGTTGTAATAAACAACACATGGCTTAAATCAAAGGGCATATCGATATAATGATCTGAAAACTCAGAATTTTGTTCCGGATCCAGTACTTCAAGCAACGCGGACGCAGGATCGCCCTTAAAATTCTGTCCCAGTTTATCAATTTCATCCAACAAAATGAGTGGGTTTTTCACACCTGCCTGTTTTACTGCGCTGATGATTCTGCCAGGCATTGATCCCACATAGGTTTTGCGATGTCCCATAATTTCCGCCTCATCGCTGACGCCACCCAGAGAAACACGCACATATTTTCGACCCGTGGCTTCTGCGATAGAACGTGCTATGGATGTTTTTCCAACACCAGGAGGACCGACTAAGCAAATGATTTGCCCTGTCTGTTTTGGCGCCAGGCTTTTAACGGCCAAAATTTCCACAAAACGCTCTTTGACTTTTTCCAAACCATAATGATCCCGGTCCAAAACACGCTGTGCCCGGGATAAATCCAACTTTTCTTTGGTCATTTTATTCCAGGGAAGTTCTAAACAGATATCGATATAAAGCCGGATTACGCTGGCCTCATGAGAACCATAGGGCATTCTGTACAGCTTGTCGCATTCCTTTAGAAGCTTTTCTTCACAAAGTTTGGGCAAACCGAGTGCCGTTATTTTTTGCCTTAGTTCATCGGCTTCCTGCTGAGGGTTATCTTCTTCCCCCAATTCGCTGGTAATAGCACGCAGCTGCTCCTTGAGGAAATATTCCCGCTGATTTTCGTCGATCTGGGCTTGTGCTTTCTGGTTTATTTCATTTTCAACAGCCAAAATCTGAATTTCTTCGGTCAATACATCAATCAGCTTCTGCATCCGTTTCAGCGGTCTCAGCTCGTCCAGAATATACTGCTTCCGCTCAAAATCAATTGAAATGTTCGAAGCAATGTAATCAGCCAGTCTGCCGCAATCCTTTTCCTGTAAAACCCCCAGTAAAATATCAGGGGGAACATGTTTAAAGAGACGCAGATATTCGTCAAACTTCTCATGGACAATACGGACCAGCGCCTCTGAACGATAGGATTTTTTATAGGTTAGAACAGGGCATTTTACAATGTTTCCCAGCAGGAAAGGGTCTTCCTGCGCCAAAGAAGAAATCTCACCGCGGCAGATCCCCTCTACATGCAGTTTTACGCCATCGTCGGAGTGTTGGATAACTTGTTTGATACGGGCAATAACCCCGATTTTATATAAATCTTCCCCCGTTGGCTCATTTTCTGATAGGTCAACCTGGGATACAAGAAATATCAGCCTATCTTTTCCAATAGATTCGCTTACAGCAAGAATTGACTTTTTACGGCCCACGTCAAACTGAAGCATCATCCCTGGAAAAAAAACCAGGCCACGCACTGCCAAAACAGGCAGAACAAGATTTGTCTCTATCATATTATTATCTTCTGTAAACATTTGTCAGTATGTACTCCTAAAATCAGTGAAAGACTGCGCCGGCAAACGCCGGCAACAGCCTTCTCCGTTTCTCTGCTTATGACACTGAGTCTTTACGGTCACGCCGCTTCGGCTGCGTGATTTTTATTTTTACAGGTTTTCTGTCTTTGTTATAAACGATATCTGGTTTTTCGCCTTTTTCAATCGTTTCCTTTGTTACAGTAACTTTTTCTACCGTATAGTCGCTGGGTATCTCGTACATAAAGGGCAACAAAGCGTCTTCCATAACAGACCGCAATCCCCTGGCGCCTGTTTTGCGCTCCAGCGTTCGTTTGGCAACGCTGACCAATGCTTCAGAAGTAAACTCCAGATCCACTTTGTCGAGATCAAACAGCCTCTTATACTGATTCACCAAAGAATTTTTAGGTTCGGTAAGAATACGTACCAGAGAATTCTCGTCAAGTGCATTAAGCGAAGTAATAACCGGGATGCGCCCAACCAGTTCAGGAATCAGCCCATATTTTACAAGATCATGAGGGGTGACATCTTTCATCCAGTCGATTTCATTGAGCTCCTGCTTCCCGTGAACCTCTCCTCCGAAACCCAGAGAATTAGAGGCCATCCGCTTTTGTACTATTTTTTCCAACCCATCAAATGCACCGCCGCAGATAAACAGGATATTCGAGGTGTTGATCATAATCGCTTCCTGTTGGGGATGTTTTCTTCCGCCCTTTGGAGGAACACTTGCAGTTGTGCCTTCCAGAATCTTCAAAAGTGCCTGCTGTACTCCCTCCCCGCTGACATCACGGGTAATAGACTGGTTTTCCGATTTCCGGGAGATTTTGTCAATTTCATCGATATAGATAATACCGCGCTCTGCACGGAAAATATCAAAATCCGCAGCCTGAATGAGACGGAGCAGAATGTTCTCCACATCCTCACCAACATAGCCGGCCTCCGTCAGCGTAGTAGCGTCTGCTATTGCAAAAGGCACGTCGAGTAGTTTAGCTAAAGTTTGGGCAAGATATGTTTTTCCCACACCAGTAGGGCCAAGCAGGAGTACGTTGCTCTTTGCCAGCTCTATTTCGTCATCGGAAAAATAAATCCTCTTATAGTGATTGTAAACGGCGACAGAAAGGGCAATCTTGGCATTGTCCTGGCCAACAACATACTCGTCGAGTTTCTTTTTGATTTCATGCGGCTTAGGAAGGAGAATTCCCACTTCCTTTTCGTCGCTGCGTCCCTTTTTCAGCCGGTCTTCGTCCTCAATAATTGACATGCAAAGCCTGACACAGGCATCGCAGATATAGACGCCAGAACCTGCGATCAGGCGGTCGGCCACTGCCTGAGGCTTGCCGCAGAAGGAACAGCAGATCTCGTTTTCGTTATTGCCTGCCATCCGTCCACTTCCTTTCCTTATCTCTTGTCGATCACTTTATCAATCAAACCATATTCTAAAGCCTGCTGTGCAGTCATGAAATTATCACGCTCGGTATCTCTTTCAATAACCTCCAACGGCTGCCCGGTTCTTTCAGATAGGATAGTATTCAATTTTTTCTTCACATGAAGAATATGATTTGCGTGGATGCTGATATCTGTTGCCTGGCCCTGTGCTCCGCCGCTGGGTTGATGAATCATGATTTCACTATTGGGAAGCGCAAAGCGTTTTCCTTTGGTACCAGCAGCCAACAGGAAGGAGCCCATACTGGCCGCCATACCGATGCAAATAGTAGAAACATCGCATTTGATATACTGCATGGTATCGTAAATGGCCATACCGTCTGTAATGACCCCGCCGGGGCTGTTGATATAAAGAGCAATATCCTTTTCGGGATCCTGACCCTCCAGATACAGAAGCTGAGCAACAATTACTCCCGCCGAGGCGCTGTTGACATCCTCGTTCAACATGACGATCCGATCGTTTAGCAGACGGGAAAAAATATCGTAAGAACGTTCGCCGCGATTCGTTTGTTCAACAACATAAGGCACTAAGCTCATGACAATAGGCTCCTTTCCAAGCATTGGTTAGTATGAAATCAAACAATAAGTTTTATTCTTCAAAAGAGATTTTTAATCCTCAGTTTTTTCCTCTTCGGAAATTTCCTCTTTTTTCGCACTCTTCTTTTTGGGAGCTGCCTTCTTTTTTGCAGCAGGCTTTTTTTCCGGTTTTGCTTCAGTGATCACGGCATTCTCACGAATGAAATCAATCACCTTCTGATTGGCTATGTCTGCGTTAATTGCCTCTACGCTTACAAAATTCTTGACGTTTTCAACAGGCATTTCATAGGCTTTCGCAAGCTTTTCAAACTCGGCTTCGGTTTCTTCCTCAGTGGGCTTGATATCTTCGAGCTCGGCTATTTTTTCAAGACCCAGGCGTACTTTTACCTGACGCTCAGCCTGAAGCTTGTATTGATCCCGCAGGTTATCGGTGCTCATACCGGTATATTTCAGATAAGTTTCCAGGTTGAGCCCCTGGGACTGAAGACGGTAGGCGAAAGAGTTGATCATTTCATCTATTTCGTTTTCGATCATTTCTTCAGGGATTACCGCATCAACCTTTTCAATGATGGCATCCACCATCTGATTTTCGGCATCTGAGTCTGCAGCTTTCTGACGCTGTTCCAGAAGGTGCTTTTCCAGGTCATTTCTGTACTCGGATACCGTATCGAATTCACTTACATCTTTTACAAATTCGTCATCAACTTCAGGAAGTTCCTTCATTTTGATTTCATGAAGCTTAATTTTGAAGGTCGCATCCTTCCCCTTAAGCTCCTCTGCATGATAATCTTCGGGGAACTTCACACTTACGTCGAATTCTTCCTCGATGGCGTGTCCGATGATCTGCTCTTCAAATCCAGGAATAAACTGGCCGGCTCCCAACGTAAGTTCATAATTTTCCGCTTTGCCGCCGTCAAACTGCTTTCCGTCCACATATCCATCAAAATCAATAACGGTAATGTCGCCATTTTCAGCAGCTCTGTCGTCCACATTAACCATACGGGAATTGCGCTCACGAACGCGCTCAATTTCAGCGTCAATATCGCCTTCTGTGACAGCCACTGGCTCTTTTGTCACTTCGATTCCCTTGTAACCGTCAATTTTCACTTCAGGTTTGACCACAACATTCAACTTGCAAAGAATTCCCTTTTCCTTGCCAATTTCGTCAATCTTAAACTCTCCGATGCTGATCACTTTCAGCTCGGATTTTTCAACTGCCTCCATCACCATGGGGCGATAGAGATGATCAACAGCGGCCTCAAAAAAGACCTCTTCCCCATAATATTTTTCGATAAACGCTCTCGGAGCCTTTCCTTTGCGGAAGCCGGGAATGTTCATTTTTTTGCTCTCTTTTTTGTAGACCTCATTGATGGCCTGATTGAATTCCTCAGAGGTAACCTCGATCTCAAGTTCATATTTGTTGGTTTCTACATTGTTGGTGGCTTTCAAATTCATGTCTCTTTTTCCTCTCAAATAAACTTAAAAAAGTAACTGAATCATTATAGCATACATGATTTTAATAATCTATATCTTTTCTGCAAATAATTTCCCGAAAATGAGAAAAATCTAAGCTTTTACAGCACTGAACGCCTATTTTACAAGAACGGGACAGAAACCCACAAAATCGCAGGAAACCAAATGCATTTTGATTCCCTTATAGACTCCAATAGGCGCTTTTCTGGCCGCCTGCTGTCCATGGATATGACCAAAATAACAATCTGTAATTCCTTCTTTCAGAAGGATCTCAAGAATTTCCGAGCATTCCATACTGTCATAGGCCGGCGGGTAATGCAGAAAAACAACGGGCCTTCCTCCCAGCCTTCTGGCATCCTGAATAGAGGCGAGCAGACGACCCGCCTCTCTGCTGACAATTTTTTTGTCCTCTTCGCTGGCTGAGTTATATAGCCATCCGCGGGAACCGCAGACAGAAATCTCTCCGATACGGTAGGCACAGTTATGTAACACCTGAAAATCCGAGTAGTCGTGGCTGGCGAAAAAATGATCGATTTTGGTCTTAGTTGACCACCAATAATCATGATTTCCCTTCATCAAAAGCTTTTTTCCAGGCAACGAGTGCAGAAATGAAAAATCCGCATAAGAATCTTCCAACTTCATAGCCCAAGACAAATCACCGGCTAAAACCACAGTGTCTTCCTCGGCCACAGTGCGCCGCCAGTTCATTTCCAGACGTTCTACATAATTGGACCATCCAGGAAATACATCCATGGGTTTATCTGCGCTAAGCGACAAATGAAGATCAGCAATGACAAATAACGCCATGGATCAACTCCTGTCTGAACAGACTGCCTGCAAAACAAATTCTGCCATCTGTTCTTTTGTGATGCAGTCAGTAAAACGTACGGTCTTATCCTTTAATCCCCTCAGCTGGGAAGGGGCATCTGTGTGGGAGAGCAGTTCCAAACGATTGAGATTTGAAAATTCATCCGGATCGGAGGCATCGGCAACCGCGCCCAAAACATTTTGTACAAACTTATAGGGGCTTGCAGTAGAGGCAATAATCGTCGGAGCAGTGTCCCCTGTCTCCTGCAGATACTGTCGGTAAACATTTACTGCCACCGCCGTGTGGGGATCGCAAAGATAGTTTTCTTCTTCTAAAAGCTCACGTATAACAGCGGCAGTTTCGTTGTCATCGCAAAACCCGCCAAAGAAAAGCTCTTTTACTTTACAGAAAACTTTTTGATTCACTTCATATTTTCCTGTAGAGGCCAATTCTTCCATCCAGCCGGAAACGCTGGAACAGTCCTCTTCTGCAAGCACGTATAGCAGGCGCTCCAGATTACTGGATACCAGAATGTCCATGGAAGGAGAGCTGGTTGTATAGAACTCCCGGCGCCGGTCATAAACGCCCGTTCGGATAAAATCAGTGAGTACATTGTTGGAATTGGAGGCGCAGAGAAAACGTTTGACCGGAAGCCCCATTTTACTGGCATAGTAAGCAGCCAGAATATTGCCAAAATTTCCTGTTGGAACCGCTATATTGATTTTTTCTTCCAGGGATTTAATCGTTCCGTTGCGGAACAAATCAAAATAGGAATAAAAATAATAGACCACCTGGGGCAGAAGCCTTCCCCAATTGATAGAATTGGCGCTGGAAAATAACATATTCTGCTCATCCAAAAGAGCGCCGATTCGTTTATCGGTAAAAATCTGTTTTACGCCTGTTTGGGTGTCGTCGAAATTTCCTTTTACCGCACAAACACAAACATTATCTCCTTCTTGGGTACACATTTGGCGCTGCTGCATGGGACTGACCCCATCCTGAGGGTAAAAAACCAGAATTTTTGTGTCCGGAACATCACGAAATCCCTCTAAAGCTGCCTTACCTGTATCACCGGAGGTGGCAACAAGAATTACTACCTGTTTTTCCGGAGCAGTCTTCTGCAACGATACAGTGAGAAAATGGGGCAGAATCTGGAGAGCCATATCTTTAAAAGCACAGGTCGGGCCATGCCATAGTTCCAGCAGATATTTATTCTCCCCTGTTTTCGTCAGAGGAACCAGCCGAACTGGTTCTTCTCCATTAAAACGATCTGAAGCATAGGCGTTTTCCACGCAGGCAGAAATCTCTTCCGGCGTAAAATCCGTCAGAAACTTGGAGAAAATATATTTTGCCAGCTCGCGATAATTCATTTCTGCCATCTGGGAGAAATGCTCCTGAAGGTCAGGCAGGTTTTCAGGAACGAAAAGCCCCCCTTCCTCCGATATACCTTTGGCAATGACCTCGGATGCCTTTTTCTTGACGGACGAATTCCTTGTACTTTGATACAACATTTTACATCACCTGCATTTACAAATTCCTGTAAGATTTCCAAGTAAACCTAAAACAACTTATTCTGGATAAAAAACTCCGCAGCATTTTGATAAAATATTTTATAAAGCAAAGATTCCTTATAATTATGCCGCAGAAAAAGCTCCCAGAGTCTCGGTACAGACTGAATGCCTTCCATATCAAAGGGCAGAGAAGCACCGTCAAAGTCACTTCCCATGGCAAGCACATCTTCGCCTCCCAGCGAGAGAAAATGCTCCGCATGCCGCAGGATATCCATCATAGACGCTTTGTCAGGAGTATCGTTAAGGAAACCCCGATAAAAGTTTAGTCCTACGATACCGCCGGACGCTTTGATTGCCAGAAATTGCTGATCACTGAGATTCCTTGGATGTCTGCACAATTGAATAGAGTTAGAGTGGGTGGCGATAAACGGCTTTTTGGCTATGGATGCGACATCCTCGAACAGTTCTGGACTGGCATGGGAAACATCTACGATGATGCCAGCATCTTCTAACATCCTGACAGCGTTTCTTCCAAACTCTGTCAGACCGCCCTTTCCCGGCGCCATCACGCCCCGACCCAGTTCGTTTTCTCCATTCCACGTTAAGGTCAACAACTTGACGCCGCGCCGTCGAAGTTCTGGAATTGTTTCCAACGTGCCTCCCAATGCAGCGCCATTTTCAACGGTAAGAATTGCAGTAACCGTACTATCTTGATGGATTCCTTCCCCAGTTTCCGGCATCCTATGGCATTGCATTTTATTGGAATAAGCACGGCGTTCCTGTTCCAGGCAATCTGCAATTTTTATAAAATGTTGAAAAGCTGCCTCTCCTCGAAGCGTGTCAGGAATCCAGGCAGCAAAGCACTGTATGTAATGTCCCAATGCAGCGCCGCGTTTCAGGTCTATATGAAGATCATTGTGCAGCAGAGATTTTCCTTTCATCATACATTCAGTCACTGTATCACAGTGGAGATCGAAATAATACAAAATTCATCACGACCTTTCAGAGAACTCAGCTGAAGAAAGCGTTTTCCAAATATTCTGTCTCAACAACCGATCCATCCTCTGTTATCAAAGCAGCTGCATCAAATCTTGGCTGCAGGGAAGTGTGATTCCGCGCCAAATACTCTTTTGCAGTTAAAACAATTTTCCGCCGTTTCGCAGAGGTAATAGCTTCAAATGGATGAACTAAACTTCCCTTCTGCCTGGTTTTTACCTCCACAAATACAATATATTGACTGTTCTGAGCGATGATGTCGATTTCACCGAATCGAGAATGATAATTTTTCTGTAGAATGGAATAGCCCTTCTGTTCCAGAAATTTTGCCACTTCTTCTTCTCCAAGCTTTCCGGAACTATTGTCCATGTTTATCACTTCTCCGACAAATTTTTTAAAAACGATTTCCGGTGTTCCGGCAGGACTCCATATCGTTTTATGGCTGCATAATGTACTTTTGTGCCATATCCCTTATGTTTTTCAAATCCGTATTCGGGATAACGACGCCCCAATTCCCTCAGAATTCTGTCTCTGCTCACTTTGGCAAGGATAGATGCGGCAGCAATACTTGCGCTTTTACCATCGCCCTGAACAATGGTCTCTCCCGGCAATGATAGTGGAGGCATTCTGTTTCCGTCTACCATCACCCAGTCTGGAGAAGGCTCAATTTTTTGTAAAGCACGCTTCATCGCCAGAAAGGTAGCGTTGAGAATATTGAATTCATCAATTTCAGCGGCATCGGCATAACCGATTCCGTAGGCTGTTGCCTTTTCGAGAATCACATCAAAAAGCATTTCCCGTTTCTTCTCTGATATTTTTTTCGAGTCGTTTAATCCGTCAATATGACATTCAGGCGGCAAAACTACTGCTGCCGCATACACAGGCCCTGCCAACGGGCCGCGGCCCGCTTCGTCGACCCCGCAGATTCGTTGGAAGCCCCGATCCATTGCAAGACGTTCATAAAAAAACCAATCAGTATTCAAATTGCTTTTCGGCGCCATAAAAAAAGCTGGTCCTTTCTATCAAAATCAGCGGACTTAAGGCTTCTGAACAGAATGAAGCTCGGAAAAGATGGCACAATCGTTTGTTCACCGCCGTAAAGCTTCAGGACTTGTCACAGCTTATGGCTTGTTCCAATGTCATTCTGCCGAGCTTGCCGCTGCGGTATTCATCCAGCACTGTTATGGCGGCCCGTTCAGTATCGACTTCTCCTCCAGAAATCAGCATACCGCGTTTTCTGCCAATACGTTCCAAAATTTCATAACCCGGCAGGTTGCTTTCCTGCATCAGATCAACTTTATATCTGTAAGGGATCGCCTGAGGGTACAACGTAGAGAGTAATTCCAGCAACCGGCAGGCAAGCCCTTCCATATCCAAGATCTCATCACGGACCGCACCGGTAAAGGCCAAATGCTCTCCAACAATTGGGTCTTCGAATTTGGGCCAGAGCACACCAGGTGTATCCAGCAGTTCGAATCCCTTCCCAACAGTAAACCATCTGTTCTCTCTGGTTACCCCGGGCTTATCACGCACTTCCGCCTTTCCTGCGCCGCTCCCTGCAAGCATCCGGTTGATGAAGGAGGACTTCCCCACGTTGGGAATACCCAGTACCATGATACGGATTGGACGCCCCCGCATCCCTTTTCTTTCCCAGGCAGCTATCTGCTCCTTCAAAACTTCCCGGGCTGCCTGAAAGAAAGCAGACATTCCCTTCCCTGTTTTACTATCCAGGGCAATGGCCACAGTTCCCTCTTCCCGATAGCGGGAAATCCAACGGTTTGTCTGTACAGGATCAGCCATGTCACTCTTGTTTAACAGCACAATTTTCGGTTTTGATTTGATAATATTTCGAAGCACTGGATTAGAACTGCTCTGGGGAATTCGAGCATCCACCAATTCAGCTATCAACTCAACCAGTTTCAGATCTTCTGTAATTTTTCGGCGGGTTTTCGCCATATGTCCCGGAAACCACTGCACCGCTTGTATATCGCTCAATTCTCAATGCCGCCTTTCTTAGGATACAGGTCCCATATTGGAGAATGGGTATAAATTAAAGAATACTTTTCCCAACACATTGCGGCAGTCTACCATACCCACTTCCTTAAAACGGCTGTCGGTTGAATTGGTACGGTTATCCCCCATCACAAAAACGCAGCCTTCCGGAACTGTCTGAGGAAACTCCAGCATCTGTCCTGGATAATCCGGCACTTCCGTAATACCAGGTTCGACTCCATATTTTGTTTCATCCACAGGGACTCCATCAATCGTGACTTCGCGAAGTTCGCGATCGAAGTCCACCGTTTGCCCTTCCGTGGCAATGACGCGTTTGATAATGGGTTCTTCTAAAGCGTGTACTATGATTACAATATCTCCCTGAGCCAGCTTTCCAGCCTGCCCGCTGACCAAAACCCGATCCCCATTATGATAGGTAGGCATCATAGAACGTCCGTCCACCGTGATTATCCGAACAATAAAAGTGAAAATAACGGCGATCAAAACCACAGCGAACACAATTTCTTCTACCCATTCCAACACGGATTTTACCGTCTTATCAGGATATGACTTTTGTTCGCTGATACTTTCCTTTTCTATATCCATTTAACGATACCGCCTCGATCTTTCCTTGGAACTTAATTTGCCGGACCAATTTTGGAAAAGGGGAAAATATTAAAAACAGCCTTTCCAAGAATATTGCGTTCATCAATCATCCCGACTATTTTATAGCGGCTGTCCTCTGATACCGCACGGTTATCTCCCAAAACAAAAACGCAGCCTTCCGGAACTGTCTGCGGGAATTCTAAAATTTCAAAGGAAGTATAAGGAAGATCGGTCATCCCATTGGAAAGTCCGAATTCTGTCTCATCAACCGGTTGTCCGTTCACCAAAACAGCTTTACTTTCCGGATCAAAGTCTACCGTTTGCCCTTCCGTGGCAATAACGCGCTTGATAATGGGTTCCTCAAGTACGTTGATAATGACTACAACATCGCCCTGGCCGATTTGAAAGGGATTGCTCACCACGAGAACACGGTCGCCGTCATTATAATTGGGTATCATAGAGGTGCCGGTGACAGTAATAATGCGGAAGAGAAAGGTGAAAACCACAGCAATCAATACGACAGCAATCACAAGTTCTTCGATCCATTCCAAAATAATTCTGGAGCCCTTTCCCGGACCGCTTTGGGCACAGCTCTCCACTGTTTCCACATTCATAAGACGTTTCTCCAAACTGAAAAATAATAGCAAAAAAGGGACAAAACTTGTCCCTTTTGAAAAACTTTTGTATCCAGCCCTTACCGAAGCTGTTCTTTAACCTTTGCCGCTTTACCGACCCTGTCACGCAGATAATACAATTTCGCTCTGCGAACCCGGCCCATACGTACCACTTCAACTGCTTTTACATTAGGCGAATGGAGCGGGAATACTCGCTCGACTCCAACACCATAAGAAACGCGGCGAACAGTAAAGGTTTCACTGATTCCGCTGCCTTTCTTGGCTATGACAGTGCCTTCAAACTGCTGAATTCTTTCTCTTTCACCTTCACGGATGTTAACACTCACCCTGACCGTATCGCCTACAGAAAACTGAGGGATTTCTGTTTTCAAAGAGTCCTGTGAAATCATTTTCAATGCATCCATTTGATATTCCTCCAAAATTTTTATTCAGACATTCTTGTCTCTTCGAGACAGCGGACTGCCCGCTTCATTGCGCGATGCGCGTTGACTCCCACAGGCAAGCAATCTGAGAAAGACCTGCGGATTTCAAATGCTTTAATATTTTAGCATAACACCTGTCTCAATGCAAGCTTTTTTTACAGAAATTCCGTATGATCTTTTGTCAGCAAACCATTTCTAGTTACCGAAGCATAAGGTGTGATGCCTTTATATTTTTTTAAAGCTTCCAGCAGCAAATTGGGATTGATACTGCCTTCAGTACTGCAGGGCAGGCAAAGTGTGAGCTTTACCGTCTGCGAACCGGTGATATCCATAGTCACTGCGTTTAAGAAAGGTTTTATTTCAAACTCTTTCGCTCCCTTTTTCGCATGCTTCATAACGGTTATCTGTTCCTGCGCCAACAGCTCGGCCAGATCGTCAGCTATTTCCCTGCTGTCCTCTGCTTCCAGTTCCACAGTATAATCGGCAAATTGAATCTCGTTAAAAGTCATGACCGGATCGGACGCACGATATACTTGAAGCCCCATAGGAAGATGACGGTTCATCCTTTCCGTGACGTTACTGTAGGAGACTTCCTCTGTTAGACGAATATCCATACATTCCTGTTCCCCGCTGACTCCCAAAGAGAGAGGCATGGCGAAAGTCATATGGATTCGCGGGTTAAATCCCTCTGTATACCAGACAGGAAGACGCGCCATTTTCAGCACATACCCCATACACCTGGCTAAATCCAGATGCGATATATATTTTGCCGGCCCGTCTTTTTTAAACCAGATCCTAACGTTTTTCAACACAAAGTCCTCCGCCGTAGCAGGCCGCTCCGCAGCCCGCGCATTTTTCTCTGCAGTTTGGGGTAGTCTCCCCGCGGTATGCTCTGCGACATTCCTCTATCAAGAATTCTTTCCGGATGCCATAGTCCAGATGGTCCCAGGGGAATATTTCGTCAAACTCGCGATGCCTGTTTGCGTAAAATGCGGGATCAACCTCTAAATCTTGAAAAACAGACATCCACTGTTCAAAATTAAAACAGATATCCCAGCCGTCAAAATGGATTCCCCGTTCTACGGCAAGCTCCAATACCGGGGCAAGCCTTCGGTCGCCGCGGGCAAAAACAGCTTCTAGAAAACTAGTCTGCGCCCCGTGATAATTGACAGTCAATCTTTTCGAGGGAATATTTCCTTTTAGAACCCGTTGCTTATCGTGCAATGTTTCCATAGTGTCCTGTCCAAACCACTGAAACGGCGTGAATGGCTTGGGAACAAAGGCGGCCGCGCTTAGGGTAACTTCAACACCCTTTCCCTTTGACCTGTTTGGATTGTTGTAAAAGACGTCTACCACTTTTTTGCCCAATGTCAAAATGGCTTGAACATCCTCAGGCGTCTCTGTCGGCAGACCGATCATGAAATAAAGTTTAATCCTATTCCAGCCTTCGGTAAAAGCCACATTGACAGTATGAAGCAACTGCTCCTCCTCCACGTTTTTATTGATGACGTCCCGCATACGTTGGGAACCAGCTTCAGGCGCAAAAGTCAGACCGCTTTTTCGAACGGAGTTAATTCGTTCCATCAGTTCCGGAGAAAACCCGTCCACTCTCAGCGAGGGGAGGGAAACACTTACTTTCTCTTTTTCAGTCCAGGTGTGGAGCCGGTCCAATAGTTCATTTAGCTGGCTGTAGTCACTGGTGCTCAAGGAGGAGAGAGAAATTTCATCGTATCCGGTCGACGCGCAGAGCGCTTGACATTGGGCGTCTATGACATCAATACTTTTTTCCCGGAACGGACGATATAGGAAGCCGGCCTGGCAGAACCGGCATCCACGGATACAGCCGCGCAGAACTTCTTCAGAAACCCGGTTGTGCACCACATCGATCAGCGGCACCACAAAAGTACTGGGATAATAAGCCTTGTCCATCTCCCTGATCACACATTTTTTTACTCTTTCCGGCGCTCCGTTTTTAGGAACGCAGGCCTTAATTGTCCCGTCATCCTGATAGCTTACCTCATAAAGGGAAGGAACATAAACGCCTTCAATCTGTGCGGCTAATTCCAAAAATTCCTGCCTGCTCTTTTGTTCCGCCTTACAGCGCCGGTAGAGTTCCATCACGGCAACATCCACCTCTTCCCCGTCACCCAGAAAGAAGAGGTCAAAAAAATCGGCCAGAGGCTCTGGATTACAGACGCAGGGGCCTCCGCCCACTACTATATGAAACAAACCAGTCCGCTCGCTACTTTTCAAGGGGATTCCAGCCAGTTTCAGCATATTGAGCACATTGGTGTAGCTCAGCTCATATTGAAGCGTGAATCCGATAAAATCAAAATCCCGCACTGGATCGCCGCTTTCCAACGCATACAGCGGAAGACCCTGCTCTATCATCAGGGCTTCCATATCAATCCAAGGGGCAAAGACACGTTCGCACCAGAAGTACGGCACCTCATTAATTGCTCCATAGAGTATCTTAAGCCCTAAATGCGACATACCAATTTCGTAGGTATCGGGAAAACAAAAAGCAAAGCGTACATCCACTTCTTCTTTTTTCTTTATGATGGAATTCATTTCACCGCCCACATAGCGCCCGGGCTTTTGGACTTTCAGCAGTAATTTTTCTACTTCTTTAGAATACATAATTGACTCTCCGTTATTTTGTCCCAGTATAACGGAATCCCGGTCAACGCCGGGATTCCCACTTTCTTGTTTTGTAATTATACCTTTTTTCTAGGATATTTGCAACTTTTCTTCAAAGAGGCAAAAAATTACGGCCTAATACCAGATAAAGCATCAAATATATGCTGAGAGCTAAAAGAGAAAAATTATACCTTGTTTGAAGCAAAATCAAAAACCCAAGGATAGACAAGGGAAGCAGTAAAGTAATTGATAAGACCAGACATATTTTGTCCGCTTTTCCTGCCGCAATTTTACCGCGTAGGAACGCGTGGACAGCTAATCCCCCATCCAAGGGCTCAATTGGCAGCAGATGCAGGATGCCCAATGCCAGATTGCTTTGGATTGCAATTTGATTCTCGGGGTTCAAAACAAAAAAAACAGAGGCAAGAGCCAGATTACCAAGCGGACCTGCCAGGGATATGACTGCATTCTGCCTATAGCTTAGTCTATGTTTCTCGGAAAGAATCATACGACAACCAAATCCAGAAAAAACAACCTTTACCGGAAGGGCATGAAAAATAGCCATGGCAGCCAGATGCGCGGATTCATGCAGACAGACAGACATAAAAAGGAAAGCGCCGCCTTCGATGCCGGTCACCACACAGCAAAACGCAAGCAGCGCAAAGAAGGAAAAATGAAATTGGCAGCGGCGGATTGAAATACTCCTCATCAGATTTTGTCCAGATCGGCGTTTGGCTGAACAGTATTTGAGCTTTCCGCTGAAGGGAGAAAACTTTCGGAGGCCTCCCGTCTTTCTGGGAGTTTAGGAAGTTCTATTTCCTCTTCTGCTGCTTTCTGATAGAATCCGGTCACAGACTGATATCTTTCCTGATCCGTATATTTTAGAAACAAGAGTGCTAGTAAGATAAGGACACAGACCGCCGTTTGTACCAGTGGAACAATGCTGTGGCCTGACCGAACCGATTCGTTCTGCAGTTCTTCCTCATTCTCTTCCTGCTCCCCTATCTCTTCAATTTCCTGAAGGCGTTCCCGGTCCTGCATTGCTAGAGAATAATGCAGAGCAATCCGTTGCAGCCGTCATTGATAATGCGCTCTATGGTTTCCCGTACTTTTTCCCTGGCGTCGTTGGGCATACGGTAGAGCTTATTATGCATTCCCTCATTGACCAGAGAATGCAGGGATTTGCCAAAAATGTTTGATTCCCAAATTTTTACTGGATTTTCTTCAAATTCCTTCAGCAGATAGAGGACCAATTCCTCAGATTGCTGTTCGGATCCCACAATAGGTGTAATTTCTGTAAAAATTTGAGTTTTCATCATATGTATGGAAGGCGCGGTGGCCTTCAGCCGGATTCCGTATTTCCCGTTCTGTTTCAGAATTTGAGGTTCTTCCAGAGTCAGTTCTTCCACCTCAGGCATCACAATCCCATAACCGGTTTCCTGCACATCTTCGTAAGCCTGCTGAAGCTTTTGGAATTTCTTTTTTATTTCTGTCATCTCAATAAGCTGTGTCAGAAGTTCAGATTCACTGTCAATTTGAAGCTCTGTTTTTTCACTCAAAATTTTATAGAAGAGCGATTGATCAAACAGCAGCTCCGCACGGCTTTTTCCGCTTCCCAAATTAATGTTTTCCACATTGATGCTCTTGATAAATTCACAGTTTTTGATTCCCTCCAACATGCTTTTTACTTCGCACATTTTTGAGATGTCAAAGGATGCGCGTACGGAATCCAAAACGTTTGACAGTAGCCAGTGGCTGTTTTCCAGGGATGTCACCCATCCCGGAAGATCCAACTCTACTTCACGAACGGGAAATTGATATAATAGACTGGCAATAATTGCTTTTATTCCCTGCTCTGTAAGGTCCATGCAGTTGACCGGGATTTCTGGTACTTCATATTTTTGAGAGAGCCTTCCTGCAAGTGCGGTGGATTCCGGAGCTTTCGGTTCAATGCAGTTGAGGAGGATCACATAAGGACGAGATGTCTCGTTCAGTTCATTGATCACTCTTTCTTCTGCCTCTTCGTATTCTTCTCTGGGAATATCGCTGATGCTGCCGTCGGTCGTAATCACCAGTCCGATGGTCGAATGCTCCGTAATTACTTTTTTGGTTCCGATTTCGGCTGCCATATTAAAAGGGATCGGCTCATCATACCATGGGGTGCGTACCATTCGGGGCTGATCCTGCTCGATATAACCAATGGCGCTGGGCACAATATACCCTACACAATCGATCATTCTCACATGGAAGGAGGCGTCTTCATCTATCTGTACGGCCACCGCCTGTTCCGGAATAAATTTAGGCTCCGTTGTCATTATTGTTCTTCCGGCAGAGGATTGGGGAAGTTCGTCGATGGCCCGTTCCTTCTGCATGCCATCCGGAATATTGGGAATGACCACAGTGTCCATAAATTTTTTGATAAAGGTGGATTTTCCTGTCCGTACCGGTCCTACCACACCAATATAGATTTCTCCGTTTGTGCGGTTTTGAATATCCCGATATACATTAAATTCTTCCATAATCGTACTCCTCTAAGTATATAGATTCCTGTCATCGGCTGCAGATGAGAATTGGTCCTGATTGGGGAACCGTCTCATCATACAATTCATTTTGAGAACGAATATCTGAAAGCAGCGCACGGTGGCTCTTGGCAATATCCCAAAGGTTTTCCCCTTGCTCCGCATAATAGACGAGCAGCTTTGAACCCTTTTCGAACGCTTTGCCATTTTCATCTGTTATGGCTGATGTAAGATATTTTACAGAAGCCTTGCTGTAAAGAAGAGAGGTTACAAAGGTTTCTGTAGAAACTTCTACTGTGTTTTTATCTGTAATCCGGTACTCCCAAATATCGGTTAAAAAGCTGGTATCGCTCTTCTTTGCCTGTTCGCTCTCCAACTCACATGAAAAATTGTAATCAAAAGTTTTTTCTGTATATAAAATTTTCCCTTGAGCATTCATATACAGGATACAAATTGAGTAACGAACCCGATAATTGATTTTTCCCTTCTCACAGTAAGATTGAACATCGTCCTGCTCACTCCAAAGGTCGATCACTTTTTGAATTTCATCTTCATTTACTGTAATCGCACATTTTTTCTTTAGAATTTCAGAATGTATGCCATGTATTTCTGTAAAGGAGGACTGGGAGTAATGCAAATCTAGGGGTGCCGCAATGGAATAAGCATCGTCGATAATTTCCACTTCACATTCCTGATAAAGAAATGCAACCAGGAAGACCTTGATCAGAACATTTACTCCAGTATATTCCCCTACATTATCTTCTTTCGGCTGAATGCTGCTTTCTCCCGGTATGACTTTTACATCGCATACACATCCTTCTGAGGCGCCCAGACAATCAATCACCTGATTAAAATCGATACTGGCCGTCATCTTTTCAGTGGTACTTCCGTCAACAGAAGAGAGATAAAGAAATGTAACGTTGGCGGTCCCGTTTACTGTCAGGCGTTCCTCTGCCGTCTTAAATTCACTTACCCTGCAGGAGATTTCTTTGCGAAGGATGCTTTCAATAGGAGGCTTTCCGTTCTTAAGGGGCAGATAATCCTCTATTGTAAATTGATGGCTGACCGCATTGACGGCCTGCGCCGCTTTAATGGTTTGGCTCCTTTTTTCTATGGTACTATCTTCGATTTCAGAAGTGATAAGCTCCTTTTTCTGCACAACGGCAAGAACCTGAAGAGAAACGGCGATATGTAAATCTATTCTTCTGGCGCTTACCGCCCGGCAGGTCAAATGTTCCGCAGCAGCCTTAATACATGCCACCGCTTTTTCTTCTGAGGACTTAATTTTAATGGAAGCAGAAAACTCTTTGGTAAAATCGCAGCAGCGAATGCAGCCGCCTTTGGCGTCCAGATACATTACCCGAATATCGCAGACGCCGTCGCAGGTCAGCGTATCCTCTGAGATCAAATAGGAAGAGATCTCCGGTAGTACCCGGCACTTCAATATTTTCTGGATGTCTGCACAATAATCGGGCAAGTTGTATTCGGTATCTATCGGCACTTCATAGCTGCCGTCAAATACGGGGTCAAAATATTCATATGGCTCGGTCTTTATTTTTGCCTGCATACGGTATCCTCTCCTTTTCTTTTCTACCCCATATGTATGCAGGGACAACAGAAATATTCAAAAAAGCAGGGTGCCTGCCGGAAAACTCCGGCAGGCACCCTGTACTTTAAGTAAATTTACTGTTCGGCCTGCTGCTTCTTAATACCGAATACTTTACGAAGCACAAACCCCATAAAGCCTTTGCTTTGCAGGACAACCACTTTCATCACATGAACCTCCGATTTAATGACGTAATAACGAAACGCCAAGGGCCACCATAATCACCGCAGAAAGAAACAGCGTCAGCCCAACCGGACAGAAACAGGAAAGAGACATACCAAGCCCAAAGCAAACGGCACACATACACCTGCTTTGATAATTTTTAAAGCAAGAAAAATTGCAGTTTGGTTTAATCATGTGGAACATCTCCGTTTCCTGTCTGACGGCTTCGCTCGTTTATTCCAGTATATACAGGAGATGTAAAAATTGTTACGGTTCGTAAAGGGTTACCAAAGCAGTACCGGTATGTACCCGTATTTCCGCCAAATCGGCGTTTACACGATTGCTTACACCCATCAGGGTACCGCCGCAGGTTAGTGTTTCATGGTTGAGCGGATATTCCAGCCCGTCATAGGAAACATTGCATGTGGCGCCGTTATACGGAAACACCGAAACCGTCGTTCCCTTCATTTGAGACAAACGCAAGCGACTGTCACGAATAACAAAAACCTTTGTATGCTCGTCGGCAAGGACGCCCTTTGCCCCATGATCAGTCAGAAACTGCAAAACTTCCAAGTTGGCGATGGAATGGTCAAAACGCTGGCCCCCCAGACAGCCCAGAAGAACAAAATCGCGAAACCCCTTTGTCAGGCCCTTCATCACGGCAAACATGGTATCTGTTACATCTTTTTCAACAGGTAGTGAAAGACATTTCATAGTCTTGGGCGGCATTTGAGAAGCCGAATCAAAATCCCCTACAACTAAATCTGGCTGGATGTCGAATGTAACAGCAGTTTCGTATCCTCCGTCTGCGCAGATGATGAAATAGTCAGCAGGTGGATATTCCAGAAAAATTTTTTTGCCAGGTATAGGAGAAGCCCCGATAATCATACATTTTTGTTTCTCTGCCATTGTTTTATATCCTTTACCTCTTGATACATCTCACGATAACTTTCAATCCTGGATGGACTGATTTTCCCTTCTGTCACAGCCTGCAACACTGCGCATCCCTTTTCACAAGTGTGTGAACAGGAGGTAAACTGACATTTTCCTAAAAAGGGGAGAAATTCACGAAACCCATAGACAAGCTGCTCTTTGTCGAACAAGTCATAGCGTTCCATATCGAAGGTGGAAAAACCAGGTGTGTCGGCGACATAACCTGCATTTCCGATGGGATACAGTTCCACCTCGCGGGTCGTATGCCTTCCGCGGCCCAGTTTATGACTTATTTCCCCCGTTTTAAGCGTCAGTTCAGGGAACAGTGCATTTAGAAGAGTGGACTTTCCCACACCGGAATTCCCAGTAAAAGCAGAAATTTTGCCTTCGAGCAATTGGCTTACTTTTTCCACACCTTCACCGGTTGCAGAAGACACCACGCAGCAGAGGAAACCTGCATTTCTATAAATGTTTTCCAAACCATCTGAAACCTGCAAATCAGTTTTCGTAAAAACTAAAACGGGTTCAATTTGCTTGGTCTCGGCTGCCGCTATCGTCTTATCAATCAAAAATTTATCAGGGGAAGGATCACACATCGAAGAAACTACAAACAACCTATCCAGGTTTGCCACCGGAGGCCGAACCAAGTGATTCTTTCTGGGCAAAATCTCGTCAATCGTCCCCGTCCCGTCTTCTGCAGCAGTTATTTCAACCTGATCGCCAGCTAATGGGGTAATTCGCTCTTTACGAAAGCGGCCTCTGGCCTTACAGGTGATTCTGCCTTCTTCCGTTTCAACGGAATAAAACCCACCAATCCCCTTGAGAATCAATCCAATCATTTTCATTTTATACCGTCCGGCTATTCTGCAATATCACTGCTGCTGTTCTCAGAGGACTCTGAGGAGGAGGAGTCCGGTTCATCACTGCCTCCGCTGGGCACATAGTCAAAACTTTTTGTCTCACGTACGTTGGAAGAGTCAAAATCAAAATCCAGGTATAGATAATTTTGCCCGTCCAATTCCACCACAACAGTTTCGACACCGCTTGTGCCGGTGAATTCCAGTGTATACGTACTGTCATAAGCCGGGTTAATTGTCTGCGTGTCCACCAGCGTTCCGCTTCTGTATACTTTCAGCAGGATGTCCTGGTCAACGCCGCTGGGCAAACCTACGTCGTATCTCAAAGTCTTTGGGGAATTTTTCCCGGAGCTTACCACAATGTCCACCACAGAACCTTCTGAAACAGAACTTCCCGGCGCGGGGTTCGTGCTCAGCACAATATTGGCAGCCTCCGTGCTGGAATCATCCTGTGTGACAGTTCCTATCTTGAGACCTGCATCCTCCAGCTTCGCCGTCACATTAAAGAGCAGCTCTCCCTTAAGATTATCCGGAATCGTAATTTTTTTCTTAGCGGGCCCGGTGCTTACGAAAAGTTTGACTTCTGAGCCGGCATCTACCGATTGGCCTGCCTGAGGGTCGCTTTTTACCACCTTGCCCACTTCTACATCGTCTGAAGGGACGCTCTCAATTTTATATTTCAAACCTACGTCGCTCAACAGTTTGATCGCATCTTCCTGCCGGTAATTTTCCAGTACAGGTACGTCTACTTTTTCGATCTTTCCGTTGATAGTCAATTCTACCTCGCGGCCCTTTTTTACCGTCATTCCACTGTTCGGGCTCTGTTTGAGTATTTCACCCGGCTGTTTGTCCGGATTATTGCCTTCTTTTAATTTAAAAGTAAAATTTTTCGTATATTCTTCGTTTCCAGCTACCTCTTCCGCATAAATCTTCCCCACAAAATCCGGCATGACGATCTGATCGTTTTCTTTAGAAGAATCTTTCCAGGTATTGAGCAAATAAACCGCGCCGACCGCCAAAAGGACTATGACAGCTGCGGCCAATACTCCTTTCACTACCATAGAACCCTTGGCACGCTTTCTCGAGCGAACCAACTCCTCCTCATACTCATAATTGTCATTATAGTTTGGGGTGAAACGGGAGTTATCATAGGCATCCATACTGCGAGAGGCATCATAATGAGCAGCTCCGGTCTGCAAATCATACTGAAACACCATGGAAGGGTTTCGCCGAAATTCTTCAATGTCATCCAGCATCTCCCCGGCAGATTGAAAACGATCCACCGGATTTTTCTCCATCGCCTTCATTGTAATCTGTTCCAAACCACGGGGAATGGAGGGGTTGACTTCTCTGGGCATTACCGGTTTGGCCTGCAGCTGCATCAATGCCACAGAAACAGCGTTGTCAGCTTCGAAGGGCAGCTTTCCGGTAATCATTTCATATAGCATCACGCCGACAGAATAGATATCGGCTTTATCGGTAATATAGTCGCCTCTTGCCTGCTCCGGTGCAATATAATGAACAGAACCTATGGCCTTATCAGTCATGGTCTGTGTTTCGCTCTGCAGGAATCTGGCGATCCCAAAATCAGCTACCTTGATGGTGCCATCCTGCAGCAGCATGATATTCTGCGGCTTTACGTCCCGGTGTATAATCCCCTTTTCATGGGCATGCTCCAACGCCATCAAAATCTGGACTGTAAAATGCAGCGCTTCATTCCAGCGGATTACCCCCTCCTGCTCGATATACTGCTTGAGAGTGATTCCGTCGATATATTCCATGACGATATACTGAATCTGATCTCCAAAACTCACATCGAAAACCCGAACGATATTGGGATGTGAAAGGACTGCGATAGCCTTGGATTCATTTCGAAAGCGGCGGAGAAAATCACTATTATTGGAAAATTCCTCCTTCAAAATTTTGATGGCCACCCACCTGTCCTCTACACGGTCATAGGCACGGTACACATACGCCATTCCCCCGACCCCTATGAGCTCATGGATTTCGTATCTGCCGTCCAGGCGTTTCCCAATGAATCTATCCATAATCAGTTACCCAAACCTTTCCGAAGTTTTTGTGGAATCAATCATTCCGAATGACCGCAACGGTGATATTGTCAGCCCCGCCGTTGCCTGCAGCATATTGGATCAGCTGCCTGGCTAACAGGCTGCCGTTGCTGCGGTAACGGTCGATATATTCCGCAATCAGATCATCTTCCATATAATTGCTCAAGCCGTCGGAACATGCTATGGCAATATCTCCCGGTGAAAAATTCACCTGACAATAATCGCCCTGAACTTCTTCATGAACTCCAAGAACTTTTGTGATGATGTTTCGTTTCGGGTGGACTCTTGCCTCCATCTGCGTAATTTGGCCTAAATTAACCAAATCCTGCACATAGGAATGATCCATGGTCAATTGGCAAAAGCCTTCTTCATTGCGCAAATAAGCCCTGCTGTCCCCCACATGCACCACATGCAGCAATCCCTTTGTGGCAATCATCAGCACAACGGTAGTACCCATTCCGAAGAGCTCTTCCTTCTCAAGAGAAAGCTGATGGACGGCATCGTTCGCCCGGTTGACCGCGTTGAGCATCATCGCCCGGATATTCTCTTTGGACATATTTTCATTGAATTCGGAAATGATGATTTCCCGGATCTTTTCCACTGCAACCGCACTGGCCACATTTCCCCCGTTCGCGCCCCCCATACCGTCACATACGATGCCCCAGGCGCTGTTCGGTGAAAACAGGCCGCATTCGCAGGTGTCCTGATTAGAGGCGCGTACGGGACCGATATCTGTACTGCAGTCAGCTTTCATGATTATGACCATCATCCTTTCTCCGGGCTGCGGCTTATCTTTCCTGACGCAGAGAATCCCTTTCGTTTCCAGTATACACAAAAACTGATTTCCTCTGCCGTCTGAAAATAAACTGCTGTTTGAAGAACTCAGTCTCCAAACATTCCCTCCTCATCGTGTTTTCGCTTTAATTGCCCGCAGGAAGCCTCAATATCGGCTCCTAATGTACGGCGAACCGTTGCAGTGATTCCCTGAGCCCCTAAAATAGAGATGAATCTTTTCTGCCGCTCCAGCCCGCTTCTCCGATAACCGGTACCTGTGACATCATTTACCGGGATCAAATTGACATGCGCTAAAATTCCCTTGAGCCGTACAGCCAACTCCCGGGCGCAGTTATCACTGTCATTGATGCCGTGAATCATTGCGTATTCAAAAGAAATCCGCCTGCCGGTACGGTCACTGTAGTATTTGCAGGCCTTTAGAAGCTCATCGATTCCCCATTTTTTATTTACCGGCATAGTCCGGCTTCTGATTTCATCATTGGGAGCATGAAGGGATACGGAAAGCGTCAGCTGCAGCCTGCGGTCTGCCAAATCATAAATTTTATCCACAATGCCGCAGGTGGACAAAGAAATATGGCGCATGCCAATATTCATTCCATCTGGGGAAGAAACCAGCTCTAAAAAACGAAGCACGTTGTCATAATTGTCAAGAGGCTCTCCCATTCCCATCAGCACAATATTGGAAACCCTTTCTCCGATATCGCGGGAAGCAGCCTGCACCTGTGCCAAAATTTCCGACGCTTCCAGATTGCGGGAAAACCCACTTTTCCCTGTAGCACAAAAAGTACAGTTCATTTTACACCCAACCTGGGTAGAAATGCAAACAGAAGTTCCATGGTGATAATTCATCAAAACGGATTCCACATGTTCTCCGTCATGAAGCCGGAAGAGATACTTTATCGTACCGTCTTTGGAAATCCGTTTGAGTTCGGTTTCAGCAGTATAAATGGCATATTTCTGTTCAAGAGAATAACGCAGTTCTTTGGAAAGATCCGTCATCTCCGAAAAGCTGCCGACGCCCCGATGCAGCCATTGAAAAACCTGTTTTGCCCGGTATTTCGGCAGCCCTGCCTCAGAAAACTCGGTATTCAATTCACTTAGAGTATGAGATTTGATGTCTGCCTTAATCAAAATAATATCTCCTGGTAAAACTTCTGCTACTTTTTTCGGAAAGCCGCGGCAAAGAAGCCATCGGAAGCGCCGGAAAAAGGCATCATGGTAAACATATGGTCAGCCTCTTTGCTCCGGCGCTGTATGGAAGCCGGCAGTTCTATTTTCATCGGAATAAATCCGTCGTTTTCTTTTAAAAAACGCTCTGCAACCAGATTGTTTTCCGCTGGATTCAAGGTACAAGTAGAATAAACCAGAACTCCACCTGACTTCACTACCTTGGATGCATTTTGCAGAATACCATATTGTATCGTTGGCAGTTCCGAGACGGAAGATACATCTTTGTAGCGAATTTCCGGTTTTCTGCGGATTACGCCGTATCCGGAGCAGGGAACGTCACAGAGCATTCTGTCTACAGGCTCCAGATCGGGAAAACCCAGCAGCGCGTCGTTTCGCCGCGCCGTTACGATATCCAAACCCAATCTCTGCGCTCCATCCCGAATCAAGCCTACTCTCCCTCGGTAGAGATCAAACGCAATCAACTTGCCTTTATTTTGCATCATCTCTGCGGCAGTAAAAGTTTTTCCGCCAGGAGCAGCACAGCAATCACACACTGTTTCACCCGGCTGTGGGTTCAGAATTTCACAGATGAGCTGAGCTGAGATATCCTGCACATGAAAGAGGCCCTGCTCAAATTGGGGCAGACTCTGAGGAGCGCCGCAATCAGAAAGAATCCCTGCACATTCTGGAAAACCGCAGGGTTTCAGGTCAATACCGCTATCGGAGAAACTGGACTGCAATTTCTGAAAGGAGGCTTTCAGTGGATTGCTGCGGATGTAGAGAGGCGCCCTTTCCAAAAAGGCCTTGAGTATTCTTTCTGTATCCTCGGCCCCATAAGCCTCCTGCCAGAAAGAGATCAGACTGGCTGGAACAGAATAGCGGACGCTGAGGCTGACGGGATCATTTCCCGTGGGCAATATAATTTCCTTTTTCCTGCGAAGCAATGTTCGGAGCACAGCATTGACAAAGCCGGCACTGGACGTTTTTCCCAGCTCTTTCACCGTTTCCACTGCTTCATTTACCACTGCCGAATCAGGAAGCTTGTCCAAAAACAAAATCTGATAGGCTGCGCAGCGCAGGGTCATTTCCACCGCTGCGTTCATTTTTTTCTCCGGAGCTTTCAAACAGTGCTGCAGATAGAAGTCCAGCGTGATCTTCTTTTCCAGCACCCCGTAAAAAAGGATGGACGTCAAGGCGCTGTCCCGGCGCTCCAATTGAAAAGCTTTCAGAACTTTATCGAGAACCAGGTTTGAGTAACCCTCGTTTTCTTCTACCTGCAACAGCGCTTGAACCGCTGCATTTCTGGCCGTATGCCTCATAAATTCCCTAATTCCTCAAATTTTGCCCCCTGGTGAAGGGGATGCCCCAGCAGATAGCTCCTGCTGTCCATTTTTTTGCTGTTTTCCGGCTGAAGCTGGGTCAAGAGAAGAGCTTCCTCCCCACCGCAGGCGACGGCCAGTTCTCCTAGAATATTACGAAGCTCTCCCGGAGCACCACCCCATCCGGGAATCCTTCTGGATGCATGCAACTTCATCTTTTTACCGTCTAATACTGCGTAAGCGCTGGGCCATGGATTCAGTCCACGGATGAAATTGTGCAATTTTTCCGCCGGCTGTTTCCAGTCAAGACAGGCCAAATCCTTGGAGAGCATGGGCGCCAAGGTGGCATCTTCTTCCTTCTGTGGAATTCGTATGAGAGTTCCCTCTTCCAATCGCCTCATTGTCTTCTGCAAAAGCTGCGCCCCTATCTCCTTCAGGCGGTCAAAGAGTTCGCCGGCTGTTTCTTCTTCGTCGAGCAGAACCTGCTCCTGAAGTAGAATATCCCCGGTATCAACGCCTTCTCCCATGAACATGGTAGTGACGCCGGAACACTTTTCTCCATTGAGCACAGCCCATTGAATGGGTGCAGCTCCACGATATTTGGGGAGCAAAGAGCCATGTACGTTGATACAGCCCAAACGCGGGAGCTCCAGAACCTCGAGGGGCAGAATCTTTCCATAGGCAACTACAATAATGACGTCCGGTCTCAGCGCCGCCAGATTGGAAACCGCATCCCCTGTTCGAAGCGTTTTTGGCTGAAATACGGGAATTCCATATTTCTGAGCCAATTCCTTCACCGGCGGAGCCTGCAAACGGTGTCCTCTCCCTTTGGGTTTATCTGGCTGGGTATATACGGCGCAAACCTCATAACCGTTATCCAGCAGAACCTGCAGGGAAGGCACGGCAAAATCCGGAGTCCCCATAAACAATACACGCATTGACATCAGTCCTCTTCGTATTCTCCTGTTTCCAATTCCTCCGGGGTGAGCATTCTGCTCACTTTAGCGGTGAAAAGAACGCCATGCAAATGGTCGATCTCATGGCAGAAAGCTCTGGCGCAAAGCCCCTCGCCCGTCCTTTCAAACCAGTTTCCCTGACGGTCCTGAGCGCGCACCGTAACCTTCATAGGCCGTTTCACCAAACCGTATTCACCAGGATAGGAAAGGCATCCTTCCGCCCCATTCTGTTCACCCTCTGTAGCGATAATCTCAGGGTTGACCAATTCGATGGGGCCGTCTCCGGCATCCACAACGCAAACCTGACGAAGAATCCCCACTTGAGGTGCAGCCAGTCCCGCTCCGTTGGCATCGGCCAGCGTCTCTTTCATATCTTCCAGAAGTTCGGCCAGTTTAGCGTCAAATTTTTCTACGGGCCGGCATTCCTTATTCAAAACATTATCACCGAACTGTACGATATTTCTAATCGCCATAATTATTGTCCTTTCTACAATAAAGATCAGCAGAACTCTTCAAACGACAGCTTATAAGATTGTGTATGGATTCGAATCTGCATAAGCGGTAACCTCTCGGAAATCACGCAGCTTTGCAAAGCTGCAAAGCAGTTGTGCCATCATCTCCCGAAACGTGGGAGAGTTTCGGCACTTAATAATCAGTTTGTAACGGTATTTTCCGCCCATTTTGGCTACAGCAGCCGGAGAGGGACGCAATACCCGCAGCGGCAGCTGTGAATAGGAAGTTCGGGCAAGTTCGCTAAGCATCCTCAAGAATTGCTCTGAAGCCTGTTTTACCAAGCCTTCCTTTCCTCCCACGAAACCAATTACCAGGAGATCCACAAAAGGCGGATACAGCAGGGCTTGACGGTAGGTTATCTCCCGCCGATAAAAACTGAAATAGTCCTGTTCTGCCGCCAACGCCAGTACCGGATTTTCAGGAGCGTAGGTTTGAATCAAAGCCGCGCCGGGATATCGGCCTCTGCCGGCCCTGCCAACCACCTGGGTGAGAAGATCAAAAGTTCTCTCATTGCTGCGGAAATCGTCGCTGTACAAGGCTTGATCTGCAGAAAGAACGCCAACCAGCGTGACGTTTTCAAAGTCCAGCCCTTTAGCCACCATCTGGGTGCCAACCATGACGTCATATTCTCCCTGAGCAAAACTTTCCAGCTTTTGATCCAGGGAGTGACGGGCTGAAACGGAATCCGTATCTACACGGAGTATCTTAGCCTGGGGAAGAATTTCCTGAAGTTGCTCTTCCGCCTGCTGGGTACCAGATCCGCGAAAACGAAGTGTCTCTCCGCCACAGGAAGGGCACCGGGAAGTATAAGGAATAGAATAGCCGCAATAGTGGCACATCAACCTCCTGTTGGCAGAATGATAAGTCAGGGAAATGCTGCAGTTGGGGCAGGTGACTACTTCATGACAGCTTCTGCAAGAGGCGAAAGTGTGGTATCCCCTGCGGTTGAGCAGGATGATGGATTGATGCCCCGCTTCATAATTGCCGCGTAGGGCCTGCGCAAGAGGAGAACTGATTCCCCCCTCTGTACCGTCGGGCGTCTCTTCGTTCATATCGATAAGTTCAACATTGGGGATTTGTGCCTCTCCAAAACGGGCTGTCAGCTGATGAAAGCGGTACTTTTTCTCCTGTGCCATCCGGCAGGATTCTACAGACGGCGTCGCAGAAGAAAGCAAACAGAGGGCTTTCGCCTTATAGCAGCGATACCTCGCCACTTCCCTCGCATCATACCGGGGACTGGACTCTGACTGATAAGTATGTTCTTGTTCTTCATCAATTACAATCAGCCCCAGATTTTGAACGGGCGCAAACACGGCGGACCGGGTTCCTACAACAATTTGCGCCTCTCCGCGATGAACCCGCTTCCATTCATCCAATCTTTCTCCCAAAGAGAGGCCGCTGTGGAAAACAGCGATCTCATCGCCAAAAAGTTGCTGAAATTGCCGGATCGTCTGCGTCGTCAGAGAGATTTCCGGGACCATTGCAATCACTGCTTTTCCCTGACTGCGCACGAATTGAATCAGTTTGAGAAATACGGAGGTTTTCCCGCTGCCGGTCACGCCGTACAACAAAGAACAACCGCCCGTCCGGCAGTCTGCAATAAGACTTTTCAAAACACGTTCCTGCTCTTCGGAAAGAGAAAACTCAGGTATGCTTTCCTTCCTCTCCTGAATATGGGGACGTCGGTAGATTTCGTATTCAAAGGTCTCCGCAGCGCCCTTGTCCACCAAAGCCTTAAGCACTGACGATGAAGCGCCGGTAAAATAGCAGAGTTCCTTTTCAGACGCTTCTCCTGCATCCAGGAGCACATTGTAAACATCCTTTTGACGCGGAGTAAGCTTGCCCATAAAACCAGAAACAGGACGCACCATCTTTGAAACGGCGTCCTTAATCCTACCGGAGGCTGTGTTGACCTTACATACAATTCCTTTTTCCAGCAGAGCTGCAAAATCCGGACAGCTTTCCGTTATTCCATTCTCCTTTGAAAGCTTTTCAAAAGGAACCGAACGGCCAGCTGTATGCAATTGCAGGAGGATACGCCACTGAATCTCTGTAAAACACTCCCGGTCGAAATTTTTAAAGCCAGCTTCCAGAACATAACTGTCTTTCAACCGGAATTGAAGCCCTGCAGGGATCATAAGACGTACGGCCTCAAATATGGTACAGTAGTACCGTTCATGCATCCAAAGCGCCAATTCCAGCATTTCCGGCGATACGACTGCCTCCCTGTCAAGCGCCGCCAAAACAGGCTTAACGCCCGGCGCCCCTGTACTGCCAATGGAAAAAACCATAGCTACGCGTTCCTTGTTTGCAGTACCAAAGGGCGCCATAACACGCATTCCGGGAACCACCACCTGTTCCAACTCGGCGGGCAGCGCATAAGTGAAAAGTCTGTCAAAATGATAGACAGTGTTCTCCACAGCGACCTGAACAAATAAAGGTCCCATTATTCCTCAAAGGAGTCCGGTTCCGTGATGATAAATTTGTCGCTTACAAAATCCTGTACAGCCAAATCAACCGGTTTGTCCATCAAGATTCGGCCTTCGTTTTCTGCCTCCTCCGCGATTTCTCTGGCACGTTTTGCCACGGCAATAACTAAGGAATAATAGCTTTTGTGCGGAGTTTTAATGATGTTTGCTGAAGGTTTAAGCATCTGAAAGCACCCTTTCTGTTACGTCTGTATTTCTGCTGTATTTCATTTTTTCCGCTTTGAGAATAGCCTGCAAGTCTGCCACAGCATCCTCAAGCTTATCGTTAAACACAATATAATCGTAATCCTTGGCGCAGGGAATTTCCATTCTCGCCGTTTCCAGCCTGCGCAGTATGGTGGGTTCATCCTCTGTGCCGCGGTTTCTCAGCCTTTTTTCCAACACCTTCATGGACGGTGGTAAAATGAAAACCGAGACGCAGTCAGGCATCAATTTTTTGATTTGGGCTCCGCCGTCTACTTCAATCTCTAAAACGACGTCAAAACCCTTTTGCGTCCACTCTTCCACAGGAGCTTTTGGCGTACCGTAAAAATTACCGCAGTATTCAGTATATTCCAGCATTTTTCCTGTCTTTATCAGATCCTGAAACTCTTCGTGACTGATAAAATAATACTGTTTTCCATTTTCTTCTCCCGGCCTCGGCTGACGCGTTGTAGCGGATACGGATAGCCTGAGATTTGCATCTTGAGCGAACAGCTCCTTGAGTATCGTCCCTTTTCCACCGCCAGACGGCGCGGAAATCACAATTAATAAGCCTTCAGGCATCCCCATTCTCCTCTCCGGAAGCATTATCTTCCTTCTCATTAAACCTGCCGGCAACCGTCTCGGGCAGAATTGCAGAAAGCACCACGCTGTCGCAGTCCGTAATGATGACAGCCTTAGTCCGTCTTCCAAACGTAGCGTCAATCAACGTCCCTTTTTCCTTGGCCTCCTGCACGATACGCTTTATGGGAGCGGATTCCGGACTGACTACTGCCACTACTTTGTCTGTGGAAACCATATTGCCAAATCCAATATTGATCAGTCTCATCCTTAATTCATCCTTTTATTCGATGTTCTGTACCTGTTCACGAATTTTTTCAATTTCCGATTTGATATCCACAACCATATAAGCAATTTTGGAATTGACCGATTTCGAACCGATGGTATTTGCCTCACGGTTCATTTCCTGGACAAGAAAATCGATCTTCCTTCCTACAGGTTCATTGGAATCTACAAGTATCTCCAGCTGTTTAAAATGGCTGCGGAGCCGCACGGTCTCCTCATCCACAGCAACCTTATCAGCAAATATGGCCACTTCCGTGAGCACTCTCTGCTCATCAAAACGGTTGTCTCCCAAGAATTCTTCAATTTTTGCCCGCAGCCGTTCCCGGTAGTCGTTCACAGTTTCCGGCGTAATCGTTTCTATCTGATCCACGATGGAAATAATTTTTGAGGCTTTCGTCAAAATGTCCTCACGAAGCCTGGCTCCTTCTATTTCCCTCATATGGATAAACGACCTAATGGCGGGTTCAGCCACCTGACGGACTGCTTCCCAGATGGCTTCTTCATTTTCCGGAGCTTTGTGCACCGAAAAAATATCAGAGTACCGCGAAAGGAGCGAAAGCGAAACCTCGTCAGGCAATACATAGTGTTCCTTCAATCCCTTAAGCGCCGTCACATAGCCGGAAGCCAGAGAATGATTGACCAGAACCTGCACGTCACTTTCTTCCAATGTCTCAATTTGCAGAAATACATCCACTTTGCCACGGGATATTTGGCTTTGAATATAACTTTTGAGTTTTTCTTCCAGAAACAGATACCCGCGGGTAACCCGGGAAGAAAACTCAAAATATTTATGATTGACTGCTTTTATTTCAAAGGTTATGTGGTGTCCGCCTACGGTGCTCTCATTGCGGCCATATCCTGTCATACTTCTGAGCAATGCACTCATCCCCATCTCATATATACAAACTAGCAAAAGCTTGCCAGTAAATTATTTTACCATTGAGGACAATTGAATGCAACCTAAAACGGAAAAAACCCCAGGATTTTAATACATCATTAAGAAATGACCCGGGACGGCTTGGCCGTTCCCGGGTCCTATTCATACTTCACTATCGTGCTCATTGGGGTAAATGCATGGCTGTCATCCGTCTGAAACCCACGAAGTTTAAAGAACTGGAAAAAATCCGGAAAATCTGTAACGATTTGGTTCGCTCCAAAATTTTCTCCGTAGGATGCGGCTGCGCGCATTAAAGAATCCAAGATAAAAGTCTGTTCCATATTGGGTTTTTGGGAAAAATCGTAGCTTTCCGCCGCAAGTTTCAGCAGCTTCAATTCATCGCCTTGCACTTCAACTGCTGCATATCCCAGCAGTTCTCCTTTATCACACATTGCGATCACCCGGGCTTCAGTTCCGGCGCTTTCCACCTCGAAAAGAAGCTCCTGTTCTTTTTCCCGGTCTGCCATAGGAAGAAGTTCGATCATTTTTTGTTTCATTCCCCTTCTTTTGGGATTCCGCCAGCAGGCTGCGGATCTCCTCTTTGCTAAGTTCCCGATAAGCGCCCTGCTTGAGCATTCCAAGCCGTACAGGTCCGATGGCGGTGCGCTTCAGCCTGGCCACTTCCAGGCCGAGTGCTTCGCACATTTTGCGAATTTCCCTGTTCCGGCCCTCATAGAGCACAATTTCCAGCACCACACGTTCTCCCTGCTGCTCTAAAACCCGAACCTTCGCTGGAGCTGTCATCTTTCCTTCAATCAGGATCCCTGTGCTGATCCGGTTCAGCTGTTCTTCTGAAATGCCAGGCCTCACCGTAACCCGATAGGTTTTTGCAATATGCTGTCTGGGATGAGATATCATATTTGCAAAATCGCCGTCGTTCGTCATCAAAAGCAGGCCTTCAGAATCCTTATCCAGCCGGCCGACCGGGTAGACACGGTCGCCTATCCCCTCGACAAGCTGGGCAACGCATTTTCTGTCACGCTCATCATTCATTGTAGTAACGAACCCACGAGGCTTATGCAGGGCCAGATAATACTTCTGGGTGGAACGTACAATCCTTTGACCATCAACGGCAATCACATCGCGGTCGGGATCGGCGCTGTCGCCCAACCCGGCTTTTCTGCCGTTTACAGTTACTCTGCCGGCAGCGATCATCTCTTCCGCTTTCCGGCGGGAAGACACGCCGTTAGCCGCCAGTATTTTTTGCAATCTACTTTTTTCTGCCATGTTTTATTTTCCCCGGCCGAATAATTTTTCCAGTATTCCGCCTACTTCTTTCTCTTGAATTTTTCCATTTTCCCCGGCAATTAACGGGATGCTGAACAGCTTCGTACTCTCTAGATAGTACTGCACTGAACCCACGGTTTCTCCCTTTTGGATCGGAGCATAGAGGAACGCGGGCAAAAACACCTTGCGGGTTATTCTGCCGGCATCTTCAGAAGGCACGGAAACGCTTCCTCCTGTTGTTCCCTTTACCAGCAGTTCTTCCCCTTCTCCTCCAACCAGAGGTAGCTGCACAGAAAAATTACTTTCGTCGAAAGAAACACTTTCCACAGAGGCGAACCCATAATCCAGCATTTTAGCATGGTCGTTCCAATCGTCAGGCGCGTTGAGCGTTACAGCGATCAGGGTCACGCCGTCCCGTTCAGCCGCAGACACCAGACAGCGGCCGGATTTTTTTGTGAATCCGGTCTTGACGCCGATACAGCCCTCATACAGCCATAAGAGCTTGTTGTGGTTTGTATACTGTACTTTTTTTTCCGGGTTGTCAAACGCAATTTGATAAGTACCGCTGGAAGCAAGCTCACGAAACTTGCTGTTTTTCAATGCTTCCCGGGCAAGCAGAGCCATATCAAAAGCTGTGGAGTAGTGCGCTTCATCATCGAGACCGGAGGGGGTTACAAAATGAGTATTACTCATGCCGATTTCCAACGCACGACGATTCATTCGCTCAGCAAAGGCTTCCTGAGATCCATCCAGGTAAAGCGCAACCGCATTGGCAGCATCGTTTCCGGAAGCCAGCAGCATCCCTGCCGCAAGCCCTGTCAACGGCAGTTCGTCACCTGCCCTGAGCCCCATAGAAGAACCCTCTACCGCCACCATCTCTTCTGTGACGGTTACCGTGGGATCTCCCTCTTTTTCGGCCTCTTCCAACGCCAGCAATGCCGTCATAATCTTTGTTGTGCTGGCCATAGAAAGCTTCTTTTCCGCTTCCTTCTCATAGAGGACGGAACCGGTGTCGGCACTGATAAGAACCGCACTCGCAGCAGAAATCCCTTCCGGCTGTGAAGATCCAGCTAAAGCTGGCAAAGAAAGAGAACAGACTAAAACAAGAACGAGACCGATACAACTGCCTTTACGTAACCAACCATACAACTTCCATCACCGCCTCGGGACAATATTATGTCCCGGACGTGCCGCTTATGATAGCAAGAATCATACCGGATCAGCGGGTTTTTCCAAACGATTGTCATCTTGCTTTTTTTCCTCTTTTCCAAAAAGAGACGTGAGTTTATCCACCACATCCGGAACTTTTTCGAGAGCTCTGTCGACCGAACTCAAATAAGGCTCAATCTGCAAAATCCGTACATTTCCGTTTTGGATGGCCAGAAAGGCAATTGGATTGATGGTGATACCTGCTCCGCTGCCACCCGCAAATAGTCCGGAAGACGGCTGCGCTTTGGAAGGAAGATCGGAGCCTCCCGAAGCAAATCCGTAACTGACACGGGAAATTGGGATCACCGTGGTTCCATCTGGCGTAGTGACAGGATCTCCAATCACTGTGTTGACATCCACCATTTGCTTGATCTTTTCCATGGTTACCCCTAAAAGGTTGTTGACCTGATTATCGCTCATAAACAATCACCTTATTTTCGCCGCAGCGAAAACCCTTTCCTCGTTAACTATATCAAACATCGGCACTGTTCACCGAAATTTCCGTAAAAACGGCAGCCCGCCTTTCAGCACATGGAGTATCTCCCAGAGCGCAAACAGCGGGCTGGCAGACAGGCGGCAGGTAAACCGTACATTACTCTTTTCCGCTTTGTAGTTAAGATCGACTAATACAGCTTTTCGCCTGCATTTCTTCCAGCCAAACAAAAAACCGCAGGCAGAATAAACAGCAGCGGAAATCTCTCCGTATTGGATGGCGGCTTCCGATGCATCTCCCGCACCATCCAAACATAAGTATAGGTCAAATTGACTCAAATGAACATGGGAAATAAATTTTTGAGAAGAATCCTTTACCAGATTTACAAATTCAAAAAGCGATTTGAGAAAACCAGCGGTGCCTTCCCTTTTCAAAATCTGTTTCAATTTTGTTGGAAAAGAATTTTTTGACGCTTCTTCTTCCTGCTGCTCTGTCGCTTCCTCCGGTTTTTCCTCTGCGGGCAGGAGCGTATACCGCAGAAAGAGATACCGCAACTGAATCCGGAATTCTTCCTGGAAGTCTACACGGACCCGGACTGGAATCAACAGAAGCAGAACAAGCAAAAGCAGCGCTCCCAAAACGACGTACAGAACGACCACAGCAATCCGCCTTTCTAAAAAGTCAGCTGTTCTTCAACTGACTCCTCATCTTCCTTTTCAGACGCCCCATCTGGAGGCGGAGGCAGTTCGGAAAGCGAGGATAGTTGAAAGCAACGCAGGAAGTTCTCTGTGGTTCCGTAAAGCAGAGGCCGTCCGGGAAGCTCCAGCCTGCCTCTCTCCTCTAAAAGTCCTTTTTGAACCAGGCTGCCGATCACCCCGGAGCAATCCACACCGCGTACCTGCTCCACAAAGGCTTTGGTGACTGGCTGGTTGTAGGCAATGACGGCCAAAACTTCCAGAGCTGCCTGAGAAAGCGGTGTATTTCGTTTTAAGTCTAACACGCCGCGCACAGGTTCAATAAAAGCCGGATTTGTACACATTTGGGCGCTGCCTTCCAAACGTAAAACTCTTATTCCACTGTTCGGGGCACCATATTTCTCCTTCAGACATTCTACAGCATTCTCAATATCCGCAGTCTTTACTTCCAGCACCTGAGCAATTCGCTCCAACGCAACAGGATCTCCGCTTGCAAAGAGAATTGCCTCTGTTTTCCCGATCAATTCTTCGGATTTCAGTGCCGTTCTCCCCCCTTGCGTAAAATCACCTGACTTCTGTCTCCTTCACCCTCTACACGGATTCTTTTGCTTTTGACCAGCTCAAGAACCGCCAGGAAAGCCGCTACACGTTCGGACCGTTCCCTTTTTTCCTCAAATAGAGAATGATAGGAAACCTTCTGCTGTTTCCAAAGCCTTCTTAAAATGTAGACTACCTGAGAGGTAACCGATACTATTTTCCGGGTTACCAGGGCAGAAAAGCTCTCCGGTCTGGGCGGCAGCAGGCTTTTTCCTCTACCCCAGGCCGAAAGCAGCGCTGAAAGCAATTCCCTCGTTTCATGAATACGCCTGTAGGTATAATCTATCGGAATATCTGCTGGAGGATGGGGCTGCGCATCGAAGGATACCTTTTCCTTCAGCTTTTCCGCAGCCTGTTTGCACTGCTGATATTCCAGCAACAACCCAGTCAATTCCAGCCTTGGGTCCTCTTCCTCCTCATATCTTGGAAGCAGAGAGACGCTTTTGATCTGTACCAAGCGGGCCGCCATCTCCAGAAACTCACTGGCGATATCTAAATCCTCCTCCTGCATGAAGGCGATTTGCTCCAAATATTGCTGGAGCAGCTCAGCGATAGGGATGTCATAGATATCAATTTTGTTTTTAGAAATCAAAGATAGCAAAAGATCCAACGGCCCCTCAAAGGCTTCCAATCGATACTGCAGTTTCTCCATCGTTTAAATTGCACCAAATAGTTGAAAGGGCAACTTGGCAATAGTAATAATAATTCTATAAAAGAAATTTTGGACAATTCCAAGCGGCCCGGATAGCGCTCCTGTCAGCAACAAGACAAACATAAGCATGACAAATACATTCTGATACCTGTAGAAAGTGCGCAGCGCCCTGTCACTGAGGAATGCCCCTAAAATCCGGGAACCATCCAGAGGCGGCATTGGGATAAGATTAAAAACGGCAAGAGAAATATTGATGATTACATAGTAGGAGAGAAAACTCACAAGAAACGAAACGATCCAATTGTAAGGGAGAAACACAGAGACCGTTACCAAAATGACAGCGCCTACCAAAGCGGCTAATAAGTTTGAAACGGGGCCAGCCAAAGCGGTAATGGCCATGTCTCGCTTCGGTTTCTTAAAATAACTGCTGTTTACCGGAACCGGTTTCGCCCAGCCAAAACCAAAGAGCAGAAGCGCTAACGCTCCCATGGGTTCCACGCTGGCCAATGGATTAAACGTAAGACGGCCCGCCATTTTAGCTGTTGGGTCCCCCAACTTATACGCCACCCAGCCATGGGCGAATTCATGAAGCGGCAGGATACAGAGTATAACAAATACAATGGAAATTATCTGTGCCAGAACAGAGAGAAAATCGACATGTCCCCCTCGGAAGAGGGTGTTGAGCACGTTGAACAGCATGCATTCACACTCCTTTTGTATTAGGATTATAAACCATCTGAAAGAAAAAGACAATTCCTTTCAAAAAAAACTTGCTTTTTAAGATTTCATCTGCTATAATTCTGATTGTTGCAAATTTGAGAGTTACTCGATTTAAGGAGGTGCAGATATGGCAAAATGTGATATTTGCGGTAAGGATGTTTCCTTCGGTATTAAAGTTTCCCACTCGCACAGGCGTTCCAACAGAACTTGGAAGCCGAACATTAAGCGTGTGAAAGCAATCGTCAATGGTACTCCGAAGCGCGTGTACGCCTGCACCCGTTGCTTGCGTTCCGGCAAGGTGACAAGAGCAATATAAGAATTCATTTGGCGAATGAACAAAACCGTTAGGACTGAACTTTCAGTCTTGACGGTTTTGTTTTTTGTGTATATCCTGTTCCCCGTATTCAGTTTTCCAGAATCAGGCCTTTTTTTAATCCGTCCAGATCCAGAAAATCCTCTACAAATTCTTTCCGGAGCAGTACCGGAGGAATAAATTCATTATACTTGTGTTCTATCTGCACCTTATCAGGCAAAGGCAGCTCCGAAAGGCTCTCTGTAGCGGCAAGAACATCTTGGATGGCCTCCTGAATCAGCTCGGCGGCATCCCTAACGTGCCCGCTGAAAGTAACTTCCAAATACACACAAGTCCGCCAAAGTATTTTGCTTTTGATTCCCCGCTGCAGCAGCAGAAAATGCAGGGTAAACAACTCCCGTGTCCCAATCCAGGGGAAAACGGCATACTTGTTTTCTGATAGCTGTGTGACAAGCTTTGTAAGGATTCCGGAGTTACGGGCCAAATTGCGGATTTCCGTCAGCCTCTCCCTGCAGGAATCGCTCAGATAAGGGTAGCTGTCGTCGCTGAGTAGAATACTCCTCAGCTTTTGTACCAGCACGGTGTGCAAATCAGCCGTGAAATTTACATTCCAGTCCACTGTAGAGATTCCCGAAACCGGTTTTACAAAAATCACTTTTGACTTTTCGTTTACTTCCACAGTTTCCCAGGTTCTGCCTGCGAGGGAAAACCTGGTTTCCGGCGGATAAATTTTATCTACCGTGCCGATTGCCCGGTTTTCATCCTTGACCAAATAATACTCCGGCACCAGAAAAACAGAGAGAAACCGATAGTCGTTCACTACCTTTTCTCCTTCTCTGCCAATGATCAAACCGCCGTCCTCCATGCGCTGTAGATGGCCGATTTCCAGCAGATGCCGAAGCAGCAAAAGGTAGTCCTCCTGAGATATCCAGCGAAAGCACTGAAGATTCAGCACGCTTTCCGCCAGCCTTTTAGCTGGTAGTTCTCCCGAGGACAACAGCGTGCTCATAGTCTGATGATACAGCAGAGAATAAGGATACTTGCTGGGAACAAGGGGTTCCACCCAACGCTGTTTTGTATAGAGTTCGATGATGGCAATGATTCTCAGGAAGGCCCAGTTGATGGGCCCCAGGGTATCTGTAGCTGCGGCGTGCACATCGTCCATTAGGGTGAACAGGATCTGCGGAACCTGTCCCCTCCTGCCGCAGCGGCCCAGACGCTGTGCAAAGCTTGATACCGTAGCTGGAGTTCCCACCTGTACCACCTGATCCAGAGAGCCGATATCAATTCCCAGTTCCAGAGTCACCGTAGCGCCGGTGACGATTTTCTCCTCCCCTGTTTTCATTTCATCTTCCGTTTGTTCTCTCAAAACTGCGGAGATATTTCCATGATGGACCCGGTATATGTCAGGAGTCCGGTGTTTCAGAGCAATCTGTCTCAAATTGGCCAGTACGAACTCGGTCTCCTCTCGGGAGTTGGTGAAAAGGATGGTCTTTTTATCCAACGTCATACGATACAGATATTCAAAATGTTCCTGGTCTCCGGGATCCAGAGCACCGTTGTCAGCGGTTCCTTTTCGTTCGAACCGCTGTACCAGCAGACGAATCTTTTGCCTGCCTGCTTCTCCGGACGGCGCAGAACATGTACGGATCGTTCCGCAATTCAGCCAGGTCTTAGCTGCTTCCAAATCCCCTAGGGTCGCAGACAGGCCGATACGCCGCGGAATCGTTCCAGTCAGCCGCTGGAGTCTTTCCAGCAGACAGAGCACTTGGATACCGCGCACATCCCTCATAAAATAATGAACTTCATCGATGATAATATAACGCAGATCCCGAAAGAGCTCATAACAGGAACCCTTTTTGCGAATCAGCAGAGATTCAAGTGATTCCGGCGTGATTTGTAAAATTCCATCCGGATGCTTTAAGAGCCTTTCTTTCTCTGCAGCAGAAGCATCTCCGTGCCATTTACACACCGGCAGACCGGATTCCAGCAGCAGCTGATCCAGCCGTTTAAACTGATCGTTGATCAAAGCCTTCAGCGGACTGATGTACAAAACGCCCACAGAACGGGACGGCTTCCGGTAAAGCTCTGTCAACACAGGTAGAAACGCAGCCTCTGTTTTTCCTGAAGCAGTGCCTGAGGAAAGCAAGAGATTATCGTCTGTTTCAAAGATGACCTGGCAAGCTGCTGTCTGGATATCGCGCAGTTCTGTCCAGCGGTTTGCATAGATATAGTCCTGAATATAAGGCGCCAAACGGCTGAAAACGTCTGTCATGCTTTCTCCTCCCTTACCGAACTCAAAATCCCAAAAGCTCCGATGTCATTCATCCTGTGGAAAGCAAAATATCTCCCTCGTCTCTATAACTCAATCGTTATATCTCAAATTCCAAAAAACCGTCGGCTTCCCCGGGCAGTTCAGGCGTAGCAAAGTTGGAAAGAATTTGCTCCATATCCTCTCCGGGATTTTGAAGAAGAATGTTCAGAAGCTCTATGAAATCACGAATGATCTCCCGGGGCGTGATGTGGCTTTGGGCTCCTACCCGATTATATTCCACATCCAAAAAGCGAAGCAGTTCCTCCTGAGAAAATTCAGGCTCGTACTCAAATAACTGACCGTGCATCTGCATCAGCTTTTCGATCAGTACATACATCTCATCATGGGTCAACATGCTCAGCCGGATGATGGGGGACAAAAGGTCTTTGACCGATTCTGTAGCAAACCGCCCTTCCGACAATCTGGAACGGAGCGCTTCATAACTGAAGACGCCCCGGTATTTATCCTCAATGCACTGCGGCGTTCCGCCCAGCAGAAAACCGATATGGCTGGCTTTTCCTTGCAAGACATCGTTGTACATCGTAAGAATTTTTTCATAATTACTCTGCCTTGTAATTGATTGCGGAATTTTGTAGAGATTCACAAGTTCATCAATGATAACCAGCATTCCATGGTAGCCGGCGCCAACTAAAAAGGAAGCGAACAGTTTTAAAAAATCATACCAGTTGTCATCGTTCACAATAAAGTTCAGGTCCAAATCCCGCTTAGCCTCCGTTTTCGTAGGATATTCTCCCCGAAACCACTGAATGACTTTGGACTTCAATGGGTCATCCAGCTGCCGGTAGGCTTTATAATAGAGCAGAATGGCTTTGGAAAACTCAAATCCATTCACCATTCCCTCCAACTCTCCGATCACCCTGCGGATTCGCTGTTCGACCAGACGATCGAACAGCAGTTCATCAGCCGCAGGCCCTTCTTCATTGGCAACAGCCGTTTTAATTGAGGAAATCCAACGTTCAAGAATCAGCGGCAAGGCGCCGCCGTCCGGTTTTGTTTTGGTGGACATATTCTTGATCAATTCCCGGTATGTGGCAAGGCCCTGCCCTTTGGTTCCGACGAAACGCCGCTCCGGAGAGAGGTCTGCGTCCACCACCACAAAGTTCCGGTCAGTGGCGTAGTTGCGTATCGTTTGCAGCAGAAAGCTCTTTCCGCTTCCATATTTTCCCACGATAAATCGAAAAGAAGCGCCGCCGTCAGCGATAATACCGATATCATGCAGAAGCGCGTCTATTTCCTTATCGCGCCCTACGGCAACATATTCCAAGCCAACTCTGGGTACCACACCGCCTTTCAGGGCGTTGAGAATGGTACTGGTAATCCGTTTGGGCGGATTGTTCTGTTTCACTAAAAAAACACCCTTTCCAATTCTTCCTGATACTCCTCAAAAACCTTTACGGTGTCAGACAGCTCGATAATGTTATCTCCCACAGCCTCCAGCGCTTTTTCATTGAGACTGTCCACAAGAACTTCCGGCATAATTCCATCGTTCTGGGCAAAAGAAAGCAGTTCATTTCCTGCACTGCCGTTCAGAATCAATTTCAGGGCCTCTTGTTCTGTCTTATTCAAACTGCGAATCAGGCGCTGCCAGCAGCTGCCGTCCAAATCAAGTTCCGGCACAGGTACCGGGGTGACCTGCATCCTTGCGGGCGGCGTTTCAGGTTCATTTTCCATGCCGGACAACAGTTTTTCCTGGATGAGCAATGCATTTGCCCGAATTTCGTTTAACCGGCGGGGATCCACTGTGACGGATATTCTTTGAGAATCCCGATAATAATCCAGAATCGCCGTATCAATTCGGGAAAAAAAGCTGTTATCGCCGCCGGGAAGTTTCATCCATGCCGAAAGTTCGATTTTGTTTCGATCCGCAGCAAGTTTCCGTTTATACTGGGATACTCTGCGGTAAAACTGCTCAATCCGCCTGATCATGTACTCGATGATCTGACGGCTGTTCGCCCTGCAAATTCTTTTTCCGGAAGTGGTCCATTTTCCATCTCTGCACCAATACAGCTCAGTATCGGAAATCCGAACAGTTTTAACCTTTTCCCGATCACTGGCAAGAGGAAGGTAAAGAGCTTTGGAAAAGGGTTTCCAGGGACTGCCCTTGTGCCGGTAATAAAACATGTCCTCCAGTTGAATCCCGTTTTCTTCCAGCCACCGGGAAAGGCTTTCCATCACATGATTGAAGCAGTCACGAAGTTTGGGCTCCATTTTATAAGTCTGGCAAAAGCTCGACTTTTCGGGCTTGTATGCAGAAAGAGAAGCAAACTGGTCATAAAAATCTGACATCCGGGAAGGCGCATAGAATTCCTGCAGCACTGGATACTTCTGAATCAAATCGTCAAAAGAAAACGGCGGGCTGTTGACAATATAATAATCCTTTACCCACCCGGCTGCATATTTATCGAGCTTTGGCTCATAGACACGGTATGCCTCCCACAGATACAAAAGCTTTTCCAGGCCGTCTTCTCCACTTTCTACGCCGATATTATTGATTAGCTCATAAAGGTAAAGAAAGACATAGGAAAAGGACGTTCGCATTATCTGACCCTGGCGGACCTTACTGCGCCAGGTAAAATAGGTCCTCAGCTGTCGGTAGCCCATCCGTTGATAGTCAGGAAAATACATGGAGAATTCCGCATTTTCCGGATAATCATCTTCAAACTTGACCATAAACTCCGCTTGTTTACAGAAAACCAGAGCTTGGCTGGTATTGTAATACTGATCAAAGCGTCTGTACCGGTCTCCCAAATGCCTCATTTTAAGAAAAAGGCCGCGAATTTCCTCGGCTTCCGGTTCGGGATACTCCAATTTTTGGGGGACCGGCGGATGTTCTGCTTCCTCAGAACGGCTTTCCATATAAATTTCGGCAAAAGGATCTTCCCGATCTTCATTCTGCCAGTTCCAGAGCATACCGCTCCTCCTCTCCCAGAGTTTTTCTTCTGTGTCAGATAGAACATATGTTTATAGTAGCTTATCTTTTCAAAAAACGCAACTATTATTTCAAGTTATATGGCAAAAAAACAGACCACAGCGCTCCTTGTCCAGCCGCTGTGGCCTGCCTTTGTGAAAATTGCTTATCCGAATGGCTTTTCCTGAGTAAGCTCAGCAAAGTCACCATGCTCAAAGTTTGTAATCAAAATTACGGCTTTTCCCATAGCCTCTTCAAACAGATCAAAAAAGCTCTGTTGGGAAGTTCCCTCTCCCGAATTCCATTCTTCCCCCTGCAGATTGGCATAATCAATGTCGGCGGTCTCTGTCATCGGCACGATATGGGAGGAGACATAGTGGGGCTTCCCTTTCTCCAGGGCGTCAAACAATTTTTTCTTCAAGGTGGTACGATCCGTCAGACACGCAAAGACAAAATGGGCATCCCGGGTTGCCCGCAGCAGCTCTTCTTCCTTCACATCCACATGGTATACTTCGAAAAGCACATGCCGGAAAAGCTTTGCAATCCTTCTCTGTACGGCCTCGTTTTTCGGAAACATATGCTTGAGATTGACTTCGTTTGGGAGAAGCCCGGTTTCACGGCGCAGGACGATGGCATCCAGAGCGGCTTCGATCTCACCGTGCAACGTAGTATGGGTCTCATAGGGCCGTTCTCTCAAAAGTGTCTCTGCAAAGGCGTTGATATAGGGATGCGCGGTGGAGTCCAGCGCATAGTGACAGAGAAATCCCATCACATAGGAGCGGTAGACAGGATCACTGTGGCGGACCAAAAAATCCCGCAGAGCGCTGAATGTAAGAGAAGGTTTTGTCCCGTGCAGCTTATTGCCATATTCCTTGAGAGATTTTCCCTTCATCCAGGGGAAATAGCGGTGGCAAAAGAAAAAATCCGGCCCCTGCGCACCCCAATAAAAGGCACAGGAGTTCAGGTTTTCCTTATCTTGCGCTGGAAGTTCCGTCAATACCTTCCTGGCAAATTGATAATGTGTTAAACATGCTGGCATGATCGACTCTGCCTCCTATCCTAATTCATTGAGCCTGGGCAGCCAGGAAAACGCCGCCGTAAGATCCTGTGGAAGTTCTGCCAAAAGCAATTTGTCTACAAAAAGCGGTGAACAGACAAGCTCTGCCCTTCCGCAATGAAGCGCTTGCCGGTTCAATCGATCCCGGCAGCCTCCATACAGCTCATCCCCTGCAAGAGGATACCCCAAATAGGCAAAATGCGCCCGTATTTGATGAGTCCGTCCAGTCTCCAGAACAATACTTAGAAAAGTATATCCTTCCCGGCTGTACAGTGCGTTCCAATGCGTCACCGCCCGCTCTCCGTGTCCAGCTTCCCGTACGATCTTGCTGCCAGCCTTCAGGCCGATCGGCGCGTCGACGGTTCCGGATCCGGAAAGGGTTCCCTCACAGATGGCAAAATAGGTCTTTTTTATGACTGCAGAAGATACAGAAATACGATTTTTACCCAACAGCACTACCCCACTGGTATCCTTGTCCAACCGGTACAGAGGGCGAAACGCACAGCTCTGTCCAGTTTTCTGGTAATGATATGCTGCAGCGTTTAAAAGGCTGTCATAGTCATGTCCCGGAGAAGGATGGATGGGCATTCCAGGTTCTTTATCAACAACCAGATAATCTTCGCTTTCCCATAAAACAGAAAGTTTTTTTGCCGTGGGAACGTAGAAAATCTGCTCCTCCGGCAGCTGTAACACCAGCAGGTCGCCTTTCTGCAAAGCATCGATACTCTTACAGGGGCGCCCGTTCAAAAGCATGCCGTCCTGCAGATACTTCTGTCTGGTAAAAGCGCGGGCAGACAGACGCAGATAATTCCTGGCAAATTCTTTTACTGTCATTCCCGCGTGTTCAGCAGATACCACGTAACTGAGCCTGCGCATCAGGTTTCCCGTCCGGCAAGGGTTCTTGCAAGCTCCTTTAAAAAAGCTGTGTCCCCAGAGAAATTCTGCAGTGCTTCCAATGCCTCAGCCGTATAGGATTCCACCAAGATCTGCGCCCGCTGAGGCCCAAGCAGCGTAACGTAGTTCACTTTTTCCTGCTTACAGTCGGCGCCTGTATTTTTCCCCAATTTTCCGGCATCTCCCAAAACATCCAGTACATCGTCTCTGATTTGGAAAGCCATACCGATACCGGACGCATATTTTTCAGCAGCCTGAAGCTGTTCCTGCACCGCTCCTGCCGCTGTACAGCCCATCCGGCAGGCTGCTGAGATCAAGGCCACGGTCTTCCCCATATCCATCATCTGAAGCGTCTGAAGAGAATGGTCTCCATCGCCGGTCCGCAAGTCGATGCACTGCCCACCAACCATCCCTTCAGCACCCGCACATTCCGCAAGGATCTGTGCGCCTTGGATAACGCGAAGGGGATCTATCTCTGCAGAAAGCACAGTCTCAAAAGCCTTGGTCAGCAGTCCGTCACCGGCCAGCAGCGCCATATCCTCGCCATAAACCTTATGGTTTGCAGGTTTTCCTCTGCGCATGTCATCATTGTCCATACAAGGCATGTCGTCATGGATCAAAGAATAGGTATGCACCATTTCCACCGCACAGGCAAACGGGAGAGCTTGTTCTGGATCGCCTCCGCAGAGTTCGCAGAAAGCAAGTGTCAGCATGGGGCGGATTCGTTTTCCTCCGCACAGCAGACTGTAACGCATAGCGTCAATAACAGAGGCATGCAAAACCTTTTGATCAGGCAGAGGGAGGTATTTTTCGAGCGCCCGCTCGATCGCTTTTTGATAGGCGTCTGCCTTATTCTTCATCCTGTTCCTCCGTCTGTATTTCTATTTTAGAAAATTCCGTAATTTTCTGCTCTGCTTTTGTCAGTATCCCGTAACAGTCTGCAGACAGCTTTGCGCCCTCTTCAAAAAGCTTCATGGATTCTTCCAGAGATTCTTCTCCCTTTTCCAGCTTTTCCACAATAATCTGCAGCCTCGTCATGGCTTCTTCAAAGTTAATCGGCTTCCTCATTCTTTCAACCGTTTCCCCTTTCCTGGACTGCGATCCAACAGGCATGTTTTAAGTATCCCCAATCTGAACAGACAAAGCCCTTATTTTTCTTTATATCCTAGAGGCGTGTTTGTCCGGCCCTGCACCTGCGCGCAAAAACTGCCATCCGACAGACGAACCACAATTTCTTTCCCGGGCACCGCATCAGCAGCCCGGCGAAAAACTGTCCCTCTTTCATCAAAGAGCACGGCATATCCTCGGGACAACACCTTCAGCGGACTGAGGGCATCCAACGCCCCTGTCAGAAGAGAGAGTCTGCTTTTTTCAGATTCGGCCCGCAGGCGTAAGGAGTCCGCCAGTGCTTGCTGGAGTTTCTCCAACTTTTCCTTCAGCGGTGAGAGATAACGCTCCGGATTTCCCAGGGGAGAATCCTCTACCAAGATATCCACACTCTGACGCAGGTACTCGATCAATTCCCGGGAACTTTGCAGGAAATACGCATGATAGGAGACAAGGCGCTCCGCTTCTTCTCTTCGGTCTGGCGTACAGAGCTCCGCAGCAGCGCTGGGAGTTGGCGCCCGCAAATCTGCAGCAAAATCGCAGATTGTAAAATCCGTTTCGTGTCCCACCGCTGAAATCACCGGGATCTCTGATGCAAACACCTCTCTGGCCAGTTCTTCATCGTTAAAGGCCCAAAGGTCCTCGATAGAACCACCGCCGCGGCCCAATAGGATCACATCGCAGCAGCCTTCCCGATTGAGCCCCCGAAGTGCTGCTACCATCTGAGCCGCAGCAGTCTCTCCCTGAACCAGAACCGGGCAGAATATAATTTCGGCCACCGGCCACCTACGGGCAGTAATCTGTAGAATATCTCTGACCGCTGCCCCTGTAGGCGACGTAATTACGCCGATACGCCTGGGATAACGGGGAATCGGCTTTTTATATTCCCGGTCAAAGAGTCCTTCCGTCTCCAGTTTCTGCTTGAGCTGTTCAAAAGCAAGACTGAGAGCGCCGATACCGTCCGGCTGCATCTCCTCTGCATACAGCTGATACTGTCCGGACGGCTCATAAACAGAGACTCTTCCCCGCACAATCACTTTCATTCCATTTCGAGGTGCAAACTTCAGCCGTTTTGCAGAGCTGGCAAACATGACAGCTTTCAGTACGGCAGCTTCATCTTTCAAGGAAAAATACAGGTGCCCGGAACGATAATGATCCGTATAATTGGAAATTTCACCGGTGATAAGGACATCATTGAGCCGTCCGTCCCCTTCGATCAGAGACTTCAGAAACCGGTTGACCTGTGAAACTGTCAGCATGGAAGGCATCACGACAAGCACCTCTTCCTTTCTGCCAAAAGCGCAACCCCTGCCGCGTTGTCGGAAGAAAACTCCGGCTGTGCAAAATAGGCTGAATAACCTGCCTGCAGGCGCTGCCGCAAAATGCTGTTGGAGCAAACACCGCCGGAAAACAGCACAGGAAGGCCCTTGTATTCCTCTAAAAGTCCTCTGCACATGGCATCCAAAGTGACAGCTATGGCTTCCAGGCAGAATCTGGCGATTTCCTCTTTGGGATGTCCCTGCTGCTGCAGCAAGATACATTTATTTTCAATACCGGAAAGTGAGCAAAAATTACCTTTCATGGCAGGACGGTAATGGATTTTCCCTTCCCATTTCAGCGCTTCTTGTTCCATCTCCGGCCCGCAGGGAAACCGCATTCCCAAAAGTACGCCCACCCGGTCTACCGCTTGTCCTGCTTTCAGATCCAGGGAAGCCGCCACAATTTCAGCTTCCGGCATACCGTTCTGGTCAGGTGAGACCAACAACGCCTCCGTTGTTCCGCCTGACACATGAAATGCCAGAAACCGGTGTTCCAGCAGTTCCAGTTTTCCGGCTGAGTACAGTGCAGCGGCAATATGTCCTTGCTGATGGGAAAAGCGTTCTGTTGGTACACCAACTGCAGCAGACAAAATCTCCGCACAGCTGACACCAGCGGAAAAACAGGGCATGTAGGAATTTTCCGCACGGCGCGGCGCATCTGAAACACCGATAGCTGCTATCTTGTCTGCCCGCTCGAGAAGAGGGGTCAGAACCTCCGGCAGTTGCCGGACATGATGAAAGACAGCTTCGCTCTGCCGCAGACCACGCTCCCCCTGCCTTACCGGAAGCAACTTTTTACGGTTTACTATCTCGCCGTTACAAAGAAGAGCAGCTGACGTGGTGTAATTGCTGGTATCAATTCCCAGGACACTGTCAGGCATGATTTTTTTCTCCGTTCAGTACCTTGTCGACCGTGGCAAGCACTCCGTTGATATAAGGGGCGTCTTCTTTTCCTCCGTACATCTTCGCAAGTTCCACCGCTTCATTGATGGAGACACTGGTTGGTATGGAATCGTCAAAAAGCATTTCATAAACGGCCAGCCGCAACAGCGCCAGCGCCACTTTAGAAAGCCTGTGCAGGCTCCACCCGCGAATATGCTGGGATATTACAGAATCGATCTGCTGGGAATTCTCCTCCACGCCAAAAGCTACCTCTTCGGCAAAGGAATTGGGAATAAAATCCCGCGCTTCAGAAGCATCGTGAAGAATATCGTCTATTTTTGCGCCGGTGACGGCCTGTTCGAACAGAATCTGAAACGCCTGTTCCCTCGCCTCTCGTCTTGTCAATCCAAATCATCCTCTGCTTCAAAATAAAAAGAAAAGCTCACCGCATAAACGGTGAGCAGTACAACAAAAAATCAGCTGCAGTTTTCAAGCTTCACCGCGGATATACAGGCTTTTTCACCCACAATCCCGTCTATGAAGCTATTATACCACAATATTTTTCTGAAACAACTATTTTGTACCGATAATCTTAATTTTATCAGCAGAAAGGCCCGTTTGTTCCATCACAATCTCCTGGATGATGAGAGTATCAGAATCCTTTATTTCTCCGGAAACCACAACGCTGCATCCCTCTTCACTGACATAGGCGACACTCTGTTCATAGCTTTTCGCTTTTAGAAGATTTTCCACATTGGTTTCCTTGAGGATATTCTGAGCGATGACGGCAGCCTGTTCAACAGCTTCTTTTTTAGCGTCGCTGTCGGCATCTACGTCCTCCAACACATCGTCCAAAAGATCCATCGCTTCGTCCCTGGAATTCTGCCTGGCAAGACGCGCCTCGGAAAAAGGATCTGCAGAGGAGGAACCGGGCGTTTGCTTCAGGTCATCGGTGACTGTTTCCACATAGGCGTTATTTACCAGTTGAGCAGCGCCCAGTTCGCTGGTCTCACTGGAACTGTCACTGATGGGAAGCTTGTTGGTCCCTGCGAATTGCCAGTTAAGATAAACCGCCGCGCCTAATGCCAGCACTAGCGATGCCAAGACAAGCTGTTTTTTTCCAAATTTCATTGCAAAAACCTCCAGAATCTAAATAATTTTTTCTTTCCGAATTTCCAAAAATTTACAGTCAGACAAATTTAAATTGACAAACATCTTTTCAGCAGGACCTGAACCTATATAGATCGTATGATAAGTTCGAGGCAATTTATTAAAAATTGGGACAGCTATTTTCCTGAATCAATCACACATACCTTTGTTGAAGATATATCCAAGGCAGTCTTCATTGCATAAATCAGTTTTTCACGAATCACGGAATCCCCTGCAAATTCACTTACCACCACCACTCCTTTTACTTTCGGTTGTATCTCCGTCACGGTCAATGCATGCTGCGCTCCTTCAGAATCTTTCAGAAGAATATGTATCGTTTCATTTTGCTCTTCACCCTCTCGGCTCGACTTTTTTTCATCTTGGGCATAAACTGTTTTGCCCGTACTCTCCAATGTTACCAGTACCGTGGGGTTTACTTCCCCAGTGATGGCGGCGACCACCTGTCTTAATCCTGTCTCCAGCTGTCTTTCGTATTCGGCGGCAGAATATGAGACGGTTTCCTGTTCTGCTTCAGGTTCTTTGGGTGAAAAATCGATCCAAGTGGAAATATAAATTAACGCAATGCCGCCAATTCCCAGGAATAAAATCACATTTCGAAATTTATCCTTTTTTAACAGCTTCAAAAGGGAGTTGGCCCCGTTCTTAATGTCCATCTGTTTTTACCTCCACCTCTGTCTCTTCGCCCAGCACATTTTGAAGAAGCGCATCTGCACGCTGTGCGTCAGACTCATAGAAAAAGGTGGCGCTTACCTTGGTTAATACTATGCTGGATTCATCGGTTATATCTGTGAAAATTTCTATTTTTTCCGGTTTGAGATCAATCGTGGCCAGTAAACCGCGGATAGACTTTTCCAGTTCTCTTTGTGCTGAATCTTCCATCTGCTCTTCTACATAGCCAGAAAGCTCATTTTGCTGTTCCTGCGCCTGGTCTATGGCGACATTCCAGTTGATGTCAAGGTGAAAAAGGGAACTGACGGCAGAAATCAGAAGAAGGACTGAGATCAGGCCCCGTATAAAATTGATCATTTCATTTTTGGGACAAAACCTGGCAATAATCTCTGCGGCGACCAGAAAAATGCATACTGTCAGTACTGTTGCCTTTAACGTATTCATAGGCTTCCTTTCAAAAAAAGCACCACGGCGGCACACACCACAGAAACCGCCGCCGTGCTGATTACGACAGCCAGAATCATTTTTCCAACCGAAGTGCAGGTTGACATAAATTTTCCGATTCTGGATGCGTCAAACAGTTCGGCGGCAATCTCGCCTACACCGCAAACAGCCACCCAGAACACCGTTTCTGTAATAACAGGAAGGAAAATACAGAGAGAAGCCAGGATTCCGAAAGCTCCTACCCCGGATTTCACCACCTGCATACTGCTTTTGATCGCTGCAAGCGCGTCCCCGAAGGCGCCGCCTACAATGGGAATGGCAGAGGAGGCAATCAATTTGGCTGCCTTGCTGGTTGCGGAATCCGCCTGCATATTCAGAAGAGTTTGGATCGATAGCACACCGGAAAACAGAGTTACCAACAGCAATAATATCCATTTTGTAAAGCTGTAAAGCTTTTCAGTCAATTTATCAAACTTTGTCTGTGAAAAAGCAGAGGTTATGGCAAGGGCTAAAAAGATATTAAGCATAGGGATAATTATGGCAGAGGATAATATAGGAATTGCATTGGCGGTTCCCAATGTCAGAATGCTATAAGAACCTCCTGTTACAACATCCCCGGAAGCCACCATTAAAGCCGAATAAACGGGAATAGAGGCCAATAAAAACACAGATGCGCTTTCAATTACAAGCTGTGCTGTGCTAATCAGTTTCATCAGAGGCAAAACCACAACAGAGGCGCAGGCTAGGGTACCCACCATACCAGAGGTTTCCCCAATTTCTGACTGCTCAAAGCAGCCTGTCAACTTGCAGATCACAATAATGGCGACGAGAGCTGCAAGGGCTTTCAGCGGACCGGCTAATTTATCCTTCAGCATCTGTGAAACAGCCGTCATCAGCCGTTCGGCAGTAATCCCACCCTCTATTTGGGCAGAATCAATACCGGCGTCGGAAAGCAGATTCTGAGTGTCCTGGTCCAGGCTCTCGTACATTCCGGAGGCGCCGCTTTTTTCATAGAGTTCTGCCTCCATCTCTTCCGCCGAAGCGCCGGAAGCAACAGAAAGAAGAAACAAGATGCCCAAACACAATACCCTCAATGTTTTGCTAATCTTTTTCATTTTAAATCCTTAGAATTTCACTGAGATATTCGAAAATTTTCAAAATAACCGGAAGCGATACCAGTAAAATTGCCGCCTTGGATGCTAACTCTACGGCAAATGCCAGCGTGGATTCTCCGGCATCTTTACAGAGGCTGGAGGTTGTCTGTCCCACAAGAGTAATCCCTACAGCTTTAAGCAGTACCAATAGATAACCGCTGTCAAAACTTTCAGACTGTGCTATGGCCTCAATTTCTTCCAGAAAAGGAGCTACCTGTTGGAAGACTGCCAGCAGTATCAGAATAGCTGTCAGGATTGTCATTAACAGAGCGTACTCCCGATTGCTTTTTTTCACCACCGCCGCAAACAGTACAGCGCAAATAACACAGGCGGATATACCGAAAATTTCCATAGTGTTTAAAGCCCAAAGATCGACTTAATCGCTTGGAAGAGCGCATCGATCTCATTGATGATCATCATCAGTACCACGATCAGCCCTGCAAGTGTGGTCATCATGGCCTGTTCTTCACGCCCGGAGCGAATCAACAATTGATTCAGTACAGCGACAATAATCCCAATCGCAGCAATTTTAAAAATCAAATCCACATCCAAGTTGTGACCATTCCTTTCTTTTCCGGTTCGGTGCGTAAACGGCACTATAACAGGATCAGGCAAATTGTAATTCCGCCAAACAATCCCAATGCCAGATAGAGCCGCCCTTTTTGCTCACGTTCCGTTCTGGCCTCCCGAAGATTCTCTTCCAAAAGAGCAGAATACAACGTGATGTGTTCTATCTGACCCTCGATATCGCTGGTACCCAATCCTGTGAGAAAACCACGGCAGAGTTGAAAATCCTTCTGCTCCGGGAAGAGGGAGGCGCTTACTTTTTCCAACGCCCCATGAGGGTCATTCTCCATTCCTTCCTCCTGTGCGGCGTTTTTACAGACAGAAAGATCTCTGTTTTCTAAGATCAATTCTGGAAGAGGCCGTGCAGAAAATTGGATTCCAGTTTTTAAGCGCTGCATCAGTTTTTGCAGTTCAAGCAGCTCCCTCTCCCTTTTTGTTAACCGTCTCACGCCTGACAATCCCAGCAGAAAGCCGCTCACCACAATCATAACCGCCCCCAGCAGATTCACAGCGTTCTTCATCCCCTTCCGGTACGGACAGTTCATATCCAGACATTGGTTTCCGTTTTTTTATTCTTTCGGCAGCCAGGCTTATTTCAACTGATTCAATAGCCGAGACCTGGCCAGGATTTCTCCTGCCCTGCAGAAAGACCAGGTTTCCGAAAGCTTCACTGTCCAAAAGACTTCTGCATAGGGGGCGTTTCAGAAAATCATCCCGGGAAGCATGTACTGTAGCGATCAAGGCAACTCCAGAAAATACTGCCTGTTTAACCGCATCCAAATCAGCTGTACTCAGCTCATCACAAACCAGGAATTCCGGAGAAAGCATTCGAATCGCAACATCGAAACCTGCCGATTTTGGATATCCCCGAAGAATGTCTGCTCCCGGCCCAAGGTCATAGCCTCCTCCAAGTTCTCCCCTTTCATCCAGTACTGCAAGCCGACTGCAGGGGCCAAACCTGCCAAAGGAAATGGATGTTATCAAATCTCGAAGAAAAGTCGTTTTTCCGCTGGAGGGCTCTCCGGCAATCAAAACTCCCTCTTTCAGATCCAATCCGGGGCGAAAAAGCATGTCCGCACATCCCGGCTTTTCTCTTGGAATTCGAAAGACCAGGGAGGTAATATCCCGGATATTCTTGATTTTTCCAGATTCTAAAACCGCAGTTCCGCAAAGACCAACGCGGTAATTGCCGGAAAGAGTCAGATAACCCTGCCGGATTTCATTTTCATGGCTGAATACAGACTGTCCGCAAAGCTGATAAAACAGTTCCTGTAGTTCATCTGTCGAACAGCTGAGGAACTTGCCGCTTTTTTGCCGGGAGACTGTCCCATCCTGCCTGACATAGCGGATCCCTTCTTTCCCACTGATACAGACAGGCTGCCCTGCTTTGATACGGATGTCAAAGGCCTGCTCTTTTATTTGCTGGGGAATCTTTAGAAGCTCGTCCCGAAACCGGAAAAGATGAGAAACCACCTGATCAAACGCAGTGTCCATTCTCTTTCCCCCCTCTTTTTTTGGATATTCATATCTATTTCCGTGCAAAGCAAAATAGAACAAGCCCTGAAATAGAAAAAGGAGACAGAAAAAACGCCTGCGGGCGTACCTTCTGTCTCCAAACTAGAAATACCCTTTGAATTAGCTTCAAAAGGTATTTCCACTATAATATATTCTTCTATATAATCGAAACCAGCCTTACAGAATAATTTCTCCGTCCACGGTGCCGGGAAGAGCCGCCGCATTGGATTCATCGGTATCTACATGCATAGCCAGCGCATATTTGGGACTTACCCGGCAGACCACGTCGCCAAAAGTCAGGCTACGCCCATTATACTCCACCTTTACAGAAACGATCTGCTTATCTGTTACACCGGCTTCCTTTGCTTCCTCAGGATTAAAGTGAATATGACGTTTGGCAGCGATTACTCCTTTTGCAAGTTCTATCTCACCTGCCGGTCCCTTCAGAACACATCCAGGGGTACCTTCCAGATCACCGGATTCGCGGATCGGCGGCGTCACTCCCAATTTTCTGGCATCTGTCAAAGAAATCTCCACCTGAGTTTCAGGGCGGGTAGGTCCCAGAATAGACATTGACATGGAACCCTTGGGACCTATAACCTCCACTTTTTCAGCGCATGCAAACTGACCGGGCTGAGAAAGATCCTTCTTATTGGTAAGAGCCGCACCTTTCCCGAACAGAGCCTCCAGGTCCTGCTCAGATACATGTACGTGGTGGGCTGAAGTTTCGACCATTACTTTCATTTACATTTCCTCCTTCATTTCGCCGTTCTTTCAGTTTTATTCTACTACCAGGGGGTAAAAATTTCAACCTGAATTTACTTTATTTTGAAGCTGTGATAAAATAAGAAAAATTCATCAAAGGGGAAAAATTCATGATTCATCGTTGGGAGGAATTGAAGGACGCCTGTCTGCACTGCAGGAACTGCAGTCTTTGTGATACACGGAACCACGTCGTTTTCGGGGCGGGAAATCCACAGGCAAAGCTTCTGTTTGTAGGCGAAGGGCCTGGAGAAAACGAGGATCTTCAGGGAGAAGCCTTTGTGGGCAGAGGCGGGCAATATCTGGACAAGCTGCTGGCTGCTGTAGATTTGGACAGAAAGACCAATGTGTACATTACAAATATTGTGAAATGCCGTCCTCCGGCGAATCGAGATCCTCTGCCGGAGGAGCAGGAAGCTTGTATCGGGTGGCTGCGTAACCAGTTTGCGTTGATGCGCCCCAAAATAGTCGTTTGCCTAGGCCGGGTCGCATCGGCAAAAATGATTAAGCCCGATATTAAAATTACAAAAGAACATGGTATTTTCTTTGAAAAAAGGGATGTACTGATGATGCCCACTCTGCACCCCGCCGCACTTCTGCGGAATCCGGCACAAAAGCCTGCGGTCTTTGAAGACTTTCTGAAGCTACGGGATAAAATTGATGAGCTTGACTGTGATATTGCAAAGCATTAATATCGGAAAAAACGATGCAAAGGCTGCGCCCTTTCTTTTATCAAAGATGCTCCTGAGTCTGGCGGCAAAAAGCCAGATTCAGGAGCATCTTCTTTTTGAATGAACTACTATTTGGTACAATTTCTATTGAAGCTTTATTTTGAAGCAGCGCCTCCAGATATCGGGAGGGATCATATCAGTCTGTTCCAGAACAGTCTTCCTCCGCTTCCGCCGGGACGTTAACCGAATCGTGCAGCTGCTTCCGACGGTAGAGGAACTGGTCTGCCACCACCAAAAGGGCTCCGGCTATCACCACCAAATAATAGGTGAAAAACCGCCATACCATGACGGCAGCATAGAGATCGTTATTGACAAAATAATTCTTGAAGTAGGAGGAAAATCCTATTTCTTGAGCGCCGGAAGCACCGGGCATAGGCATAAAGGAGACAGAAACCTGCAGCAAACTTTGAATTGCAAAAATCTCAAAGTAATTCACTTCTCTGTATCCGAACGCTCGAAAAATAAAATAAATCACGCTCATTTGCAGGATGAATTGTGGAATCGACAGTAGAATACCAGCCAAAAGGCTTTTTTTCTTTTGTTTAAAATCATCCGTATAACTGCCAAAGTCCGCCTCGAACCGGTCAATGGAATCCAGCAGATGGAACCTCTTCTTCAAAAAACCGATTTTATTGACCAACCATTTGGCCGCCCTACAGATGCCATGCAAAACCGGTTTAAAGAACAATGACGGGAAAAACACGATTGATAATCCATTGACAATTAACCCCAAAACAATAAAAGGAAGAATTCCCGGATTCTGTTCTGATAGTTTGGGATACATAAACAGGAACGAAACAAAAGAACAAAGGACAAATGCACATTGATAGCAAAAAAATTTCATTACCAGCACTGCCGTTGAAATTCCCACTGGTATCTTATCCCTTCGGAGATAAGCGGACTGCATGGGCTGCCCGCCGGTAGAACTAGGGGTAATATAGGAATAATAGATGCCGATTAACCCTATTTTCAACCCTGACTGAAACTTCATATGGATATTTTGGCTATGCATGAGCAATCTGATAATTTCGCCCTCAAAAACAAAAAACACGACGCTGACAAGAATTGCAATCGTCAGATATCCGGGAGTTAAATTGGAGATAGTTTTAAATACATTGCCAAATTCCTGATTGAAAATACCAAACAGCAGCACAGCAACAATGGTGACAACAATATACAGCATTCCCCAAGGAATTTTCCGTTTCTTTTTCAAACCTTGAACTTCTTCCTGTTGGAAAGAATCTTTTTTCTCTTCTGTTTCCATTTTTCACCGTTCCATTATGCTTCAGATCATAAACGTTATTCTACCATTTTATATACCATAATGCAAATGACAGATTTCTTACGGTTCAGGCCATTAACCAATTCGAAAACAGCGCAGGATGAAACACGGTTACATGCTGAAAAATCAACCCAGCCATTTTACTGTAAGGATTGACAACACTACAGCAGCGACATCTCCCAAAAGGGCCGCAGGAATTGTATAATACAGTTTTTTATAATGACAGGCTCCAAAATAGACAGCTACAGCATAAAAGGTGGTTTCTGTAGAAGACGATAATACAGAAGCAATTTTCCCTGTTTCGCTGTCAGGTCCAAACGCTTTCAGCAGGGATAGCGTATAGGCAGAGGAACCGCTGCCTGACACGGGCCGTAAAAGCGCCAGCGGGGCAATTTCCGGGGATATACCAATCATCTGCGCCGCCGGCGCAACTAAACTACACAGCATATCGAGAAGTCCTGACTCCCGTACCATGTTTACTGCCAGAATCAAACCGATCAATGTAGGTAAAATGTGGAAGGAAGTTTCTATCCCCTCCCTTGCACCGGTTAGAAAAGTATCAAAAACCTCAATTCCTTTCAAAAAGCCAAAAACCAGAATTGCTCCAATGATTGCCGGCAATGCAGCCGCTCCTACCTGTTCCATAGCGGACCCCTTTCTGCAAGCTTGCAGAACAGTACGCACACCAAAAGAGAAACGGCAGAAGTCAGCCAGATTTCCGGTAAAATCCCAAATGGCTCCATACTTCCACAGCTGCTTCTGATCGCCGCCATATTGATTGGCAGAAGCTGTATGGACGCCGTATTGATGACGACAAAGAGAATCATTCCCTTTGTCGGACTATCTCCGGAGTTCTTTTCTGCCATTGCTTTCATTGCAGAAAGTCCCAAAGGGGTGGCGGCGTTTCCCAACCCTAAAAAATTTGCGGAAAGATTCATACAGATTTTCCCCTTAATTTCCTGTTCCTTTCTGTACTCCGGAAACAGCCGATCGATCACGGGAGAAAAAGCGGATGCCAGCAGTTCTGTCAGCCCACTTTTTTCCGCAATCCTCAAAAACCCCATCCATGCGCACATACTGCCCAGTAAAAAAAAGGACAACTCCACTGCTTGCTGAGCTCCGTTCATTATTGCTGTGGAAAGCGCCTCCAGCCTGCCTGTTGCTGCCGCACAGATCACACTGGCAGCGATCATTCCGAACCAGATATAATTTAACATGTTTCCTCCCCCTTTTCTACATGGTTGTTCTTGACTTTATCCTGGAAACAAGGTATCGTAAGAATAGAAATTATTGGTTTAGAAAGGATTTATCTATATGTTGTTTGGTGAACACATTCTTGATTATTGGGACGATATTCTGAACGATCTCGGCAAAATAGTTGCCGTTCCCTCTGTATGCGGGGAGCGTGACGGAGATTATCCGTATGGTAAAGAGCCCGCCCGCGCAATTGATACCATGATGGAACTGGCGGAAAGCTATGGGCTGAAGACAAAAAATGTCGGATATTATGCAGCTCATGCTGAATATGGAGAAGGGGAAGAAAATGCCGTAGTTATGGCGCATGTAGACGTAGTTCCTGCTGGGGAAGGTTGGAATACGGATCCTTTTTCTATGGTGATCGATGATAATCATGCTTATGGCCGGGGAGTCAGTGACAATAAGGGGCCGGCTATCGTGGCGTTGCACTGCCTTCGTGCGCTCAAAGATGCCGGCATCACCGGCAAACGGAAACTCCGTGTCATTTTTGGCTCTGGGGAAGAAATTGGAATGGACGACATGAAACACTATTTCGCCAGCGAGCAGCTTCCTGATATGGGCTTCACGCCGGATGCCAGTTACGGAATCTGTAATTGCGAAAAGGGTATTATGAATTTTTCTGTCAAGTGCAAAAATGATTCTCCTCTCATCCGTTCTTTTCAATCCGGCACAGTTGCAAATGCCGTCCCTTATAAAGCCACCTGTGAAATTGTCTGTACGTCGAAGGAGTTCGACCGGCTCTCTAAATCTATAAAATCGGCAGAGGGAAATTTTGAACTTACCCGGACTGAATTGGGTGCACATATTGTGTCAAACGCTAGAGC